>WNGA01012518.1_pt1 | contig 14396 bp, 13 predicted proteins | sample 5400061 | NCBI WGS metagenome assembly WNGA01 (sample SAMN13153366, study PRJNA577476) | soil metagenome | isolation source: 100 cm soil or saprolite under grassland replicate 2 | place: USA:California | collected 2016-06-15 | reverse complement strand
GCTCGAGCGCACGTGGGAAGCCTTTGCCCGTGACGCCGCGTGGAAGCGCAAGGCGCTCCCGCGGCCCGTGCTCGCCGATCTCCGGACGTACGCGCTGCTCGAGCGGTCGATCGATCGGACCGGCGACGACGCGTTGCGGCGCTCGGTGCGCGGCCTGTCGCACTTCGCGCCCCAGCTCGCGCTGCCGAAGCGGTTCGAGACCGCCGGTGCCGATACGCTGCTCGGCGCGCCGGCCCCGCCGGTCGACACCTATTGGGCTCGGGTCGTCGACCACCTCCTCACGGCCCGCTGGGGGATAGCGGCATGAGCGCGCTACGCTCGCGGGACCGCTTCGCGGCCGACCTGGTGGCATGGATCAACCGGAAGCTCGCGCCGCCGGGGACGCTGGTCGACTCGACGACCCCCCTGTTCGCCGGGGGCCTCATCAACTCGATCCGCATCCTCGAGATCATCGCGTGGGTCGAGCGGGCCATCGGCCGTCGCGTAACGGACCCGGAGATCCGAATGGACAACTTCCGGACCGTCGAGCGCATCGCTCACGTGTTCGTCGCGGAGGCGAGCCATGTGGACGCCTGAAAACATCGTGCGGACGCTGCGCGAGCGCGGCGAGCTGTGGGAAGCGGCTCCCGGCCTCGTTGGGCTGCGGGGTGACGTCCTGCGACTGCATCAGGCGCTGGGTCAGGCGGTCGGCCGGCTCGCGGCGGCGGAAACGGACGACGAGTGGCTCGTGCCTTCCGGTCTCGGCTTCGAGACGCTGGTGCGCGCCGGATACTTCCAGTCCTTCCCGCAGTGGCTCACCGCGGCCTCGCATCTTTCGACCGACCCGGCGGTGCTGGAGTGGGTCGCGACCGACGCGGATCCGGCGGCGGCGGCGCGCCGCGCGCTCGAGCCCGCCGACGCGGCGCTCCCGCCCGCGGTCTGCTACCATGTCTACGCCCGGCTCGCCGGCCGGACGCTCACGGGGGGACGGCCCGCCGTGCTCACGGCGCAGGCCACGTGCTGGCGCCACGAAGGGGAGCGGCTCACCCCGCTGAGCCGGGGGTGGGCGTTCACGATGCGCGAGATAGTGTGCGTGGGGCCGCTCGACGCCGTCGAGGCGTTCCGGCAGCGCGGCATCCACCGGGCGACCGCGCTGGCGGAGGCGCTCGGCCTCGGGCGCGCCGTCGTACAGGCGAGCGATCCGTTCTTCGCCCCGACGGCGCGGGGCAAGGCCCTGCTGCAACAGCTGAAGGTCCTCAAGCAAGAGCTGATGCTCGGGGGCATGGCCGCGGCGTCGTTCAACAACCACGAAACCTTCTTCGGCGACGCGTTCGGGATTCGGCTGGAGGACGGCGCGCCCGCCGCCAGCGCCTGCGTGGCGTTCGGGCTCGAGCGGTGGACGTTGGCGTTTCTCCTGGCGCACGGCCCCGACGCCGCGCGCTGGCCGGTGGTGGACTGATGGCCGGGACCCGACTGTACGCGCGGCAGGCCCGGGCGGCCGACCGGGGGAGCTGGTCGGTGGAGCGGGGCGTGCGCTGGACCGCGATCGACGCGCCGCTCGCCCGCACGCAGCCGGCGATCCTCGCGGGGCTGCGCGACGCCGCCCTCATCGAGGCGTTTCACCCCGTGAACCTGGCGCGCCTGCTGAAGCTCGCCTGGGACGACGTGGATGCCTCGGCGGTCTTCTCGCTGGAGCTGTTCGAGGGATTCAAGCACTTTCTCGTTCTGCGGCGCTACCTCGACGCCGTGGGCTACGAGCCCGCGATCACGGACGCGGAGATCGTCGCGATGCGCCGGGCCGGGGCGGCCGTCGAGCCGCAGCCCGCCGAGCTGATCGGGCGGCTGGTCGAGTTCATGCTGTCCGAGCACCTCGCCGCCTACTTCTTCCGACGCACCGCCGAGCAGGCCCGCGAGCCGGTGCTCGTCCGGTTGCTCGGCTACCTGGCCGCCGACGAGGTCCGGCACGCCCAGAACGCGTCGGACCTGCTGGCCAAGCGGATCGCGGCCGACCCCGCCGTCGCGCCGCAAGTGCTCGACGCGGCGGCCCATTTCCAGCATTTCGGCGAGGAGGCGATCGGCGCCGTGCCGGTCGCGTTCCCCGGGGACCCGGTGGCGATCCGGACCTTCGCCAAGCGCGTCGAACGCCTGTGCGGCGTGCGCCTGGTGGACCACCTGAAGGCGAGCTTGTGAAGGAGGATGCGATGCAGATCACCCCGCAGGAGCTCGAGGCGGTCAACTTCTACCGCGCCTCCGAATTGCACGGCGGCCTGATCCTCGGCGCGTTGGTGCGCCGCGCGCGGGACCCGCAGCTGATGCTGGACCTCACGCGGCACGCCGCCGAGGAAGTCGTGCATGCACAGCTGTGGACCGAGACGATGCTCGCCGTCGGCGGCCGGCCCTGGCCGACGCGCGACACCTACCAGGCGCGCTACGCGGCGACCGTGGGAACGCCCTTGACGATCCTCGAGGTCCTGGCGCTCACCCAGGTGTTCGAGCGGCGCGTGTTCCGCCATTTCACGACACACCTCAAGCGGCCGGGCACGCATCCGGCCGTCGCGGCCACGCTCGCGCGGATGTTGGAAGAAGAGAAGGGCCACCTGCGGTGGGTGAAGCGCTGGCTCGACGCTCAGGCGGTGACGCGGCCCGACGCCGTGCGCGACACGATGCGCCGCTACGCGGCCGCCGACGCGGCGGTGTACCGGGCGCTCCTCGTGGAGTTCGGGTGGAGGCTCGCCGCGTGAACCAGGTCGGCGTGGCGCTGGTCCTGATGAACTTCGCCGTGGTGGGCCTGCTGCCCGTGCTGTTCTTCCGGCGCGACGGTCGACTCAACATGCGGTGGTGGCTCACCGCCGCGCCGTTCTTCGCGACCCCGCTCTTCATCATCGCCGCGGAAGCGGGATTCGTCACGCCCCTGACCCACCAGCTCGCGCCCGCGGCTGTGCCGCTCGCGGTCCTCTCGATCGCCCTCGTCGCCTACGCGGCGGGGGCGCACCAGGCGCGCATCGCGTTATGGCACCAGGAGGCGGACGCGCCCCAGCAGATCGTGACGTGGGGGCCGTACCGCTGGGTGCGCCACCCGTTCTACGCGGCGTTCCTCCTCGCTCTGGCCGGCGCCGCGGCGCTGTGTCCGCATCCCGCGACGCTCGCCGCGTGGCTGTACGCCCTGGTGGCACTGTCGCTCACGGCGCGACGGGAAGAGGGGCGGCTGCGTGCGTCGCCGCTGGGGGCGTCATACGCTGCGTACATGCGGGTCACCGGTCGTTTCTTGCCTCGACTGCGCCGCGCGCAGTAGTCCCTAAGCGCTCTGTTCCGGCTCCGCCCCGAGGTCGGCGATGCGCATCCGGTGGGGCGCCTCTGCCTCGGCCGTCTGCATCACGCCGAGCATCAGGGCCGCCACCACCAGCCCCGCCATCGCGTCTACGGCGTAGTGAAACTGTCCGTATACGACGGCGAGGATGAGGCCGGCGGTGAAGGGGAGCAGCACGAGCCCCAGCGTGCGCCAGTAGCGCAGCGCCATGCCGGTGGCCACGACCGAGGCCGCCACGTGGGAGGACGGGAACGCGGCGCCCCACGAGTCGCCGCGGTCCAGCAGCCACTGCGCGAAGCGGGCCGGCCACACCTCCGTCGCGGCGTTGCGCGCCGCGTCGAACGCGTACCGCGGGCCCGCCACGGGGAAGAAGAGGAATGCGATGTAGCACACGTAGAACGTCACCATCACGGCGAAGATCGTATGCCGGGAAGCATCGCGGCGCCCCGCCAGCCAGAGACCGAGCGGCGACGCGTAGAGGATCGGGTAGTACGCGAGGTAAGAGGCGTGGAGGATCCAGGAGAGCGTCGGATTCGGTAACTCGCGGATCCAACGGTAGGCGACCTGCGAGCCGAAGACCCAGGCCTCGAGCCGCTGAATGGGCAGGTCGTTCTGGAACCCGGCGTCCAGCGTGAGCACGCCGATTTCCCCGTACAGCGCGGCGAGCAGCAGGATCGCGTACCAATCGCCCAGAAACCGGCCGACCGGACCGGCGGCCCGTGCCCGCGGGGCGAGCAGCACCAGCAGGAGGAGCAGGACGTGCGCGACGAACAGCCACGGCCACCCCGGGATGACGTCCCCTCGGAACGACAGGCCCAGGGCGATCGTCGCCACGCCGGCATAGGCCAACGTCGCGAGGTCGATCGCGGTGAACTGGCCCCAGACGGCCCCTCCGCCCAACGGGTTCCCCCTCATAGCCACCCCTGCGCGCGGTACCAGGCGGCGGTGCGGTGCAGCCCGGTGTCGAGGTCGATGGACGCGCGCCAGCCGGTGTCCCGTGTGAGGGCATCGGCCCGGCAGGTCCAGGCTGGGGCCAAGTACTCGTTCGCCTTGTCGGCCGAGAGGAATGTGGCGCGGCCGGCGAGGTGCGCCAGGGAGCCCAGGGTCCAGAGGACGCCGCGCGCCACGAGTGGCGGCACCGGCACGGTGCGCGGTGCCCGGCCCAGCGCCCGGCCGCACGCGAGCAACAGGTCGCGACCGGTCGTGGTCGTCGGATGGGCGGCGAAGTACACCCGCCCGGCGGCGGCCGTCGTCGTGGCCGTCGCGATCAGCGCCCGCGCCAGATCCTCGGCGTGGATCACGGACAGCTCCTGGGAGCCGTCACCGAACACCGGCGCCACCGCGCGCTGCGCCAGCCGGAAGATCTGGAGCGTGCCCCGGTCCCACTCGCCATACACGACGGGTGGCCGGACAATCGTCCACGGGAAGTCGAGCGCGCGGACCAGGACCTCGGCCGCGAGCTTCGAGCGCCCGTAGTCGGTGACCGGGGCGGGGTGCCGGGCTTCGTCGATCGGCTGACCCGGCACGGTCGGTCCGGCGGCCGCGATGGAGGAGACGAGGATGAAGCGAGCCACACCGTGGTCCTGCGCTGCCTCCAGGACGTTCGCCGTCCCGTCGCGGTTCGTCGCCATGAACTCGAGCGCGTCGCGGGCCACGACCTTCCCGGCGACGTGAAACACGACCTCCGCGCCGGCGCACCCGCGGCGCAGCGCATCGGCGTCGTCCAGGTCACCCCGCTCGACCCGCACGTCGCGCCACCCCGGCCGCTCCGCGAGGTCGGGGGGGGGTCGGCGCACCAGGCAGGTGACGCGGTCGCCCCGCGCCCGCAGCGCTTTGACCAGGTGGGCGCCCACGAAGCCGGTTCCACCCGTCACGAACACGTTCACAGCGCCTTGTCGTAGACGCGGTACGTCTTGTAGCGGCGGAAGCCGAGGTGCTCGGCGGCGTTGTTCATCGGCGCGTTGTCCTCGAGCATCCACCCCCCTTCGCCCCAGTGATATCCCAGGGCGCCGCCCTTGGTCCAGATCCAATGGTACATGAGTGCATCCACGCCGAGGTGGCGGTACTTCGGGATGACGCCGAGCAAGAGGATGCGGAGCCGCCCGATGTTGCGGGCGTGCCACAGGACTTTCAGGATGCCCGGAAACAAGCGCCCCGAGGGATTGTGGCGCAGGGCGACGTTCAGGTCGGGCAGCGCGACGGCGAACCCGATCACCTCGCCCGCACGCTCGGCAAAGCAGACGACGTCGGGGACGACGACCGGCTTGAGCTGCCGCGCCAGGTGATCGATCTCGGCGTTGGTGAGCGGCACGAAGCCCCAGTTCTTCTCCCACGCGGCGTTGTTGAGAGCCTTGACGAGCTCCACCTCGGCGGCGAAGCGCCTCATGTTCAGGGGCCGGAGCGTGATCCCCTTGCGCTCGGCGAGGACCCGGGCGGCGCGCACGATCCGCTCCGGCGGGCCGGCTTCGCCGCGCCCCTCGTACACCCACAGATCCTTCGCCTTGGCGAAGCCGTAGCGCTGGTGCAGGGCGACGTAATACGGAGGGTTGTGCGGCATCATCAGCGTGGCCGGCGTCGTGAACCCGTCCACCAGCAGACCGCATTCGTCGTTGATGGACGGGCTCATCGGCCCGCGCATCGTGTCGAAGCCCCGGGGGCGGAGCCACGCCGCGGCGCCGTCGAACAGGGCGTTCGCCACGGCTTGATCGTCCACGCATTCGAAGAACCCATAGAACCCAACCCGGTCGCCATGCTCCCGGTTGTGGGCGTCGTTCTTGATCGCCGCAATCCGTCCGACGGTCCGCCCGTCCGACTGTCCGACGAAGTATTGCGCTTCCGCATGCTCGAAGAACGGATTCTTGGTGGGGGACAGCAACGTGCGGACGTCGCGGCGCAGCGGGGGTGTCCACAGCGGGTCGCCGCGGTAGTGGTCGTAGGGAAAGGCGATGAAGCGATCGAGACCGCGCCCGTCGGAGACGGGCGCGATCTCCACTGCGCTCAGACGACCCCCAGCTCTTTCCCGAGCCGGGCGAACGCGCCCAAAGCGAGGTCGATCTGCTCGGCGGTGTGGGTCGCCATCAGGCTGGTCCGGAGCCGGCACTGCGACGGCGGCACCGCGGGCGGCACCACCGGGTTGGTGAACACGCCGGCGTCGAACAGCTGGCGCCAGAACAGGAACGTCTTGTCGAGCGGCCCGATCAGCACGGGCACGATGGGCGTCTCCGTCGGACCGATGTCGAACCCGAGCGAGCGCAGCCCCTCTTGCAGCCGGCGCGTGTTCTCCCACAGGCGGTCGCGCAGCTCCGGCTCCCGCTCCATCACGTGGAGCGCCGCGAGCACGCCCGCCGTATTCGCCGGGGGCAGCGCGGCCGTGAAGATGAGCGGGCGGGCGTGGTGCCGCAGGAAGTGGATCACGTTCTCGGAGCCCGCCGCGAAGCCGCCGATCGACGCCAGCGATTTCGAGAACGTTCCGACGATCAGATCCACCTCGTCCACGAGGTTGAAGTGCGCTGCGGTCCCGTCGCCCTTGGGGCCCAATACGCCGACCGAATGCGCGTCATCGATTGCCAGGGCGGCGCCGTACCGCTGGGCGATCTTGAGGAGCGACGGCACGTCCGCGATGTCGCCTTCCATCGAGTAGATGCCGTCCACGATGATCATCGTGCCGGTGCCCTCGGGGACCTTCTGGAGCTTGCGCTCCAGCCCGGCCAGATCGCCGTGGTTGAAGCGCAGCGTCTCGCCGTGCGACATCTTCGCGCCGTCGACGATCGACGCGTGGTCCAGCTTGTCCAAGAACACGACGTCGCCCCGGCCCACCAGGCCCGAGATCAGGCCGAGGTTCGCCTGGTAGCCGGTCGAGAAGACCAGGGCGGCTTCCTTGCCGAAGTATTCCGCCAGCTCGACCTCGAGCTGCTCGTGCAGGTCCAAGGTCCCGTTCAGGAACCGGCTCCCCGTGCACCCCGAGCCGTAGCGCTCCAGTGCGACCTTCGCCGCCGAGAGCACCTCCGGATGATGCGTGAGCCCCAGGTAGTTGTTGGAGCCCATCATGATCCGCTGCTTCCCCTCGATGACGACGACGGTGTCTTCGGACTGGGAGATCGGCTTGAAATACGGGTACAGACCGGCGGCCTGAATCTCGCGCGCCCGGGTGAAGTTCTTACACTTGTCGAACAGCGCGATGTGCTGCAGGGTCTCAGTGCGCACGAAGCCTCGAAGCCTATGTGAATATTGGTGGTACAGCTTACCCCGGCCGCCCGAAAATGGCAAGGGTAAGTTCTATTTAGGCATGAGCCAGCCTGTCCCGTCCCTCCCGCGCGTGATGACGCTCCGCGACGTCGTGCTGTTCAACATCACGGCGATCGTGGGGTTGCGCTGGCTGACGACGGCCAGCGCCTTCGGTCCCGCGAGCCTGCTGCTCTGGCTGCTCGCGATGGTCACCTTCTTCCTCCCCTCGGCCGCCGCGGTGCGCGAGCTGGCCACGCAGGACCCCGGCGAGGGGGGGATCTACCGCTGGGTGCGGACCGCGTTCGGCCCGCGGCACGGGTTCGTCGCCGGGTGGGGGTACTGGGTGAACAACCTCGTGTACTTCCCTTCGTTGCTGCTCACCACCGCCGCCATCGCGGCGTACGCCGGCGGCGCCCGCTTCGTGCACCTCGAGGAGAACAAGCTGTTCGTGGCCGCGTTCTCCCTGGGCATCCTGTGGATCGCGCTGGGCATGAACGTGGTTGGTCTGCGGGTGGGGAAGTGGGTGCAGAACCTCGGGGCCTACGGAACCTGGGTGCCGGCGTTGATCTTCGTGTTGCTCGCCGCCTGGTCGCTGGCGCAGTTCGGGAGCGCCACCTCGTTCGCGCCGGGCGCGCTCCTGCCCAAGAACTTCGACTATTCGCTGGTGAGCTTCTTCGCGACCATGACCTTCGCGTTTGCGGGCCTCGAGCTGGCTCCGACCCTGGGCGGCGAGATCCACGATCCCGCGGCGACGCTGCGCCGCGGGATCGTCGTGTCGGGCATCGCGATCATGGCGATGTACATCCTCGGCACGGCGGCGCTGCTCGTCGCCCTGCCGGTCGAGACGGTGAGCATCACGAACGGGATCCCGCAGGCGGCGGCGGCGATCGCCGCCCGGCTCGAGGCGCCCGAGCTGCGACCCGTGGCGGCGCTCGTCGCCGTGCTCCTGGTCGCGGGGAATCTGGGGGGGGTGGGGGCGTGGCTCGCCGGCACCGCGCGCATTCCGTTCGTGGCTGGCGTGGACGCGGTGCTGCCCGCGGCGTTCGGCCGCGTCCATCCCCGGTGGCAGACGCCCTACGTCGCGCTGCTGGTGCAGGCGGGGGTGGCGACCCTCTTCGTTCTCGCCGGCCTGCTCGGCTCGACGGTGCGCGACGCGTACGTGGCGCTGACCGATACCACGATCGTGCTGTACTTCATCCCGTATTTGTACCTGTTTGCGACGTACCTGCGGCTGCGGCGGACCCGTACCTGGCGCACCGGGGTAACCGGGTGGGTCGGCCTCGGTGCCGTGGCGCTGTCGATCGTGCTCGCGATGGTGCCGCCTGGAGTGGCGTCCCCCTGGCTGTTCCGCGCCAAGGTGCTCGGTGGCGTGGCGGTCTTCATGGGAATCGGATGGTGGCTCGCCGGGCGGGGTGTGAGCCCCCGCACAGCTTCCAGCTCCTCGGAAGCCTAGGGTAGATTGCCCGTCGGAGGATCCACTTGGTGAAGCCGTCGTTCGTCCTGGCCGCGGCGCTGGCTGCGGCCGCTTTGCTGCCGGCGCCGTGCGCCGCCCAGAGCGAGTTCCATCCGCGCTGGGAGATTCCGGGATTCGATTTCCGCAAGGACGGCGCGTGGCGCGTGCGCGCGCGCCAGGTGAGCGCGCTGCGGCAGCGGCTGCTGGCCCGGAGCCAATTCCCGCTGCTCAATGCGCCGCTGCTCGTCGCGGGGGCAGCAGCGCCGACCGCCGCCGCCATGACGGGCTCAGTGGCCGTCCCCGCGGTACTCTTCAGGTACAAGGGAACGCCGTCCCAGTTCACGCGCAGCCTGTCGCAGTACACGAGCCTGTTATTCTCGGCATCGCCCCCCAGCGGCAACCCTTACACCCTGCGGACTTTCTACGAGCAGATGTCGAACGGGTTGTTCACGATGACGGGGACGATCCTGGGGTGGGTGCAGCTCGACAGCGCGGAGGTGACGTACACCGGTGCCCCGCCGTGCTCGGGCAACCCGTTCGCCGGGAGTACCGGCTGCAACGGACTGTTCGATTACTCGGGGGGGCAGACGGGAGCGAATCCCATCGCCCGCATGCAGAACGGGTTCCGTCAGGCGCTCGCGAAGGTGGACGGGGGAATCAATTTTTCCCAGTTCGATAACGACGGGCCCGACGGGGTTCCCAACTCGGGGGACGACGACGGCTACGTGGACATGATCATGTTCGCGCACGCCACCAAGGACGGCGCCTGCGGGCCCTCGGGCTCAACCAACAACCACATCTGGTCACACCGCTACGTCCTGGCGAACGCCACGCAGACGAATTACCAGGACTACGTGACGAACGACGCCTCGGCCAAACCGGGATTTGGCAACATCCGCATCAGCGACTACTTCGCCACCAGCGCGCTCGGGGGCGCCGGCGCGTGCGACAGCACCCAGATCATGCCGATCGGGACGGCGGCGCACGAGTTCGGGCACGCGCTGGGCCTTCCCGACTTGTACGATACCAGCCCCAACGCGCCGACCAACGGCATCGGGTCGTGGGGACTGATGGGCGCGGGCAATTACACCAGCCCGGCCAGCCCGTCCCGGATGGAGGCGTGGTCGCTGAATGAGCTGGGTTGGGTGACGGTCGTTCCGCTCGGCTCGGCGGGCACGTACTCCTTCGGCGCCGCGCCTGTGGCCGACACGGCGTTCTACGTAGGAGTGCAGGGCGCCAACCCGCGCGGTGAGTACTTCCTGCTCGAGAACCGGCAGGCGTCCCAAGCGGACACCGCCTTGATCCGGATCCAGTGCGCGCGCAGCGGCAGTCCCCCGGGATGCGGCGGCGGCCTGGCTATCTGGCACGTGGACTCCGTGCAAGTAGCGAACAACGGCTTCCACGTCAGCAACAGCGTCAACGCCGGGTCGATTCACGGCGTCGTGCTCGAGGAGGCGGACGGGCTGCGACAGCTGTGGTGCGACGTGAGCGGGTGCAACCGCGGCGACGCGGGGGACCTGTACCCGGGCACGACGGGCAGCACGGCGTTTACGCCTACGACCAACCCCGCCGCGCTGCGCAATTCAGACGGTCAGCCGGCCGGGTTTACGCTGGATCAGATCACCCAAGTCCTGGGGGGGGGGGGCGCGATGTCGTTCCGGCTCGCGTTCCCGACGTGGGTCGTCCGGGCGGCGACCGACACGTCGGCGTTCATCCAGTTCGACGGCCTCGCTTATCACGTGTTCCGCGGCATCTTGAGCCCGAGCTCGACCCACACGGTGGCGGTGGATAGCGTGCAGCTCACCGCGGGCGGCCGCACGCGACAGGTATTCGGCTCGTGGTCGGACGGGTTCGCGCGGAGCCACACGTACACGGCGGGCGCGTCCCCCGAGACGCTGACGGTGACGTTGACGCGCTCGCACCGGCTCGACTACGCCACCACGACCGGCGGCACGGTGGTCGCGGACACGAGCGGCCGCCGAGGGCACGCCGGTGACGCTTACGGCCACCGCCGGTTCGCTCCCCTTCGTCTCCTGGGTGGGGGACACGGTGTCGAAGAACGCCACCATCGTGCTGCTGCTGGGCCGGCCGTACAACGTTCGGGCGGTGTTCCTCGCGCCCTTGAGCACCGCGAGCGTCGTTTCCCAGCTGTTGAGCGGCACTGGCCTCACCGCCCAGCAGCAGCTCGATCTCGATCAGATGGGGAACAACAACGGCGCGTTCGACGTGGGCGACTTCCTCGCCTGGGTGCAGGCCACAGGAGCGCCGCTCCCCGCGGCACCACGAGCGCTGGCGGGGGCGCGGTTGCCGAACGGGAAACGGGCGAGGCGATGAGGCGCGTTCTGACCGTGCTCGGCGTGACGCTCGCCGCCGCGGGCGCGAGCAACTGCGGCGACGGAGTGGGCCCGGTCGCCGGCGTCCTCACCGTGTCGCTCGCCACGCCGAACCCCGGCGCCGACGGCGCGATTCTGCTCACCGTCTCGGGACCGGGAACGCTCACGAGCGTGACTGCCGAGCCTGGGCTCCGAGTGTTCTCGGTGGCCCTCGGCACCACGAACAACTTCGCCGTAACGGGGCCGCTCACGAACGGCGCCATCCTGACGATCGGCGTCCCCGACACGCGGCGCGCGGGTCAGTACGTCGCCACGATCCAGCGGATCGCCGCGAGCGACTACACGCTGCGCGGGGCGTCGGGATACTCACTAACCGTCGCGCCCTGAAGCGGGGCCCTAGTCGCGCGCGCGCGCCAGCTCCGCCTCGAGTCGCTGGCGCAGGGCCCGATAGAGCTGCAACAACTGGCGGCAATCGTCGGTCAGCGTGGACGTGCCGCCGCCTGGGCCGCCCGCGCGCGACGCGACCATCGGTCGGCCCAACGCCTGCTCCAGCACCTGGATCGTTCCCCACGCCGTGCGGTAGCTGATCCCCGCCTCGCGCGCCGCTTCCTTGAGCGAGTGGACGCGCTCGACGGCTTCGAGCAAGCGGGCCTCCCGCTCCCCCAACACCGGCACCCCGCGTCGTTCGAGGGTGACGCTCGCACTGGGGGTGAGATCGGCAAAGGCCATGCGACCTCCCTAGGGCGCGCCTGCCGCGGGCGCCGCGCAGCCGCCCGGCCGCGGCGCGAACGCCGCCGTGCCGTCGGGCAGGCGTAGCGCCAACAGCCGTTCGCGCCATGCGGCGAGCGCCCACGCGCCGAACTGCGCGGCGGCGGGGTGCGGTGGCGTGGACCGGATCACGTACAGCGTATACGGATTCACCAGGGCGGAGTCGCCCGTGTACAGCACGCGCAGCTCGACGCCGGTGAGGCGGGCGAACGTGGGCAAATCGACCAGCGCGTAGGCGCCGCGCTCGTCGGCGATCCGCACCGTGGCCGCCTGGTCGGCGCCCGACTGCACGTACCACGGGCGGCCGGCGGGTGAGACGCCGGCCGCCTCCCACAGCGCTACTTCCTTCACGTGCGTCCCCGACGAATCGCCGCGCGACACGAATCCCGTGCCGCCCCCGCCCCCCGCCCTCTCCGCGGCCGCCGCAATGCGGCGCAGCGCATCGGCCGCGCCTGACGCGCGCGCGACGCCCGCCGGGTCGGCGCCGGGGCCGACGATCGCGAAGCGGCTCGCGACGAACGGACAACGCAGCGCCACGTGGCCGGCCGCGACCAGCAGCCGCTGCTCGAGTGTGGGAGCGTGGGTGAGGGCGACGTCCAAGTCGCCCGCGGCGGCGGAGCGGAGGATTTGACCGGACGGGCCGACGACCACCGTCACCGGCGCGGGCGGGTGGAGCGAGTCGAGGATCGCCAGGGCACCCGACTGCTCGACGGTATAGGTCGTGCCGACGCGCAGCGCGGATGCCTCGCTGGTGCACGCCGCCGCGCCGCCGCAGATTAGCGCGGCCCAAAGGAGCCGTTCCATGCCACGAAATGCGTTGATCATCATCGCCGCGTTGTTCTCCCCGTATCCCGCAGCAGCGCAGGGGTTCCCGCTCACAGTGGAGAGCATCATGCGGGGGCCGGACCTCGTCGGCACCTCGCCCTTCAATGTTCAATTCGGCGCGGATGGACGCTACGTGTACTTCCGCTGGCGCGAGCCCGGGGTCGACACACTCGATCAGGACTACCGCGTGAGTGTGGCGCCGACGCAACGAATCGAGCGCCTGCCGCGCAACGCGGTGGACACGATTCCCCTCGCCAACGGGGCGTGGAGCCCGGATCGGAGGCGTCAGGTCGTCGTGTTGAAGGGCGACCTCTGGCTCCTCGAGCAGAACGGCGCCAGGCGCCGGCTCACTCAAACGCCGGGCGCGGAATTCGCGCCCGCGTGGTCGCTGGACGGACGCACGGTTTTTTTCACGCGTGACAACAACGCGTGGGCGCTCGATCTCACCGGCGGCCGCCTGGCGCAGCTCACCGACATCCGCCGCGGTCCGGCACCGGCGGCGCCGCGCGCGGCCGAGGGAGCGAGTCAGAAGGGATCCCTGCGCGATCAGCAGCGGGAGCTGTTCGACTTCATTCGCCGTCAGGTGGCCGAGGAGCGGCTCCGCGCCGACACCGACACCGTGTCCACGGTGAAGCCGCTGTTTCTCGCCGAGCGGCAGAGCGCGACACGCCTGCAAGTGGCGCCCGACGGGCGTTTTGTGCTGGCGACCGTGACCGAGCGGGCCCGCGGCGACACCGTCGAGGGCCGGCAGGTGCAGATGCCGGTCTGGGTCACGCAGTCGGGCTACGTCGAGACGCAGCAGATCCGCACCAAAGTAGGGGACGCGCAGGCGCGACAGCGGGCGGCCTTGATCGAGGTCGCCACCGGCAAGGTGACATGGGTGCAGGCGGACACGGGAAACGGGAAACGGGAAACGGACGCGAGTGGCGTGGGGTTCTCATTGAGCGGACGGCACGCGCTCGTGCGCGTCACCAGCACGGATTACCAGGACGCGTGGCTCGTCGTGGTGGACCTGCCGTCGCTCGAGCGGCGCGAGGTGGCGCACCTGCACGACGACGCCTGGCTCGACGGGCCGCTCGGGTTCACCACGGGATGGATCCCCGCAAGCGAGACGGTCTACTATGGCAGCGAGGAGACGGGCTATGCCCACCTCTACGCCGTTCCCGCGGCGGGCGGGCGTCCCCGCGCGCTCACGAGCGGCCAGTGGGAGGTGCAGGAAGCGGAGCCGGCGCCCGACGGCCGCACGTTCTACCTGCACACCAACGAAGGCGACTTCGGGCAGGTGCATTTCTATCTGCTGGACGTGGCCTCCGGCCGCCGCACCCAGGTGACGACGGCCGAGGGCCGGCAGGATGTGGTCGTCTCGCCCGACGGACGCACTCTGGCCGTGCTGCACTCCACCGCCAACCACCCCGCCGAGCTGTACTTCCAGGTGGCCCAACCGGGCGCCGCCATGCGCAAGGTCACCGAGAGCACGAGCCCCGCCTTCCGCACCTACGACTGGATC
>WNGA01021222.1_pt1 | contig 14398 bp, 14 predicted proteins | sample 5400061 | NCBI WGS metagenome assembly WNGA01 (sample SAMN13153366, study PRJNA577476) | soil metagenome | isolation source: 100 cm soil or saprolite under grassland replicate 2 | place: USA:California | collected 2016-06-15 | reverse complement strand
GCGGCGAGATGGGCGCTGAATCTTGACGTCCACCGGGGCGATGCTCAGCGAGCAGCCGAGCGACTTCCGAAGGGAAGTGGGCGGTACTGGGCTCGAACCCGTGACCCCCCGACCGCACGTCGCGTCCCGATAGACGACACAAGACGACAACGGCCGCTGGCATCCCGGGCTCGACATCGGCGTCCTTCGCTCGCTGGATGTCGCTGCCGCCGCGCCCGGCGTCGTCGAGGCCGTCGGCGAGCCCGCGGGCTTCGAGGGCTACGGCAATGTCGTCCTCGTGCGCGTCTCGCCGACGCTCGAGACGTTGTACGCGCATCTCGCGTCGGGGGCCGTGCAGCCGGGCGACTTCGTCACCGCAGGCCGGCGCCTGGGAGTCGCCGGCTGCACGGGCTGGTGCACGGGAACGCACCTGCATTTCGAGGTGCGCGTGGACGGCGTCGCCGTCAATCCGCTGAGATTCCTCGGCTAGACTTTTCCCCGACCCGGGCGGTTAGCTCAGTTGGGAGAGCACCAGCTCGACAAGCTGGGGGTCACTGGTTCGAGCCCAGTACCGCCCACTTCCCTTCGGAAGTCGCTCGGCTGCTCGCTGAGCATCGCCCCGGTGGACGTCAAGATTCAGCGCCCATCTCGCCGCCGCGGCCGACATGGCGGCCGCGGCTCGACGGCGCAGTCCTTCAGGAGATGATCCCTTCGGAAGTCGCCATGCTCGCGCCGAGCGCGCCGAGCTTCGCGCGCAACTGCAGGGGTTTCCGCCGTGGGCTGTTACGAACTAGGAGTTTGCCTGCTTAGCGATCACGTCCAAAGCAGCCTCGACGCGCAGCGGAGGTGGCGCCGGCGGATTGTCCGCCGCGGGTGCCTCGCCACCACCGGAAAACAACCCGGCCGCGATGCGGACGAGGTTTTCACACGTCCGGTCGAGCGCATCGCTTACCCCCGCGGGAAGCAGCGACCGGACGGCGGCGACCGAACGCTCGTCCGGCGGCTCGTAGTCGGCCGGCACGCGTACCTGCGGAAACGCCCCGCGGATGCGGGCGACGCACCCGTGCGCGAGGTACGTGTCGTCCAGCAATCCGATCGCGCCGGCCTCGGCCTCCGAGAGGAGGTCGTCCTCGTCGGCGACGTAGAGCAACACCTGGCCTGCCGCGAAGGCAACGCTTCGCCCGACCTGCGGTTCCTTTGCCATCGCCGTCAGCGCCGCCACTGCGCCCGGAAGACTGTTGAGGTAGCGCTCGAGCAGATCCGCGAGCTCGCCGAGCTCGTGGGGCGCAACGTCCGGCGCGTCACGCGCGAGCACCGCCCTCAGCTCCTCCGCCGACGCGCGCCGGGCGAGCGCTTCCGATATCGCCCCGGCCAGCACCACCTCAGGCGCCCCAGCCGGCCATCCGCTTTCCGAGCTCGTCGCCGGCGCTCTTCGCGGCTTGATTGGCGAGCTTCATCAAGAGGCTCTTGATGTCGCCCTCCCCGGCGCCCTGCGGAGCTTGAACGACCGGCGCCACCAACTGACCTTGCGGCAACGCCTGCGGCGGAGCCGTACCGGCCAGATACATCCACTGCACGGCCCCGCAGCGCATACACGTGAAGTACGGCGGCATGACCCCGCAGAAGCCACACGTCGGGCCCCAGGGGGACGGCTCGGCGGCCACCGGCATATGCGGCATGAACTGCCCGGCGCACCACAGCGGACCGATCGATCGGCAGGAGCTGCAGCCTACGAAGAGCATGACGGCATGTCCACCATATTCCTCCTCGCGGCACAAGTCACGCGACCCGACGACGACGTTCAACAGCGAGCAGGAGTGCGTCGACTGGGCGGTGGGCGGTGGAACGCTGGTCGCTTGGGCCGATGTCCGCCTCGGCTTCGAGGACTCGGCCTCTGTCATGTGCGTCACGCCACTGAATCCGGACTACTGCATCTCACAGGACGTCCGGGTCTACAACGACGGTTCCGTACCGGTGACGGTGAGTGTCAGCTTGAGCGGCACGTACGACGAGACGCCGACGAACTCATTCGCGCGTCATCTCATCAACACCACCTTCTGCACCGGCTCGGACGACGGGGTTTCCAGCTGGTCCGCGTCCTGCACCGTCCAGGATGTCCCGGCCGGCGGAAGCACGTTCGTCGCTCGCATGTGGGCATATCTCGGTGGTTCGCACGCGGGGTCGGCGTCCGTGACGGCGTCCTCTTCCCCTGACCCGGACAGCAGCAACGACACGGTGAGCTGGAACTTCACGGCTCCAACTCCCGGCTAGACACGGGAAGTTCATAGGCGAAAATGCCAAGGAGGAGGAATCGGTATCGGTGTCCTCCGTTCGGGTGATGGTGTCTGCACCCGAGCGGGCGTAGGTTCACGAGTGCCGCATGCGCAAACGCACTTCTCCGCGGAGTGCGAGCGCGCTCGCGCGGTTCTCCGGCCCCTCCACCGTTAGGAGCGCCAGATGCACCGCTTCCGCTTTCTCCTCGTACTTCTCGCGACCTTCGCGAGTCTCGCCTTGGCCGACGCCGGCGCCGCGCTGGCGTCCGGCTCGATCTTCTTCGACGGATCACCGGGCACCGGTCCGCCGCCGGCCACGCTCGGGCCGTACACGATGACGCCGTTCCCCGCGGACCCGCAGCCCTTCGGCCTCGTCGGCGGCGTCGCCGGACCGACCGGCAACGTCGCGTTCGGATCGGCGATGTACCACACGCGCATCGGGGTCGGTTGGGCGACCTGGAGCCACGGCTACACGGGTGACGTCTACTGGAGCAACGGAGCGACGACCTCGAGCGCCGCGCTTCCTGGCGGCACGAAGGCGTTCTACCTCTACGCCGAGCCGAACCCGTTCGCCACCTTCCAGATCACCGCGTACGCACAGGACGGCACGAGCTCGGGCCCGATCGCCGTCGACGGCTACGCCGGCGCGCAGTACTTCGGCTTCTACGCGACGGGCAGCGACTCGATCGCCAGCGTCACGGTCACGTCGTCGATCGACTTCGCGATCGGCGAGTTCGGCATCAGCGGGGGCGGTCTCGAGGTCCTCGCCCTGCCGCCCTCCGGACTTCACGTCGACGACTCGCTCGACGCCTCGAAGCCCGTCGGCGCGTTCGTCGACCAGGCGAGCTCGAGCGGCTACCAGGCGACGGTCGACTTCGGCTCGGGCAACGGCGCCCAGGCGGGCGTCGTCGTGCCGGCCGGCGGCTCGTGCCCGCCGTCGCTCGCGTCCTCGGGCGGCAACTGCTTCCTCGTCCTGCCGTCGATCGCGGCGGCGAAGTCGCCGTATCTCCAGGCGGGGACGTACCAGCTGACGATCGCCGTCTCCGGTCCGAGTTCGGGCTCGGACACGGCGCCGGTCAGCGTCCAGAACTCCGGCTACAGGATCGACCTGAAGGCATGGATCCCGTACCCGCTCGTGGTCGACCCGCTGAATCCGACGCCGGGCTTCCTGTCGCCGGCCGTCGCGCTCGCCCTCGGCTGGCCGACGTGTGGGGCGCCGCTCGCGCTGTTCGTCCCGCTGCCGCCGCCTGCGCCTGCGCTGCTGACGGCGACCTCGTTCCTCCGCGGCGACACGCACTCCGCGTTCCCCGGATCCTTCAGGGTCGAGACGATCCTGCAATTCGAATGGACCGGCACGCAGCTCGTGAACGTGCTGTCGACTCCGAACCCGGCGGTCAGCAACCGCGCGATCACGTACAGCATCTTCCTCAAGAGCTGGTCGTGCGACATGAGCGCACTGGCGACCATGACGACGCCGACGACCGGCGCCGGCGGCACGTCGTTCCAGGTCGACTACAGCAGCGCGACGCCGCTCGTGCCGTTCGCGCCGACGATCGACGGTCACCTCAACGGAACGTTCGCGTCGGACGGGAAGATCTCGTTGGACTTCCTGACCGACGGCTTCCCGAGCCACGGTGTGTCGATCGCGCGCAACGGCGTGTCGCAGCAGGTCGACATCCTCAACGACGCAAGCTGCATCGGTCAGGCGGGAGTCCTCGGCTTTGCGGGACTCACGCGGACCGGGCTCGGCCTGACGGGCGCGGTCACGAGCGTCGGATCGTTCACCGACACGCCGGACCAGACCGGGACGTCGGGCTTCAGTCAGCCGCCGGGGTTCCCGATCTGCTGAGCTCGTAGACGAGTCGCGCGCGCGAGCCGAGCGGGCCGGCTCGCGCGCGTGGTTGGATAGTGGACGTGAGCATCGACAGGGCCGCGCTCGAGCGCCGGGCGCGACTGCTCGCTTGGGGTGGGAACGCCTGGCACCTGATCGAGTTTGCGATCGCGGTCGGGGCCGGGATCGCCGCCGGCTCGGTTGCGCTGGTCGCCTTCGGGATCGACAGCGTGATCGAAGCGCTGTCGGCCGGCGTGATCGTCTGGCTGTTCAGCGGCGGCCGCGGCTCCTCCCACGAAGCCGAGCGGCGGGCGCAGAAGCTCGTCGCCGCCGGGTACGCGCTGCTCGTCGTCTACATCTGCGTCGCGTCGGTCCGCGACCTCACCGGCGGCGATCATCCCGAGGCGAGCTGGATCGGGATCGGACTCGCCGCCTTCACCGCGCCGACGATGCCGCTGCTCGCGGCCGCGAAGCGTCGCGTCGGTCGCAAGCTCGGCTCCTCGGCGACCGTCTCCGAGGCATCGCAGAATCTGATCTGCGCCTACCTCTCGATCGCGCTCCTCGCCGGCCTCCTCGCGAACGCACTCGCGGGCTGGTGGTGGGCCGATCCGGCGGCCGCGCTCGTCATCGCCGCCGTCGCGACGAAGGAAGGCGTCGACAGTTGGCGCGGCGACGGCTGCTAGCGCGGCGGCGCAGTCGACTCGCGCACGACGAGTCGCGTCGCAAGCTCGACGTGAAGCGTCTCGAAGCGCTGCCGCTCGAGCAGCCGGACGAGGAGGCTGACCGCCGTCCGACCCATCTCGGCGAGCGGCTGCCGGACAGTCGTCAGCGTGGGGGTCACGATCGTCGCGTGCTCGACGTCGTCGAACCCGACGATCGACAGATCTTCCGGTACGCGCAGCCCGCGCTCGCGAGCGGCCCGAAGCGTGCCGATCGCGAGGTTGTCGTTGAACGCGAAGATCGCCGTCGGCGGCTCGGGAAGGTCGAGCAGGATGCCGGCCGCCTTCTCTCCGGGCTCGATCTCGAAGTTCGCCTCCACCACGAGCGCCGGGTCGGGCAGGATGCCCGCCGCCGCGAGCGCCGCGTGGTACCCGCGCCGCCGGTCCTCGGTCGCGACCCAGCCCGGCGGTCCCGTGATCGCACCGATCCGTCGGTGTCCGAGCGAGAGCAGATGTCGCATCGCCTGGTCGGCGCCGGAGGCATGCGCCGCCGACACCGACGGAATTCCGTCGTCGAGCGGCATCCGCGGATCGACGACGACGAAGTTGTAGCCGTCGGCCTGCGCCCGCTCGAGCTCCTCGCTCGACTCCTCGGGGAGGACGATCAGCGCGCCGTCCGTCATGCCGTGCATCAACCGGTCGAGCAGCGACACCTCGCGTTCGTGCTCGTGCGCCGTCGGCGAGAGAACGACCCGCATGTCCTCGTCGTAGAGCGCCTCGGCGGCGCCCGAGAGGATGGCTGAAAAGTAGACCGGGAAGACGAGCGGGATCAGGACGCCGACGAGCCCGGTTCTGCCCGCGGACAACCCCCGCGCGCTCCGGTTCGCGCTGTAGCCGTGTTCCTGGATCACGCGGCTGACGGCGGCGCGCGTCTCGTCGGAGACGTCGGCGCGCCCGTTGAGCACGCGCGAGACGGTCGCGATCGAGACGCCCGCCAGGTCGGCGATCTCCCGGATCGTGACCCGCGAGGGGCCGTTGGCGCGGGCGTAGGCCATGTCCAGCATTGAATCACTTTCCGAAACGTTTCGGTACGCGAAGCACGGAATTGCCCGCAATTGCCGGAAAATGGGCTTGACTTGTGCTGTAACAACGTGGTAACAGTTCCGGAAACGTTTTCGAGAGCTGGTTTGAACCCGCCTGAAATCGCCCGACGCTGGGCGAGAAAGGACAGCCGATGCGACGCAGCATCCGCACTCGCTGGCTCACCGCGGCCGCCGCCGCGGCCGCTCTCGCGGCCCTGGTGAGCAGCACCGCCGCACCAGCAGCGACCGACGGAGCCGGCACACCCACCGCGAGCCATCCGTGCCTCGTCATGACCGGATCCGGCGATCCCGCCTTCGTCCGGAACTTCAACCCCTTCGTCGGCAGCCTGCCGAGCCAGGCCTTCGTCTCCGGGACGTTCTACGAGCCGCTGATCGTGATCGCCACCGGCGGCCAAAAGCCGGTTCCCTGGCTCGCGCGCAGCTGGGCCTGGAGCAACGGCAACAAGACCCTCACCCTGAACCTCGCGCACAACGCCAAGTGGTCCGACGGCAAGCCGCTGACGTCTGTCGACGTCGTCTACAGCCTGACCGCCGGACGGCAGGACAAGGCATTGGATCGCATCGGCCTCACGGGAGCCGGGAACAACATCGGTTCGATCAAGGCGAAGGGCCGCTACGCAGTCGTCATCAACCTGAAGACGGCTGATTCGCAGTTCATCTCCGCGACCCTGAACCGGGTGTTCATCGTTCCGAAGCACGTCTGGTCGAAGGTCAGCGACCCGGCGACGTTTACGAACGCGAGCCCTGTCGGTTCCGGGCCCTTCAACGTCGTCAAGCGCTTCACGACCCAGGACTTCGTCCTGAACAAGAACCCGCACTACTGGCAGGCAGGCCTGCCGAAGGTCGCGTGCCTCGAGTACGTCCAGGCGTCGTCGAACGACGCCGCACTGGCTCTGATCCAGAACGGCCCATACAGCCTGGTTGCGTTCCGGAAGGCGCTCAGCCTCGCGATCGACCGCAACTCGGTCTGGAAGCTCGGCGAGTACGGCTACGAGCCGCCGGCCGACGCACTCGGATTGAGCGGGCTCTTCCCGCAATGGGTCACCGACCCGTCCGTGAAGACGCTCGCAAAGCAGATGGCCGCGTACAACCCGACCGCGGCCAAGAAGATGCTCACCGACAACGGCTTCACCTACAAGGGCAACACCCTGCTCGACCCGAAGGGAAACGCCGTCAAGCTCGACATCCACGTCATCTCGGGCTGGTCGGACTGGGTCGCGTCGAACCAGATCATCACGAAGAACTTCCAGGCGATCGGGATCGACTCCGACGTGCGACTCGAGCCGTCCTGGGGCGACTGGTTCCCGAACGCGTTCTCGACGAAGGCACCGACGCTCCTCTGGCAGGTCGCCTCACGCGGCTCGCCCTACGGGTACTTCTACGCGAACCTCTCGCAGAACGCATTCATCCCCTCGGGAACGGACGCCAGCCCGACCGGGAACTGGGAGCACTTCGCAAACGCGCAGGCGACCACCCTCCTCAATCAGTGGAAGGTGACGCTCAACGAGAAGCAGCAACACCAGATCGCGACGAAGATCGAGAAGATCTTCCTGCAGCAGCTGCCGATCGTGCCGGTGATGATCGGCGCACGGTGGTCGACGTACAGCACGAAGTACTTCCACTGCTTCCCGACTTCGAAGAGCTTCTACGCCGATCCGATCTTCACCACGTATCCCGACAACGTTCTCATGTTCACCCGCATCTGCCCCGGGGAGAAGGCCGGGGCGTGAGTCGCCCGTAGTCCCCCGGCACCGGTGGGCGGAGCTCACACTCCGCCCACCGGCCGTACGCTGAGGGAACGATCATGCGCTGGTTCGCCCGTCGGCTCGTCTTCTACGTCTTCGCGATCTGGGTCGCGCTGACGCTCAACTTCCTGCTGCCGCGGCTGATGCCCGGCGATCCGATCTCGGGCTTGCTGGCGCACCTGACGCCGGCGCAGCTCGGCGCGAACCCCGGGCTGATTCAGACGTACGAGGCGCTCCTCGGCGGGGGCCATCATTCGCTCTGGGCGGACTACGGCACCTACCTGCACCGGATCGCGCACTTCGACTTCGGCATCTCCACGTCGAACTATCCGACGCCCGTGTCGGAGGTGATCGGGCGAACGCTGCCCTACTCGATCTTTCTGGTCGGGGTCGCGTTCCTGCTCGCGTTCGTCATCGGCACCGGCGTCGGCATGATCGCGGCCTGGCGCCGCGGCGGCTTCGTCGACAGCGTGTTCGTGCCGACGTTCATGGCGCTCGGCGCCTTCCCGGCCTTTTTTATCGCACTGCTCGCCCTCTACTTCCTCGGCCTCGAGCTGAACTGGTTCCCGATCCAGCATGCGTATGACAGCGGCCTCGAGCCCGGGTTCAACTGGACCTTCCTGTCGAGTGCGCTGCGGCACGCCGAGCTCCCGATCCTCGTCGTCGTCTTCGCGTACGCCGGCGGCTGGGTTCTGAACATGCGGACGGTGATGATCAACACGATCGGGGAGGACTACGTGGCGATGGCGCACGCCAAAGGGCTGCGCGACCGGCGCGTCATGACACGGTACGCGGGCAGGAACGCGATCCTGCCGCCGCTCAACGGCTTCGCCGCGCTGTTCGCGAGCGCGGTCGGGGGACTCGTCTTCGTCGAGTACGTGTTCAGCTATCCCGGCGCGGGCCTCACTCTCCAGGCGGCGGTGCTCGGCAACGACTATCCGCTCGCGCAGGCGATCCTTGTCGTGTTGTCCGTTTGCGTGATCGTGGCCAACCTGATCATGGACGTGCTCAACCTCATTCTCGACCCGCGCCTGCGCACCGGCTGATGTCGCAACTCGATCCGACCCTCGACCTTCCGCTCGCCGCGCCGCCGAGGAGCAGTCGCGCGAAGGTCCGCATCCCGGGCTGGCTCGTGCTGCTGCTCCGCAATCCAAAGTCGCGCACCGGCTTGCTCATGGTCGCGTTCGTGGTGATCGTGGCGCTGCTCGCCCCAATCATCTCGGTCAGCGACCCGAACGCCTTCAACATCCTCGTAACCCGCCAGGCTCCCTCTTGGCAACACCTGTTTGGCACCACTGATCAGGGCAGCGACATCTTCTCGCAGGTCGTCGTCGGCGCCCGCCGCTCGCTCCTGCTCGGTGCGGCCGCCGGGGCGCTCGCGACCGGCATCGCCGCCATCCTCGGAATTACGGCGGCGTACATGGGCGGGATCGTCGATGAGCTCGTGAACTTCTTGGTCAACGTCTTCCTCACCATCCCGCCGATCCCGCTGCTCATCGTCGTGTCCGGCTATTTGAAGTCGCGCGGGACCGGGACGATGATCGTGGTGCTCGCAGCCGTCCTGTGGGCGTTCGAGGCGCGCATCCTGCGGGCGCAGGCGTTGTCGCTCAAGAACCGCGACTTCATCCTGGCGACGAAAGTCGCCGGCGAGTCGACGCCGAGGATCGTCTTCGGCGAGCTGATTCCGAACATGATCAGCCGGATCGCGGCGGCCTTCGTCCTCGTCTTCTACATCGCGCTGCTCACCGACGCGGGCCTCGAGTTCCTCGGCCTCGGCGACCAGGCCAAGACGAGCTGGGGTGTCACGCTCTACTGGGCGCAGACGAACTCGACGGTGCTGCAGGGCGAATGGTGGCCGTTCTTCTTCCCCGGTGCAGCGCTCGCGTTCACCGTCCTCGGTCTCGTGCTCGTACTCGCCGGGATCGACGAGCTGAGCAACCCGCGGCTGCGGGTGGAGCGGGTCCGGCGACGGCGTCTGCTCGCGCTGCTCGTCGGCGGTCGCGCCGCTGCGCGTGCGGAGTCGTCGGCGTGATCGCGCCGATCGAAGAGTCTGCGGTGGCGCGCACGAGCGCCGAGACGTTGCTCGAGCTGCGCGAGCTCGAAGTCGACTACGGCATCGGCGACAAGCGCGTGCGCGCGGTCGACGGCGTCGACCTCGAGATCCGCGCCGGCGAGATCGTCGGGCTCGCAGGCGAGTCGGGCTGCGGCAAGAGCACCGTTGCGAACGCGGCCATGCAGATCCTCCGACCGCCGGCGCACCTGGTCGGCGGCAGTGTCATCTTCCAGGGCGAGGATCTGGTCGGGAAGAGCACGGAGGAGTTGCGGCGCTTCCGCTGGCGCAACGTCTCGATGGTCTTCCAGAGCGCGATGAACGCGCTCAATCCGGTGATGCGAGTCGGCGACCAGTTCGTCGACATGATGCAGGCGCACGAGCGAATCTCGAAGCGGCGCGCGCTCGGCCGGGCCGCCGACCTACTCGAGATCGTCGGCATCGACCGGCAACGCGTGCGCGCTTACCCGCACGAGCTCTCCGGCGGCATGCGCCAGCGCGTCATCATCGCGATGGCGCTCGGGCTGCGGCCCGAGCTCGTCATCCTCGACGAGCCGACGACGGCACTGGACGTCGTCGTTCAGCGCGAGATCCTGCAGCAGGTGCAGGACCTGCAGCGCGAGCTGCAGTTCGCCGTCCTCTTCATCACGCACGACCTCTCGCTTCTGCTCGAGGTCGCGCACCGCATCGCGATCATGTACGCCGGTGAGATCGTCGAGACCGCGCCGGCGGCCCGCCTCGCTACGGAGCCGCAGCACCCGTACACGCAGGGACTCCTCGAGTCGTTTCCGCCGCTCAGCGGTCCGCGCGCCCGGCTAACCGGAATTCTCGGCGCGCCGCCCGACCTGCGCGACCCGCCGAGCGGTTGCCGTTTCCATCCGCGCTGCCCGCATTGCCTCCCCGAGCGCGCGGGCCTCTATGCGCGGCAGACGAGCGAGCGCCCGCTGCTGCGCGAGATCGCGCCGCGTCACAGCGTCGCCTGCCACCTCGTCGAGGAGGAGGGTGCGGCATGAGCACCATCGCGCCGCTCGAGGTCCGGAAGCTGTCGAAACGCTTCGCGATCGGCAGCGCGTTGCGCCGTTCCCACGTCCACGCCGTCGACGACGTCTCGTTCGACCTGCGGCCCGGCCGGATCACGGCGCTCGTCGGCGAGAGCGGCAGCGGCAAGAGCACCGTCGCGCGGCTGCTCGCCCGCCTCTACGACCCGAGCGACGGCTCGGTGCTCTTCGAGGGGAGCGACGTCGCACGGGTGCGCCGCCGCAACGACGTGCGCCGCTACCGCTCACAGGTGCAGATGATCTTCCAGGATCCGTTCGGATCGCTGAACCCCGTCAAGACGATCCGCCACCATCTCGAGCGGCCGTTGCGGATCCACCACATCGTCCCGCGAAGCGAGATCGACGAGCGCGTGCACGAGCTGCTGCGCACCGTCGGGCTCGTCCCGCCCGAGGAGGTCGCCGCGAAGTATCCGCACGAGCTCTCGGGAGGACAGCGTCAGCGCGTGGCGATCGCGCGCGCGCTCGCCGTCGAGCCCAAGATCGTGCTCGCGGACGAGCCGACGAGCATGCTCGACGTCTCGATCCGGATCGGGATCTTGAATCTGATGATCAGGCTCAAGGAGCAGCGCGACATCGCGTTCCTCTACGTCACGCACGACCTCGCGAGTGCGCGCTACGTCGCTGACGACATCCTCGTCATGTACGCGGGACAGATCGTCGAACGCGGCCCGATCGAGGCCGTGCTTTCCGACCCACTGCATCCCTACACACGGTTGCTGCTCGCCGCCGTCCCCGATCCGGCGAAGCAGCTGCACATGGAGCGGATCGAGATCCGGAAGGGTCTCGCCGCGGCGGCCGTCGATCCCCCTCCTGGTTGCCGCTTCGCCGGCCGCTGCCCGCTCGAGATCGAGCTCTGCTCGCGCAGGACCCCCGCGCTCGTCGAAGCGCGGCCCGGGCAGTCCGCTCGCTGTCACGTCACCGCACCGTCAACAAGCTGAACGAGAGGAACGAAATGCCTGCCGATTCCCGCACCGACTTCCCGAACGACTTCGTCTGGGGCGCCGCCACGGCCTCGTATCAGATCGAGGGCGCAACGCACGAGGACGGACGCGGCGAGAGCGTGTGGGATCGCTTCGCGGCGACGCCCGGCAAGGTGAGGAACGGCGACAGCGGCGAGATCGCGTGCGACTTCTATCACCGCTACCGCGACGACGTGGCGCTGATGCGCGAGCTCGGGCTCGACGCGTTCCGCTTCTCGATCTCGTGGCCGCGCGTGCTCCCCGAAGGCCGCGGTCGTGTGAACGCCGCCGGCCTCGATTTCTACGACAGGCTCGTCGACGAGCTGCTCGCGAACGACATCGAGCCGTTCGTGACGCTGTTCCACTGGGACACACCTCAGGTGCTCGAGGACGCGGGCGGCTGGCCCGTCCGCGCGACCGCGGAGGCCTTCGTCGAGTACACCGAGGCGGTGGCCGGCCGGCTCGGCGATCGCGTGCGGCACTGGATTACGCACAACGAGCCGTGGGTGTGCGCCTGGGTCGGCTACGCCTGGGGCGAGCACGCGCCCGGACGCACGAGCGAGTCGGACGCGGTCGCTGCGGCACATCACCTGCTCCTTGCCCACGGGTGGGCGGTCGCGGCAATCCGGCGCGCGGCCCCCGACGCGCAGGTGGGCATCACCTTGAACCTCGCGCACATCTACGCGGCGTCCGACTCGCCGGAGGACGAGGCCGCGGCGTGGCAGGTGGACGGCGAAGGGAACCGTTGGTTCCTCGATCCGGTCTTCCGCGGCTCCTATCCGGCGGACCTGCTCGAGCGCAACGCGATCGTGGCCCCGTTCGTCCTCGACGGCGACCTCGAGGCGGTGTCGGTTCCGATCGACTTCCTCGGCGTGAACAACTACTCCCGCTTCGTCGTCGGCGCCGGCGCCGGCGCCGAAGGTCCACGCTTCGTGCGCGATCCGGAGGCGCAGCACACGGACATGGGGTGGGAGGTGTATCCGGACGGGCTCCACCGGCTGCTCGGCCGCGTCGCGGACGAATACGCGCCGGCAGCGATCTACGTCACCGAGAACGGCGCGGCGTTCGGCGACGTGCGAGTGCACGACGGCCGTGTGCACGACCCGGAGCGGACGGCGTATCTCGAGTCGTACATCGGCGCCGTGGGCCGCGCCCTGACCGACGGCGTTCCGATGAAGGGCTACTTCGTGTGGAGCCTCCTCGACAACTTCGAATGGGCGCGCGGCTACTCGATGAGGTTCGGGATCGTCTACATCGACTACCCGACGCTCGAGCGCGTGCCGAAGGACAGCTTCTACTGGTACCGCGACTTCATCGCGGCGAGGCGGGGAACGCCGAGCCCCTCGCCGTCGGCTACCGTCACGTGATGGATCCGGATCGCGCACGAGAGTTGCTCGCCGCGGAGCGCGAGCGCATCGAGCGGGCGCTGGCACGGCTCCGGCACGAGGACACGGGCGAGCTGTCGGACGCCGACGAGGATGCCGACGCGGCGTCGGATCTCTTGGAAGACGAGGTCGACGAGGGTCTGTCGGACGACCTGGGCGAACAGCTCGCCGCGGTCGAGCGTGCCGAGGCACGGCTCGCCGCCGGCACCTACGGCCGCTCGGTCGAGAGCGGCGATCCGATTCCGGACGAGCGCCTCGAGGCGCTCCCGACGGCCGAGCGGACGGCGAAGGAAGAAGCCGCGCGCTGACCTAGTCAGTGCGTCTCGTCGGCGAGCTCGCGCGACCGCTTCATCGCCGCCTGGATCGCGTTGAGGAACGCGGCGCGGACGCCCGCCTCCTCCAGCACGCGGATCGCCTCGATCGTCGTCCCGCCCGGGGAGGTGACGGCCTCGCGCAGCTCGACCGGATGCACCTTCTCGTCGCGCAGCAGCATCGCCGTGCCTAGCATCGTCTGCACGACGAGCTGCGTCGACGTCTCGCGGGCGAGGCCGAGCAGGATTCCCGCCTCGATCATCGCCTCTGCCAGCAGCGCGAAGTACGCCGGGCCGGAGCCGGACACCGCCGTCACCGCGTCCATGTACCGCTCGGGAACGCGCACGACCGCGCCGAGATGCGCGAGAGCCTCCTCCGCGAGCGCGAGGTGCTCCTCGGTCGCGTGCGTTCCCGCGCACACGCCGGCGATCCCCTCGTGCACCGTCGCCGGAGCGTTCGGCATCGCGCGGACGACGGGGATCGGACCCTGGAGGCGGCGCTCGATCGCCGCCGTCGGGATCGCGGCGGCGACGGAGAGGAGCGTCTGGCTCGGCTCGAGCAGCGGGGCGATCTCGGCGAGCAGCGTGTCGATGTCCTGCGGCTTGACGGCGATGACGACGAGGCTTGCACCGGTGACGGCGTCGCCGTTCGCGAGCGTCGTCTCCACGCCGTACGCGTCGGCGAGCTCCTGCACGCGTTCCTCGCGCCGCACCGTCGCGACGACGTCGCGCGGCTCGCGCCAGCCGGAGGACAGTAGGCCCCGGAGCAGCGACTCGCCGATCTTTCCGGTGCCGAGGATGGCGGTCCTGCGCGAGACGGCGGCCATCCGCGCAGTGTTCCATGCGAGAGCGGGCGCGGCGGCCGGAGCCGCCGCGACCGCCTACGCGCGAGAGGTGGCTACTTCGCGCTCGCCTTGAGCGAGACGCAGTGGCCGAACGTCCCGTACTTCTGCATGAACGCGGACTCGCCGGCGTTCAGCTCGGCCTGGCACGCCTTCATGGCGGAGATCGTCGCCTGCTCCTGCTCGGCGACGGTCGCCCGCGC
>WNGA01019858.1_pt1 | contig 14404 bp, 10 predicted proteins | sample 5400061 | NCBI WGS metagenome assembly WNGA01 (sample SAMN13153366, study PRJNA577476) | soil metagenome | isolation source: 100 cm soil or saprolite under grassland replicate 2 | place: USA:California | collected 2016-06-15 | reverse complement strand
CCTGCTCCAGATAACTTTTACAGGCACGCCAATTTTTTTTGAAAGGTCTGCTGCTTCTTCGGCAACATCAGTCATTGATCTTCTTCCAAAAGCACCGCCCATAAATGTGTAGTTTATCTTTATATTATCTTCTGCAATGCCAAGTTGTTTTGATAAAAAAGATTTTACACCATTGGGATTTTGTGTGGAGCCCCAGAATTCACATTTATCTTTTTCAACACTTACAACAACATTCATCGGCTCCATTGGTGCATGTGTTTGATAAGGCGTTTCATAAGATGCTTCAACTTTTATAGCAGCATTATTCAGTGCTTTTTCTATATCGCCGTTTTGTTTAAACACCTCTCCCTCTTTCTGTGAAGCCTTTATAAAATCTTCTTTTATTTTTTGTGTTGACCATGATTCAAGATCACCATTATCCCATTTTATTTCAAGCATTTTTCTGCCTTGTTCTGCAGCCCAATAATTACTTGCAATCACCGCAACACCTTCCCGTACCTGGCCAAAAACAGTGCGTTGAGTTTTCAAAACATATTTTACTCCAGGAATTGTTTTTGCTTTTTCATCATTAAAGCTTACTAATTTTCCAAGCAAAACAGGAGATCGTTCTATTGATGCATACAACATACCCGGCACCTGTATATCGCTGCCAAATTTTGCTGCACCATTTACTTTAAGTGGAATATCTCTTCGCAGAATTGATTTGCCAATGATCTTAAAATCTTTTGGATCTTTTAGTTTCGGATTATCGGAGGGCTCAATTTTTTTTGCATCTGCAACAAGCTCGCCATAACTTAATTTAATTGATGTACCTCGGTTGATGACAAAGCAATTTTCAGCATAACATTGTTCTGCAGAAACATTCCATTTGGCTGCGGCAGCTTTTATAAACATCTCTTTTGCAGAAGCGCCGATTTTTCTCATCAGGTCATAATTACTGTTGATGCTGCGGCTGCCTACCACCATTTGATCGCCGTACTTTTCACAGTTTGCCGGCGAAGGCATTATGTTTACGTTTTCAATATCCACTTCAAGTTCTTCGGCAATGATCATAGGAATTGCCTGGTAAGTGCCCTGCCCCATTTCAGGGCGATGATTGAAGATGGTTATCTTTCCTTTGCTATCAATAAAAATATATGGGTTCACCTCAGTTGCCAGGCTGTCATCGCCCATATCGACATGCATAATCTTAGGTTCCTTACCTGAGACGAACATGTAACCAAGTGCAAGACCGGCGCCGGACATTGCAGAAAGTTGCAGGAATTTTCTTCGCTCAATTTTTGATGCTGTTTTCATAACAAGCAATTTGTGTATTTGCAATGGTGCTGATGAATGGAATATAAAATTACTGCATTATTAAGTGAGAATGCAAATTGATATAGATGCTTTTTTATTAGCTTGTTGAACAATGTTTCAACTGCTATAAGTGAGTAACACAATCCCGCACGTACAGGAATCCCATAATACAAATGCTGGTAACAAGCACAGCATTCTGCGAATAAAAAATTTCACCGCCATTATTATTATCATCAGCAAATTCTTTATTGCATGATGTTTCTCTCTGAGTATTACCATCGCTTCAGTATCACTGTTTCTTTTGCCTGGCAAAGAATATATTTAATCAATAACATTCTTTAGGCGATGCAACAGCCGATACAATTTCCACTGCAGCCGTATCCGCCCAACTTGGAAAAATCAAAAAAAATTAGCATTCTGTATAAAAATGAGATGAACAAATAAAAACCATTCTTATTCTAACTTTATAAAAAAATTTTATGACTGTACATAAAATTGCTACACGGCTTGCTGAGCTTTGTCACACGGGGCAATATGAACAGGCGCACAGAGAATTGTATGCTGATAATGCTGTGAGCTTAGAACCTGAACACGCAAAAGATTTTAGAACCGCTCACGGACTTGATAATATTATGAAGAAGGCAGAACAGTTTAAAAACATGGTTGAAGAAGTGCACAACACTTATGCAACAGAACCAATTGTTGCAGGAAATTTTATTGCATTGGGCATCGGCATTGATGCAACTGTGAAAGGAGGAGGGCGCACTCATATGGAGGAAATGGCTGTGTATGAAGTAAGGGATGGAAAAATAGTAAAAGAACAATTCTTTTATTAAAGTTTGTGTCAACATTTATCTTAATGACCATTACAATCGGTATGACTTTTTCCACCAGCCGCATCGAAGCTTTTAGCGATGGCGTAATTGCGATCATCATCACATTAATGATTCTCGAAATAAAAATGCCGCATATTGAAAGCGGCGCATCTTCTGCTAAAGTGTGGCATGCACTCTCCGGTGTTGTGCCATATTTTATCAGTTATATTTTAAGCTTTATTGTAATCGGGATTATGTGGGTGAATCATCACTACCTTTTTCATCTTGTAAAACATTCTGATACTAAATTGCTGTGGTTAAATATTAACCTGCTTTTCTGGATGTCTGTTATTCCATTGCCAACAGGTTTTATTGGCGAGCACTATTTAATAAGAGAAGCTTCTATGTTTTATGGTTTTGTGCTGGGTATGTGTGGATTAGGTTTTTATTTTTTGCGACGTCATGCAAATATCATTATGAAAGATTTTGTTACCACAGAAGCAAAAGAAAAAATCAATCGCAAAAATCTTATTTCCTCGTCATTGTATTTTTCATCTGTAGCGTTCGCTTTTATATCAGTTTATATTTCATTTTTTATTTTCATTCTTATTCCTGTTATGTATTTCATTCCTGAAAAAGCAGAGAAATAAAAAAGCATCACGTTTTATGAACGGATGCTTTAAATATTCACGAACAAAAAAAGATTATTCTGATTCAGCCACCACTTCTTTTACTTCAGGAATCATGCGCTTCATCATTCCTTCAATACCGGCTTTCAAAGTTATCATAGATGAAGGGCAACCACTGCAGCTTCCCTGCAACATTAGGTTTACAGTACCCTCATCATAACTTTTAAATTGTATGGCGCCACCATCCATTTCTACAGCAGGACGCACATAATTATCCAGCAATTCTTTTATTCTTTTTACCACATCATCGTCATCGGCCGCAATAGCATAAGCTTCTTTATGCATGCTTGCAACTTCTTCTTCATTAACTATCGGGCCATTGTTTTCAAGATATTCTTTTAAAAATTGCTTGATGGTCGGTATCACATCCTGCCACTCTTCTGTTTCAGCAGTTTTTGTGAGCGTCACAAAATTGCTGGCAATAAAAACACTTTTTATAAAAGGAAAGCTAAACAACTCTTTTGCCAATGGTGACGGACTTGCCGTTGTTTCATCGGGGAAGTCAATACTCTTGCCGGGATACAGTAGCTTATTAGCCACAAATTTCATTGTTTCAGGATTCGGCGTCATTTCGGTATAAATGCTTATTACCGGGTTACCTGTTTTAATCATGATTCACTTGTTTAATTTTATTAGTATATTTTTTTTGGACCCATCTGCTGGCCTTCTATGTCACTTCCATTGCGTCGCACTCTTGTACATTCTAGTCTTTATTCAACAGATGACAGTACAAAAATAACAACAATAAGTATGCTAATGTTTACGAATGAAGGAAACAGAAAAGGCAATTTTATATACAATTCTTTGTTGATTTGCAAAAAATCTGTATGAAGAAAATCTATCATCTTAGCACCTGTGATACCACGCAAAAAATATTAAAAGAAGTGCAGGCAAAAAAGAAGGGAGTAGAGTTGCAGGATATTAAAACTGAAAAAATAACGCATGCGCAGTTAGATGAAATGAAAAAATTAGCGGGCAGTTATGAAGCACTATTTAGCAGGAAGGCATTAAAATACCGGAGCATGGGTTTGCATGAAAAGCAACTTGCCGAAAAGGATTACCGCAATTTAATTTTGGAAGAATATACTTTTTTAAAAAGACCTGTTGCAATTATACACAATGAAATTTTTATCGGTAATACTAAAGAGAATGTTGAAAAGTTGAAGAAGGCGTTGAAGTAATTAGAAAAGGTAAAGTTTAAAATGCAGTAATGATATAACACGTTAAATTTTTCAAACACGGTATACCGCTCCTATGGAGCTAAAATGTCAAAATGCAATTGATTCTACTATAACAGAAACCCTGTTTTTATTTAAAGGGACGAGGTTTATTCTTTTTAATGTTGCAGCTTCACAGTTGTTCTTCAGTAGGTTCATAGCAATTCTTCTCTTCTTAATAACTTCATTCCTGAGTCTTCCCTCCTTTGACTTTCCTGAACTTTCAATCTTCGCTACTTTAATTACTTTAATTAAAAAGCCACTATAGAAATAGCGGCCTTTTGTACTATATGTAGCACATGAGAAAAATTATATGATTACTGTTTATGGTAATAAACACTAAATTACAATATGCAAAAGATGATGGAAGGATTAATTAACTGAACCATGAAATTATTTAACTGCAGTAAAGTTTTTTGCGGGCGAAAATCTATTGAAGTATTAAAAACATCTTTTCATGTTCCGGCAAGCCATTTTTTAAATTCAGGAGCTGTTTCCTGGCTTATGATAATCTGGTGAGGAATATCAGGAACAGAAAGTTCAAGAATGAGCTTTACTTTTTCATACGTCTTATACGATTTTATAAAGTTGATATTGACTATATATTTTCTATTGGCCCGGAAAAAAAGAGCGGGATCAAGTTCTAACTCTAATTCGCTTAGATTTTTATCGTAAATGTATTTTGATTTTTGCCTGTCAACAAGGTACACCATTTTATTCTCGGTATAGAAGAGAAGAATATCTTCAGTTTTCAATGCAATATTTTCCAATCCTTTCTTTACAATTATTCTTGTCTTTTTTGGAGCATTTATGTACTCGAGCAGATTGGCTAATTTATTTGTGTTGTGACTAAAATGTTGCTGCAATAATTTATATTTCTGCAAAGCTTTTGACAGCTCCTGTACATTCACAGGCTTCAATAAATAGTCAATGCCATTATAATCAAAAGCCTTAAGAATAAATTCATCATAGGCAGTAGTGAAAATCACAGGTGCATCAATCTGGAAACGGTTGAATATTTCAAACGATAAGCCATCCGTTAAATGGATATCGCAAAAAATCAAATCCTGTTTCGGTGATTTCAAAAAATATTCAATGCCTTCATATACTGATGTAATAATTGCAGCAAAATTTATATCGGGCACAAGCTCGGAAAGTATACTCTTTAATTTATCAATTGCATATTTTTCATCTTCAATTATTACGACATTCAGCATTGTACAGGGTTATGCGCTTTTTAATAAGGGTAATTTCACAACAAAATAATTCCTGCCCGACTCCACAGTAATTTGTTTATTGCAAATGAGTTCATAGCGTGCTTTCAGATTGCTTAAACCTATTTTGGTTGAGTAATGAGGAATTTTTGCAGGGCTTTTAGTATTTACTACATAAATATTTTCCTCGTTTATAGATATTTTAATTGACAGTGGATGGGCTTCTGAAAAATTATTGTGCTTTATGGCGTTTTCAACAAGTATCTGTAAAGCACACGGTAATATTGTTACTGCATCCAGGTTATAATTATAGAGTTCTTTTTGCAGTCTTATTTTGTTTTCATATCGCAATTGAAGTAGGAAGAAATATTGGTCAATAAAATTTAGTTCTTTTTTCAGCGTTACATATTCTTTGTTTTTATTGGCAAGAAAATACCTATAAACTTCAGCAAGCCGTGCAATAAAATCTTCAGCTTTTTTAGCATCGTTTTTTACAAGATAGGATAACGTGTTCAGTGCATTGTACATGAAATGAGGATCAAGCTCATTCTTAAGAATAGTTAGCTGCGCTTTGGAAAGCTCTGTATCTAATTGCCTGGATTTCGTGTATTCAATTTCTTTTTCGCTCGATAAAAACAGTATCTCGTAAACTAAGGTAAACACAATCACCACACCGCATATCACTAACGTATTTTTAAAGAGTGATTGCCAGTTAATACCAGATGCAGAAGTAAAAAACAGCCACAAGCCGCAAAGTATTGTACCAACAATTGAAGCATACACCACGGTGAGAATGCAAAGCGTAACGATTTTTAAAAAAGGTTTTTTTGTAAGAAGATACCTTAATTTATAAATTATCCAACTGCAGCCATTCCATATACAGAAGGAAATAAAAATTGAATAACAATTAGCCACTATTATTTCAGCAAAAGAAAAAGTTTCATAATGATAAAAGCCTGATACCAAAGGAATAATTATTCCTAAAAGCGGGATAAAAAGAATTCGCATTAGTCTGTCGTTTATCATAGAAGCAGTTCTGGTTTTAAGTTTAAAATCTGAGTTGATTATCGCCCATCTATGAAATTATTCGTATTTCCAAATAATGAATTGTTAATTAGTGTTTGATAGTTTCCTTTTTGGATGAATGGAAAATATTAAACAAGCAATCATACTTTCTAAAAAATTATTTTAGTTATGTTTTTGATAATAGGGAGCAAGAAAGAAACAATAACAACTTAAATTTTCCTTTCATTATTGTTATTCTTTTTCTCTGTCGAAAATCTGGTTAATGTGTTGGTTGCTTTAATTAAATAAAGAATTTAATGTTTGCTCTTGTTTAAAAAACTCTCTATGATGCGCTATTTAATTGTCTTATATTTTACAGACAACATTTGTTTACAAAATTCTGTACTAACTATGTAGCAATAAGACCGCTTATATAATGATTGTAAATATTACTATGACATGACAATTTTATTTTTGTTTTTTATCATCCAAAACTATTGATGTAAAAGAATAGTATGATTTCATAAGTAAAAATTAGCATTATTTGACATTTTTTTTGTGCTTCAGTTTTATGCAGACCTTTCAATATTTTTCTTCTATTTTATTTCAATTGTGATTCTTCACGCTTTAGTAAGTTTTTTTCATTCTTCAGTTTTTAAGAAGGTTTTTATTATAGCGCATTCATTTTAAAAATTGTCATTTTATAATATCAACAATTTTTAATACCAAACCTGCATTATGAAAAAAATACTACTATTAATTGCATTTAGTATAGGGCTGATATCCTTTACTGATGCGCAAAAACAGGTTACGGGAAAAGTAACTGATGCAAAAGATGGAACACCGCTTAACGGAGCAAGCGTAAAATTAAAAGGCAGTTCTAAAGGAACATTAACAGATGCAAATGGTGAATTTAAAATTTCTGTGCCTCAGAATGCAGTGCTTGTTATTTCAAATATCGGCTATGCAGATCAAGAAGTGAATGTAGGGAATCAAACTTCTTTAAACGTAACACTTTCACAAGGTGAAAACGTAATGAACGAAGTAGTGGTAACTGCTGTTGGTATTAAAAGATCAGAAAAAGCGTTGGGTTATTCAATAACCAAAGTTGATCCCAATAACCTGATACAAAAATCTGAACCGGATATTTTAAAAGGCTTGCAAGGTAAAGTTGCAGGTGTTGATATAAGAACTTCGCAAGGCACGCCCGGGGCTGCAACCAGGATTAGTATAAGAGGAAATTCTTCTTTTTATGGGAACAATGAACCATTGATTATTGTTGATGGAGTTCCTTATAATAATGACCAGGTTACCACATCAAATCAAACATCCGGCGGAGGTGCATATCAAAATGGTTTATCACAATTAGACCCTAACGACATCGCTACCATGAATATTTTAAAAGGTTCTTCTGCCGCTGCCTTATATGGCTCACGAGCATCCAATGGAGTGATAATTATTACAACAAAATCAGGAAGCGCAGGCAGAAGCAAAAAAGGTTTGGAGATATCTTATTTATCATCGGTATCATTCGAAACCATTAATAATCTGCCGGACTATCAGAATGATTTTGGTAATGGAACATACTTTAATTATCAAAATGCAAATGGCTCCTGGGGACCAAGGTTTGGAACAATAGATTCCATACCTGTCTGGCCTGATTATAAAGCAGCCTTCCCCGATCTTTTCACTGACAGTGTTCCATTCAGAGCGTATCCAAAAAAACTTCTGTAAGTGCAACCGCCTCTTCTTTAAAACATGATGGCTATGTGCCCAATTCTTTTTATAAAAGATACAATATGAGTTTGGGCGGATCCACTAGGCTTGGAATTGGTGTTAATGTAAGAGGTAATTTCAGTTACGCAAATACAGATCAGAAGGGAAGTATTTTCGGCGAGAACCAGGTAGATGGTGCTTCTTCCTCATTTGCCCGCACTTTATTTTTGGGCAGGGGATGGGATCTGTCTTTGCCTTATGAAGATGCCAACGGATTTCCTGTTTCAACAAATAAAGCAAATTACGATAACCCCAATTGGGATTTTAAGCATAACACAGTAGGCACCAAAACAGATAGATATACTGCAGGTCTTCATACAGACTATGCTGTTAATTCATGGATACATTTAGATTACCAGATAGGAGTAAATGTAAACACGCTTAAAAGACAGGAAATTATTGATATAGGTTCAAGGGCGGCGGACAAGAAAGGCAGAATTACAGAACAGGATTATCGTCACCAGGAAGTTGAATCAAACTTTTTAATTACTGTTACGCCAAATTTAGGAAACAAGTTTTATTTAAAAGCTATAGCAGGGCATAACGTAAATGAACGCACCACCAACAGCCAGATAGAACATGGAAATGAAATTGTAGCTGCAGGAATTTATAACCTGGCAAACACCAAAAGTGTTGCAATAGACCAATCGTATTATGAACAAAGAAGACTGTGGGGTATTTTTGGTGATGTAACTTTCGGCTACAATAATTATGCTTTTGTAGAAGTTACAGGTCGCAACGACTGGTCTTCAACTTTGCCAAAAGAAAACAGGAGTTATTTTTACCCTTCCGTATCAGGCTCCTTTGTTTTTTCAGATGCATTTAAATTAAAAAGCAACTCATTTGATTATGGAAAATTAAGAGCCGGCTGGGCAAAAGTAGGACGTGATGCAGACCCATATAATCTTCAAAATGTTTTTGTAGTCGGACAGCCGTTTTTAGGACAGCCTACAGCCACAACCTCTGTTACAAGCGGTAATCCAAATCTTAAACCAGAATTTACTACAGAAACAGAAATAGGTACGCAGTTAAGTTTTTTGCATAGCCGCATTACTTTAGATGCGGCAGTGTATTCTAAAATTTCTACTTCACAAATTGCTCCTATTACATTACCTCCATCCTCCGGCTATACTGCAACTATTAAAAATTATGGAAAAATAAGTAACAAAGGAATTGAGATAGACCTGGGGCTTGTGCCGGTAAGACTCAAAAATTTTTCATGGAATATAAATGGCACATTTAGTAAAAATAAAAGCACAGTTAAAGAATTGATTGCCGGTGTTGACAGAATTCTTTTAAATGGCGTGCTTACCGGAATAAATCCTTATCTCGAAGCAGGTAAGCCTTTTGGTTACCTGAGAGGTTCCGTTGATGCAAGAGACAGTTTAGGCAATTTGTTAGTTGACCCCACTACAGGTTTTTTGATACGTGCTACAGAAGAGGCTGAAATAGGAGATCCAAATCCTGATTTTAAAGCAGGATTATCAAACACATTCACCTATAAAGGTTTTTATTTAAATGTGTTGTTTGATATGACAAAGGGCGGTGATCTATATTCTGAAACGCTTTATTCTTTATTAGGAAGAGGCGTTACAAAAGATACACGCGACAGGGAAGGTTCCTGGATTATTCCCGGCTACTATGGAGATCCAAATACAGGCAAACCGATTTTAGATGCTAATAAAAATGAAATACCGAATGCTACACAGATGCCGCTGCTTGATATATTTTTCGGAGAATCCTTTGCAATTAATTCTGCTTCCGAATGGAATGTATATGATGCCACTGTTTATCATCTGCGCGAGGTAACACTTGGTTATGATTTGCCAAAGAAATGGTTTCAGAAAACACCTGTTGGTTCCATATCATTAAGTGTCTCAGGAAGAAATCTCTGGCATTTCGCTCCTAATATTCCCCGTTATACCAATTTCGATCTCGAGGTAAATAGTTTTGGTTCCACTACAACACAGGGTATCGAATTCTCTGCAGCACCAACAACAAGAAGAATAGGTATCAATTTAAAAGTCACATTTTAATTATTGACTAAAAAGAAATCTCATGAAAAAGAATGCATATTATATACTAATACTTTTATACTTTCTGAGCAGTTGCAGAAAAGGTTATCTCGATATAAACACCGATCCAAATAACCCTACACAAATTACTGTTCAAAAATTACTTCCAAATGCAGAGCTATCCGTCGCTAATAGTTTCGATATAGGTGGCGGTAATCAGGGCGGTCTATCCAATACGCTGGCAGTATATATGCACCAGATAGTACAAAGAGAAGATCCTTTTGATTATGGAGCAACAGGCGATGACTTTTTCTTAAACGATGCCTGGACAAGAATTTACAGCGCCGATGTTGATTTGCAAACGGCCATTTCAAAACATGGCGTATTACAAAATTTGGAAGTGATAATATCACAGGCAACTGCTGCTGATAATAAAATATATTCGGGTATTGCCAAAATTTTAAAAGCTTATGCTTATAGTCAGTTTGTAGATGCCTTTGCTGATATACCTTTTTCTGAAGCGGAAAAATTCAATGAAGGAATTTCCTATCCAAAATTTGATAAAGGTGAAGATATTTATCCTGCATTATTTTCTTTATTGGATGAAGGCATTGCAGACATGCAGGCTGATGCTGCTAATAATTTAAGACCTGGTACAGATGATGTTATCTATAATGGCGATGTTACAAAATGGATAAAAGCAGCGAATACTATAAAACTAAAATTATTTGCGCAGGAACGTTTGGTGCAGGATGTATCACAACCCGTACAGGCGTTACTTTCGGGTGGCAATTTAATCGGCACAACATCAGAAAGTTTCCTGTTGCCTTACGGGTTTTCAGTAACACCTGATGACAGGAACATTGGCTTTAATGATTACATCGCTACACAGCGCACTAATTATATAAGTCCCTGGTTTTATGAAATACTAAAGGGATATAATCCAAAAATATTAACCAATATCCAGGATCCGCGCATACCTTATTACTTCTATAACCAGTTAGCACCTACGCAAACATCGCGAGAAAATAACTCAACTGAGTACAGGGATGGAGGGTTTGTTTCCATCATTTTCGGATCAGTAGGGAAGGATATTGGTAATGCACAGGATAAATCAATTACGGTATTGGGTATTTATCCGGTAGGTGGCAAATATGATGATGGTTCCGCAGAAGCAGTGAGCGGCTCCAGCGGAACAGGTGCTGCTCCATACAGGTTCATCACTTATGCTGACAGATTATTCATTGAAGCAGAATTAATGAAGGCTGGTGTAATTGTGGGTGATGCAAGAGCCAAATTGCAGGAAGCCATGACTGAATCTTTTAATCAGGTTGATTACGTAATAAATGCATTTGTGAAGCCTGCTCAATCAGTTCCTGCATTATCAGGCACTTCAGCCGTTACAGATTATATCAATGCTGCAATGGCATGGTATGATGCACATCCTTCACAACAAATGGAATTAATTCTGACGGAAAAGTGGATCTCAAGTTTTGGAAGTAGCGTGGATCAATACACTGACTACAGGCGAACAGGTTATCCCATCTTATTCGATCCCAATAATCCGCAACAGGCGCCGAATCATTTTGTGCAACCACCTATTGAGGGTAATCCTGCGTTGCCTGGCGCACAGTTGCCGGTGCCGGTACAACTTTCCATACAATACCCGCTTAGCCTGCCCTGGCCAACGGCTGATTTAAATACAAATCCAAATGCGCCGGAGCAAAAACAACCAGCGACTTATAAAGTGTTTTGGGATAAGTAGTGTGAATCGTGAGATGTGAATCATGAGATGTGAAACATGAAAAGTAGTGAAAGAAAAGGAAAAAAATCTTCAATATAAACCTCAGACTGAGAAAAAAAATTAAGATCATGAAAAATATAATGAAATTCTCTTTATATCTTTTTTGCATGTCATCGTTTTTTGCATGCAGAAAATCTGATAATGCAAAATTGCCCGATCTTATAAGAGCACCTATTCCTTTATTAACAAAAGATGCTTCTGCAGATCTTTCTATTTCAGGACAGGATCCGAATAATTTTAATGGAAAAATTATCGTTGATCTTTATTATAAGAATGATGTTAAACCTTCAAAGTTTGATCTTGTTGTTATAAAAAATGGTGATAACTCAAACGTAAAAACAGTTAAGGAAAATATTACTGATTATCCGTCAACAGTGGATGTTACCGGTTCTCAACTTGTTTCTCTTTTTGGATCTCCCATTGTGGTAGGGGATAATTTTGATTTTGGTGTAAATGCAACTATGCCAAACAGCCAAAAGTTTACAGCCTTTCTTCCGGTAGGTACTGCTTATGGCCCAAACATATTCAACCTGCCCGGTTCAAGCCCGATAGTAAGATATTCCGCTCTATGCCCGTTTGATCTTAATAGTTTAGTCGGCACCGCTACTGTTTCTGATCCTGATTTCTGGGGCGCTGATTACCCGGTAACTGTAACTCTTGCGGGAAATATTTTATCAATAGACGGATGGGTGCAGCAGCCCGGTGCTGTTGTAAATGTTACTGTGGATGTAGCATCTTTAACAGCTACTATTCCGCACCAGGTATATTATCCTACATTGCCGACAACACCTTATCATAATCCGTATGTTGAAGGCACCGGTGTAATTGATGCCTGTAACAACACACTTACCATGACTTTAGACAATGGTGTTGATGAAGGCACATTCGGTAGTTATACAATGACATTGCATAAATAGTTTTTTACACGGTCTTCCAGATTTGAAAAATAGGAGAGAGCTGACAGCGCCGGAGACGATTTTTTATGCCTAAGTAAACGACAGGCAAGTATGTGTGATGTCTGATGTTTGAAATTGTTCAATAGTTTGTTCTTGTGAAATATCATTCACTTCTTGAGGATTTTCTTGTTGTATGTTTTCATTTTCGGGCATAAGAAATAAGTGAATCTAAATTATTTAATAATTCAGCAAGAGGAAATAATTTTTGCTGCTTAGCGGACAGGATGTCCAAAAGTTCCGTACGTACGGAAACGAAAGCATCATAGTAGTAACGCAGTTCAGCTCATAATCTTTATACTTCGCTAAAATACATTTTCACATTTGCATATTTGCACATTATCACATTATTTTGCGCCGCTATGACACAGGAACAAATTAAAGTTTTACGGGACCGCGTTAGTGTTCTAAGGAGGTTTCTTTGACGTTGATAACCGTACACACAAAGTAGAAGAAGACCGCACACTCTCTGTTTCGCCAGGCTTTTGGAATGATAATGACAGAGCCACGGCCATCATGAAAGAAATAAAAACAAATGAGTATTGGCTAAAATTATACAGGCAGGTAGAAACTGCTGTGGAAGATTTTGCCGTGCTATTTGATTTCTGGAAAAGCGGCGATGCGACTGAAGAAGAAACAAAACAGGCATACGAACATGCTCTGAAAGAAATTGAAGATGCAGAGTTTAAGAGTACATTGAATCAACCCGAAGATGAATTGCCAGCAGTGCTGCAGATAAATCCGGGTGCTGGCGGAACAGAAAGCCAGGATTGGGCAGAGATGCTGCTGCGCATGTATCGCATGTATGGTGAAAAGCAGGGCTGGAAAGTAACAGAGCTCGATTACCAGGAAGGTGATGGTGCAGGGATTAAAACTGCAACATTACAATTTGATGGACCTTTCGCTTATGGTTTTTTAAAATCAGAAAGTGGTGTTCACCGGCTCGTACGCATTTCTCCTTTTGATGCAAATGCAAGAAGACATACATCGTTTGCAAGCGTTTTTGTATATCCGTTAATTGATGAGAGTATTGAGATTGATGTAAATCCTGCGGATCTTGAATGGGAATTTTATCGCAGTGGCGGCAAGGGTGGCCAAAATGTAAACAAGGTGGAAACCGCAGTGCGCTTGAAGCATATCCCGAGTGGAATCATTGTTGAATGCCAACAATCAAGAACACAGGGAGAGAATCGTGAGCTTGCATTGAAAATGCTGAAGAGCCGTTTGTATGAAGAAGAGTTGCGTAAAAGAGAGGAAGCAAAGAATGCAGCAAACGCAAGCAAGAAAAAAATTGAATGGGGCAGCCAGATAAGAAGTTATGTATTCCATCCCTATAAGATGATTAAGGATCACCGCACTGATTATGAAGTAGGTAATGTGCAACCCATAATGGATGGTGAGTTGGATGGATTTATAAAAGCATATCTGATGATGGAAAAGGAGAGTGTAAGTTAATAAGCTGAATAGTTGAATGGTTGATTAGTTAATTGAGTTGAGTGGTATGATAAAAATGCAAGGTTTGTGATTGAGCGTGTGTTTGAAAGAGGAGATATAGAAGACTACCGGCAATGTTTTAAATATTACAGTGAAGAATTAATAACTTCAGTTATTTTAAACGCT
>WNGA01008165.1_pt1 | contig 14406 bp, 16 predicted proteins | sample 5400061 | NCBI WGS metagenome assembly WNGA01 (sample SAMN13153366, study PRJNA577476) | soil metagenome | isolation source: 100 cm soil or saprolite under grassland replicate 2 | place: USA:California | collected 2016-06-15 | reverse complement strand
CCTTTCGCGAACGGGCCAAAGCAACCACAATTTCGCGAGCCTGGGCATGTTTGTTGGCGTTGATTACTGCTTCCCGGGCGATTCGGTACAGGTGTGACGCAACCGTGTCGTCATTAATGTAAAAGGATGGCGGGATTTCCAGGCGACACGGTGTTTTCCAGATTTCCCGTTCAACCAAATCTTGCAAGGCTGTTATGAATCCGGCTGAATCGATATCCGCACGATGCAAGGCACGGGAAAGATCGCGGGTATCGGTCGCAGCCTCGTTTACTAGCTGGGCGATTTTTTCGATATCGCTCACTTCGATAACGCGATGATTTTTCAATCGCAAGGCAGTCGAGCGTGCCATGAATGCAACCGCGGTAAGATGCTGGCAAAGCCCATCGTGCAATTCCTGTCCGAGGCGCTGTTGTTCGCGATCGCTGATTTCAAGAATTTCGCCTTCCAGTCCTTTGCGCCGGGCGATCTCGTCTTCCAATTCTTTGTTCGCCGCACGTAACTCGTGCGTTCGGTCACGCACGCGCTCTTCCAGCCGTTTTTTCGACTTTTGCAGCGCGGCTTCTGCTCTGCTAGGATGCGTGCGTGCCCGTCTACGTCGGTAAGGGCGCCGTCCGCCAGCTGCCGGAGCCAGATTGCGCAGCGCGCTGTTTCTACGTTTTGTTTCTCGTTTCGGGGCCATGGTCCTTTACAGAGAGATTAACGGCTCCTCTACATCCAACCCGTGGCTTGAATGTAGCGCTAACCCGCGCAAATGCCTATTCCAACGTTTCTATCATCGGCAGGTCGCCGAAACGTCAGAGGCAGACTCTCGCGATAACCACACCTGTGAAGCGGTCTGGCCATCATGACTTCGGGAGCGATCTGTGAACACCCGTACGCGCGCGCTACTACCGAAGTAAAATAATCAGCAGCACGATCAACAGAAGAAGGCCCAAACCACCGCTCGGATAATATCCCCAACCGGTGCTATATGGCCATGCCGGTAAAGCGCCTATTACCAGGAGAATCAGAATGATGAGCAGGATCAATCGCATAGTTCCTTTCTTTGTGGTTCGTATTTGAATCGGATGGTCCTGGCAATGCAAGACAATTTGAATTTCGCGCGCGGCTCGTCGCATGCGCGTATTAGTTTTCCAATCCCGAAAGGCAACTGACCTTGGCTCTGCGTGCGAATTCTTTATTAGTATGACAAATCTACAATTCAAAGGCAGTTGGAATGAAGTAAAAGGAAGACTCAAACAAAAATACGGTCAGCTAACGGATGACGATCTCGCATTCGCCGAGGGTAAAGAGGACGAACTGCTTGGACGCCTTCAACAAAGACTTGGCAAATCGAAAGAAGATCTCCGAAAAGAAATCGAGAGCCTGTAGCTCTGAAACTCCGAACCTAAAAACAACAGGAGAAAAATTGTATGCCGGCCAAATCAAAGAAACAGCAAATGGCTGCGGGTGCAGCGTTGGCCGCCAAGAGAGGCCAACGTAAGAAATCTTCGCTCAAAGGCGCGTCCAAGGGCATGTACAAATCGATGAGCAAAACTGAACTGCGCAGAATGGCCAAGACCAAGCGAAAGGGTAAGCCCACGAGAAAGACGAAAAAAAGGTGACGTAACGACGGAAAAGTGATCTGTGCTGCGCGATTACGCGCGCGAATAAGTTGAATCGCGCATTTTCGTTGCGTCTCTCGCTGGCCCTAGAAAATCTAAATATTGCGTATCGAAAGCGCGGAGCGCTGCTTCCACGCTCGGTCCAATTCCAACGATCCCTTTCTCCACACTCGGCCCAAGGAGTGCAATCCATAGGTCGCCGCGGCTGGACAACTGAGGCCGGCGCACCGCCGAGGGACCGCGGGGATGAGCTAGACAGTATGATTGCATTTCTTCCCTCGCCACCAATGTTGGATCGTCTCGGCGATAAGTATTTTGTGCAGCGTCCATTTTCTTTCTCATTCAGTTTTCTAACGCGCAATGCACCGTGGTTGGATGTAGTTTTTTTTTGGCAGAAATGCGCGTCGGGTAATCTACCGAAGCTCAACTCTGATCGGACTGGCTGAAATTCGACGCCAGGACGGATTCTACGGCGGGAGAAATCGGCTAGGATTTTGACTGATACGACAATCCGCCATCCGCCTGATTGTGCGATCGATTGCATCCGAAACATACTCGGCCATGGTCTTATCTTCGCCGGTCAACTTATCTGATGGAGATAAACTGGAAGCGCTGCGAAGACTCGATCAATTCCGGCCATGGGGTTCCCTGGATGAGAAACGCTACTGTCTGGTTTGCGACGAGATCATCACCGGCAAGCAGATCCAGGTAACGGGCGGCACACGTGGCAACGGGCCGCTGCGGCTCAGCTGTCCAACGGAGCGTTGCCATTCAATACCAATGGATTGGGTCCTGCCGACCGACGAAGTTCTGGCGAATCTTGCCCTGCGAGAGACCGAGCGCGGCAACGTTCCCGCAGTGCGTTTTGATCGCGCCCCCCGAGAAGATTCAATCGCATCGCGATTGCGCAAGTTAGCACTGCGATTTAAGCGATCAGCTTAAGACGACCTTGATCTGCGAGCGACGGCACGGCGCCTGATTTTCCTGCGTGCAGGGAGCGCCTGCCATCATAGGAATTTACCTGACTATACAATCATCCGCTCTCCCGATTGTCTGTTTTTAGCAATCGAGCAGGCTGTCTTCGCCAAGACAATGAACGCTCATCTTAGGCCTGAAGATCGACTGTCGGTTTTGCGTAGCGAAGATCAGTTCAGACGCTGGCATTCGCTCGATGATGAGCGGCTTTGCATCCTTTGCGAGAGAAAGTTCAACGGACGTCAAGTCGAAGTCCGGCGCTTTGCCAATGGTAAAGATGAGTTGCACTGTCCGACCGAAGGGTGCGACTCGGGACCGCACCAGTGGGTCTATCCGGGAACTCCGCTGGTTTCCGACATCGTCGATCCAGACTGGTGGCACGCTTTAGGAAAAGAACCTCGAACGCTTTCGGGGCTGAGCAGTCGCCCTCGATTCCAAAGGCAAGAACACGCGTGATAAAAACTCTTGACAGAGCAGGCGCGGCGGCACCGACGGACGAGGCGCTGATGAGCGATATTTCGCGCCGGCGACACGACGCGCTCACAGAGTTATACGGACGCCACCGGCAAAGACTCCGAGCAATGATCGATGGTGTCGTTCATGAAGGAGCCGAGACGGACGATGTTTTACAAGAAATTCTTCTCCAGATTTGGAAGGAAGCCGACCACTACTCGCCGAAGGCAGGCCGGCCTCTCGGTTGGATGGTGACAATCGCACGCCGCCGCGCAATCGACCGATTGCGCAGGCGTCAGGCCTATTCTCGTGCGCGGGAACGTTATGGGAAAGGACTGGTGCAACAGCCTGGGAATCTGCGTGGCGAAGCGTATGATCCTTTTGTCTTGAACGATCTGCATCACTTTCTCGAGAAATGCATACGAGCGCTGCCGCGGCTTCAGCGCGAGGCGGTCAAGCTCGCGTTCTTTGAGGGTTTGAGTCACCGCGAAATTGCAGCTGCGACTCATGCTCCGCTTGGCACTGTAAAAACGCGCCTGGAACTGGGTCTGCGAAAACTGGCGCACTCGATCAGACCGCTTCGCGGCAAGGTCTGATCTCAGCGTCACCTTGCTTTTCTCGCGCGCCGTTCGTGGTATATTCGCCAATGCAATCGCCTGAAATTATCGCTTATCTAAAGACTTATTGCGGCTGGAGCGCCGGCGTGCGCGCCGTTCTGGCCAAATACAATCTCGCCTACACAGAAAAAGACATCATTCAAAACCCCGCGTTCCGGTGGGAGATGGAAACAAAAAGCGGACAGCCGCTTTCGCCGTGTGTTGAAATCAACGGGCGCATGCTCGCTGATGTCAGCGGCGAGGAAGTCGAGCAGTACTTGATCGACAATAAGATTGTCCAGGCGAGCGACGCGGCGACAGATGTTCCGACGAACGCGCCGTGCCCGACCGAGCAGCACGAGGGCGCGGTGAAGCTCAATTTCTGATTTGGTCGGAGGGCGCCCGCGCGCGTCGGCATCCAAGCTTTAATATGACCCATTCGACCCACAGGTCATGTGGGTCATATGCGTTTAACGCATCCGCGCCATCTTTCGCGAACGCGAAATATGTGGCTAAGTTGTCTTTCTATCTGGAATGAAATTCTTCGCTCGTCTCCGATCTCGAAAAAAGAAGGGCGGGAACCTCTTTCGCTACGGCTGGAAGATTTCGCTGCTTGTCCTCATCGCGGGAGCCGGCTTTGCGGTTTTCCTCTTTTACGGAGCGTGGGCGCAGACCTTCGACATGAAGAAGGTCGGCGAAATGCCCGAGCGAAACACTGTTTACGATGTCGATGGAAAAATTTATAGCCGTCTCGCGGGCGCGAATCGCCTGAAGGTTTCGCTCAACGAAGTGTCACCGCTCTTTATTGCTGCGGTGCTGGCGCGCGAGGACTCTCGTTTCTATGAGCACAAGGGAATTGATTGGCGTGGCATTCTGCGAGCCCTGGTCCGCGATATTTTGAGCGGTTCAGCCAAGGAAGGCGCCAGCAGTATTACCCAGCAGCTTGCGCGCAACAGTCTTACGCTCGGTGGCCGCACGATCAGCCGGAAATTGCTGGAAGCCATGGTGGCGCTCCGCATCGAGCGCCAGTTCACAAAGCAGCAGATTCTCGAGCTCTACGTAAACCGCATTTATTTCGGCAATGGCTGTTATGGAGTTGAGACCGCGTCACAGTCTTACTTCGGCAAGAGCGCGGCGCAGTTGAATCTTCCTGAAGCCGCGCTTCTCGCAGGATTGATCCGTGGCCCAAATCGTTTCTCGCCGCTGAAAAATCCCGAAGGCGCGGCGGAGCAACGCAACGTTGTTCTGGATCGCCTGGTGGCATTGAAAAAACTCTCGCCAGCGCAAGCCGAAGAGGCAAAGCGCGCGAAAATCAGTACGCACCCTAAACGTCTGCCTTTTATCCAGGAGAATTATGCGATGGACGCAGTTCAGCGTGATTTGAATGGATTGCTGACGCAAGACCAGATCGATGACGGCGGCCTCTCGATTTACACCACGCTCGATCCAGCCGTGCAAAGCGCCGCCCAGCAAGCGCTCGAGACGAAACTCACCAAAATCGAGCATCAATCCAATTTCCATCATCCGATCAAAGCAAACTACCAGCCACCGGAGAACGGAGAAGGCGATTCGTCGATGCCGTATCTGCAAGGCGCGGTTGTCGTGATCGATAACCCCAGCGGCGGGATTCGCGCGCTGGTCGGCGGCCGCGATTACGCTCAAAGCAAATTTAATCGCGCACTCGCTCCGGCAAACCGGCAGGTTGGTTCGGCGTTTAAACCTTTCGTTTACACGACCGCTTTCGCCCACGGGCTCTTGCCAGGAGCTGCGATTAGCGACGGCCCGATTCAAGCCGGTGAAATCGAAGGCGCTGGAAATTGGTCACCGGCCAATTCGGATGGAAGATATGGCGGCATCCTGCCCTGCTCGTACGGTCTCATCCATTCGCGCAACACCATGAGTGTGCGGGTCGGTCAATTCGCCGGACTCGATGCGGTGCAAAAGGTCGCCGCCACGCTCAATCTCGGTCAGAATATTCCACCTGGTCCCGCGACTTACATCGGTTCGTTCGAAACTAACTTGAGGGATCTCACTGCGGCTTACGCCGTCTTTCCAAACGGAGGCGTGCGCAAGCAGGCTTATATCATCGAGCGCATCGACGACCAGCAGCACAAACCGATTTACCTCGCCGCGCATATATCAACCCCGGCGCTCGACCCGAGCGCAGCCTGGATGACCTCGCAGTTAATGGAAGAAGTGCTCACCAGCGGGACGGCCGCCACCGCAGGGTCCCTGGGTTTCAAATTGCCAGCTGCCGGCAAAACCGGCACGACCAACGATTACAAAGACGCCTGGTTTCTCGGTTACACTAGTACGCTGACCTGCGGTGTTTGGGTTGGATTTGATCAGCCCACAACAATTGTTTCTCGCGGCTATGGTGCCGCGCTCGCGCTGCCGATTTGGACGCAGGTGATGAACAAGGCGGCGCAGCATTATCCCGCCCAGCCACTGCAACCGACCATGCCGATTCAGCGCGCCACGGTTTGTTCGATTTCAAATCAACTTGCTACCACGGGCTGCCAGGCAGCCGGGACTGCTTACGACATCGACGTGCCCGCCGACAAGGTGCCGGCAGTCGCATGCCAGGTGCATGGGGGCGAGCAATGGCCGTTTGCACAGAGAGCCCTGCCTTTTCAAGAGAAGGCGGCGACTTTCCCGGGACGTTTCTTCCGGTCATTCCGCAGACTTTTCGGCGGAAGGTAAGAACACGCTGTTTTTGTAGCGCGTCTGTGTCATACGCCATCAGTTGAGAGCGCAATTCTTTCGCGCTGACACCGTGATTCAATGTTCAATGTTCGATCTTTACTTGCGACTCGAAGCCGAAGGCGCCGAATACGCAACATCGGACGCAGAAGAAAATGAGCGGGTAAAGGAAATCGAACCGCCACATTTGGAGCGGCGCGCCATTCGCGTCTCCGGGCCGCTCGACGCTGCTTTCAACGCCGATGGCGGTGTCCATGCCATCGCGATGAAACCGAAAAAAGTTTGCAGGCAGCGCAGTTTTTACTATGATCGGTTTCGGCGCTGCCACTCAGACTAATTTGCGTTGGTAATGCCTGTTAGAAAAACGCAAGAAACCCGTAGTTGATAAATCGCAAAGGTCCCAAGGTATTAGAAAATTAAAAATGAACACCCAACTCCTATCCATTCGTAAATCTTTACTTCCACTCATACTCGCGGCCGCGCTTTGCGGCATCGGTCCCAGTTTAGCGAGCGCGACGAGTATCAATATCAACCCCAGCAAAGACAATACTCTCTACCAGTTCGTTTCCGTGGACGGTGATCGCAGCAATGGCGTGGGTGTTCACTTTTTCGCCGGTGAGACAGCCGAGGCTGAACTCCGCCGGGGCGTGCTTGCCTTTGACATCGCCGGAAGCATTCCGGCAGGCTCGACGATCATCAGCGTGAGCCTGAGCATGAATATGTCTAGAGCAGCTTCCAGTACCGCTCGAACCGTCGAGCTGCACAAGCTGCTTGCCGACTGGGGGGAAGGAACCTCGGACGCACCTACGCAGGAAGGCCAAGGAGCATTGGCCACCACCAACGGTGCCACATGGCGGCACCGTTTCTACAACACTATTTTTTGGACGACGCAGGGCGGAGACTTTTCCGGCACGGTGAGCGCAAGCCAGTCGGTTGGCGCCATCGGACAGTATGTGTGGACTTCGGCGCAGATGGTTGCGGATGTGCAGTCGTGGCTGGACAATCCGGCCACCAACTTCGGCTGGCTGGTGTTAGGGGACGAGTCCACTAGCGCGACGGGGAAGCGATTCGACACTCGAGAGAGCACCAGCCCGCCTGTGCTGACTATCGAATACACGGCGCCTGCAACGATCACGCTCAGCGCCGTGGGGCGCAAGGTTGGGGGGATAAATACGGTGCGTCTCAGCTGGAGCGGAGCGACTTCGACCAACGTCGACGTCTACCGCAATGGAAGTGTGATCGCGACCGTACCCAACACGGGCGCCTATACTGATTCCACCGGCGACACTGGCCGGGCCAGGTACACGTATAAGGTGTGTGAAGCTGGCACCCAGACCTGCTCCAACGAGGTGACAGTGAGGTTCCGCCAGTAGGGAACAACCAGGCCGCTTCTCTATCAACGCGGCGTCCGGCAGCTGCCGGACGCCGCGTTTGCTTTTAGCACCACGCATGGCGCTCGTGCCAGAGGGTGACATATTTTTCGCTCGCGCGTCCTGGCACGAACGTCCGAAATCGGAATAACGAAAAGCCGGGCCGCAATTGCCGAAGGCGACTAGGCGCGAAATTATCGCGTAACGATGGGAAGTCTCGAGGAAAAATCTAAAAAGCTAAAAAGTCTTGACGCGCTTCCACCCACTCGGCTAAAAACGGCTCTCCAGTTCCATAACCACGAGGGAAGTACAAATAAGAAAAACGGTGTTGATACCATCCGCAGGCCTGCCGGCGCAGGTGGAATCCGTCGCTACACTTACTGATTACCCTTGAGATAAATCTCGTTTACCCAGACGGCGTACCCGCGGACAGATACCTTTGATCTAATGAACGAGCCGCGCCTTTTTATGGCAAGCGCGAGACGAAGCTTTGATGAACAAGCCGGGTCTTTTGATCAGCGCGCCGGACTGCCCGCGAGCGTCTGTGACTCGATTGCCAAGGAGTTGGTGCAGCTCGCCCAGCTTGCTCCCGGCGATGTCGTGCTGGATGTCGGAGCCGGAACGGGGCAAATCGGCCTTGCGCTTTGCCAGCTTCCGCTGTGCTACGTAGGATTTGATGCTTCAGCTATGATGCTCGATGTCTTCAAGCGTCGCCGTCCCAAGAACGCGCCACCGATTTCGCTCATCGCCACTGATGGCAACAACCGCTGGCCGGCTGACGATGGAAGCGTGAACGCGGTGTTTAGTTCGCGGGCGATTCACCTCTTACGCGTCGAGCATGTGGTGGAGGAAGTCTTTCGAGTGGCTTCACCGAGCGGAGCGACACTGGTGTTGGGTCGCCCGGAGCGCGAGAAGCAGAGCTTGCGCGCCCTCCTCCGCCAGGAGATGCGCGAGCGCTTGTGGCAACTCGGCTACGCAAGCGACGATGGCCAACAAAAGGAGCGAGAGATTCTGGAGGCCTGCGTTCGCCGCGGAGCTAATCCGCTCGAACGGCGGGTCGTGGCAACGTGGCCGGTCCAGTACAGCGCCGCTCAGATTCTGACTTCATGGCGAGAGAAATCTAGTTTGGCTGGCCTCGAGCTGGCGGCCGAGGTGAAAGAAAAAGTTTTGTCGCAGCTCACTATTTGGGCGAAGGATGTCTTCGGCTCGCTAGAAGCATTTCAATCGGCGGAAGAGAAATATGTGCTGGAAGGCGTGCGGCTATCCTCGAAGTCGTGAATGTCACAAATCTCTATGGACAGTGAAGGGTTGACTAATTTCTCTGAAGCGCTGATGGCCGGCTCACTGACGGATGACCAACTGATCGCGCAAACTGGGCGGCCATCACTGGTCAACATCATTCCCGACGCAAACGTGGTGAAGATTGGGGGGCAGAGCCTCATCGATCGGGGGCGCTCGGCGGTCTTCCCATTGATTGATGAAATCGTCGCCAACCTGCCGCGACATAAGATGATTATCGGCACCGGAGCCGGCACTCGCGCGCGCCACGCCTACAGCGTGGGCCTGGACTTAAAAATGCCGACCGGCGTCCTGAGCGTGCTCGGTACGTTCGTCAGCATGCAGAACGCGCGCATGATTCATTACCTGCTGGCCAAACACGGAGTGCCGTTCATCGAGCCGGCGCAATTCGCACAGTTACCGCTCTATTTGGAGGAGCGCCGGGCCGTGGTGTTCTTCGGAATGCCACCTTACACCTTTTGGCATCAGAACCCGGCCGTGGGCCGTATACCGCCGCACCGTACCGACACAGGCGTCTACCTTGTAAGCGAAGTCTTCGGCACGCGGTCGATGATTTTTGTGAAGGACGAGAGGGGCCTCTTCACCGCCGACCCCAAGAAAGATCGCCACGCGAGGTTCATTCCCAAAATCACGGTGGCGGAATTGGAAGCGATGGACCTGCAGGACGTGGTGGTGGAGCGCGCCGTGCTTGAACTGATGAAAGCCGCTGAGCATTGCCGCTCGATTTATATCATCAATGGCCTCGAACCGGGCAACCTCACCCGCGCCCTCAACGGCGAACACGTTGGCACCATCATCACTGCAGATTGACCGAGAGACTTAAAGCCGATCCGCCCGAAGCTATGAGTGCCCACACTGATCGACGTCACCACGTGCAATCCCTCCTCATGCGCGAGAGCCTTGTTGACAAGGCAGTCATGACGTCCACCGAAACGCCCGTGGTGCGGATGTTGCCGGAGGCGCACGTAGTGAAAATCGGTGGGCGCTCGATTCTGGATGCGGGTCGCAGCGTGGTTTATCCGGTGGTCGAAACGCTGGCCAGGATTCTCGCGACCAAGAAGCTTATTCTCGGCGTCGGCGGCGGTGTGCGCACGCGGCATGTCTTTTCCATTGCCCTCGACCTCGGTTTGCCTACCGGCGTGCTCGCGCAATTGTCCGCGGCAGATGCCAACGGCAATGCCCACATTCTCGGCACGCTGCTCGCGCCGCACGGGGTGGTGGCGATTCCACCGGAGATGTTCGGCCATCTGCTCCCATTGTTCATCCACGCGGCGCCCGGCGTCATCTTCAACGGCGTGCCGCCGTATTCTCTCTGGGAGCATCCGCCGGGCGTGGGCCGTATTCCGCCGCATCGCACGGATGCGGGTTGTTTCCTGCTCGCCGAGTGCTTCGGGTGCAAATCCCTCGTGCTGGTAAAGGACGTGGAGGGCGTTTACGACAAGGACCCTAAAGGTCACCTCGGTGCGAGTCTCATCCGCGCAATCAGCGCAACCGAATTGGAACGCCGGGCTGTGCCCTCCCTCCCGTTCGACCGCGTCTTGCTGCGGCTGCTGGGGACGGCGCGATTGCTAAAGCAGTTCCAGGTCGTCAACGGTCACAAGCCCGAATTGATTGAGGCGGCTGTCAATGGAGAACACGTCGGCACCATCGTGTTTGCTGGCTAGCGAGTGATGGCGACCGAGGCAGAGACGGCCGCTGTGGCGCGCGCTTTGACCAAGCGCTATGCGAACGGCGTCCTCGCCCTCGACCAATTAGACCTTGACATTGGACGCGCCAGTATCACGGCACTCATCGGCAACAACGGCTCGGGCAAAACCACGCTCTTGAAAATTCTTGCGGGCCTGCTCACCCCGGACTCCGGGTCGGCGCAGGCGCTCGGCTGCAATCCCGCCACGCGAGCGACCTGGCTACGTGCGCGGCTCGGTTACGTTTCTCAGGAGGTCGAGTTGGACCCGGAGATGACCGCTTGGGAAACGCTCAACCTCTTCGCCAAGCTCTACAGCCTGCCTCGCGCGACGTGTCACGCGCTGGTTGGGGCACTGGCCGAATCCTTCGGCATCGCGCAGCATCTGCCGCGCTTGGTCTCAACGTTCTCCAGCGGGCTGCGCCAACGACTTCATCTCGCCGTTGGTGTACTGAACGAGCCGGAGCTGCTGCTGCTTGACGAGCCGACCGCGGCTCTCGACCCGGCTGGCCGCTCCTTTGTGTGGCACTTCCTACAAGGACTCCGCAGCGAAGGCCGCGCGATCGTAGTGGTCTCGCATGATTTGGCGGAAGTGTCCCAACATTGCCAGGCAATTGCGCTGTTGCACAAAGGCCGGCTGTTGGCTAGCGGGTCTCCCGCCGATGTGATCGCCGCGCACGCGAACTGGAGATTGGAAGTCGAGTTGGCCGGGCGCATCGAGACAGACACGACCCGCTTTCACCAGCTGGTTTCACTGCCTGGCGTGAAGAGCGTGTCTGCTCGCGAGCGGCAACTGGTGGTGGATTTCGCTGAGCGCGAGGCCAGCGTCGTGCAGCGCGTGACGGAGGCCATTCTTCAACAATTGGTGCGGCTCAATGCAGCTGTGCTGGGGTATCGGCTGCATCCGCCCGATTTGGCGAGTGCCTACTTCAATCTGACGGGCGCAGGGATTGAGGAGGCAGCGCAAAGCGGCCGCGTTGAATCAGGCAAGGGCGCTGGCGGACGATACCGGCAAGGACAGGAGTCGATGGTGTGATGGCGAACACGATGACAATCCTTGGCGCGGTGTGCTGGCGCACTTGGCTCAAGACGGCGCGGCGGCCCGTGGTGCTCGCCTTCTCGTTCGTGCAGCCAATTATCTGGCTTCTGTTCTTCGGCTTTCTCTTTCATCGCTTCGATGTCGGCCTGGGCCTGCGCGGGGTCCGTTACCTGGATTTTCTCTTGCCTGGCGTGTGCGCGATGACGGTGCTGTTCGGCGCCTCTCAGTCGGGCATTGGATTGATTCGCGACATGCAAACTGGGTTTCTTCAGCGTCTGTTCGATTCCCCAGCCAATCCCGGTGTGGTATTGGGAGGAAAGCTGTTGGCCGATGTGGCGCGGCTCCTGGCGCAGGCAGTGGTTATCGGGTTGCTCGGTGTGGTGGTGGGCGCGAAGCTGCATCTCACGCTGGCGGGCCTTGTGGCTCCGCTGCTCGCGCTCGGTTTGTTCGCGATCGCCTTTTGCAGCCTTTCGTGTTTGGTTGCCATGAAAACGGGCGCGCCAGAGAGCATGGCGACATTCGTCCATCTGGTGAACATGCCGCTGCTGTTCACCAGTTCGGCGCTCGTGCCTGCGAGGCAGATGCCCGAGTGGCTGGCCGCGATTTCACGGGTGAATCCGCTCACGCTGGCGGTCGATGCGTCGCGCGACGCGCTGTTGCTTGGCGAGTTCAGCTCGCTGGGGATGGCGCTAATGTTGCTAACCGCGATCGGAATCGTTTTGCTGGCCGCCGCCTGGACAACTGCTATAGGACTGCGTCGACAGAGTTAACATCGTTCAACCGATAATCTTGACGCTGCGGCAGACCCCATTCAACGGCATCACGTGGATACGACGCATCTCGTTTTTCTCTTTCTCGCAATCGGACTGATTGCCTTTCTTTATTCATCAGTCGGTCACGCCGGTGCTTCGGGTTACATCGCCACGATGACGCTGTTTGGGCTGGCACCGACGATTATTCGGCCGACTGCACTTGTCCTTAACATTCTCGTTGCATCCATCGGCACATTCCAATTTTGGCGTGCCGGTCATTTCTCGTGGAAACTTTTCTGGCCCTTTGCGCTGCTTTCCATTCCGGCCGCATATGTCGGCGGGTATTTGCAGCCGTCTGCTTCGATTCTGAGGATTTTGATGGGGATTGTGCTGTTTTTCTCCGCCGCGCGACTTGTCTTTCGCCGGAGCGATCCGCCGCAAACATTTCCGCCTTCGCGACGGATGGCGATAAGCGTTGGAGCGGGGCTCGGATTTCTCGCAGGTCTGACCGGAACCGGAGGCGGTATATTTCTCACTCCTCTCCTATTGTTTTGCCATTGGGCGCACATTCGTCAGGCTGCCGCCGTTTCCGCGCTGTTCATTTGGGTAAACTCGATCGCCGGATTGTTTGGCTACTTTACAAAAGTGCATTCAGTCCCTCCCCTCGGCCTGATTCTTGCCGCATCTGCAATCATTGGCGGCATCATCGGCTCGCATTTGGGGAGCAGGCGTTTTGCCGTCCGAGTGATCTCGCTTACTCTAGCGACAGTCCTCCTTATCGCGGGAACGAAACTGATCTTTACGAGGTAGGGCGATTGAACTCAAGCGCCCGGGCGGTTCGGGTGAACCGCCTCTACCGGACGCCCACGCGTGCGCGCATGGATCGAGGAGGCGGCCAAAACCGTCGAGGACTTCCACATCGCGAATATTTTTCAGCTCGATTATTTAAGTAAATGAGCGGGTGAAGGGAATCGAACCCTCGTGTGCAGCTTGGGAAGCTGCCGTTCTGCCATTGAACTACACCCGCGGCGGAATTTTCGATTTTCGATTGCCGATCTACGATTTGCAAGCCCCGAAAATTACTGCCACGAAATCACGTCGTCGGAATTCGTGTAGATGTTATTGCTGTTAGTTCCTACTTGTAGATCCGCGCCGTTCGACCACGCAATTACACCTTGCCGAACAGGATCGGGGCCGGCTCCGCTGCCACCCAGCGCAACGTAAGGATTGGGCACGCTGTTGTCGTAATTACTGTCGATCTCCATAATATAAGGCGCTCCCCAGGGGTCATAGTACGTGCCCTGTGGCGTGCTGGCCGCAATTGTGCTGATGCCGCTTTTTGGATTATTTGGATCCTTTACGGTCGGTGGAGAGATATAGACGATTTGTCGTGTGTTAAGCGTAGCGGCAGCTGAACAAGACGGATCTGTTGCAGTGCACGCACGAAGCTCATTAAGCAGCACGTCGTTATATGGCCCGAGGCGCGTGGTTCCTGGTATAGTCCAACTAAAAGAAGAATCGGCCGTGATCGAGACGGGATACTTTCCGTATTCCGTATAAAATGCGTTCACCGCCGTGACGATTTGGGTGAGATCGTTTTTCGCTTGCGTGCGTTTCGCCTGGTTCTGCACGGCGCTGAAGGCTGGGAAAAGAAGACCGATCAAAATCGCGATGATCGCGATAACCACAAGGAGCTCGATGAGGGTAAAGCCGCGCTCGTCCCGCCGCTGTTGTAGGGCGTTTCTGTGAAACGCCGAACTCGGCCCAACCGGCGTCTGACACAGACGCCCTACAGTTCGCTTTCGCATTGCGCCCGCATTATGGCGCGTCAAATCAGTTTGCACAATGCTTTCGTTCAGGTGGAGCGGCGGCTGTGTCAGCCGCAATCTTTTACAATGCGGGGCGACACATTCGCCAATTCACATCATGTC
>WNGA01008163.1_pt1 | contig 14407 bp, 12 predicted proteins | sample 5400061 | NCBI WGS metagenome assembly WNGA01 (sample SAMN13153366, study PRJNA577476) | soil metagenome | isolation source: 100 cm soil or saprolite under grassland replicate 2 | place: USA:California | collected 2016-06-15 | reverse complement strand
GGCCTCGTCATCGCGGCCCTGCTTGATGCGCACGACCCCGAGCCGATACAGCAGCGTCGCCTCGCCGCGGCGGCTGCCGAGCCCGCGGTGCAACCCCAGGGCCTCCTCGAAGCACCGCTCGGCGAGCGCGACCCGGCCGTGGTTGTGGTAGAGGATGCCAAGGCGGTGCAGCACACAGGCGCGGGCACGCGGGCTGCCGTCTTGGCCGAGGATTGCAAGGGCGTCCTCGGCCTGTTGGCGGCGCTGCTGGAAGGCCTGACGGTCGTTGCGGTACAGCGCCAGCGCGGCCAGGCACATTGCTCGACCGGTGTCGTCGCCTAGCCGCTCGAAGATGCCGAGTGCGGCCCGCCAGCAGGCGAGCGCCTCGTTGAGGCGGTGGAAGCCGTGCAGGGTGCCCAGCGACAGCAGCACGGCGGCCTCACCGCGTTCGTCGCGCGCCCCGCGGGCCGCGGCCAGGGCCTCGCCAGTGCAGCGGCGCCAGTCGTCCAGGTGCAGGCGGGTCGCCAGGTACTGGGTGAGCGCGCTGGTCAGCTCCCACGACACCCCGGCCATGCCGAGGCAGGCGGCCTGGGCGACCGCGGCGACCAGCCCGGGGCGCTCGGCCTCCAACCAGGCCATCGGGTCGCCCAGCAGCCGCTCGGTGATTGTCGCGTCCACCGGCCAGCGGGGCGCCGCGCCGTATACGGGCTCAAGCAACGGGTTGCCGAGGCGGGCGTCGGCGCGCTCGGCCAGGTGCAGCCACGCGCCGACCGCGCGGGCCAGCGCGGCACGCCGCTCGGTGGGTGGGTCCGCTGCCTCGGCGCGCTCGCGCGCATACACGCGGACCAGGTCGTGCAAGCGGTAACGGACCTGCCCGGTGGCGTCCCGCCCGGCCACCTCCAGCAGCCGCGCGTCCACCAGCCGCTCAGCCAACTCCTCCGCCCGCTCCGCGGAGCTGTCGAGCAGGGCGGCGGCAGCCCATGCGGCCACGTCAGGAGCCTCCAGCAACCCCAGCCGGCCGAACAGCGCCTGCGCGGCCGGTTCCAGCGCCTGGTAGCTGAGCGTCAGGCTGGCACGCACGCCCAGGTGCCCGTGGGTCAGCTCGTCCAGCCGCTGCCGCTCATCGGCCAGGCGCTCCACCAGCTGGGCGAGCCGCCAGTGCGGCCGCGCCGCCAGCCTGGCCCCCGCCACCCGCAACGCCAACGGCAGGTACCCGCACAGCCGCGCCAGCTCCGCGGCAGCCGCCGGCGCCGCGGCCACCCGCTGCGGCCCCACGATCCGTCCCAGCAGCTCCACCGCCTGCGCCGGGTCGAGCACGTCCAGCTCGAGCAGCCGCACCCCACCCAGCCCCGTCAGCGGCGCCCGGCTGGTCACCAGCACCACGCAGGTCGCACTGCCGGGCAGCAGCGGGGTGACCTGCGCCTCGCTGGCGGCGTTGTCCAACACCACCAGCACCCGCCGGTCCGCCAGCAGGCTGCGGTACAGGCCAGCGCGCTCGTCCGAGCCCTCGGGGATCGCCGCTCTATCAACCCCCAGCGCGCGCAGCAGACGACCCAGCACCTCCCTGGGATCAGCTGGGCTGGCCTGCGCGCCGCGCAGGTCGATGAACAGCTGCCCGCCGGGAAACCGTGCCCGGACCTTATGGGCGACATGCACCGCCACGGTGGTCTTGCCCACCCCACCCCCACCCACCACGGCCAACACCGCCATCGCGGTCGACCGCGTCGCGCCGTCGGGTGAGCCGGCCAACAGGACGCCCAGCCGCCCGACCGCCTCCGCCCGGCCGGTGAAGTCGGCGATGTCGGCGGGCAGCAGGAACGGGGCGGCTGGCCCGTTCGCCGAGGACCGCGGCACCTGCGCGTCATCGGGCACCAGGCCGCCATCGGCATGCTGCGCCACCACCCCGGTCACCCCGTCCGCGACCGCCACGACCAGCGGCGCCCAGCCAGCATCCCGCGCGGCGGTCAGGAACTCCTCGCGGACCGCTCCGGCCAACGCCAGCCCATCGGCCAGCAGGCGCACCGAGTCCGTACGGGGCTCGCGTACCCGACCGCGCTCCAGCTCGCGGATCGTGCGCGAGCTCACCCCCGCGCGCTCGGCAAGCTGCTCCTGGGTCAGCAGCGCATGAAGCCGGTGCGCACGCAGCAACCTCCCGAAGATCACCCTGCGATCGCGGTCCCCGGCCTCCTCAGCCTTGGCCATGCATCCCCTTCGCAGCCGTGACCCCGCCGCCACGACAGGTGGTAACCACCCACTGTCACCTGGGGAGTCTACCGCCGGCCACGCACCGCCTCCTCGGCCAGCAGCGAACCGACGTAGCGGGGCAGGTCCATCGCCATCGTGTCTTCCCCCGTCAGCGGTCAGTAGCTGAAGGTGGTGGCGCCGTCGTCACCGATCCACTGCCACATGGGCACGGTGCCGCCCAGCTCGGCGGCCTCGATCAGCTGGCGCTTGTCGAGCGGTCATCTGGCGGTCGGGCCGGGATGTGCAGTGTGGGTGCATGCGGCAACGCGGCGGCGGGAGGACGGGGGCTGGGTTGGCGGGGCGGCCTGCCGAGCGCCGGCTGGGTGGCGGCTGCCGTGCAGGGCCGCCGGGCGGATGGCGGCTGCCGCGCGGCGCGCGCCGAGGGGGCGGTGGCCTGTTGGAGCTGGTGGCGTAGGTCGGGGATGGCCCGGTAGTGCAGCACGATCATGTTGCCTCCTGGTGCGGCGGGCGCTCCTGGCCGACGCCGGGCGGTACGGGTCGCTGCGGCTTACTGGTAGCCGGCGCGTTCCAGGTCGGCGGTGGCCGTGGCGGGGATGTGGACGGTCCAGCCCTGGCGGGCGAGGGTGGCGCGGTCGAGGGTCTGCCGGTCGACCTGCCGGCCGCCGTAGGAGGTCTCGAAGGTCCAGGAGGGTCCGATGTCGACGACGTCGGCGCGGCTGTTGCGGCCGGGCTGGTGGGCGCCAAGCGCCAGCCGTGCGCCGCGCTGGTCGACGAGCCCGACGTCGAGGGTCAGGTGGGTCTGGTTGTCGATGGTTACGGTCGGTACGTGGCTTGGGCCGCCGTCGCTGACCTCGGCGGCGATCAGCCAGCCGGCGAAGGCCAGGTACAGCGCGGCCGCGACGACCCCAGTGCCTGGAGCAGCCGGTCGGGCTGGGTGATGCGGTCCTCCAGCCGTGCGTTCATGCCACACCCCTTGTGTGCTTGGCGCCCTGGCGCGCAGCAGCCCGGCGTCCGCTCGGTGCCCGGCGTGCCGACGCGGCGTGGGTGGGACGCTGTCTAGCTGGGACGGGGTGCGGCTGGTGGCGCCCTGGGACCGCCCGCGGCGCGGTGGCTGGGCCGCCGTGCCAGCCGCGACGCGGGCGGCTGGCCGCGCCGGCGGCGGCGTCCGCCGGCGGTCAGGGCGGACACCAGCAGGGCGTGGGCGGCGGTGGGAGCAGGGTTGGGCCGGTCGGCGGTGACCACCCCACCATCCAGGTCACCCACCGGCAGCACCGCGACCTGCAATGCTGCCAGCGATCCTCTGACGACCGCCCGCACGGGCGGGCCTGCGGCCCCCGGCCCGATCGGCGTGCTGGCCGGGCAGGCCAGCGCGACCAGCATCACCGTGACCGCGGCAAGCACCCCAGTGACGGGCCGGCTGACCGCCTCGCGCTGGTGTGCTGGCGGCGCGTGGCGTGCCACGAGCAGGGGTGTGCGGATGCGGCGCATGGCTCAGTCTGGTCGGATCTGCCCGTCCGCGCCAGCCACCAGGGCCCGAGATGGTGGGTTGTCGGGCCGGCGGCGGGCGATGGGCTGGGCGCTCATGGGGTGGTCACCGGCTTGTCGCCGTCGTTGGATGGTGCGGCATCGGCGCTGGTGCGGGCCACTGTGGCAGGCGGGCTGGCCGCATGGTCCCCGGCGGGGCGGGCCCGTCGGCGCAGGCTGGTGGCCAGCGGGTCGGCGGCGCGGGTGGCGAGCGGGCCGAGTACCGCCAGCGCGAGCACGTAGGCGGTGGCCAGCGGGCCCAGGCGGGCTTGGAGCCCGGCGGCGACCGCCAGCCCGGCGATCACGATGGAGAACTCGCCGCGGGCGACCAGCACGGTGCCGGCCCGCAGCCGGCCGGCCAGGCCGATCCCGGCGCGGCGGGCGGCCCACCAGCCCGCCGCGACCTTGGTCAGCATGGTCACTGCGGCCAGGACCAGGGCGGGCAGGGCGACCCCGGGGAGCTGGGCTGGGTCGGTCTGCAAGCCGAAGAAGACGAAGAAGACCGCCGCGAACAGGTCCCGCAGCGGCGCCAGCAGCGGCCCGGCGCTGGCGGCGGCCGGCCCGGAGATGGCGATGCCGACCAGGAACGCCCCCACCGCGGCCGACACCTGCAGCTGCTGGGCCAGCCCGGCGACCAGCAGCGCCAGGCCGAGGACCACCAGCAGCAGGACCTCGTCGTTGGGGGTGAACACCAGCCGGCTGATGGTGCGGCCCCAGCGCAGCGTGACCGCCAGCACCACCGCCACAGTCGCCAGCGCGACCACGACCGGGACCGTCTTGGCGAGCAGCGACCCGGCGGCGAGCAGGCCGGTCAGGGTCGGCAGGTAGGCGGCCATGGCGAGGTCCTCCATCACCAGGATCGACAGCACGACGGGGGTCTCGCGGTTGCCGAGCCGGCCAAGCTCGCCCAGCAGCTTGGCGGCGATCCCCGACGACGACACGTAGGTGACCCCGCCGAGCACCACCGCCGCCAGCGGCGGCCAGCCCAGCAGCAGCCCAGCCACCAGGCCGGGGGTGAAGTTGAGCGCCAGGTCCACCGCGCCGGCTCCGGCGGAGCGGCGCAGCGCTCCGGTCAGCTCCTGGGCGGAGTACTCCATGCCCAGCAGCAACAGCAGCAGGATCACGCCGATCTCGGCGCCGGGCTGGATGAACTCGGTGGCGGTCACCAAGGGCAGCAGCCCACCCTCGCCGAACGCCAGCCCAGCCAGCAGATACAGCGGGATCGGTGACAGCCCCAGCCGGCCCGCCACCCGGCCCAGCACGCCCAGCCCCAGGATCACCCCGCCCAGCTCCAGCAGCAACCTCGCGCCGTGCATGGTGCTCAGCCGCCAAGCAGCCTGGTCAGCGCGACGATCCCCGTGGGGGTGCCGACCACCACGGCAGTGTCGCCCGCCTGCAACGGCGTGTCGGGGCTCGGGGCGGGGATCGCCTCCTCCCCGCGCAGCAGCGCCACGATCGAGGTGCCGGTGCGGCTGCGCGCCTGGGTGTCGCCCAGCGGCCGGCCGGCGTAGGGGGAGCCGGGTGGGATCTCCAGCCAGTCGATCGCCAGCCCCTCGATGCGCTGCTGCAGCTCGGCGAGCCTGCCGGTGATCCGTGCGGCGCCGAGGATCTCGGCCAGGGTGTCGGATTCCTCCTCGGTGAGCTGCACGACCTCGGTGCAGGTGTCGGGGTCCTTGCGGTCGTAGACGAGCAGGTCGCGGCGGCCGCTGCGGTGTGACACCACGCCAACCTGCCGGCCGGAGCGGGTGGTGAAGTCGTAGCGCAGCCCCACCCCTGGCAGTGGGGTCTCGTTGACGTCCATGGCTTGGCTGCTCCTTCCGTGTTATCGGCGTCGCTTGCGCTTGCCGTGTCGCCCACGCCGCCGGCGTGGGGCCGGTGCGCGCGGGCGCGCCGGCCTGGCCGGCGCGGACGCCACCGGGGTGGCGGCCTCCGACTGGCGGTCCTGGCGCCCGGTCGCGGCCGTCCCCTGTGATGCCCGTGACTGCGGACCCCGACGGGGATGTCTGCTGCCGCGGCCTGGCGGTGCCCGTCCGGCCGGTGGCGGGCTCCCGGGCCAGTGTGACGCTGCCGGCCCGAGCGGTCCCACCACGGCCACGCTCAAAGGCGACCACCAAGGGTGCGGCCACAAACACCGACGAGTAGGTCCCGACCAGGATGCCGACCAGCAGCGCCAGCGCGAAGTCGGTCAGCGTGTCGCCACCCAGCACGAACAGCGCCGCCAGGATGAACATGGCGCCAAGGCCGGTGTTGACCGTGCGCGGGACGGTCTGCAGGCAGGCGTCGTTGACCAGCGCGTCCAGCGGCTCCCGCCGGCGGCGCCGGAGCCGCTCGCGGATGCGGTCGAACACCACCACCGAGTCGTTGACCGAGTAGCCGATGACGGTCAGCAGCACGGCCAGGAACACCCCATCCAGCGGCTTGCCGAGCCAGGCGAACAGCCCCAGCACGATCGCCACGTCGTGGAACATCGCCACCACCGCCGCGGCCCCGAACGTCCAGCGGAACCGGACCGCCATGTAGGCCAGCTGCGCGGCCAGCGCGAGCGCCACCGCGATAATGGCCTTGCGGCGCAGCTCCGCGCCGATGGTCGGGCCGATGAACTCCGACCTGATCCGCTCGGCCGGGCCGCCGACCGACTCGATCGCCCGCTGGATCCGCCGCTCGCCGGCGTCGTCGAGCTGGCCGGTCCGCACCGCCACGTTGCCGTCGCCGGACTCCTGCACCACCGCCCGAGCAAACCCCTCGCCGGCCAGGGCTGACCGTGCCACGTCAAGGTCGACCGGCCGCCGCGTCGAGTACTCCAGCAGCCGCCCGCCGGTGAACTCCAAGCCCAGGCTGGGGCCGCGCACCACCAGCCCCGCCACCGCCAGCAACAGCAGCGCCGCCGACCCCGCCAGCCACCAGCGCGCCCGACCACCAGATTGGGCCGGCGGGTGGCGATCCACTCGCACAGCCGCCCGCCCGTCTCGATCCCGAGCGGGCGCGGCCGCTGGGCCACCGCCCGCCAACGAATGGCCAGCTCCACCAGCACCCTGGTCACCACCAGCGCGGTGAACAGCGACACCACCACGCCGACCGACAGCGTCACCCCAAACCCGCGCACCGCCCCGGAGGCCAGGAAGAACAGCAACACCGCCGCCAGCAGCGTGGTCACGTTGGAGTCGGCGATCGCACTCAGCGCGTTACGGAAGCCACGGTCCACCGCCGGGCGCAACCCGGCGCCCGCGCGGTGCTCCTCCTTCATGCGCTCGAACACCAGCACGTTGGCGTCGACCGCCATGCCGATGGCCAGCACGAACCCGGCGATCCCCGGCAGCGTCAGGGTCGACCGCAACCCTAGCAGCACCGCAAACAACAGCAGCCCATAGCACCCCAACGCCACCGCCGACACCCCACCCAGCAGCCGGTAGTAGGCGGCCATGAACACGATGGTCAGCGCCACGCCGATGACCGCCGCCTGGGTGCTCGCCGCGATCGCCTCAGCACCCAAGGTGGGGCCGACGGTGCGCTGCTCCACCACCTCGACGGGCACCGGCAGCGCGCCCGCGCGGATCAGCAGCGCCAGCTCACGCGCCTGCTGGTCGGTGAAGTCGCCGGTGATCACCGTGCTGCCGCCGCTGATGCCCTGCCCGCACTGCACCGACGGGTCGACCTGGGGACTGGAGATGACCTGGCGGTCCAGCACGATCGCCACCCGCCGCCGCGGATCGCCCGATGGCTGGCAGGCGGCCTTGCCGGTCAGCTGCGCCCACTGCCGCCCGCCCGCGCCGCGGAACTCGATCGCGACCTGCCAGCGCGTCTGCACCTGCGGGTCGAGTTCGGCGCGGGCGTCGCCGACCACGCCGCCGCCAAGCGCGGCCGGGCCGAGCCGCAGCCTGGCGCCCTGCTCGTCGGCCAGCGCCAGCTCCCCGGCGGCCGGTTGCTGCCCGCCCTGCGGGGTGGCGAGCACGGGGTGGAACGCGAGCTGGGCGGTGCGGCCGATCACCCGCCGCTCGCCGGAGCGTTGCAGGGTCGGCTCGGCCACGCCGAGCTGGTCGACGCGCCGCCGCAGCACCTCAAGGGTGCGGTCCACGGTGTCGCTGTCGACCCGCTGACGTGCGGTGTCGGAGGCCTCCAGCACGATCTGGGTCCCGCCGCGCAGGTCCAGACCGAGCTGGGCCGGACGCAACAGGACGAGCGCGGCGGCCGTGCCGAGCAGCGCGATAACGGCCAGCAGCCGCCATCCAAGACGGCGTGACATGGAAGATCTCCCCGCTTCGGATCGCGAAGTGTCAGGCGATCCGAAGCCCAGGAGGCGCGCGCGAAGCATAGCCCGGCGCGGCGCCGCGCCCGAGGCGGTGGGTGGTGCGGCCGCCGCGACCCCACCAGCGCCAGACGACTCCCAGCAGCGTCGTGCCGACAAGGATGCCAAGCAGGACCGACCGGAACCGGCCAAGGTCGCCACGCCGGTCAGCCGCAGCCGGCGACAGCGGCTGGCGGTCTGCCTGGACGACCTGCTCGCCGCCCGGCAACGCTCGGGCGACAACCCGCTCCGCCTGCCCGCCAGCGTCCGCCGGGAGCGCCACGGTCCACGCACCCAGCGGCGCAAGCAGCAGCAGGGCCACCAAGGGCCTGATAGCGGGTCGCGGCGCAAGCATCCTCATGCTGCCTCGACCCTACCTTACCTGCGCCAACGCCGACACCATCGTCTTCTGCCCGCCGGCCGCGCCCGGCCCCTGTGCAGGCGCGAACCCGCGACTTCATGGCCGACTCGAGGCCAAGACCCCTCGAGATCCGCCATCATCAGGGCAGCAGTGGTCCCGGCGTAGTCGGGGACGGGGGAGCCCGCACGCATGGGCAACGCCGCCGAAGGGAATTGGCGGGGTCGAGCCCTGTCTCGGCGTGGTGAGCTCCGGTTGTACCTTACGAATCCCGTGAGTTCCGTGAACGCATTTCCGCGCCTCACGCGGGCGGGTGTGGCCGGGTTGCGTCGATACAGGACTTCGCGCCATCATGCCGCGCGGGATTCCGGCCAGCAGCACAGCGTCATGGCACTGTAGGGGGGACGTGATGCGTATTCGTCATTCCGTGGCCGCAGTGATCGTTGGGGCGGCGGTGATGGCGACGCCCGCGGTCGCGACCGCCGCGTACTCGGGCTCCAACGGCAGGATCGTCTTCGAGCAGGGCGGCTTCATCTACTCGATCCGCCAGGACGGGTCCGACCGTCGGCAGCTGACGACGGACACCCACAGTCGCGGCCCGAGCTGGTCACCCAACGGACGCTCGATCGTCTTTCACCGGGCCGGCGACATCTGGGTCATGAAGCCCGACGGCAGCGCCGCCCACCAGGTCACCAGCGGGCCGGCGAACGACACCAACCCGAGCTGGTCGCCCGACGGAGGGCGGGTGGTCTTCTCGCGCACGACCGACGGCACCCCGGCAGGCCGTTCGTTGTACGTGGCTCCGGCCGCCGGTGGGGCCGCCCACCTGCTGACGGCGAGGTCGGATGGCTGCGCCGTGGAGCCGACCTGGTCGGCCACCGGTCGCTACGTCGTCTACTGGGACGAGTGCGCAAGCGGCGTGGACTCCGGGGGAGACGCCATCCGCAAGGTCGACACGCGGACCGGGAGGATCAGCGACGTGGTCGGGGTGGACGGGCTGGCGCAGCCGGACGGCCGGATCGTTTTCCACGGCACGGGGCCGGACGTCACACCCGACGGGCGCTACGTTGTCTTCACTGCCGCCGACCCGTCCGACAGCTGCGGGGTCGCGATCACCGACCTGTCGGGCGGAGGCTTCCGGTTCTTGTCCGCACCCATCGATTGCGGCGTCTTCCTCTCCGACGATCCGGCCGTGTCGCCTGACGGCAAGCAGGTTGTCTACACTGCCGGTAACGAGAACCCCCAGCTCGACCTGGTCCGCACCAACGGATCGCAGCAGTGCGGCCATCCCATCTACGAGAGCGGCACGAGCGACTTCCCGACCCGGCCGGACTGGCAGCCGCGCCCGTGAGCACCATCAGTGCCGGTAGCAGGCTGGCGGTTCGGCACGGTCGCCTCCCGGCATGCCAAGCTCGGCCAGGCGTGCCTGACGGCGCTGCTGGACCGCCCGCGCTTGCGTGGTGGGCCCGCTGGCGGCTGCGGCCGCAGCGCGCTGCCGCCGGAACCTTCGCCAGTCGCCCCGGGACAGGTGCCGTTCAAGGGCGCCGCTGACCAGGGCCGCGTCGACCGCTTCGATGGCTGCCGTCAGGCCGCGGTGCTCCTCACGTCTTCTGGCACACTGCCTCGCCGTTCGAGCCGCGGGGCGAGGGATTCGAGGCGTTCCGGCCTCCAAGTGGAGGACGCCGAGGGCGCTGATCGCCAGATGCAACTTCAGCGCCGGCGGCCCAGGGGAACGCAATCACGTCGGGTTCGGTCCAGCCGTGGCGCGCCTGGTCGGTGGCGAGGGTGGCGGCGCGGTAGTGCCTGGTGAGCAGCCGTTTGTCCAGCAGCGCAGGGTGGCGTTGGGCGAAGACGTCGAACTCGGCGCAGTTCGGGTCAGCGCTGATGTGATGGGCGACCAGTTCCACCCAGGCCCGTGAGACGGTGTGGTGGTATTTCTGCGGCGCCTGCTGGTAGGCGGCGAGCTGCTGGATCCAGGCGCAGACCCTGTTGACGGCCTCGGGCATGCCGTAGCGGTGCACGGCCAGGAACGCGAGGTTGACGTGCTGCCGGTGCCGAAATGCTCCGTCGGGGCCGACGATGTCGTGAAGGATCACGGCCAGTTCCGGATCGGTGGCGCCGTGCATGGGGACGGGCAGGTCGTGGTGGTGCGGATCGGTCATCAGGAAGCCTCCTGCAGGGCGGTGATGACGGCGTGGTAGCCGGCCAGCTGCCGGGGGGACAGGCCGGCAAGCGCGGTGCGTTCGAGGTCCGTAACGGCGCTGCGCACCCGCGCGGCGATGGTTCGGCCCGAGTCGGTCAACGTGATGCGGAACGACCGGCGGTCGGTGGCGTCCAACTCGCGCGTGAGGTATCCGCGCCGCTCCAGCCGGTCCAGGACTCCGGTCAGGGTTGTCGCCCGGGTGCCGGTGTCGAGGCTGAGTTGACGCACGTTGCGCGCTCGGCCGTCCGCGAGGTTGGCCAGGGTGTTGATCTCGGAGGCGGTCAGGTCCAGGTCAGCCAGTGCGGTGGCGAGGGCTTGGAGGGTGTGGTGGGTGGCTCGCTGCAGGGCCAGCAACACCGATGGTTCACCATTATCGGATAGCACGAGAATGGATTATACAAGGATTGTAATATGTGGGACAGGGCTCGGATGGGCGGTCGACATGCTGGAGTCCCGTAGGGTTCGAAACCTCGGCTGTGTTGCGCTGAGCAGCGAGGATCCGGGTCAAGGGACCTGGCTGCTCGGCCACTCCCTGATGCGCGCACGGTCGGCCAGATAGGCCCCCAGCGACGCGAAGCCGAGCTGGGCCGCCCGGACGGCCAGGTGCTGGTCGGTGGTGCGGCGGCACGGTCGTGGTGGTCGCCTTCCGGTCCGGCCTAGCCACCCAGGGCGAAGCTGACCCCTGACCGGCTACGCGCCGCACTGTAGAGCGGCCACGTCGATTGTGCAGCACAACAGTCGCCTGCGGGCCGACGACGAGCGTACGCCCACGCCCCAACACTGAGGTTGTTCGATGCTCCCGCACACCACCCAGGTGACCGATGACGGATCGTCTGTCCTGCCCATGCTGATGGCCGGCGAAGGGAGGTGACCCCAAGAGAACGGCCGACACCAGGGTCTCGTCCGCTCCGCGCCTGGGACGATCCCTTGGTTCTGCCAGTTGGACGACCTGAACTGCCATGGCGACCCTCGCGTCGCCGACACAGGGTCCGCAACCAACAACGAAAGGAGCCCAGGGATGCGAACGCGGCTGCTGGCTGTCGTCAGCCTCGCCTTCGTTCTGATGGCCCTTGCCCTACCGGCACGCGCCGCCGGAGCAGAGACCCTGCACGTGAAATTTCAGGGCCAGACCGCGCAGGCGGAGTTCTCCTCAACCAAGGGATGCGTCCAAACCGTCGTCTACGTCCTCGCTACCGACGGCCGCTTTAAGACCGACCCGGGCGGGCCCGAGGCGGCGTCGGGGGGCGAGGTCTACATCTCCAAGTTCGACGTTTGCGCCCAGACCCAGCTGGTTGACGCCTTCGGCTTTGCGGTGTTGGCGCCCGATGAGTTCCAGGTCGACGAGCAGCTCACCGCGGCGACCTTGACCGCGACCATCGAGGTGTCCGACTTCACTTCCGGCACGTCCTTCCCAGTGCACGTCAGCGTGAGCTGGACCGGGTTCGGCGACACCTTCAGCCAGGACGAGCGTTACCGCCAGGAGGGGGCGCCGGGGGTCTGGGTGAACTTCCACTTGGACGGCACCTTCCGGCAGGCCACAGCGTCCGGCACCGTCTCGGATGGGACCACCGACTTCACCCCTGAGCCCGCGCTCCTCACCGGGAATACTAGGTTGGGGTCCATCAAGGTGGGCGAGGTCGACATCATCCACCAGTAGCACCGGCCACGGGAGCACAGCCGGCTTGGCGACCGGTGCCGCCCGGACCTGCTCGAGGTTGCGGGGGTAGCGCGCCGCCGGGTGTCGCTGCGGCTACGTCGAGGGTGGTAGGACCGAGTACATCCCCGGGCGGATTCCAGCGATCCCGGCGCGTCCTATGGTGGCCGGTATGGATGTCGCCCGTTGGCAGGGGGTCGGCCGTGCGGTGTTGGCCGACGCATTGCCGGCCGTGGCCGCAGGCGCGGTGATGGTGCTGGGGTCGGGGCCGGCGGCGATGGGGGAGGTCCCGCCGCGCCGTCCCCTGGATGCGCTGGCGTATGCGCTGATGGGGGTTGCGGCGGTGGTGCTGGTGGGGCGGCGGCGGTGGCCGCTTGGGGTGCTGGCGACGACGGCGGCGGCGAGCATCGCCTTCCTCGCGCTGGAGTACCCGCACGGGCCGATCCTGCTGGCGATGAGCGTGGCGATGTATGCGGTCGCGGCCCGGTTGCCGGTGGGGCCGTCCTTGGCTGCCTGTGGGGTGACCATGGTGGCTGTGGTCATCCCAGACCTGGTGGTGACCGATCCGGAGCGGCTGCCGGTCGAGGCGCCGGTGCTGCTGGCGGTGTTGTCTGGGCTGTTGCTGCCGCCGTGGGCGATCGGCACGGTGGTGCGGCTCGCCCGGGAGGCCACCCGGCGTGCCCGCCAGGACGAGATGCGACGGCGCGGCTATGAGGAGCGGCTGCGGATCGCCCGGGAGGTCCACGACGTGGTAGGGCACGGCTTGGCGGTGATCAACCTGCAGGCCGCGGTCGCTCTGCACGTGGGGGGCAGGCGCCCCGAGCAGGCCCAGGTGGCGCTGGAGGCGATCAAGCGGTCCAGCAAGGACGCGCTGGCGGAGCTGCAGGGAACGCTGACGATGTTTCGCCAGCCCGACAATGGGGACGGGTCGCGGCGGCCAGCGCCCGGGCTCGCCCAGCTCGAAGCGCTGGTGGCCGCCATGGGCGAGGGCGGCCTGCCGGTCGATGTGGTCGTCACCGGTGACCGGGTCAGCCTGCCTGGGGTCGTGGACCTGGCCGCCTACCGCATTGTCCAGGAGTCGCTGACCAACGTGGTCCGTCACGCCGGCCCCGCCTGCGCCACCGTGCGGGTCAGCTACCAGCCCGGCGCGGTGGTGCTCGAGATCGCCGACACCGGCAGGGGCCGGAGGTCGGGGGCTGCGCGGCCGGGCGGGCATGGCATCGCCGGGATGCGCGAACGCGCTGCAGCGGTGGGAGGGACGCTGGCGGCCGGCCCGAGCGCCGAGGGCGGGTTCCGGGTGCGTGCCCGCCTGCCGTTCGGGCAGGGCCACCGATGATCCGCGTGGTGGTCGCCGACGACCAGGCGCTGGTCCGGCTGGGGCTGCGGGTGCTGCTGGAGACCGAGGACGACTTGGCGCTGGTCGGCGAGGCAGACGACGGGCGCGCCGCGGTGGAGCTGGTGCGGCGCACCCGGCCGGACGTGGTGCTACTGGACGTGCGGATGCCGGGCATGGACGGGCTCCAGGCGCTGCGGGCGATCGCGGCCGCCCCGAGCTGGCCGGGACCCGGGTGATCCTGCTGACCACCTTCGAGCTGGACGAGTACGTGTTCGAGGCGCTGCGGGACGGCGCCAGCGGGTTCCTGATCAAGGACACCGAGCCAGCCGAGCTGGTGCACGCCGTGCGCGTGGTCGCCGCTGGCGGGTCGCTGCTGTCGCCCACCGTGACCCGCCGGGTGATCGGCGAGTTCGTGGCCAGGCGGGCTCGCCGGCCGGCGCCGCATCCGGGCCTGCGGACGCTCACCGAGCGGGAACGCGAGGTGGTGGTGCTAGTGGCCGAGGGGTTGTCCAACGACGAGATCGCCGAGCGGCTGGTGATCAGCCCGGCCACCGCGCGCACTCATGTCAGCCGCGCCATGGGGAAGCTGGGAGCGCACGACCGTGCCCAGCTGGTGGTGGTCGCCTTCCAGTGCGGCCTGGCCGGTTCGAACGCAAGCTGACCCCGGCCGGCTCCGCGCCGCCGTGTAGTCATGGTACGTCGATCATGCAGTACGAACGTCGCTTCCCAGCCGACGACGGGCGTACGCCTGCACCCCGACACTTGGGGACGTGACGATCCCGCGCAACTGAGGTGGTCGATGCTTGCGTTATCTGTCCTGTCCGCGCTGCTCGCCTTTAGGGGCGACGGGTGGGGGTCCGGCGGGT
>WNGA01008162.1_pt1 | contig 14407 bp, 16 predicted proteins | sample 5400061 | NCBI WGS metagenome assembly WNGA01 (sample SAMN13153366, study PRJNA577476) | soil metagenome | isolation source: 100 cm soil or saprolite under grassland replicate 2 | place: USA:California | collected 2016-06-15 | reverse complement strand
GCACTTGGGGGCTGTGAGATTTGCAACTCCTTATCCAAACGATGTTTGGAATTGGAGGCGAGGGTCGGAATCGAACCGCCGCGTGCTGGCTTCAATAGTCCGACCTGCTACGCCTGGGGTAGCGTCCGCAGCGCGTTTCTGGAGGAGGTCAAGCGACAAGCAGCCCGCTTCCCGCAGTCCAACTCCCGGTAAAGGACCGCGGCGCAACTGGCCGCGCGCATCGTGCCGCAACATGCCGCCTCACTTCAACTGAGGAATGATTTCGACGAAGCGAGTGAACAATGACTCAACCTCGTTGTGGCGGGCCATCGCGCGGCGCCATTTGTCAGGAATGGCGTCAACGCCGTAATGAACCCCAGCCAACCCGCCGGCGACGCATCCAGTCGTGTCGGTGTCGCCGCCTAGATTCACCGCTTTGAGCACGCACGCTTCGTAACTTGTGGTGGTGAGAAGACACCAGAGGCTGGCGTGGAGTGTGTGGAGCACATAGCCCGTGGAAACAATTTCGTCCTCGGGAATATGCACAAGGTCGTTTTGCAAAATCCTGCGAAAATGGGGGATCTCCGATGACTGACCATGCCAATCGGTGAACTCCGCGCGCGCGGTGCTCAATGCTGCCTGTGGCTGGCAATCAAGAAGAAGCTGGCGAACGACGAGTCCGTAAAGGAAGCAAGCCATCTTGGAGCGCTCGTGACCATGGGTGATGGCGGAAGCCTGTTCTATGCGAGTCGAGAATGTCTCCGTAGGTTCTGCCGCGAAGCGCAAGACGACTGGGAGAATGCGCATCAGCGAGCCGTTCCCGTTGCTGGATTCATCCCGGCCGCCGGCCTCCTCAGCGGGGGCTCCGCGGGCGATCCGCATCAGCGCGTCGGTTGTGGCCATACCAATGTCAAAGACTTCATTGGTGGCAGTCCAAAGCCCCTCGTTCATCCACTGGACGAAGCGCCGCCCCATGTCTTGAGTATCGAATTCAGAGCTTACCAGACTGTCCACGGTGCAGAGGATGAGCGCGCCGTCGTCCGACCAAGTGCCTGGCGGTTGATGATGCGTGCCATAGCTTCATCTCCTCGATTGCATTCTTCGCATCGTCCGGAAGCAAGTTGACGCCACGGCTTGCGTCCTCGATCAAATGGGTCTTGAAAGCCATCTTAGCGGCATCCAATGCGGTGAACTTCACGCAGTAATCCGTCGCCAGACCGCAAACGAAGACTTCCGTGACGCGCTGCGCCTTGAGCCACTCGCCCATGCCGGTGGACTTGTGATGGCCGTTGTCGAACAGGCCGCTGTAGCTGTCAATACCCGCGTCCGTGCCCTTTTGGAAGATATTTGTGATGCGGTCGCGATTCAACCCCGCTGCCAGTTCTGCGCCGCGTGTTCCCTGCACGCAATGCACCGGCCACAGTGTTTTGCGGCAAGCCGTTCAGTTCAATATGCTCGAACACTTTTTCGCCTGGATGACTCGCTGCGAAACTGCCGTGATTTGCCGGATGCCAATCCTGAGTCGCGACCACGAGCGGGAATGCCGATTGCAGTTCATTCGCGACTGGGAACACCGCGTCTCCGTCTGGTACGGCCAGCGCGCCGCCGGGCAGGAAGTCGTTTTGAATATCCACCAGTATCAGTGCTTTCATCAAATTTGAATTGGTTCTCTCGCCTTCAACCATTCGGCCGGGATGCTTTCCCGCCCCGCGCTCAACGCGACGATTCCTCCCACGATGGCCGCGTTTGTGTCGCAATCACCGCCGACGCTGATCGTCTCGCCGAGCGCCTCCACAAAATGGTCAAGGTGATGGGCTGCCATCCAGACGCAGAATGGCACGGTGTCCGGGATCGTTCCGCCTAATAGTTGAGCACCCCATTGGAAGAGTTTTGATCGAGTCGCTACGAGAGGTCAGAAAGGCGATTGAGTCGACCGGGAGCACGCTGTCGCCAAAGCGAAGCGGCGCACCCTCACCAATAGCACCAGCAGAGAAGTGAAAAGGAAGCGCGGGAATCAAGGCCGAAAGAGCTCTTGCCGAGGCATTTCAGGGTAGTTGACGATTTAGAATCAAACGTTTACAATGATTACGGTGATTACGGTAAATTTTTATGGCAAAAACAAGCGTTGTGAGTGCTCGCCTTGACCCCGGTCAGGAGAAGCGGCTCGAGAAGAAGGCAAAAGAGCTGGGACGCTCTCCCAGCGAGACCGGCGCTCTGCTGATTGAAGAGGGCCTCAGGCGTGATGAGTTTGGATTTATCGACTTTCGTAATTCGCCGGTGGGGCGGCAAGCATACCTTCAGGGTTCAACGCTTGCCGTGTGGGAAGTCGTCTGGATTTCGAGGAGCTACAAGGGCGACGTGCTCAAAACGGCAGATCACCTTGAAATGTCCCCGCTAAAAGTTCAAGCAGCCTTAAACTACGCAAAAGCATTTCCCGATGAAGTGGGCTCTGCGATAGCGGAACAGGAGACTTCGGACTTTGAAACTCTTTCGCGGATGCTTCCTCAAGCGGAAGTGTTTTTGGCTAACAAAAAGTCTTAGAATCCACCTGTGCTTCGATTCCTTCTGGATGAACACATCTCCCCGACCGTTGCTCGGGAGCTTTCAAAGCGCGTTCCGGAGATAAAAGTCACGGCCTTACAATCTTGGCGGGATGGCGAGCTCATGGGAGCCGAGGACCACGTTCTCCTCGAAGAGGCGTCAAAGGACGGCCTCACCTTTGTTTCTTACGACCAGAAAACCATCCGACCCCTTCTCAAACATTGGATGGAGGCAGGTGTCAAACACTCGGGGGTTGTGTTCGTCGATGAAGAATCAATCAAGCCGAATGATTTTGGCGGCCTGGTAAAAGCACTGGGCGCCTTATGGAAACACGAAAAAACTGCCTCCTGGAAGAACAGGATTGTGTTCCTGAAATCAACTTCTTGATCACCCGAACCAGCACTTTCACTACACCTTTGCTGACGTGTCGACGAAGAAATCGAAGGTCATTGGTTTTTTGGGAGAAATCCGTCGGGGAGGCTTCAAAAGGCATGCTCGAATCGTCCAGATCAGATTTCGCTTCGAGTCATGCTTTCACCGTTTGCTTTCGCGCCTTGACGGCCGCGAATTGCCCGCCATCGAATAGCAGCGAAGTTCTTGATCGTTTCGCACGAAAAGATTTCGATTCGCCATCGACGGCGCGCTCCACGCAAATTTGTCTTCAAAGAGCGGCGATGTCGGATCGATCAAATGCGCCCGGTCCAGCTCTCGATAACCCGACGGCGTTAACTCCGCCCGTATCAAATCTCCCCGGTCGGTGTAAAGAAACAGGGACGATCCGTTCGGAATAAAATGAACGCTCGCTCCTCGCCGCAATCCGGTGATGGCGTTGGTCTGCCACCGTTCGCGCCCGGTCTCGGCCTCCAGGCAAACGAATGTCCCTCCCGAGCGTGGACTATAAATGAAATCGTCGCGGAACAGCGGCGTCGAAGTATCGCTCAGAATTCGCCGCGTGCCCGAAGGCGTATCCGGCCAAAGGACCTTGCCCGCGGGCTTGGTTTGATCCAGTTGAAACATAAGCCCACTGATGAGCAATCGGTCTCCCCGAAGGACCGGCATTGAGACCGCCGAGAAACCAGGACTCCCACCTGAGACCGTCGGCTCCCGCCAATACACCGCGCCGTTCGTCGGATTCAACGAAGTGACCGATTCGCGCATCCAGACGATAAGCTGGCGAGTTCCGCCCGCGGAAATAATCACTGGCGAACTCCACGTGGCCGATTCACTCAGCGCTCTCCAAACTTCACGCCCGGTCGAAAGATCGAGAGCGACCACGCCCGCTCCCGGTCGTCCGCCGATGGAAAGGATGAGCAGGTTGTTATCGATCAGCGGCGACGCATCGAGCGAACTGGGCGGCAGTTGATATTCCGCCACTAGATCCCGTTTCCAACGAACCGTCCCGGTCCGCGCATCCAGGCATTTCAGGACCGAGAACATCGACAACCCGTAAACGCGTCCGCCATGAAGGATCGGCGTGGCGCCGGGACCGCGCAATTGGGCCGGGCTGAAAAACCATTCCGGTGGAGTGGCATCGTGCTGAGTCATCCAAATCCGTTTGCCGGAGCGCGCGCTCAAACAAAGCGTCCGTTCATGAATGATCGGCTGCGCCGCCACGACGTCCGTCACATAAAGCCTGCCTTCCTGAACCACCGGGCTCGAATACCCCATCCCTACGGGGACCTTCCATTTCAGAGCCGGCCCCGTCGCCGGAAACGAAGTGAGAATGCCGGATTCAGTCCAGACCCCATCCCGATCCGGTCCCTGCCACTGTGGCCAATCTGCCGCGGCCAACGTCCACTGAATCAGCAACGCCAAAACCAACACGGCCCCCTTCAAGAGCGGCGCCTTCCTCGGTGAATGGATTTCGGTTGGCACTGCAAAACGCTACCAGTTCTCCTCACCGTCGCCGAGCAGTTTCAGCCCCACAAAAAAGGCTTTGGCGCGACAAAGTGCAAGACCTTCGGGAAAGTTGTGGCGTCGCGAGGCTGCGGGATCAATCGCGTGGCAAAGAACAAACCCTCGCGCTGCTGGACCGGTGTCTAAAAATGGCGACGCTTTTTCTGCGCAATGGAGGGTGGAACTGGTGAAAACTTCACAGAAAAGCGGCGCGTTGCAACGAGGGTTTCCAATCGGGAAACTCGGATTTGGCCTGGTGGGAAGTTATCTCAGTTACCAGGCGCAGAATCTTCTGTTGAGCGAATCGGGAAAGGCGCACCGGCGGGCGCGGTTTCAGCAAAGGGCGTCGCAACGGGTGAGCGGCGAACTGGGCGCGCTCAAGGGAGCGGCGATGAAGTTGGGCCATCTTCTGAGCATGCAAGGCCGCGCTTTTGGTCTGGACATACCTGATTCCGGTAGTGCCTCTGGTTTCGTTCTTTGACGGCCTGGTTTCGTGTTTGCGTACTTACAGCGTCCAGGAGTTACGCGAACTAAGCGAAGGGTTGGACGCGAAAGATTACCAATGGGAGATCGGTGAGCGGAAGAGCACGGCGGGCCCGATTCCCATTACCTATTTGATCGGAGTGCCGACCGGCCGCGCCTCGTGACCTCTGTAAGACCGGGGCCCAAGCGGACGGCACCCAATGTTATGTTGGACCCGTGACTCATTCCGCCTGTTCGGGACATCTTGATTGGACCTGTGGCCTGTTGCGAAACGAATTGCGGCTGGTCTTCGACACAGCCGCGCTCGGTTCCGCGCACTGGCGTCAAGTGCATTTCATGCGCTTTTGTCCCGAAACGGATTCTTGCAATAGGCAGTGGCCAACCTGCTCCGTGGGTTTCCTTCCATATTTGTCGGATTTACCATCGGCCGAAACAACTTCGACCGGACCTCAATTCTAATCTCGCAGTATTCTGATGGTTGCCCACTCTCGGGCGACAACTACGGCAAATGAGCGCGGTAAAAGCGCCGCGGCCAATTTGCCGGGACAGGATCGCCGAAATAGAGCGGGCCGGCACCAAGCGTGTTCGTGGTCAGCGGAGTCCAGTTGGCTAAATTAGTCGACGCTTCCACGATGACAATCTGATTCGAGGTGGTGATGACATCGAATCCAAATTCATTCGCTCTGATTCCGAAATTGCACAGAAAAGGGGTCGCGGCTATCTCCACTGCGCCGATATCTGTGCCGTCGCCGCCGGATGGGTTGGTAAGGACATTGTCAATCGTTCGCACGAAACCGCGCTGGTCGACGGTCGATACAGAAAAATTCGTGCCTTTGTCAATGGCCGGGCTGCCGGGCAAAGGCGCGTGAGTGAAGGTCGGTCCACCATTATCCTGCAACGGACCAAGCTTCGGGTCGGTGTTGGTCTGATCGGTGGCATTCGTCAAAACGCCGCCGGCACCATCGCTGCTGAGATTGGAGCCGAGCGAAGTTACCGCGCCGGAATCATTGAAGATGTTCTCACTGGAAGCGTTGGCGTTCAGGATGGTTGCCACTCAGGGTGCAATTGCTAACGGTCAACGTCGCGTGATCATTGAAAATCCCGCCGCCGCTGTCGAAACGAGCGGATCCATTGGTGATGGTCAGGCCGGAGAGGTTCACAACCGTGTTGGAGCAGATGCGGAAGATGCGGATTCGGGGAAACACAGACTTGTCGGCGGCCACAGCCAGAGCGTTCGGACCTGGGCCAAGGATAGTCACGCTGTTCGAGACCGACAGTTCGTCGCTGGTCAAAGCGATCGTGGCTGGTGTGCTCAGCAATGAGAAGTCGATCGTGTCGCCGTCCGCGGCGCTGGCCAAGGCTGCTCGCAAGGTGCCGGGCCCATCGTCGGCGGTGTCGGTGACTGTAATCGTAGTCCGCATGGGTGGCCCCAGGCCCGTAAAGACATAGGCTGCACCCGATACGGGAGCGTTGGTGTTGCTTTGATCGCCATTCACGCCGGTGGCGTTGCTGAACTCACCGTCCGCCCCAACCACCACCGTGTCGCCAGAAATCGCCAATGACCAACTGAACTCGTCATACGCCCTGGTGTTGGAAGGTTTGAGGTAAGCCTGTTGATTCCAGTTTGTTCCTGTGCGGACGAAAACGTAAGCCGATCCCGCGATCGGCGCGCTATGATCGGTCTGATCGCCATTCACACCAGTGGCCTTGCTGGGTTCGCTGACTGCGCCGACCGCGACGAGGTCTCCCGACACGGCCACTTTGGCAAATTGGTCCCGTTACGCACAAAGACATAAGCAGCGCCGGAGTTCGAGGCGCTGTTGCTGTTCTGGTTGCCGTTCGCCCCTGTGGCGTTGCTGTCCTCTGCCCAGGCTCCAACCGCCAAGGTGTCCCCCGATATTGCCACGGCACTGCCGAATTCGTCACCGGCCCCTGTGTTTGAGGCTTTGAGATAAGCCTGCTGGCTCCAGTTAGTCCCGCTCCGCACGAACACATAGACCGCACCGGCATCCGTGGCGGTGTTGTTGTTTTGGTTACCATTGATCCCGGTGGCGTTGCTACCCTCTCCTAACGCGCCGACCACCACCGTATCTCCCGAGATCGCCACGGCATAGCCGAACCAATTATGCCGGCCTGTATTGGAGGCTTTTAGATAGGCTTGCTGACTCCAATTAGTGCCGCTGCGCACGAAGACATAGGCAGCACCCGCGCCGTTAATCCCTTCGTCATGCTGATTGCCATTGACACCTGTGGCGCTGCTGTCTTCTTTGTCACGTATCAAGTCCCTTCGCTTAGAACCGTAAACAGGTGTTTCAACTCATCTTCCACCTCTGCTGGTCCGGCCACGGTCTGCGCAATTTCCTCGCGAAACAATTCCCGATAGCGTCGCCGCATCCGATGCACCGCTTGTTTCACCGCGTCTTCTTTCAGGCCAAGCGTCGAGCCCAGTTGGGCGTAGGTCGCTTCGCGGTGATCCGCGAGCAACGAGCTGCTGAGAGATTCGAACAACTCGCCCCTGCCCGAATCACGGAACTCCGCTTCCAGCCGCCCAAGCACCTTCTCAAAGAGCGTCCTGACCCAGCGACGTTCGTAGAGTTTCGCTGCCTCTAGCGGTTCACTCGGTTCCAGGCGATAACGCTCCTCCGCGGAGACTGCATCGAACGAAATAATTCCCCGACCCCCGCCACGCTTGAGTCTCCGCGCCTTGTCCCATTCGTCAGCCAGGAAATGCGAGAGCGCCGCCAGTAGGAACGTGCGGAACCGGCCACGCTCGCGATCAACCTGTGCGAGGTAGTTTTTTTCCAGGAGCCGGGCGAAAAACGCTTGGGTGAGATCCTGGGCATCATGGGAGTCATGGCCCTTGCGTCGGATAAAGGCATAGAGGGGATACCAGTAGGTGCGGCAGAGTTCTTCCAATGCCGTCGCCGCAGTCGGTGATTCAGCTTGACCGGCAGCGAGTACGACACTCCAATGCGTGGTTGCGAATACACGCGGGTTTTCGGCGCCGAATCGATCCGGCTGCCTCTCAGAGGCCATTGCAGTACGATGCACCTGGACTCATCTCCGGAACAAGGCTAAACGTGACGGAGGAGTGACCCGGTCCAGAAGCGCATCGCACGATTGCGATTTTGAAAGGCGGCGCAGATCCGGAGATTTGCGTCGAAGAGCGAGTAGCGGGGGATTACGCGCGAGTCCCTGCGATGGACTGAGGGAGTAGCCATGTTGGCCTCCTTTCATCTGATGCGCCGCCAACTCTCGGCGCGAATTTGCGCTGGTTGAGCTGCGGACAAGTTGGTGAACATGCGATGGTCATTTTCGAGTGATAACCCACAATCTACGGCCCGCCGAAAATCAATTCACAGTCCTTACGGGAAAGCGATTCCGCAAAGCGCGCACGAAGGCAGCATCCGCTTTGGCAGAAAGCATTTCCAATGGTGAAAAACCGCGCCCGAGCCAGCATGACGGAGATTCCAATAAGAGCAGCGGTAATAACCAGATTCGGCCAGGCATTGAGCGCCCATTGGCCGGACCAGGTCAGTTGCAGCTGCTTCGAGAAGGGGAGCAAATAAGGGATCGGCCAATGATCGCCATCAGGACCACCCGCACCAACTAAGTCTGCCAGCAAATGAAGATGAAAACTGGAAAACACCAGGAGTGTCGTTTTGATCTTCTGTCTCGCGAAGATCACGGCAACCATTGAGACAAACAGGGCGAAGCCGAGGTTGTGTCCAAGGACGTGATGGTAGTTGCTCCACCAATTCAATGGCTGACTGGAGCTTTGAGTCAGCTTCTCGGCGATGATGCCCAGCCCGTCGAGGTCAGGCACAACACTCGACCAGGTGACCATTGCCCGCTCTCGCTTCGTGAGCGAGCTGGCTGAGTTAGCTACTCCCCAGCCCATTAAGAAGTGCGTGATCGGACTCATTCGACGGATGGCATGTTATCATGTGGATGGTCTTGTTAATAAACTCCACTTTGATCAACGAGCGAAGACGTTGAGTCCCTTGCCGGTTTCCAGATAGGATTTCATGCTCGAAAGCACGCGCGGCCAGCCCCAGGAAACTTTGCGAGCCATGGTCGAACCGGCCTTGAAGTTCCCGTGAGTTACCGTCAGGCACACCTGGTCTCCAATCGCCTCGATTTCAAAAGTGACGCGTGATTTGTCGGCGGGATCGTCCGGGTCGGCCCAGGACAGCACGAGGCGTTTGGGCGGGACGCTTTCCAAGACTTTACCTGTGATCCAAACCTCATTCTCTTTAGTGGTGTGTTCCCATTTTGAGCCCTTCTTCCAATCTGAAATGTTCGCCAAACCCGCCCAATACTGGCGTGTGAATTCGGGTTTGGTGATGGCCGCCCACAGTTTCTTCGGCGTGGTGCGGATGAATGTTGTGTCAACCTGCCTGGGATTTTGCATGTCGTCAGCCTTTCTTGTTTTTGGTTTCTTCGAGACCCTTTTTCAAATCGCTCAGCGCCTGAAGACGATGGCGTTCGTATTTGGCAATCCAGCGCTCGGAGATCTCGTGAATCGGCACTGGAGCCAGCGGTTGACCCGTTCGTACTCCTTCGCTGCCCGCTTCACCGGGTTTTGCTGAAACAGTAAAGCTTCGTCAGCGTGCGGATGAGCAGACGATCCCCCGCCATTGCCGGAGTGGCCATGCACATTTCATCGAGCGGGTTCGTGTGCAACAGGCGGAACTCGGGTCCGGCCTGGAACACGAAGGTGTCGCCGTCCTCGCTCAAGGCGAAGATCCTGCTGTTCGACGCCCAGGGCGATGCCGTGAAGGAGGTCGGCTCCGGGCGGATGCGCTTCTTTTCGTAGATCTGCCGGCCGGTGCGCGCGTCGTGGCACGCCAGGAATCCGAAATCAAATAACACATAGAAATAATCGCCATAGAGCAACGGGGACGGGTTGTAGGGGGCCGCGGTGGGTTGATACCACGCGATAAACGCGTTGTTCGTCTCACCCGGTTTGAGGCTGATGTCGCCGGAGGCGCCGGGTTTGATCGCGAACACGGGCCGCGTCTTGTCCCCCACGTAGCCGGAACAGACGTAGAGCAGGCCGAACTGCGAGAAGGGCGTCGGGATGACAATCGAGGACATGCCGCCGAATTCCCAGAGCAGCTTTCCGTCGAGGTCGTAGGCGCGGACTTTTCGGGTGCCAGGTGTGATCAGTTCGGTGCGTTGTTGGTTCTGCCAGACGTAAGGGGTTGCCCAGTTGCTTTTTTCGTCGCGGTCCGCGCGCCAGAGTTCGCGTCCGTTCCTGGCGTCGAGCGCAACGACGAAGGCGTTCTCATCGTTGTCGTTGACGATGAAGAGACGATCCTTGTGGAGCGCCGGCGAGGCCGCGGAACCCCAGCCGTTGCGTGTTTTCAGCGCCGGCCAGTTGGTGGACCAGAGTTTCCGGCCATCGAAATCGTAACAGAACACGCCCACGTTCCCGAAATACGCGAACACCCGTTCGCCATCGGTCACCGGTGTTTCGGATGCGTAGGTATTCTTTACGTGCAATGGGCTCCGCGGGGTGCCAAGGGAGGCTTCCCGACGCCACAGCTCGCGACCGGACTTGAGGTCGAGGCACAGGACCAGCCAGCGGTGCGTGGCTTTCGGGATTTCCCGGCGTTCGCCTCCGAAATAGAGGCCCTTCTTCGGCGGCTCGACTTCGCCATCGCTGACGACTGTGGTCAGGAACACGCGCTCGCCCCACACGATGGGCGAAGACCAGCCGCGTCCGGGCACTTCGATTTTCCAGGCGACATTCTCCTTGGTACTCCAGCGGTCGGGCAGATCGGGATTGTCGGCCGTGCCCAAGGCGCCCGGCCCGCGAAACTGTGGCCAGTTGGTGACAGGTTGCGCCGCCAGCGCCGCGCCTGCAATGAGCGGATGGAGCAAATAGGCCAGGGCGCGCGACCAGTTCAAGGAGGGCAAGACGGTGGCGATGGGCAAACGCAGGGGCAGTTTCATGGTCAAAGATTTGGCGCGAATAGCCGATCCGGCAAGGAAAACAAAGGGAACGAAGGCTCAGAGCGGTTGGGCAGGGATCCTTCTTGGACCAGCCGATCGAGGAGTCTCCAGATGTGAATTGGCTCCGATCGCTCGGCAGAATGATTCCGAGTGAGTTTCCAATCGGGGGGACCTTGAGCTGAACTGTCACGGGCTCTCTTCTGGCAAATTACAGATTTTGAGGCCTTCGGGCAAAAATCGACCCTCTAAAATCGCGCAGGAGCAGTTTTCTTCAAGCGGTCCACACTGGGGCATCCCCCAAAAGAGGCGTGCGCGCCCGGCTCATCGTCCCCACGATAGAATCAACGCATGATGACCCGTCAAGGGATCAGGCGCACGCGATAAAATCGCTTTGGCTGCAACGCGCCCATAGTGTCGGACAACTGAAGGATGCCGCCGGTCCCAGTGACATTATCCACGACGGTAAACCATGCATCAGCGATCACATCGGAATTGCGCTCCAGTCGATATCGTTTGCCCGCCGTCGTGGCGAAGCTGACTCGCACGTCAGATCCACTCACTGCCACCGACGTGATTTGGATGGCGGCCAGCTCGATAAATGCGATTTCGACCCGTTGATTCAACTGGTTGAAATGGTGCAACAATAACAAACCCGGAGTATTTGCGCTGGAGAACCCGTGAGCTATCGCCGCTGTCCGATCAAGGTTTACCCGCACGGGTTGACCATCGGGGTGAAAGGGCGAGCGTTGGATGCCTCCCGAAGTCGTATCGAGCACGGGCCGATAAGGATCAAACAGCACGTAGGGCGTGGTTTCGATCACTTGTGAACTGCGTTCACGCGGCGCGAGAGTCCGAACCCGATAATTGAATCTTGAATTGCCCGTCGTCAGACCCAGCAATCTCACCGGCGCAGTAATCACCATGACGCTGTTGTTGAATGGCGCGGTGTCGCGCACATCGGGAGGGAACACATTCAGGAAGACGTTCGTGAAGAAAACACCCGACGAAAGGTTTTGAACTACGCTGAGAAAGGCATCGTTGGCTGCATTCGGAACGGCGCTGTTGTTGGTCGAGTTACCCAGAGTGGAATTGAATGCTCGATAATCGTCGATGCCATCGCGGTTCACGTCGATCAGCACATCGAACTGCGCCACGAAGCTCTGTGGTGTAGTCCAATTGTTGGCCGTGGCGATTCCAAAGTAGACTGAACTGTTGGTGAATTGACTTTGGCTCGGAGCATCGCTCGCCGCGCCAATCGCCAGCAAATCACCGGTCGCCCGCCAAGGATCGGTGAAGTTCTGGTTTGGACTTGTGAGTCCCAACTGAAAGGCGGCCACGAGCGGATTCGGATGAGCCGAAGTTCCGGCCAGTGGGACCGTGACGCTGACCGTGTTGCTTGTGGAAGGCGTGCCCACGTTCGTGGAGACAAGATGCAAGGAGGAGCCAGCGCGAAGATTACAGTAGTACGGCAGGTGAATCGAACCATTCGTGTTCTGGAACCAGATTTGCCCGCTGGCTTCGTAAATAAAATTTCGGGGAAGGCCGTTGATCAGCGGCGAGGTGACAAGGTCGGGCGTCCGCTCGAACAGCACCGGGTCTGCTGTCAGTTGCACCGGCACCAAGGCTGAGCCGCCCGCAGGAACGGTCACCGTGTTTGTCAATGGCACGAGCACAAAACCATTTTCGGAGACGGTGTTGCTTACCGAGACGGAAAATGTCGCGGAGTTCGCGCTGTGATTCGTGAGTAAGACCCGCCGCACTTCCGTGTAGAAGTTCGTCAGCGTCAGCGAACCGAACGACAGACCAACGAGACCAGCCGAATGCTCAGCCTTGGCCACGACGCTGGCTTGCACAGCACGGTCCACCTGCACACGCCCGGCGCCGGTCCATGATTCCGGATAGAGGGTCCCATAACCATCACGTGTTGCTCTGGTAGTGTTCATCAATGCCGCTTTGATGTCTTCGACTGGCCACTCCGAGTGCAGTTGGCGCATCAACGCGGCGGCGCCCGAGACGTGTGGGGTGGCCATCGAGGTGCCGCCAATCGTTAACGTGTTCGTGCCGCTGCCCGCTTGCGCCGAAGTGATGTTATTGCCCGGTGCGACGATTTCCGGTTTCAGCGCGTTGCCCGGTGATGCGGGGCCGCGTGAACTGGATGTATCCAGGCGATCCGCGAGTGACCGGGGATAAAGAACGTCAGGTCCTATTCGCACCACCAGATTGGACGCGAGCGCTTGTTTCAGAATGTCCCCGTCTGACTGGCTGATCATCAGGCCGGGAATCACGATATCGAGCGCGTCTCCCGTCATTGCGACTGGAGAACCAGGGGCATTGTTGACGGTAATCACGGCGATAGCGCCGGCATTTTGAGCGCGACGAATCTTGCCCACGAAGGCGCAAGTCCCCCGATCTATCAGTGCGATACTGCCATTCAACTCGGAAGCATTCATAAGGGTATCGCAGGCCAGATTCGGTCGAGCATAAACGACTCGCCCGGTGAGAGTGCCAGAAACGGCTAACAGCCTCGTGAAACGCCCTTCAACCGCCTCGTAGAGTCCGGCGAATGACGGAGGGGACTGCACCTCCACCGCGGGATTGAACCCCCCATCAATGGAGTTGCCGACGGAGATGCACTTTTCGGCGACACTCGGTGAGAACACGTTGTAGAGCACGTTTCCGTTGTTGCCGCTGCCCGCTACGACGATGCAGCCCAGATCGACCAGCTCGTTTACCGCCTCCTGTTCCGCATCGCCTGGCCCGGCGAATCCGAAGGCCGCGCCAACGGAAAGATTCACCACGTCGAGCCTATCACTGAAATCACCGTCGTCATTCGGGTCCGCTGCCCATTCCAGACCGCTCATGAGCAACTGGGTGTTGCCGCTGCAGCCAAAGATTTTGATGGCGTAAAGTTTTGCGTGAGGCGCTACCCCGGGACCGATTCTGAACTGCGCAAAGTCCATCCCTTGTGTATAAGCGCCGGTATACGCCGTTCCATTCGTGAGCACGCCGACTCCCGCAGCGATTCCGGCAACATGCGTGCCGTGACCCGTTTGCGCGCAATCCAATGGATCGGGATCGCCAACGGGTGAGTTTGAGCCGGTGTAAGCATCGCCGGCAAAATCGTAGCCGCCCGCCACTTTTGCCGTGGGAAAACTTCCGGGTTCAATGATGGCTGAGTTATTGTTTGTATAATGCTGCGGGTTACCGGACCCACCAAAGTCTGCGTGCAGGTAATCGATTCCGGTATCGATGATTCCGATGCGAATACCCGTGCCGTCTGCGTTCGTCCCGATCAGGCTGACACCGCTCCATACCGATGGCGCGCCGATGAACGGGACGCTGCTGGCTGTGAGTCGTTGGTGTCGTGGGACGATTTGAATTTGCGCAACGCCTGGCAGGTTTCGCAGTTCGTCGATTCGATTAGGTGGAACATGAACGCGCAGGGCGTTGGCGAGTCTGTAAAACCGCCCGTCGGCCTGAATGCCCTTTTCAGCAAGCCTGGCTTCGAGTTCAGTCTGCCGCGCTTTGATTTGCGCGGCACGATTCC
>WNGA01008161.1_pt1 | contig 14408 bp, 13 predicted proteins | sample 5400061 | NCBI WGS metagenome assembly WNGA01 (sample SAMN13153366, study PRJNA577476) | soil metagenome | isolation source: 100 cm soil or saprolite under grassland replicate 2 | place: USA:California | collected 2016-06-15 | reverse complement strand
TCACAACCAGCACGCTGTTGGTCGAATGCAAATCGATCGCTCCATACAGTTTCATCTTCGTCTCCTCCTTGAGTTGTTGGGGTTGGCTCATTGCCAACCTTAGTGCCTCTCGGAGAAGCCTGCTAGATGATTATCAGGCCTTTTGCATGGTTCAAATGGATTCAGCCTAAAAGGGAAGGGGAGTGGACGACGCGTGATGAAATCAGTGCGGTCTGTTGAACCTCGCGAGCAATCCGACGCGCGCCACAATCGCTTAAAGCTTTGGGAAGCAATTAGAATCAAGCGTCCTGACCCCAATGCTTCCGCTCCAATGCTTCCGAAAAATGGCGCATGCTTTTAGCGATAGAATCCAGACTCAGCCCCTAGACCATCAATCGTCTACCTCTGTGCCTTTGTAACTCATCACCACTCTGCGATATTATTACGCGCATGGAACGTAATTTGGACCTGGTGCGCGAGCTATTGCTGTATTTCGAAGCGAAGTCTGATTTCCGGCCCGTAACGACGGAGGCGATAGCGATCGCAGGCTATGATAGTCGTGCAATCCTCTACCACGTCGACATCATGTACGAAGCGGGCTTTTTGAGTTGTGAACCTGTCAGAAGCAGCACATCGGATCGGTTAGTAAAGGCAATTCCGTTCAGGCTGACGTGGGGAGGGCCACGAGTTCCTCGATGCAATGCGGAATGATAGTATTTGGAAAGAAGTTAAAAGTGTGATCAAAACGAAGGGAATTGCAGTAACGTTCGACGTGCTCAAAGAACTCCTAACATCTCTCGCCACAAAACGGTTGCTAACAGCTGGTGTCGACGGTTTGTGAAGTTTGTTTCCGTGTGAGCAACTGGGGCATGCTTGGATTCTAAAAAATATCATCATGACGTTCATGGCTAACGGCGAACCGGGGAGCTTCATTCCTGATAAGAAGACTAGACTGATGGCGAGCAAGCAAAAAGCTTCGGAAAATTTGGGACGGCTAGTAGGAATTTTAGCCTTGGAATACTGGCGAAGGCTTTTCGACCGGCTCGAACGGATGCCGAACTCCCAATCTCTATTTAGGCATATTACTGAGTGCCGCAATCAAGAGGATGTTGCTGATCATCTTGCAATAGTTCATTATGCCTTAGTCTTTTCACACCTTAATTTTGAAGTTGCTATTGAGCCCTGTGGCAGTGCAGGTCCTGATTTGGCAGTCAGAAAGGAAGGCAACACGGCCATCGTGGAGGTGATGCGCTTCAGGGAAATTTATCCAGGGCCACTGGTACTCAAAGAGGATGGAGAACCTGAACTCCTCCCTTATGGGAATTTAGCAAGGGATACTCAAAAAGCGTGGGACAAAATTATTAACAAGTTCCGTCAAGTCGGTGACAGCGAGTCAATCATTGCCATCTGGAATGATGACGGAGACCTGGAAGACATTGAAGTGCAGCAGACTGTTGAGAACCTCCGCAGCGCAGCGAACAGAAACGCGGTTGCGCTTCCGAGCAATGCGGGCTTTATTTTATACGGGTCTAAATGGCTAGGCGAAGGACCTAATCCATTAGGAAAACAATTTTACTGTTTCCCGTTAAATTTGTCGCTCAAACCGGAATACCTAGAGTGGATAAGGGAAATCGAAAAATTTCTTTTGACGGAACTGAGTGAAAGGAAAGGGATCAGAATGAGCCAGCCCGCGTAATCTAATCAACTGTTTGGCACTCTGATGGAGCCGACTTTTCGCCATTCTATGACAAAATCCCGCGTAGCCTGTTTGGCTTGACTCCTCGAGAGACCTCCTTTCCTAAAACGCTTCTTCAGAGATTTGAGGTAGATATTCTCCCACTCTCCGCGAAATTGCTTCGATGGCACTTCCACCAAAACTCGTTCCTTGTCTAAATTTGTAACCAGACGGTCACCTGGCCGACCCGGCTGAAGATAAACTCCTTCCGCATGGATTATCTGATCTAGAATGCCGCCCAGACGCTCCAAATCAAATTCGAGACTGAGCACACATCGAGTCGGCTTGGTGAACGAGAGTATAAGTTGAATTTTGTTACTGACCAGTCTCGATGGCCGTGACCAAACAGAATCAGCATCACCGGGACCGAGGTGTTTATGGGCACGGACCATATCTTCGATGTCCGGCCTGTCTGTGGTGTCAATGATCAATACTGGGATAAATCTGCCGTCGCCCACGTCACCCGTTGCAACGCCCGCGTCCCACACGATGGGCACGGGTTTTTTTTCTACCTCATTATTTAGCTGAATCGTTAATCGTCTCCACTGGGACATCTCGGACCTCCTGGAGCAAGATTGCTTCTCGCTCGGTATGGTTGCCAAAGCTGTCAACTGCCGTAAGCGTATAGGATTCTATTCGGAAGTCTTGCAGTAGCTCTTCCGCGGCACCGAAGATGGCAACACCTCCTACGACTTCGCGGGCAGGAATCCGGCATGGAATTGGCAATGGATCTTCTTGGGACTCCGGCAAACGGGTTCCCAATCTTGGACTGTGAGAGATGGTAACGTTGCCCGGAGATCCTTGCTCTCCCCTATAGTGAACGACAAGTTGTAGGTCCTTCAAGGCGTTTGCCGCATCCGACTTGTTGGTGATCATAAGTTTAAATACAAAGAGACGCCGTAAGGGCGTCCTTAGTCGCCGGATATAACCATTGACTAGGTAAATTTCGAGCCACGGCTGCCGACGGGTCTCTTGTTGCAGTGCCAGTTTGTAAGTTCGCCGCGCGTGCCACGCCGCTATCCAAGCTGCAACCGCTGAGGCGACCGCTACAGCGGCAGAAATCCTCCATTGCCATTCCATTTGTCACGACTTTCGTCGTGGGCCGTAGAGTAACACAGAACCGAAACATTTTGGAGCTAGTGGGCAAAGCACGTATCCCGCCTAACTGGCAGCGCGAGGGTCCTCTTGACTTTGGCGACTCGCTCCACTAGTTTCGCAAGTGGTAGGTTTTGGTTGTTTCGATTAGAGTCGCCCTGCGATAGAGTATGAAACCTACCACAACAATTTTTATTGGTGCTCCCGTTTCGGGAGACGAAGCTCGGTTTCTTTGTACGCTCCACGCGGACCTCGCGGACACCGGAGCGCTAATCCTCGCGAATTTTTTTGCCAAGCAACGACAAATTGATTTTGTCGTGATCACTGCAACTTATGCGGCGATTCTCGAGCTAAAAAACTTTCCCTGCCCCGTCTTTGGAGACCGAAACGGCATTTGGACATACTCGAACTTTGCTGGCAATCAGGTCCGCTATCCCGGAGCGAATCCTTGGCAGCAAACCCTAGAGCAAAAATATGCGCTAAGCGACGAGATGAAGCGCTACCAGGAGAAGAACCGGGATGTCGCTTCTCCATCGGGGCGGGGCTTCTTCTCCGACTTCGGCGGGTTCGTCTGTGTGTATCCGAAGATTCATCCCGAGTCGCAGGTGACCACTGGCGATCACAAAGTTGAAGTTCGCTCGTACGCGGAAGTAAGCGAAATTCTTCGCTCAGGGTCGAAGCCCTCGACCTGGAGCCCGACAGAATGGAGACGATTCGCGGAGAAGCACTTGAAGCTCACGCCCGTTACTGTAGAGGAAGCGACGGATCGGAGAATCAACGAAGCCAGCGAGAAGATACGCGCGTACACAACCAGGATCAACGCGTTAATCGGGTCCCAACTCCCTCCGCTTCTTCCGGACTCCGACGACCCCGATTGCGGCCGAAGGCTCATCGATAGCGCGCTGGAACCGAAAAACTTCCTGCTAGTAGGGCCGAGCGGTTCTGCGAAAACCTTTCACCTGCATCATCTATGCTTGGCTATCTCGGCGAGCGAAGAAGAAGTGCCTCTATTGGTTGAGGCAAAGAAGCATCGCGGTGGCGAGTTTTGGAGAGTTCTAAGACAGGGCACGGGTCCTCTGTTTCGAGGAGATCCAAAGGAATTGCTCGAGGCGATTCGGCTGTGCGGCTTACGTCCGGTGCTTATGATCGACGCGCTCAATGATTGCAGTGAAACCGACCTGCCCGACCTGATACGTAGTGCCCAAACGTTTGCGTTGCAGTTCGACGCTCGGATTATTTTCACTTCGCAGACCAACATTGAGCTGCCAGCCGATCTCCAAGCAACCACAAAACGCTTGTCACTGCCCAACACCTTGCAGAAACGGCCGATCTATTGTCATCACGCCGGTTTGGGCGCCACGTCCGACGTTGACGTGTTCTGCACGGGGTTTACCAACGCTTACGACCTCACCATTGCGGGTCGTTGCCATGCGTCGGGTAAGTCTCCCGAATCTCGCATTGAGCTCTATGATCGTTATGTTCGACGATACCTGCCTGAGCATACCGCTGTTGCAGCGGCCATCCTTCGCAAAGTAGCCGGCCAAATGGGAAACACCGTCACAGTGGCCTGGACTCGGGACAGTTTCGAGAGAACCGCAGAATATTGTATTGCGGAACAACACGTGTCTCTGGCAATCCTGGACGAGCTAAGACATTGTCGTTTGATCGATCTTAAGGATGAGTTTTTCTCGTTCGAACATGAGCTCCTTCTCCATTACTTCAAGGCCGAGGATCTACGCAGACGAGTTAATGATGTCGAGGAACTTGCTGCTGAATTGACGAAACCTCGCAATCAGAATTTGCTTGAACTTCTCGTGCCCAGATTCACCCACCCCGCAGATATCGCAACGATTCTGTCGACCGTCGACGACACCTTCCTGCTGTGCCGTGTTTTGGCAGGGAAATGCGGGATGCCCGCTCGGTCGGTATTGTTAGAGCAATGTCAGCAACTCCTGGACGCAGCCGCCCAGGATCTTCCAAATGTTGGAATCACCTGTGAGACAATTCAGGCTGAGGATGGGCGAAGGCGCTTCGCCAATCTTGACATCCAAGGGAATCACCAGTGGACGGCTTACGATGCATTGCTCTGCCATGTTATAGCGCTCAACCTCGATAATCCCAGACTCCAAGAAAAGTTCCTGGAACTCCTCGACCTCACGGAATGGCGCTTGAGAGCTGCCGTCCACAGCGCTGCACGGAACGCCGGATTCAAAGCTGGTCACATCTGGGGAGAAGCGGTAAGGTTCTACGGCGGTATTTTTCAGGAAGCAACCTTGCATCTTCCTTGCGCGGCGATACTTTCGAGCCTGCGGACGGCACTCTTGAGTCAGGACCACTACGCGCAAGGTCTGCCAATTCGGGAACAGCTGCTTGAGCGTACACGCAGGACTCCCGAGAGTCACTTCTCCTTGCTCGCCCTTTTGCAGGATTGGCGGTGCGCACTCGACGCTGGAAGAATCGTCTCAAACCTCGGCTTGATCCGGCAAGGCTGGAATTCAGGCATTTACATCTTGCGTCTCGATGCTGTCGAACTTCTCCAGTGGATGAGGCGCCCGGTGGAAGAGATATTCCCGGAAGAACTAGCGCAGATACGGGAAATGCTGGAGAGTTTTGAGACAGATAACATCGTTGAGAACACAGTCAGGTTGGAAACGTTGGCATCATACGACGGCTTAGACCTTGTAGTTTCCGCCGACGATGCTCTGTCGGAGATGAAGGCGGCCATTACGCCAAACGCGGTGAGCGATCCGGCGCTCATTCAACTTGCGGCGCTGTCCGACGTTCCGCCAGCACAGTTTCTCGCCGAGCATGCGTATGGCTGCCTGAGCAAAATCTTCGAAGATATTTTTCAAGGAGTCTACTCGCAGGCCTACTTCGAGCTATCGGAAGACGAGAAGCGTGACATTCTATGCCTTGCTGCGAAGGCACGGGACCCGGGTTTCTATTCAGACTGGATCCTTCGAGAATTGCTCCAGTGGGGGGGAAAGCATGCGTTGCATATCTATCAGCATTATGCGTCAGGTGTTAATGCGGAAAGCTTCTCCGCGCAGGAGGCCGTTGCTACGTTCGTACTCGGCATCGAGGGGTGCGCACAATGGTCTGACGCACCGCCTCCTTATCAGAAGGGCGAGTCTCCTGAGCATCAAGCTTGGCAAGCAATCGGCGAGATCCTGTTTTGGCTCAGTCGAGGTAGTGAGGCTGCTGACAGCCGGCAGCGGATCGAGGAGTTGTGGGCGCGATGTGAAGGTCCAGTTCTGCTTGCGGCCGGAGACGTGCTTTATCAACTCAGTCATTCACGATGGTTTCTTGGAGATCACCGCACCGGTATCAACCTCATTACGATGTTCGCCAAAGAGGTTCGGCCCATTGTTGAATACTGCATCATTCATCGCGAGTCCCTTCCGTCGCTTTTCCAGCACGGCGGGAGCACCGATCGAAATGTGATCCGATTTCTGCTCGGCGCTCTCGGGAGCATAGGGGACGATTCTGCCATTCCGACACTCCAGGAGATCGTCGATGACCGTGAATTCGGAAAGGATGCGATTCAGGCGATCGAGTCAATACGGAAGACCATCGTGGCTCACAAAGCACTTCGTGCACCGCAATGAGATGTTGCTGTCGAACAATACCGGCGAGATGCCAGGCCTCTTATTACAATCTTATCAGTTGAAAATCGGAAATCGTGTCGCGCGACAGACAGTAAAGCAATCTTATCAGCAGCAGTTCAGACTTTGACAACTCAACAAAGATCGACCAGCACAAAGGAGATAAAATGCGCGAGATCCTAGCAGGCATCTTCACTTGGCCGTGGTTTTCTGAACCGCACGGTTACAATTTTAACGGGCACTTCATTCGGCACGTGGATGGGAATCTTTGCGTCGATCCGGTGGAACCCAGTGAGGAAGATTTGGCGGAGCTAGCGCGGCAGGGCGTCGCGCGGATTCTCATCACCAATCGCAATCACTCGCGTGCCGCGAACAAGATTCGTGCGCGCACGGGGGCGCGGACGGCGATCCATCCAGCGGACGCGCCCCACGCGCGGAAGGAAGGGGCGGAGGTCGATGATGAATTGAACCCAGGCGACAAGGTCGGTCCGTTCGTGGTGATCGACTCGCCGGGGAAATCGCTGGGAGAAGTGGTGCTTCACTGGCCGGAGCGAAAAATCCTGCTTGTCGGCGACGCTGTGGTCGGCGATCCGCCTGGAAAGTGCAAGCTCTTACCGGACAAGGTGGTGGACGATCCGCCGCGCCTACGCGACAGCGCGCGTGAACTGCTAGCCCTCGACTTCGATATTTTACTGGTTGGCGATGGCGAGCCGATTCTAAAGTCTGCCAAGGACCGGCTGCGGGAACTGGTCGAGACGTTTTAGCGTCCGGTAAGGTTCCAATCGTTCCAGCCGTTCAAAACGTTCCAATCGTTCAAGAGATCAAGTCCTGAACATCGCTCGAACCGTTCGCGCCGTTCAAATAGATCCAGGTAGAAACATGCGAGAATAAGGGACCTGAGAGACCACGGATTAACTGTTACGCAGAGCTGCGGAATCAAAGCCGCAGTGATTGAAGTCGAGTCGACCGGAGGGCTCATTTGCCACGCCGTTACTTTTGCGGCTTCTTTGACTTTTCCGGAGTGGGCGCTTTGCGCGGATCATCTGCTTCGGGCAAGCAAACATAGCTCATTGTCGTGTTGTTGCTGGTAAAGGTGACGGTATCGGGCCCGAACTTGGCATCCTTGAATTGCTTCCAGGTATCCAGTTTGTCTTTGATGCTGGCCTGACATTTCGCTTGAGAGCCGAGCCCGGGCGCCGCAATCCAGGTATCGGAAGTCGGGGTTTGGGTTCGGGTCCACAATGTCCAAAGTAGGACGAGGACAAAGCCGCATTTTTTCATATCGACCCGCTACTCCTTCCTGTTACTTTCGAGACAACTACTCACTTAGACGACCCCCGAACAAAGATCATTAAATTCATCAACAGAGCCGTTGTCGCCCGGGAAAGCCCAAGGGTTAGGGACCTCGATCCGGTTTTGCCATTTGGTCCGGGCGCGCCGGTCAATTCCCCCTCATTGATGCGCGCGGCCCTTCTCGATGCGCTTTTCGGGTCCAGGGCTGCTTGACATGGGAACGGACTTGCATCGCTTCGTTACCATCTTTCTCTTGAATTTCTCAAGTATTTTTTTTGCTAGGTTGGCTCATACACGACGTCATCGCCTCCCTTGACACAGCGCTCCCATGAGGCGTACACGAGGATCAAGAGGCGAGCACAGAGGAGGGAAGCAATTATGGCAAACCATTTCGAAGTCATAGATGCCGACGGTCACATCACGGAAGAGGACAGCCAGCTGAAAAAATATATGGAAGCCCGCTACCGAGACCGAGCGGCGACGCTCACGCCAAGAGACAGCTGGGACCGATCGTTGAGTGGAACATTAGGCACCCGCGCGCGGGACGCCAAGAGCTGGCTCGACGCGATGGACAGAGGCGGCGTATCGACCGCGGTGCTTTATCCGACGAACGGTCTGAGCGTCGGCTGGATACGCGAGCCTGACGTCGCGGTGGCGTATTCGAAAGCGTGGAATAATTTCTGTGCCGAAGAATTTCAAAAAGTCAGCCCGCGCCTGAAGGCGGTGGCGCTGGTGCCCTTCCAAGACGTGCCAGAAGCCGTCAAAGAACTGCGCCGCGCGGTGCAAGAATTGAAGCTCGTCGGCGTGATGCTGCCCGCAGTTGGGTTACGCCTGCCGTTGGGGCACGAGAGCTTTTGGCCGATTTACGAAGAAGCGGAAAAGCTCGACTGCATGGTGGGCGTGCACGCCACGGTGCGCGGGCCGCATTATTTTGCCGGCGATCTGTTCGACCAGTTCATCGAAGTTCACACGCTGTCCCACTCGTTTGCCCAGATGATGCAATGTTGCAGTTTCATGTTCCGCGGTGTCTTCGATCGCTTTCCTAAATTGCGTGTTGCGTTCATGGAAGCGGGTTGCAGTTGGGCGCCCTATTGGTTCGGCAGGATGAACGAGGAATGGGAAAAACGCGGCGCGGTGGAAGCACCCAATTGCAAGAAAAAACCCAGCGACTACCTGAAAGACGGGCGCATCTACTTACACGCCGAAGACTATGAGCCGCTGATCGGCGCCACCGCCGGCCTACTCACGCATAAAGTGATCTATTACGCCTCGGACTATCCGCATTGGGACACCGAATTTCCGGAAAATATCGAGCATCTCGGCCGACGCGAAGATTTAAACGACGAAGCCAAGAAGTGGCTCTTCGCCGAATCGGCGAAGAAACTTTACAATCTGCAGTGAACCGACCTATGGCAACTAAGCGCAAAATTTGTTTTACCGGCCCGATGCGGACCACGGTTGCCGACAATATCCTGCGCGACGCGGGTTGCGAGCTCGTGTTGGGGAAACCGCAAGACGATTTTCGAACGTTTCGCTACGAGCGCAAAGAGCTGGTCAACCTGATCGGCGACTGTCCAATCGTATATCCTTCGGGGCGCGATTTCATCGGCGCAGATATTCTCGACTCCTGTCCGGATCTCCAAGCCGTGGTGAAATCGAGCATCGGCATCGAAACCGTCGATGTCGACGCGGCGACGGACTTGGGTATTCTGTGCTGTAACAGCCCAACCCCGGAAAACTACATGGGTGTGGCCGAAGCGACGCTGGGGCTGATGGTGGCGCTGTTCAAGCGTCTCAAGTTCAATGAGGCGTTCATGCGCAACGGCGGTTGGAAAGAGCTGCAGAATCGGGGCACGCTCATGTTGGGGAAAACAGTTGGCATTATCGGCGTTGGCCGTATCGGCCAAAACGTCGCCAAACGTCTCGGCGCATGGGGTATGAAGATCCTCGGTTACGATCCCTACGTGACCCAGGAAACCGTTGTATCCTTGGGCATCAAGATGGGTTCGCTGGATCAGCTCCTGAAGGAATCGGATCTAGTCACATTGCATGTAGTATTGACTAGAGAGACGCGCGGCATGATCGGCATGCGCGAGCTCAAGCTCATGAAGCCGACAGCATTTATTGTCAACACTTCCCGCGGACCCGCAATCAAAGAAGCCGACATTGTCCAAGCTTTGAATGAAAAAATCATCGCCGGCGCCGCACTCGATGTATTCGATGAGGAGCCGATGCCGATGGAAAACCCGCTCCGTCAAATCGATCCATATCGGTTGATTCTCACACTGCATAATATCGGCGCCAACCCCGGCTCGTCGGAGGCAGGTCAAAGAATGGCGGCACAAAGCATGCTCGCGATCCTCGACGGCAAGGTTCCCGATACGGTCGTTAACCCGTTGGCCATTCCACGCTGGAAAGAACGATTCTGGGCATAATATCGACTGAACCACGCTCGGCTTCGAGCCGAGAGGGTTCTGAATTGGTCGACTGGAAGTCGACTCTTGTTCCCGTCATTCCGGCGGAAGCCGGAAGGGAATCCAGGCGGTTCTTGATCGTGAAGTGAAAACAAACCTGGGTGCCGGCGGTCGCCGGCATGACGAACTTTCACTTCGGCCGAAGGCGAAAGATTTAGACGATCCCCGGGAGGGACATTAAGGCGTCTGACAACTTAAGCCAAATGTAGGGGCGGGTTTGAAACCCGCCCCTACCGTATATGATCAGTGCGATGAAGCGCATATCGAAGGTCCTTTGTTTTTTCGTTGTTGAATTCGGATTTTTCTATTCCGTGTTTGGCGCGGCGGCAGCGGTCGGTGTGCGCATGGGTTATCCGCAGCCGAGCGGCGCGATGCTGCCGATTTGGGTCATGACCGAGGCCAGGCTCGACCACAAATATGGTTTTGAGCTGCAGAATATTTATATCTCCGGCGGTGCCAGATTGACGCAGACGCTGGTTTCCGGCGACATCGACATGGCAAGCTCCGGCGGAGCCGTCGTCAACGCGGTCCTCAGCGGCGCCGACATCGTCGGCATCGCCGCCAGTGTGCCGACCTACGGCTTTTCGCTTTATGCTCGTCCCGAGATTAAAGACGTTTCGAGCCTGAAAGGAAAAATGCTAGGAGTCATGACGAAGGGCGCTTCGTCCGATCACGCGGCCGTGGCGCTTCTCAGGCGAAACAACTTGCAGCCTGGACAGGACGTAAAATTTCTTTATCTCGGCGGCGTGCGGGAAGTTTTGGCCGCGCTCGAACGCGGCATCGTGTCCGCCGGCGTGCTATCGGCGCCGACGACAGTGCTGGCGCGCCGGCTCGGCCTCAAAGAAATTATCAATATCGCCGATCTAAAATTGCCCTATGTTCATAGCGGCGTGGTTACACGCCGCGCTCTCATGCGGCAGAGTCCCGATCGCGTGCGCGCCTTTCTCAAGGCCTACGTGGCGAGTATCAAGATGACCAACGAGAATCCGGAAATCAGTAAGCGCGCCTTGGCGCGTTATCTGGCGACCAACGATGGTCCGGTTATCGATGAAGCCTATAACTCTTTTCGCGGCGTATTTCCCAAGCTGCCCTATTTTACCGAAGAGCATATCAAGTCGGTCCTCCTGGTTACGGATCATCCCAGGGCCGCTGCCGCCGACCCCAAGGACTTCTTTGACAATCGTTTCTTAAAGGAGTTAGAAGATAGTGGATTTGTGAGAGAACTTTATGGACAACATTGAGGCGGGTAACTTCGATGCCACAGGGTGTTAAAGGAAAATGTGGCTTTTGGCTGGCGCTGGCAATCGCTTCGGTTGTCTCCCGAACCGACGGCGCCGCGGCGCCCGACAAATTAGTCGGCATTCATTCCGCCCGCGTCATGTCGCAGTCGATGCCGTGGATGGCGACGGAAGCGGGACTATTCAAAAAATACAATATCGATTTTAATCTGGTCTTTATCTCATCGTCGGGTATCGTGACCGCGGCGTTACTGGGCGGTGATGCGGAGATGACCGTCACCGGCGGCATCGGCAACGTCGCCGCGTATCTGCGCGGCTCCACCGACGTGGTATTTATCGGCGGCGTTAAGAACACCATGACCCAGACCCTCGTTGCTGGCGGCAACATAAAGAAGCCGGAAGATTTGAAAGGCAAGAAGATCGGCGTGAGCCGGATCGGCGGCAACTCGCACTATTTCACGATCCAGGCGCTTCGCCGTTACGGCATGGACGCTAATAAGGACGTTCAATTCATTCAAACCGGCGGAGATCCCGAGACCTTTGCCGCCTTCGTCAGCGGCCAGATTGACGTCGCCAACCTCACTCCGCCGACGGACGCCCAAGCGATCGCCAAGGGTTATCACTATGTAATTTACGGCCCCGATTTGAAAATCCCCTACGCCGCAACCGCGTTCGTGACCAAGCGCTCGGTGATGGCAAAGCGCCCGCAAGTCATGGCTAATTTCATGCGCGCGATGGCCGAGACCGCCAAGCTCATGCACACTGATCGCGAATTTGTTTACAAAGTGCTGGGGAAATATCTTCGCGTCACCGACCGTAGCGTGCTCGACTCGGCGTACAATTCTGAAATCAAAGTCTTGGAACCGCGCCTGGTCATCAAGCCGGAATCTCTACAAGCTATCTTGGACGAGCTCTCAGCAACCGATCCCCGCGCCAAAAAGGTCAAACCGCAGGAAATGATCGATACTCGTTACTTGGATGAAATGGAAAAGAGTGGATTTTTCGATCAACTTTGGGCTAAAAAGTAGCCTGGGAGGTGAATGCTATGGAACAAACCATTATCTCGTCGGATTCTCACGTGATCGAAGTGCCGGATCTATGGGAGAAGGGGATGCCGCAGTCGTTCAAGGAGCGCGCGCCCAAGATGTTCTTCGACGACAAGCGCGACGCATGGATGTTCGGTTCGCCCGAAGTTCAAATCCAAGCCGTGGGCGGATTGTTCATGGCCGGACAGCAACCGGAGAATTTGGAAAAGTTTCGGAGAGCGGGCTTCGCCGTAGCGCGCCCCGGCGGCTGGGACCCGATCGTGCGCCAGGACGACATGGTCGTCGACGGCGTGGCGGCAGAAGTGCTTTATCCGAGCCTCGGTCTCGGCTTGTATTGCGTCAAAGACGCGGCGCTCCAAGAAAGTCTGTTCCGAACTTACAACGACTGGATCATCGAGTACTGCAATAAAGTTCCGGATCGCCTCTACGGCATCGCGTTGCTTTCCATGTACGACATTGACCATGCCATCGCCGAAATGGAGCGCTGCAAAAAGGCGGGGGGAATCGTCGGCACGATGATCTGGCAAGTGCCGGACCCGAAGCTGCCTTTTACCTCGGATCATTATGAGCGCTTTTGGGCGGCATCGCAGGATCTCGGTTTGCCGGTTCACCTGCACATCCTGACCGGATTCGGCGAAAGCATGAACCGTCAAACCAGCCACGGCATCAACCGCTATCGCATCGGCGTGCAGCAGACCCGAGAAATCGAGGACGCGCTGTTTGACATGATTTTCTCCGGCGTGTTGGAGCGTTATCCGAAATTAAAAATCGTCTCCGTGGAAAACGAAATCGGTTGGATGCCGTTCTGGTTGGAGAAGTGCGATAAAGGCTACAAACGGCACCGCCACTCGGAAAAGGTGCCGATGACCAAGTTGCCAAGTGAGTACTTTGCCGAGCAAATTTACGCGACCTTTTTTAATGATCGGGTCGGCGGCCAGCTCTTCTCCTGGTGGGGCGTAGACAACTGCATGTGGTCCAATGACTATCCGCACCAGAATTCAACTTGGCCGAACTCGCGCGCCGTTATCGAGCGCGATATGGCGCATCTTTCAGCGGCGGACCGGGAAAAGCTTCTTAATACCAACGTGCGAAGGCTTTATAACTTGAAAGCGCCGGCGTCATTGCCGAAAGCGGCCTAACGAGAACGACGAGCGTACAAATTTAGGCAAAGCTTCAACTCATACTTGAGGAGATATTTATGCAATTACGCGATGCCATAAAAGTTCTGGATTCCGACGCGCACGCGCGCGATCTCGATAATGAAATCAGACCCTACTTGCCGGAGCCCTATCGCAATCAAAAAGCGGCATTCATCCCGGGCGAGCACTATGACCGCAATCTCGGCGGCACGCTCGGCCGTCCTGCGTCGAAAGTGGAAGAGCGGCTGGCGGCGATGGACACCCAGGAAATCGATACTGCGGTCATGTTTCCGACTACCGGGTTGGGCATCGGCCGGGTGCGCGATCCGCAATATCAAACCGCGCTCTGCCGGGCCTACAACGATTACATTTCCGATTACTGCAAGGCGTCGCCGCGTTTGAAAGCCGTGGCGAATTTGCCGGTGAACAATCCCGCGGAATGCAGCAAGGAGCTCAACCGCGCAGTCACCGAGCTCGGGCTTTGCGGCGGCATGCTGGCGGCGCAAGCGCATCGAAAGAATCTCGGCAGCCCGGAGTTCTATCCGCTCTACGAAGAAGCGCAACGCTTGAACACGCCGGTGACGATTCACGCCTTCGGTGGCGATGAGCCGGGCAGCGAAGTTTTCGATCAGTTTATCTGCCTGCATACAACCGGTCATCCGTTCCCGGTATTACGCCAGCTTACCGCGATGGTGTTTGGCGGCATTCCGGAAATGTTTCCAAAATTGAGAGTCGGCTATTTGGAAGTCGGCTGTGGCTGGCTGCCGTATTGGGCCGAGCGCATGGATGAGGAATGGGAGAAGC
>WNGA01008155.1_pt1 | contig 14412 bp, 11 predicted proteins | sample 5400061 | NCBI WGS metagenome assembly WNGA01 (sample SAMN13153366, study PRJNA577476) | soil metagenome | isolation source: 100 cm soil or saprolite under grassland replicate 2 | place: USA:California | collected 2016-06-15 | reverse complement strand
TTCGTTGACCACCGCGCCCGTCGTCTCACGTATCGGTCGGTCGGCCGCGTCGAAGTTCGCTTTGCGCACGTACCACGTTGGTGCGTAACGGTCCGCGAGGGCTGACGCCGGCGTGCCAGGTGGCGCCAAGCGACGTGCAATACCCGTGACGCGGCCGCGCGCGTCATACCGAGTAACGGTTTTGGACGCTCGATCGGCCACCCACGCAAGGCGCCCCAAGCAAAGGGATGTGGCGACGGGAAATCGGTCGCTAGGCGGCAAGTCGGCTGGATCTGCGTCGTCGTAGTGATGGGCGAATTCTCATCGCCGGAGGAGACTTCGAGACCTATCCTCAGAGTTGGGTCGACATCTACGAACCGCTGCTCGATCGATGGACGAGCGGTCCGAACTTGCCGGCGCCCCGAGCAGCTCATCGGGCCGTGCGTGCCGGCGATGGCAGGGTCCTCGTCGTAGGGGGAAGGCAAATTGAAAACTACTACAACCCCGACTATCCCGAAGCTACCTTCCTGTTCGATCCCAGTCAGAACCGGTGGTCGAATGGCCCGGCGCTGAGTGATGGTCGTCTATCGCACGGGCTTGCCTCGCTCAACGCCAGCTCGCCTGACATCGTCGTTTTCGAAGGGGGGGGTGCCTCAGCGGGCGGGGCACCTTTACGCTGGATAGGGGGGTCGAGCTTCCGAGCACTCTCGACCGGACTCGTTCACCATCGTTGGTGGGACTGGGAAATCGGTTCGACACTCCTGCGCAACGGGTCGGTCCTCTCTCTATGGGGATGGGGTGGGTTGCCAGATGGCAGCTTTGGCTTGGAGCCCGATGGCGAAGTCTTCAATCCCGCAACGGAAAACTGGTCGTCGACCGGTGCCACCGTCCATCTTCCGCGCTACGAATTCAGCATCACCGATCTCGGCACAACTGGCAAAGCCCTTGCCGCAGGTGGGGTCGATATCAATTACAACACGAGGCGCGAGAGCGAGCTCTATACGTATGCCGCGTCCGCACCGCCCAGCAGCCAATTCTGTGGCGACGCCATTCGGGATCCCGTGCGCGAAGAATGCGATCTTGGCGACGGTGTTGGATCTCGTGCCCTGTGCACCGCGGATTGCCACGTGCGCGATCAGACCGCTATCGTCCAGCCAACCGACGCTGCGGTGCCACCGGGCCGCACGCTCGGAGAAGGTCGGCATCCGGTCGCGGTGAGCGCGTCGGGGAGTTTCGGCGTTGTCTTCGTCGAGCCGGACGCCAAACCGCTGCGCCTGTCGCTCACCGCGTTCAGCGACAAGGGAGTGGCCTCCGACGCTCTCGTTCCAATCAGCACCGGTTCGACCCCTCTCCTCATGAGCCATCCCGTCGTGGCGGCCGTCCCCGGCGGCAAGTACGCGGTCGCCTACACCGATTTCAACGGCGATGGCGACAAGCTCGGGATCGCGCTGCGCCTCGTCGACCCTGCCGCGGCTCCAACAGGCGCGCCTATGCACGCCAACGTCACGACGGTCTTCTCGCAATATGATCCGGACTTGATCGCGACTGCGTCGGGCCTCGTGGCCGCCTGGATCGACGACTCCGACGCGTCGACCCAACCAAAGCTCAAGTACCGCACGTTCGCTCTCGACCTCATGCCCACGTCGGGAGAGCTCTCCCTCGCAATGGCGAGCAGCTCTGCGAGCGAGGGAGACGTTGCTCTGGCCAACTGGGGTTCTTCATGGGTTGCTGCCTGGCGCTCCGACGAGAATGGTCTGGAAACACTTCGCATCCGATCGGGTTCCACGGCCTGGAGCATCGGTACATACCTACCGGGCCCCGTAGGGTCGCGGCCCGCCCTCGCCGAGCTCGACGCCACGCACTTGCTCGCCGTTTACGTCGAAGGAACCGATCCAGCCGAAACCGGCACGGCCAACGATTCCAAACTGCGCGTCGTCGTGCTCGACGCGGCAGCGCCTGGGGCGGTGACGCCGCTCGATGTGTCCACGGTCTTCGGAGCGGGACTCTCGCAAGATCAGCCGAATGCCGTGCGCGCTGGGGACCAGGTGTTCATCGCCTGGCGCTCTCGATCGCCAATCGGGAGCGACGCGGGTGGTGGCAGCGGCGACGAACTCTGGCTTAAGTCGATCGGCTGGAACGGCAGCACGCTCGACTTGAGTGCGGCCGAAATCCCCCTGCCCCGATCGCCCGTCCACCGCGCTGGCGACCAGCGCCTCGTCGGACTCGCATCCGGGCCGCTCGCTCCCGTCGGTCGCCAGCTCGTCACGGCGTTCGATGATCTTGGCAAAACCTTCGGGAGCGGCGAGCTCGACGGCGATGTGGTCGTCGAGGCAATCCCGATTCCGCTCTTGCGGCTGCCATGATGTCCTTTGCGCTCGCATATCATGAGCGATCCGAACCGCGCCATCGATTCAACGAAACCGCCCCAGAGTGTCTTCGAGCCGATCCATGTCGCCTCTCGCGGTTGACGGTTGGTAGTCCGGCTACGGCCAGAGGCTACGCTGCGCTGCCGCAGTGTCAGACGTTTGCTCTGTCCCAAGGACACCGTCATGCCCGGGCTCACAGGTTGCCGATGACCAGAAAAAATGGAACCCGAAAACGCGCGGCGTCGTCTTCTTTCGCAAGACCTCGTACCACGCAGGCCCGCCGCATCGTGGAAGCGCTGCTGACTGGGGCCGCTCGTGTTCACGCCGATCGATACCTCTGAAGGGAAACGCTACCCGATCCAAAGCGAAGCCTCGGTCGAGCGGGCTGTCCGCCGGCCAGCAAGAGGTTCGGTATTGAGGGCGTCCCCAGCGGGATTCGTCTCCGCCCAGCGAGGCGCGGAGCGCCGAAGCGGCGCAGCTCGAATCCCGGTGGGCACGACAAGCCCTTCGGGCTTGGCGTCCCCAGCGGGATTCGAACCCGCGTACCAGGGATGAAAACCCTGTGTCCTGGGCCGGACTAGACGATGGGGACCGGCAGACCTTGCTTCAGAGGGGCGGCAAACTACCTGCGGGCAGAGCCGCGTGCAAGCAAGCTTCGTCGGGGGATGACATCGCCGCCTCGACGCCGCGGGCACCGGCCCCAACCCGTTGGATCAACGCACGATTTGCGGCGAACGTAGGTGATGCTTGACGGCCATGGCCGCGCACTGTACGCCCGTTCAGTCGCGGGGAAATGAACATGAGCCAACTCATCGGAGCGCTGTTGTCGGCTGTCGACGAAGTCGCGCGCAGTCGGGGCGTCGAGAACTATCGTGTTCAATGCAAGCGCAGCGCGCGGGGGGAGTTGATCGTCGCGCTGATCATCGAAGACAAGAAGCGGCCTACCAACGATGGTAAGCGGGATGGCCCTCCTTGACGGCGACGAACGTGCCGCGGCATGTCGCCGTGATCTGACCGCCGGCTTCGAGCGTTGCTTCGACGACGGCTCGGTCCCCTTCGAGCTCGGCGAGTTTGGCCCGCAGGCGGACCGGCGCGTTCATCGGCGTCGGGCGGCGAAGCTTGACGTGGAAGTCGGCGGTGACGGTGCAGGGCGGAGCGTCCGCCCCTTGCGCCTTCATGAGGTGATAAGCGGCTGTCCAGTTGCTGTGACAATCGAGCAGCGCGCCGATGATGCCACCGTTCAACATGTTCTCGAAGGCGTGATGATGCGGCTCCGGCTGCCATGTCGCGACGACTTCGTCGCCTTCCACGAAGCTTCTGATGTGAAGGCCCTTGTCGTTGGCAGGGCCGCAACCGAAACACACGCTTTGGGGCGCGTAACGATCTTGCAGGCTTTGCATGCAAGCTTGTTTAGGACGTCTCGCCGTCTCGGTCCACCTGCGAAGGCTACCGCTCCGCGCTCGAGCCGAGCGCGCGATGGCGCCGAGCCGGCAGCCGGCGCTGCACGCGCGCGACGCCGATCCCGAGTGCGGCGAGCACCAGAGTGCCCGCGGTCAAGACGACGCCGACACCAAGGGCGAAGGTGAAGATCAGCGCGATCACCACGGTGATGCCGACCACGATCGCAATCCCGAGCAGAAACCCGAGTAGGCCCTTGGCCTGAAACGTGTGAACGCGCGCGGTGCTCATCGCGAAATCGAGACGCGTGCCGCTGATGGAGAGAGGCCCGAGATCGCTCGGCGGCATGACGTCATCGGAGTCGAGCGGCGGAGGTTCCCACGGCCCAGGCGGCACCGATCCTGGTCTGCCCTTGGAAACGGGCGTTTCGCGTAGGGTGTCCGCCGTAGGCCTCGGCTCGTCGTCTATTCCAGCCACTTCTCGATCTTTCGGGCCACTTGGTCAGGGGTGAAGCCGAAGTTCTTTTGAATGTCTTGATCCGGCGCAGAAGCGCCGAAATCGTCCCACCCGATGATCAGACCCCCCTGTCCTACCACGCCACGCCATGGTGCGCCGCGACCAATTTCGATCACCACTCGTTTGACGCCGGGAGGCAAAACTTGGTCGCGGTAGGCAATATCTTCGCGCTCGAAGAGCTCCCAACATGGGGCCGAAACGACGCGTACTTTGTGACCTGCCGCTTCGAGCGCAGGCTTGGCAGCGAGCGCCACCTGAACCTCCGAACCGGTCGCAATCAGGACCACGGACGGAGGTCCCCCGCTCGCCTCCGAAAGAATGTACGCGCCGCGCAACATGATCTTCGGATCGAAATCGGGCGACCGTGCGAGATTCGCCACTTTCTGCCGCGTCAGAGCGATCGCCGTCGGCCCCGTCCGGCGTCCCAGGGCGTGGACCCATGCCGCGGCGCACTCGAGCGCGTCGGCTGGGCGCACGAAGTCGAGGTTCGGAATGAGTCGCAGAGCCCAGTAGTGCTCGACCGGCTGATGCGTGGGCCCATCTTCGCCGAGGTACACGCTGTCGTGCGTGAAAATGAAAACCGATTGCAGATGCGACAGCGCGGCGAGGCGAATCGCTCCGCGCATGTAATCGCTGAAGATCAAGAACGTCGAGCCGAACGGTATGAAACCATCCGAGACGGCCATTCCGTTGACGAACGCGCCCATCGCGTGCTCGCGAATGCCGAAGTGCACGTTGCGCCCCTCGAACTTGCCGCGCGAAAGAGGGGGGGAGCCTTCGATGTACGTCTTCGTCGAAGGGTTGAGATCGGCCGATCCACCGGCGAGCGAAGGTACGAGCTGCGCTACCCGCTGCTCGATCAGGGCCGACTGCACACGCGTCGCTGCATCTTTGGTGGGCGCCACCTTCACGAGCTCGTCGAGCAGGTTGGCGGGAACCTCTTTGGCCATCATTCGTCGATAGAGCGCCGCCTTTTCGCCGCCGCTTCGCTGGAAACCGTCGACAACCTCTTTCCAAGCCGCGTGCGCCTGCTTTCCCTCCTCGGCGCGCTCGGAAAAGAGCGCTCGGACTTCGTCGGGAACCAAGAATGTCGGCTCGAGCGGCCAGCCGATGGCCTGCTTGGTCGCTCGGACCGCCTCGGCGCCGAGCGGTTCGCCGTGGGCCTTTTCGCTGTCCTGCTTGGGCGACCCGATGCCGATGTGCGTGCGCGCCACGATGAGCGAGGGGCGCGCCGGTTCTGCCACCGCCTTTTCGAGCGCCGCACGGATCTGCGCGTGGTCGTGCCCGTCGATGTGCTGCACGTACCAACCGTACGCCTCGTAACGCTTGCCGACGTCTTCGCTGAGAGCGAGCTCGGTCTTGCCATCGATGGTGATCCGATTGTCGTCGTAGAAGAAGACGAGGTTGTCGAGCCCGAGATGACCCGCGAGGCTCGACGCCTCTCCCGAGACCCCCTCCATGATGTCGCCGTCCGACGCGATGCCGAACACGCGCCCCGTTGCGATCGGCAACGCGGGCGTGTTGAAGCGAGCCGCCAGCATCTTGATACTCGCCGCCATGCCGACCGCGTTGGCGATTCCTTGACCGAGCGGACCGGTCGTCGTTTCGACGCCCGTCGTCAAGAACGACTCAGGATGTCCGGGGGTCTTCGATCCGAACTGGCGAAAGCGCTTGAGCTCGTCGAGCGACAGGCCATACCCGGCGAGGTGAAGGAGCGAGTAGAGCAACATCGAAGCGTGTCCGCAGGACAGAACGAAGCGGTCGCGGTCGGGCCAGCCTGGGTCCGATGGGTCGTAGCGCAGGTGCCGCGTCCAGATCTCGAAAGCGATCGACGCGAGAGCCATCGGGGTCCCCGGATGGCCGGCCTTGGCCTTCTCGACGGCGTCGACCGACAGCATCTGAATCGTATGGACGGCTTTCTGCACGAGCTTCGGATCGTATTCACGCGGCATCGAGACTCTCCTCGCCCGAGGCCTTTACCTTGCCACGAGGCTCGCCGCCAGGTATCCCGCACCCGCCAGGCCGACGAACGGATCGGTGACGACCGTGACCGGAACCTGCGCGAGAAGCTCCCCCATGCGCCCCTTGTTGCGCAGACCCTCGAGAAAAGGGGCCTTCTTGTTGGGAATGACGGCGGCGGCGATGTGCCCGCAGAGAAACACTCCGCCGAGGGCCAGCCCCTTCAGCGCGAGGTTGCCCGCCTCGGCCCCGTAGATCCGGGCGAAAAGATCGATTGCGTCGACCGCTGCCCGGCTCTCTCCCGAAAGACCGAGGGCGGTGATGAGCACGTTGCGATCGCGACCTTTCGCGAGCTGCGCCTGGATCGCGGGATCTTCAGCTCCGTGGCGCTCCACGAAAAAATCGTAGACGCGACCGATGCCGGGCCCGGAGAGGACTCGTTCGTTGCTCACGTGTTCGCCTCCCAGCTTTTTGCGCAGGTAGAGGAGCAAGTCGACCTCGAGCTCCGAGTTCGGCCCGAAATCGGCATGCCCTCCTTCGGTCGCGCAGGGAACGTATCGACGGCCGTCCCAGATCAACAGTGCCTCGCCGAGGCCGGTGCCCGCCGCAATCACCGCAATGTTGCCGCCCTTGGTCGCCCGGCCCGTCTCGATGTCGATACGAGCGGATGCCCCGATGCGCGTGCAGCCGACTGCGCCTGCCGCCAGATCGTTCAGCAGCGAGAGCTTCGGGATGCGAAGCTCGCGACCGAGCTTACGCTCGTCGATGATCCACGGCAGGTTGGTGGCGATGGCGACGCCGTTCACGACCGGACCCGCGATGCCGAGCACGGCGGCGGCGACCCGCACTTTGTGCGGCGCCAAATACTCCCGAACGATCGCGGCCAGGGACGGCGCCCCCGCGCTCGGCAGCACCGCTTCGTGTGCGATCTTGCGCCCGGTCCGATCGTAGAGCCGCAAGCGCGCATTGGTCCCCCCGATATCCCCCGCCAACACCCTCTCGACCGCGCCGCTCTTCGCCATCCGGCGCCGAGCCTACTGGATCCTCCATGCCAGCGGGAGCCTGGCTGCTGACTGTGGGGTTGATTTTACGGGGAGGCGGGGGGGCGGGGAATTTTTTTGGTTCGATACTCGATCCTACCGCCGTCGTACCGATCTACAGAGTCGCGCAAGAAAACAAAATCTCCCCGCCTCCTCGCCTCCCTGTGAAAAAAACCCAAGCAGCTCAGGGTGGGGAGCGGTTGTGGCGGATGGCGTCGTTGTGCTGGCCGTAGGTTTCGCTGAAGGTGTGGCGGCCCTCGCCGCGCGCCACGAAGTAGAGGTAGCGCGATTCCGCGGGGATTATCACCGCCTGGAGCGATTTTTCGCCGGGGTTCGCGATCGGTCCGGGCGGCAAACCCTCGTGACGGTACGTCGTGTAAGGATTGCTGTCGTCGGCATTGATCTCGGGAGTGACTCGACCGTTGTAGAAACGGCAGGAGTTGATTCGCTCGGGCATCGCCAGACAGCCGTAGCCGCTGGTCGGATCGGATTGCAGGCGCTTGGGCATGAACGTGGGATCTCTCAGCCGGTTGAGAAAGACGCTCGCGATGAGCGGGCGCTCCTCGTCGAGCGCCGCCTCCTTTTCGACGATCGAGGCGAGCGTGACGATCTCGGCCGTCCCCCACCCGAAACGGGTGCGAAGCGCTTCGATCGCCGTCGCGTTCTCGCGCGTCATGCGCAGGTAGCGCTTGTCGAACTCCCCTTTCATGCGGAAAACGACGTGGCTCGGCTCACTGTCGAGCGCGAACTCGTACGTGGCGGGAAAAAGGTAGCCCTCGGCGGAGGGACCGGCGATGCCGAGCGACGCGAGGAGCGCGGTGTCGGTCGTTGCATCGAGAAAGGCCTTCGCCGCGCAGATTTTGGCGATCTGCAGTCGCTTGGCGATGTCGAAGCGCGTGTAGCCTTCGGGCACCAGCACCTTCGCACGCTCTTCGACCAGCGCGCGCTGCATGCGGCGAACGAGCGCGCGCGGTGAGAGATCGTCCGACACGAGGTGGCGCCCCGGACGAAGATCGGAACCTGCTCCCGTCAGGCGCAAGTAGAGCGCAAAAAGGTGTGGGTGAGTGACGAGACCCGCTGCACCTAGCCGCTCGGCCGCCTCCTCGGCGGACAGCCCGGCCGGCCAATCGAGATCGACCTCGCGCCCCGTCCCCGGTCCCCGCGAGCGGCCATAGGCGAAGACGAATCCGATGTAGCTCGCCGCGAGAACGACGACGGCGAGCAGCAACAGACGCCGCGCCACGATCCAACGACGGCGCGGTGACGGCGTCGGGCGGCGAGAACGCCGCCTCGTGCTCGGCGGAGCCTGACGCGCCGGACGCAAAGATGGCCGACTCGAGCGACTCCCGGAGCGCTTGGGGCGGCTGCTGGCCGGCGGGCTTCCCGGCGGCTGACTCGTCGACGCCATCAGGTCTCCTTGCCTCGCGCCCGACCTGCGGTTGTGTTACTCGGCGCGGCCCTTCGGGCCCGCCTGCGATCGAGCCAAGCCTGCAACAAGACGGCGGCCGAAGCGCCGTCCACCCGGCTGCGCGCCCGCTTGGCCGAAACACCCCCTTCGCGCAAGCGCCGCGTCGCCTCGACGGTCGAGAGCCGCTCATCGACGAGCTCGACTTCCCGGCCAGCGGCATCGGCGAGCGCCTGGGCGAATTTGCGTGCTCGCCGGGCTTCGCGACCTTCTTCCCCTCCGCGGCTGACCGGCAACCCCAGCACGAAACGGTCGATTTTCTCCTCCCGAGCCACCTGGACCAGTTCGGCCAGCAGCTTTTTCTGGTCGCCTCCCGCGAGCGGGGGGCGGGGGTGCGCCATCATGCCGAGCTCGTCCGAAACCGCGAGCCCCACCCGCACCTTACCGAGATCGACGCCGGCCACGCGCATGCCGTCTATCGCTCTAGCATACGCCCCCGAGCGCTCCTGCCCTCGCCTTCTCACCCCCAAAAGCTTGAAACGAGTTGACCCGGACCGGCCCCCCGACCATAAGCGGTGGCCCGACTGATGAACCTACGCGCCGTCAAGGGGATGAACGACATCCTCCCCGAGGAAATCGGGCGTTGGCATCGTCTCGAAAATACTTTTCGGGAGCTGGTCGAGCTCTATCGCTACGAGGAAGTTCGCCCCCCTCTGGTCGAGCCCACCGCGCTCTTCGTGCGCCAGATCGGCGAGGTCACCGACATCGTCGAGAAAGAAATGTACTCGTTCGACCACCACGGCGAGGATCTCACGCTGCGCCCGGAGGGCACCGCGGGAGTGGCCCGCGCTTACGTCGAGCACAATATTCACACGCGCGAGCCGGTCAGCCGCTGGTATTACCTCGGCCCGATGTTTCGGTCCGAGAAGCCGCAGAAAGGGCGCTACCGCCAGTTTTACCAAGCGGGCTGCGAAATCTTAGGCGACCCCGGACCGGCCATCGACGCCGAGATGATCGACATGCTCGTCAAGTTGATGGACAAGCTCGGCATCAAGAAAGTCTCGGCCTGCATCAATTCCCTCGGCGCGGCAGGTACGCGGGCCCGCTACCGCGAAGCGCTCGTCGCCCATTTGACGCCGCTAAAGGCGGGGCTCAGCGAGGACTCCCAGCGTCGTCTCGAGCGTAGCCCCCTGCGCATTCTCGACTCCAAGGATCCCCGCGACGCCGAAGTGATCGCCGGCGCCCCCTCGATCTTGGATCTCCTCGATGAGGACGATCGCGCTCATTTCGAGAGCCTCTGCCGCTACCTCGATCGCCTGCGCACGCCCTATGTCGTCGAACCGCGGCTGGTGCGGGGATTCGATTACTATACCCGCACGCTTTTCGAGCTTCGGGCCGAGGGGGGTGAGCTCGGCTCCCAAAACGCGCTCGGTGGAGGGGGGCGCTACGACCGCATGGTGCACGAGCTCGGCGGACCCGAGGTGCCCGCCATCGGGTTCGCTCTCGGGCTCGAGCGCATCCTTTTGGCAATGCCCGAAAAACCGAACCCCCGGCGCAAGTCCGTGCTGCTGGCGCCGCTCGGGGAAAGTGCCACGGCTGAAGCGCTCGCCATCGCCAAGAGCCTCCGTAGCTACGGTATCGCCGCCGATGTCGACGGTCGCAAGGCCTCGCTGAAGAGCATGCTCCGGCGCGCCAACGCCACCGGCGCGGCGTTTTGCGTCATCGTGGGAGACACCGAGCTCGCGCGAGGCATCGTTCAGGTCAAGGACCTCAACGCGCACAGCCAAGAGGATCTTTCTCGAGTGGACGTGGCTCGCATCCTCGCCGATCGCATTCGATCTTCGCACCCGCCCGGGGGGGCATGATCGAACTACGTCGGTGGATCGTGCCCTGGGCGGTACTCGTCCTGTCGTTCGCGGGAGGGGCGCGCAGCGCATTCGCGCAGGGTATGCCGGGTCAGGGCATGGGGGGCCCGCGCGCTCCCGCGCCCGCTGCCAAGAAGCCGAATCCCAACGAGCCGGTCACCCACGCCGCTTCGGGAGCAAGCGACGATACGATGAAGCCGGGCGGAAGCGAGCCCTCGCTTCCGCCAAACCCCCTCGAGATCCCCCCCGAAGTGAAAAAGCAGATCGGCACCGACGCCGATCGCGACGGCGAAACCGGCCGAGGGCCGAGCACATTTCGAACGCTGATCCCTCCTTACTATTCGGAGCACAGCGGCTCGTACAGCTTCCGGACGGTCTTCCCGCTTTGGGTCGAACGACGCCAGCCGAGCGACCGCGCCTCGCTCTTCGGAATGCTCTACTACAACCGACGCAGCCCGAAGCACGACGCCGACGTGCTCTTCCCGCTCTTCTGGAACCTGCGCGACGAACAGAACCACACCACCGTGCTGGGGCCCCTCGTGCACCGCGAAGCGCCGGGAGAGCACGATAATTGGTTGGCTCCGCTCGTCTTCAGTGGGTCGCGCCCCAAAGGGGGATACTTGCACATCCCTCCCCTTCTCACGTTCACGCATCACGACGACAAGGGCGGGTTCAATTTGATCGGTCCGTATTACTGCTCGTGGAGCGGCGGCTCCTCGTGCAGCCCTCGCGGAGCGGAGGACATCGACTACGGAATTGCGCCGCTGTTCTTCGCCGGAAAAAGCGAGCAGGCCCGTTACGAATTCGTCCCGCCGCTCTTGCACTACTTCCGCTACAGCGAGCTCGACGACTCGTCGCTCAACGTGTGGGGCCCGTTGGTGTGGAACCACTCCAAGGAAACGGACGCGTTCAACATCCTGCCGCTCTTCTGGCACAATTGGGGCAAGAACGAAGAGCACATCACCGTCTTTCCGCTTTTCCACTACGGCTATGCCGGTAACAGCAACCTCTTCGTCAATCCGCTCTTCTTGACAGCGCGCGGCGAAAAGGGGGAGTCGACATTCGCGACCTGGGGTTACGCTCGCTATCGCGGGCGAACCACCTTCGACCTGGTAACGCCTCTCTACTGGCACTACACCGATCCGGACATCGGCCTGTCGCGCACGATCATTCCACCGTTTCTCTATCTGTCATCGAGCCCTCGCGGCTACGACACCGGAGTGTTTCCTTTCTACTTTCATCGCAAGCGCCCGAACCTGACGGAGACCACCTGGGTCACGCCGTTCTTTCAACACACGACCGATTTGACCGGCTGGGAGACGAACATTCACCCGTTGCTCTACCTAGGGCGAACGTACGAGAGCTCGCACCTGGTGGTCTTTCCGTTCTTCTGGGACTTTGCATCGCCGCACTCGCGTAGCACCGTCGTGTTTCCCTTCTATTGGCGTTTTGCCGACGATACGTCCGTCTCGCAGCTCCTCGGCAATACGTACTACCATGAGCGCCGGGTCGGCACGGGTCTCGACTGGGAGCTGCATTTCTTCCCGGCGTTCTCCTACGGCGAGACACCGGATGGGCACTGGTGGAACATCTTGTTCGGTCTTGCCGGCTACACCCGCCGTGGACCACTCGCCAAAGTCCGAGCCCTTTGGATCCCGATCACGGTGAGCGACGCGCCGAATACCGCGCAATAAGGCGAGCCATGCCTGCAGTTACGTAAAAAGTCGCAATGGATCGCGGATTGCATCGACGCGGATCACGACTCGATTGTGCAACAGGCTGAGTCGCGACAGATCGCCGATCGAACAGGAAGGTGGGACCAAAGTGGTAACTTTGCTGAAGGTTGGAGCCCTGCAGCCAAGGTCGGGTGGGCAGATGCGGGGACGTTTCGAACCGACGGAAGCTGGCTTCATCATCGAAGGCGAGGTGTCGACGACGCCCGCTGTTGGAGCGACCTGCTCGGTCAGTGCGGTCGAACTCGACGGGCACTGCAACGCCGCTCAACGCTCCTTGCTCGAAGCGCTGAAGCAGTTCGAAGGTCAACACGTCCGCATCAGCGTCGAGGTCGTGGAGCACCGACCCATCGAAGCGCTGCGCGAGGCCATCGAACACTTCCGCCGTGACGCCGAAGAGCCGGACGAGTACTCGAACGTCGCCTGAAACCGCCAAAGAACTCGAAGAAGAGGTTCACTTCGGCTGTGGACCTGCGCAACGTTCGAGGAACCGGCGAAGGGCATCGCGCCGAGCGGCGAAGGGTTCCGCTCCTTTGTCGACCCAGATGCCATAGGCTTTGTGGGCCGCCGCCCCGTCGCCGAGGGCGCAGGCGACAATCACCCGTTGCCGAAGCGCCTCGCGTAAGACCCTTCCGGGTGGGAGACGCTTGGCCAGGGCGCGATCGAGGCGATCCGCTGCGTCGGAATAAAACCCACGATTGGCCAAGTCCTTACCCAAGAGATACTCCGGCAAGCCATCGGTTGGATCCTCGGCCGCCCAAGACCCGAGCAAAGCTCCCGCGGTCATCGCGTCGACCCCCCGCTCCGGTGTCCCAACCAAATAGGCGGCGATCGCACGACGCGCGCGTACGTCGCCGAGTGAGCCGGTCTTCACGTCGATCGTTCGCAGCGCGTCTTCGTCGAGCGATCGGGTCGCGAGCTCGCTGTAGCGCAGAGCCGCGCGGTCGTAGTCGCCTCCCTCGAAGTCGATGTCGGCAAGCTGCGAGAGCGCGCGGTTTTGCACGATACGCGACGCGCTCTCGTCCGCGATGATGGCGCTGAGAATTCGCGTCGCGTCCTGCTTTTCCCCCCTGCGCAGGAAACAGCCGGCCATGGCCAGCCGCGCACCTTCGTCGTGAGGATCGAGACGCAACAGCTCTTCGTAGGTGCGACGCGCCTGCAGATAGTCCCCTTTTTCCTGCGCTCGCTCCGCTTCCTTTCGCTGGAGATCGACCGCGTGCGGACACTTGCGCCCCCACAGCGACGGGCGATCGAAACGAGCCCGGGCGATGGCAGGGACCGCTTCCGGCAACTTGAGCTCGGCGAGCTCGGCGCGCCACGCGCCCTCGAGACCTTGCCACGAGGTCTGCGTGAGGGCGGGCAAAGCAGCCCCGGCGTACCATGACCGCAGCGTCGAAGCTCCGAAGTTCGCCTTGATGAAACGCACGAAGGCGCCGGCGACCGTGTACGATTTGGACGCGTTCTCTCCCAAGAACTCGAATGAAAAGAGCGGCGCGACCGGGGGCAAGATCTTCAAATCCAACATCGCGCGCGACCACTCGGCGGGGGTCAACACATCTTCGTCGGGCGCCGCGGCTACGGCCAATCCCTCGATGAGACCAGGGTTGGCTTTGATGCCTTTCCACTTGCCGGCGATGTGAAACGGTCCCGGCGCGAAGGAGCCGGCAACGACATGAGCGAGCTCGTGTCCGAGGACCGGATGGGGGTAGCCGGCCGCCTGCAGGTATACCTCGCGACGCCAGGGCTTGGCGATGAAGGTGTCGCCCGCCCCCATCAACCGGCGCTTGTCGGCAGGGTTGCGGAAGAGATAAGCGGTCACGTGCCCTATCGGAGGGACCTCGAAGTACGCCTCGATGGCGGGAAGCTGCTCGTCGCAATCGCGGGCGAAGAGTCGCGCCTCGTCGATCCGCATCGCACGCGAGTAGACGACGTCGCAGCGCAGGCCGCTGATCCTCGCTCCCAGATCGCGCTCGATCGTCGCCGCCGTCTGCCAGTGTCCCAGCCGCCACCCTTCGAGGACCAGGACCAAGCTCACGGTTGCGCACACGGCTCCGAGCAGCGGCAATCCCATGCGGCTCAGCCATCGCAGTGCCGGTCTGCCGTCTTCGCCGTGCACCAGGTGCGCCGCGAAGATTCCAGCCGCGATGAGGG
>WNGA01008154.1_pt1 | contig 14413 bp, 10 predicted proteins | sample 5400061 | NCBI WGS metagenome assembly WNGA01 (sample SAMN13153366, study PRJNA577476) | soil metagenome | isolation source: 100 cm soil or saprolite under grassland replicate 2 | place: USA:California | collected 2016-06-15 | reverse complement strand
TCGCTCGCCCGACGCGGAGGACGTCGTCGAAGTAGTCGCGTGCCTCGTCCGCACTGAGCTCGGTGGGATCCGAGACATGGCGGCCGCGCCAGATCACGACCGAGTAACCGCGCTGTCCGACGTCGTTGCGGATGAGGTACGCATCGCTCACGCCACCCGCGAAGATTCGCGAGCTTCCGTGCGCGACCTCCGCCCGCCCGTCAGCGCACATCGCGCAGTCCTTGCCGCGCACACGCCCGGTCCAGTCCGCGGGCCACTCGTGCTTCATCGCTTCGGGAACGGTAGCGCTTCGCGCGAACGTCACGACCTCTCCGATGCTCGGCGAATAGCCGTCCGTCGTGTCCACGATCAGCCGCGGGGTGCCGATGTCGATCTGGAACTCGTCATCGTCGCCGTTCCACTCGGCGAGGACCGCGTCATCGACGTGAACGCGGTGTCTGCCGATCCCGGCGCGCTCCCCGTAGCGGTCTCGCGCCTTCGGTGTCCGGCATACGATCACGACGGTCGCCGCACGTGCCGCGAGGTCTTGTAATGGCTCGTCGGAGATGCCGCGCCGGAAGTTGCTCTCGAGCACAAGACCGTGTCCTTCGGCGAGGATGCGCTCGGCCACCACGAAAAGGACGCTGTATGCCGCCACGCCCAGCTGGCGCGACCAGTCGCGATCGCCGGTCGCGAACGGCACGGCGAGCGCCTCCTTGATGTCGTCTTTGGTGATGACCGGCAGGCCGAGCGATGCGCCGAGCGCCTGCGCGAGCGTCGTCTTGCCGGTCGCGGGCGCGCCGGCGACGATCACGAGGCGATTGCTCACGAGCCCAACGGTATCGCGCCGCCGTCGTACACCAAACCACCGTCGACGACGCGCGCGACATCCCAAATGCGATGCGGTTCGCTCTTGCCGGCCCCGAGCAGATGCACGACATCCCAGCCATCGACCGTGAGCCGATCGGCCAGCATCCGTCGATGGCAGCGCCACCACAGCGTCTCGGCGCACATGAACGCGGTCGTTCGTCCGCGCGCGATCGCGACAAGGCGCTCGTAGTCCGTCGCGAACTCGCCGGTCGACATGTGATCCGCGTACCCGCGGAACGCGTCGACCTTGAGCGCGAGGTGCGGCGAATCTGGGGCCACGTCGCGGCGACCTCCAAGACCGCGCAGGTGCACGTACTCGATGCCGGCTGCCTTTAGCGAGACAGCGAGCGCCGCCTGACCGAACTGTGGATGCCTGCGCGAACCTGGCGCGCTGCGTATGTCAGCCAGCGTCTTGACGTCCGAGGTGCGCAGGACGTCGACGAATTCCCCGATCGGGCGCGTGCCGTGCCCGATGCTGAAGATGCTCGGCATGGGCTCAGTGTGAAAGACTCGCTTCGATGAAGGTCGCGTGGCTGCATGTCGCACCGGTCAAGGGGCTCCGGATCGAAGCGCGCGAGCGCATCGACCTCGGACCCCACGGCGTCGAGGACGATCGCCTGTTCTGCGTCGTCAACGAGACCGGCCGGCTCCTCAACGGCAAACGGCTCGCGCCGCTGTCGACGATCGTCGCTCGCTACGACGTGAAGACCGGCCACCTCGAGCTGCGAATGCCGAGTGGGTCATCGGTGAACGGCACCGTCACGGTCGCCGAGCCCATCACGGTCACGGTCTACGGACACGCCGCGTCGGCTCGTCTCGTCGAAGGGCCGTGGGCTGAGGCACTCAGCCGCGAGCTTGGGCGTCCCGTCCGCCTGGTCCGCTTCGACGGCCCGGGTCAGGGGCACGATCGCGCCGACGATTCCGCCGGAGCGACGTTGCTCTCCACCGGATCGCTCGAGCGCCTGCAGCAAGAGGCGGGCTCGGCCGAGCCGGTGGATCCTCGGCGTTTCCGCATGCTCATCGGGGTGTCCGGCGCGGGGGCGCACGAAGAGGACGAGTGGATCGGTCGCCGCGTGCGTGTCGGCGATGCCGTCGTCGTGCCCGCCGGCAACGTCGGCCGCTGCGTCGTCACGACGCGCGATCCCGAGACGGCGGAACCGACGCTGGACACGCTCGAGCTCCTCGCGCGCTATCGGCGCGACATCGGTACCAGCGAGGAGCTCGCGTTCGGCGTGTGGGCGCATATCGAACGTCCCGGCGCAGTGCGCATCGGTGATCCCGTGGAGGTGGAGCCGTGAGCGACGTCACCGTCCGCGCGATCTCTCCGGATCAGCACGACGTCGTGCTGCACTACTTCGACATGGTCGCCTATGCGGACAATCCGAACTGGTCGAAGTGCTACTGCGCCGAGCGCCTGGTCGAGGACTACGAATCGCGGACCAAAGAGGAGAACCGCGCCTTCCGCTCCCAACTCATCCTCTCCGCGAAGGCCAACGGACTCGTCGCGTATCGACTCGGCCGCGTCGTCGGCTGGTGCCACGCGGCGCCGAAGAACGAGCTGCTCAACATCAAGGGTGAGAAGGATCCGACAGTCGGTGCGATCGTCTGCTTCGTCGTCGCGCCCGACCAGCGGCGTCAGGGCGTCGCGACGACGCTGCTCGAAGCCGCGCTCGAGCACCTGAGGAAACGCGGCATGACGGCCGTTGAGGCCTACCCGGTGCTCGGCGAGATCGACCCAACGCGCTGGAGTCAGATCAACTACATGGGCCCGCTTCCGATGTTCGTCAAGGCCGGCTTCGAGATCGTCGAGAAGGACGCTGACCGCGCGATCGTCCGCAGAACGCTCTAGGCTGATGGCATGAACGCACGCGTCGTCGGTCTGCAGCTCCACGAGCGCCACGGCGAGCGTCCGCGCGCCGTCGCGGAGGTCTTCGGCCGCGTGAACGGCGGGATCGAAGGCGATTCGCATGCGCACAGCGCAAAGCGCGCCGTCGTGATCGTCGACCGCTCGACGCATGAGGCGCTCGGTTTGCATCCCGGTGACCTGCGCGAGCAGATCACGACCCTGGGTCTGCCTGGCGTCAGCGCCCTCGCGGCGGACACCGAGCTGCGTGTCGGCGGTCTCATCCTGCGCGTGAACGGCGATGCCGCGCCGTGCCTGCACATCGGCGAGCTGGTCGGCGTCGACGACGTCGTGGCCTTCCAGGCCTCGCTGGTAGGCCGCCGTGGTGCGACCTGCACCGTCGTCGCGGCCGACGGCCCGGTGCGGATCGGCGACGCGGTCGAGGTGCTGCCGGCGCGCGTTCGCGTCTAGCGCCATTTCGCGACCTTCCGGACCCTGTTCCGCAACCTTCCGTTCGGCTACAAATTTCGGCAGTGACAAAGGTTGGCTCGTCCGCAGCAGCAGCAATCACCGCAGGAGGTGGAGGCTGAGTCGCGTCTGCTGAGCGAAACATCGAGACCGATGAAGCCTCCCAGGACCGGGGGGCTTTTCTGTTTAGAAGGAGGTACTGCGTGAGCGACGAGCGCGATGCCTGTGCGCTGGTCTCGATCGCCCGGAAGGACGGTCGGCCATCGCGCGAGGTGCTCGACGGCGTGCTCCACGGCATGGCCGCGCTCGCGCATCGCTCGGGCCTCGTCGACGGCGAAGGTGACGGTGCCGGAGTCCTCACCGATATCCCGCGCGCCATCTGGGCGACCGTGCTTCGCTCATCCGGCGAGGACGCCACTGTCGTGCGCAGCGGTCGGTTCGCCGTTGGTCATCTGTTCATCCCGCCGACCGACGGCGACGCGGACCAGGCGGCCGTGCGGCGCAGCCTCGCTCGTCGTGGCATCGAGATCCTCGCTGAGCGTGAGGACACCACCGACAGCAGCGTGCTCGGCCCGCGCGGACGCACCGAGGAGCCGCGCTTCTGGCAGCTCGCGCTCCTCGCGCCGTCACGCGACGGCCCCGGCTCGCGCGCGCTCTACGAGGCGACGGTCGAGATCGAGCGCCTGACCGCCGCCACGGTCGTGAGCCTCTCGCGCCACACGGCGGTCTACAAGCTGCGCGGCGCCGGCCACCAGCTGCCGCGTTACTTCGCGGATCTCGCTGATCCGCGCTTCGCGACGTCGATGGCCTTCGGCCACAACCGATACGCGACGAACACGAGCACGAGCTTCGACCGCGTCCAGCCATTCGCGACATTTGCGCACAACGGTGAGATCAACACCATCGGACGCCTTCGTGAGGAGGCCAAGGCGCTGCGCATCGCGCTGTCGCGCTCCGGCAGCGACTCACAGGACGTTGACGCGGTGCTGCGCGGCATGGTCCTCGGGCTGCGCCTCACGCCCGTCGAGGCGATCGAGCTGCTCTTCCCGCCAATCGTGAACGAGATGAAGCGCATGCCCGCGGAGCTGCAGGACCTGTACATCCAGGCCCGCGCGGCGTTCGGTCCGTTCGCGCAGGGCCCGGCCGCATTCCTCGCGAGGATCGGCGACACCTGTCTCTTCGGCGTCGATGCGCTCGGCCTGCGACCGCTATGGCATGTCGAGACGCCTGACGAGCACGTCTTCGCGAGCGAGCGCGGGTTCATCCCGCTCGAGAGCTATGTCCGCGATCCGTATCCGCTCGGGCCGGGCGAGCGCGTCGGCCTTCGGCGGACCACTGCGGGATGGCGGTTCCTCGACCAGGACACCCTGCGGCGCGCGTTCGTCGCCGACCGCACGACGCGCGGCGTCACCGCCCTGGGCTTGCGCGAGCGGATCGCTTGCGGCGGTCCCGAGGAGGCGCCGGGGAATGTCCGCCGCCCTGGTGCACGGCGCGAGCCGCCGGCGCGCTGGCAGATCGCGACGCCGCCCGACGAGCTCGACGATCCGTCGCAGCGTCGCGAGCATCAGTTCGCGTCGCTCGGATTCGAGCCTGACGATCTCAAGATGGCGCAGTTCGCGGCGCAGACCGGGAACGAGCCGATCGGCTCGCTCGGCTGGGATGGTCCGCTCGCGGCGCTGTCCCTCGCGCGTCCGAATCTCGCCGACTACCTGCACGAGACCGTCGCGGTCGTGACCAATCCCGCCATCGATCGCGAGCGCGAGATCGAGCACTTCTCGACACGCGCCCTCCTCGGTCCGCGTCCATCGCCGCGGGCGGCGTCGACGCGCAGCGGCGACGGCGGCCGATGGGTCGAGCTGCGGATGCCCATCCTCCTCGGCGGTCACGCTCCCGAGACGGGCCTGCGCGGCGACGATCACCGTGCGCTCGCGCGCACGCTGGGCACGTGGATCATCGAGGATGTCGTCGCGCAGTTCACCGCCGACGGGGCGCGCGTGCCGGTGATCCTCGAGGCGGACCGCGACTGGGAGGAGCATCCGCGCGACGCGCTCGCGCGGCTTGGCGCGCAGGCCTGTCGTGGCGTGCGCGGTGGCGCGACGCTCGTCGTCGTCCAGGACCGGCACGTCGTCGACGAGGGACGCGCGTGGCTCGATCCACTCCTCGTCGTCGCCGCCGCGCACCGCGCGCTCATCACGCAGCCGTCGCGCAACGGGTCGCTGCGGCGCGAATGCGCGCTGGTCGTATCCGCGGGAAGTCTGCGCAACCTCCACGACCTGATGGTCGCGCTCGCGCTCGGCGCCGACGCGGTGAACCCGTACCTCCTGCTCGAGTACGCGCTCTCGCTCGGCGACCCCGATGCGTTGCCGAATCTCGTTGAGGCGCTCCGCAAGGGAATGGAGAAGGTGATCTCCACGCTCGGCGTGCACGAGATCCGCGGCTACGGCCGCCAGCTCTCGGCGATCGGCGTCGCGCCCGAGGTCGCGCGCATGCTCGGCATCACGACGTTCTGCGCGACCGACGAGCGCGGTCTGTCATGGGAGCGCATCGGCGCGGACGGCTTCGATCGCGCCACGATGCTGCGCGAGCGGCGACCGGCGCGCATCGAACCTGTGTTCCGCCTCTACCCGCGCGTGTGGAAGGCCGGGCTCGCCGTCGCGAACGGGGAGCAGCCGTACCGCGCGTTCGCCGACAAGCTCGAGGAGTTCGAGCGCGCACATCCCGTATCGCTGCGGCATCTCCTCGATTTCCGCGCGCCGCTCGAGGGCGAGCCGCTGACCATCGCGAGCACGCGGACCGGCGAGCACGACGCGCCGGTGTACATCTCCTCGATGTCGTTCGGCTCGCAGGGCGAGACTGCCTACCGTGCGTACGCGGAGGCGATGGCGCGGATGGATCTCCTCTGCATCAACGGCGAAGGCGGGGAGCTTCCCGATCTGATCGGGAAGTACCCGCGCAATCGCGGCCAGCAGATCGCATCGGGCCGGTTCGGCGTCTCTGCGCTGCTCGCGAACTCGTCGAACTATCTCGAGATCAAGATCGGCCAGGGCGCGAAGCCAGGCGAGGGTGGCCACCTGCCAGCGAAGAAGGTCTCGGTGAAGGTGGCGCTCGCGCGCAACGCGCGACCGGGCGTGGACCTCATCTCCCCGTCGAACAACCACGACATCTACTCGATCGAAGATCTTGCGCAGGTCGTCCACGAGCTGAAGACGGTGAATCCGCGCGCGCGCGTGTCGGTGAAGATCCCCGTGACGCCCGACGTCGGCATCATCGCGTGCGGCGTCGCGAAGTCGGGCGCCGACATCATCACGCTGTCCGGCTACGACGGCGGCACCGGAGCCGCGCGGCAGCACGCGCTGCGGCGTGCTGGCCTTCCTGCGGAGATCGGCGTCACGGAGGCCCACCGCGCTCTCGTGGCCGCTGGCCTGCGCGACCAGGTGCAGATCTGGTGCGACGGCGGCATGAAGAGCGCGCTCGATGTCGCGAAGATGCTGTGCCTCGGTGCGGACCGGGTCGGATTCGGGACGATGGCGATGGTCGCGATCGGCTGCACGATCTGCCGCGGCTGCCAGCTCGATACCTGCCACGTTGGCATCGCGACGCAGATCGAGTCCGCGGCCGAGGCGACCGAGCGCGGCCTCAAGCGCTTCGAGCCACAGGAGTTCGAGCGCGCTGTCACGAACCTGATGCGCTTCTTCAGTGCGCTGCGCGACGAGCTCGCGCGCATCGCTGCGCTCCTTGGCGTCGCGTCGACCGAGGACCTCGTCGGCCGCACCGATCTCCTTGCGCAGGCGCGCGGTCTCGATCGCATCGATCTCTCGGGCCTTCTCGCCCCCGCGGGTCCGGTACGGCGCGGTGGCCGCGAGCTGCGCGTGCTCGCCACGGCAGGGGGGCCGCTCGTGGAAGCGGAGGCTCACGACGCCGAGGAGGCGGATCGCCCGCGTCTCGGCAGCGAGCATCGCTTCATCGCGACCGCGACGGCCGGCCAGCTCGCGCGACAGCGCATCGCGGGCGCCGTCGTCACCGAGCTCGCGTCATCGTTCGGGCACGGGTCCGTCGCGGGCAACGGTTTCGGCGCCTACTCGACCGACGGCGTGTCGCTGCGCATCGCCGGCGGCGCGCAGGACGGGGCCGCGAAGACCGCGCTCGGCGGAACGTTCGCCGTCCTCAAGGCGCGCAACCGCAGCGGTGACTGGGTCGATGGCTCGGTGGGGAAGTGCTTCGGCTACGGCGCGCAGCGCGGCCGCTTCTACGTCCAGGGCGGCGCCGATGCGCGGGCCGGCATTCGACTCTCCGGCGCCGACGTGCTCTTCGGCGGCGACCTGCGCGGATTCGCATTCGAGTACATGACCGGTGGCCGCGCGGTGGTCCTCGGCGATCCCGGTCGCTGGATCTGCTCCGGCATGAGCGGCGGGGTCGTATTCCTGCGTCACGACGCGGCGCGCGGCCTTGACGAGCGCGGCCTGCGCGACCGCTTTGCGAAGGGGGCGAAGGTGAGTCTGCGGGCGCCATCTTCCGATGAGGACCTCGCCGCGCTACGCGACCTTGTCGGAAGCTTCGCGACGCTGCTGCATGAGAGCGGACAGGTCGAGACGGCCGCGGCGACTCGCGCACTGCTCGATGATGCCGCGACGCACTTCCGCGTCGTGCGACCCGGCGCGGACCTCGTCGATCAGACCATCTCGACGGAGTAGCGGGAACCACCGGTCGGCCCGCGCTGTACGGTCAGTGAGATGCCCTACCGGCTTGCCCGTGTCACCGGCCTTGCCCTTGCCTTCCTGCTGGCCGGCTGCGCCGCGCAGGTCACGGCGCCGCGCGACGCCGAGCCATCACCGTCGGCTTCGGCGAAGCCTTCAACGACGAACGCGACGACAGACGTCCTGTACATGCAGGGATCCGGAAACGGTGCCGATGCCCGCATCGCGGTGATCGACGCGCGGACGGGGACCGTCGTGCGCGAGCTACCGAACGGCGTGCTGTCGCGCGACAAGTCCCTTCTCTACGCGACCGAGACCATGAAGGGCGGCACGCAAACGCAGGTCCGCGTGCTCGAGCTCGCGAGCGGCCGCCAGATGCGCTCGCTCACGATCGATGGCTACTTCCACACGCTCTTCGATTACTACGCACCGGTCGGCCCGGCCGGTGACGGCAGCTGGCTCGTCCTGACGGGCGATCCGATCAAGCTTGACGACGAGTACGTGACGCGCTACGCCGTCGTCAACACGGTGACTGGGGCGGCGTCGAGCCTCGAACTACGCGGCGACTGGCCATACGAGTTCGTGGCGGTTTCGCCGGACGGCAAGCGCATCTATTTCACCGATCTGTCGGCGTCATCGCAGCCCGTGGGGATCCGCACGTTCGACCTGACGACGCGCGCGATGGCCCCAACGCAGGTGACTGGGTCAGCTTGGAACAAGTGGCAGGCCGGTGGCTGGCGTAGCGGGATCGTCACCTCGGCCGACGGCCGCTGGTCGTATAGCGTCAACACCGCAACGCAGGAGTCATCCTTCATCCTCGCGCTTGACGCCGTCAACGATCGTGCGCACCGCATCGAGCTTCCCGCGGATCAGACGGCTGGTTTCGAGAAGGCGATGCTGTGGTCGCTCGTGCCGTCGAACGACGGAAAGGTCCTGTTCGCGGTGAACCCGGCAATCGGCGCGATCAATGAGATCGCGATCCCCTCGATGACGATCCGCAGGACCGCGCGCATCCCCGTCAGTCGCACCGATGGCGGCGTGCTCGCTGCGGTCCGGCAAGCCCTGTTTCCTGTGGCTGATGCGAAGCGTCTGCTGCGATCGGGAGCGACGCTGTCTCCTGATGGGCGGACGCTTTACGCTGCGGGCGAGCTGGGGATCGCGGTCATCGACACCGACACGCTTACGGAGCGCACCGTCCTCGCCAAGGACATCAGCTATGACACCCTCGCGCTCGCGCCGGACGGCGAACGGATGTACGTCATCACCCCGGACGCGTGGAGCACGATCGCGATCATGCGCACGCGCGACGGCTCATCTGCGGGTACGTTCCGTCTGCCGTGGTATCCGGGCGCGATCGTCCGTATTGATCTCGGCGGCTAGGAGAGCAGCGAGAACAGACGGTCGAACAGCTCCGCGCCGCTACGGACGCGTCGCGGGCCGAGCGCGAGCAGATCCGGTGTAAGTCCCGTCTCTGGAAGCTCGAAGCGCACGCGTCCGGGCTCGAGCTGATCGATCGCGCGATACCACCGCATGAGCGAGTCGATCAAGAGCACGTGCCGTTCGAAGCCGCGGCGCGTGCGCGTCGTGTCGGCGTCGCGTTGGGCGCGGAGCGTCGCCTCGTCGATGTCCGACACGAGGTAGAGATCGGCGAGTGCATATTCACCCGCGCTGAAGGCTTTGCGCGACAGCTCGCGCTGGAGATCCCATTCGAGCTGTGGCACCTGGCCGGTGCGCCACAGTGTCCAGACGTAATGAAGCCTTGAAGGGATCGACGTCCACCACCACTAACGCGTCACTCTGTTCGCGCTTCAGCACCTGGGCCCAACGAGCGACATTCCGTTCGACCCAGAAGCGCGCCGCCGCCTCGGACTCGGTCGGCACCTTGGAGTGATCGGGCAGCTCCTCGAGCAACGCGTACGGTCCGCCATGCGTGCGGCACCACGTGGTCTTTCCGGCCCCGCTCGCGCCTTCGACGACGACGATCACGCGCTGGAGCCAGGAACGTTGATCAGGCCGTGGTCGCCATCGTTCCCGTGTGGGCCCGCACACGCATCCGGATCCCACCTTCGGGCTCGTGCGTCACCACGCCGATCTCGACTGGATCATTGAGAGGCTCGAGCTCGCAGTGGCGAAGCACCCACGCGGTGAGCGCTTTGACTTCGGCCTGAGCCAGGTTCGAGCCGATGCAGATCCGCGGGCCGCCGCCGAAGATCACGAGTGCGTATGGATGCTTGCGATCCTCTTCACGCGGTGGCGCAAACCGGTCAGGATCGAAGCGCCAGGGATCCTCGAAGACGCTCGGCAGCAGATGGCCCGCCGCGATCGCGTAGCGCACCGGCGTGCCCGCGGGGATCGTGTAGCCGGCGAACTCGAGTTCTTTCACGACGCCACGCGGACCCATCCAGACCGGTGAGTAGAGCCTGCCTGCCTCCGAGACCGCATTGCCGAGCACCTTGAGACCGCGGATCTGCTCGAGCGTGACCGGCATGTCCGCATCGCCGAGCACAGCCGCGAGCTCGTCGCGTACGCGAGCACGATATTCGTCGTGCGTTGCCAGCAGCCGCAAGAGCCTCGCTGCGAGCGTCGTGGTGGTCTCGTGACCCGCGACGAGAAGGATGATGACGTGTGCGAGGAGCTGCGCATCGTCCATCCCCACCCCGGCCTCATCGCGTGCGTTCAGCAGGAGCGCCATCACGTCGTCGTTCGCCGACAGATGCGCGCGGCGCTCGTCCACCATGGGTACGAGCATTGAGCGCAGCTCCGCATCGTTGCGTTCCATCCGCGTCTGCATCGACTGAGGCGTTTCCATCTTCGGATCAAAGCGCGCGTGGAGCTTGTAGTAGAAGAGCTCGCGCAGCCGGTCCAGCGCATCACTGGACCTCAGCCCGATGAGCGCCGCGGCGGCGACGTCGAACGCGATCTCGCGCGACTCGGCGTACAGATCGACCTCGCCGCGCTCGATCCAGTCTGCCGTCCTGCGCCTGATCACCTCGGCCATGACCGGGAGATAGCGAGCCATGTACGCTGCCGTGAATGCGGGGTTCATGAGCTTCCGGTGCCGTTCCCACTCGGCGCCATCCATGTTCAGGAGTCCCCGACCGAAGAACGGACCGAGCACGGGTGTCCACCCTTTGTCGTTCGAGAAATGGTCGCGATGCGTGTGCAGGACGAGGCGATTCGCCTCCGGCCCGACCAGATAGACGACCCGCGTGATCCCGTTCGCCAGAGGCGGGTCGAAATCGCGCTTGAAGATCGGACCGTGTGTCGTGGCCATCTCGGCCAGGATCCGCGGGAATCCGCGCTGCAGCTCCTCGAATCCGGTCGTCAGCGTCGGAAGCTCATCGAGCGAGCGTGCCATGTCAATCCTCCCCGAAGCGGCGATGCTAGTCCGCGCCCAGACATCAGGGCAGACCCTTGGTCGGCGGGGGTAGTACGAACGGAGCCGCTGCGCCGTACCAATTCGGCTATGGCATCGTTCGCGCCTCAGCACGAGAGTGCGGGCGACCGCCACCGCGCGGCGGTGGCAAGCAGGCTGGGGAGGCATGCGCGTGTCACGACGGAGGGCGGATCGCCCCATCCGTGGGGTAGCGCACGTGTTCGCGACCATCGTCGCGCTTGCCGTGATGGCGACGATCCTCACCCTGTCCTTTGCGTTGTTCGCGGTCCGCTTCGTCGGACTCTCCACCTACGTGGTCCAGGGCGGACCGGCCGGATCGATGGTGCCGATCGGCTCGCTCGTGCTCGTCGCGCCGGTCTCCACCGCGGCGGTCGTCGCGATCAAGCCTGAGGATGGCGACGACGCGTCGGCGGCTCCGATCGTCGGTGCGGCGTGGATCGCGATACCGACGCTCGGCTACGCGGTCACGTATGCGGAGGCGTATTCGTCGCCGATCGTGATGGGGCTCGTCGTGTGGATCCTCTTCGTCATCGTGGTGCGCGCGCTCGAGGCGCACATGTCCACGGCCCGGAGACGACTGCCGGCCTGACGCGGGTCAACGGTCGGGGTGGGCGGACTCGAACCGCCGAACCTCTCGCGCCCAAGGCGAGCGCTCTAACCAAGCTGAGCTACACCCCGTCGAGTCAATTATCCGCGTCTTGACGCAATAGACCGTACGCTTGAGGCCGCGGATATCGAGGGAGAGAAGACCGAGGGTTGTTCGCCGCCTGGGGCCGCTTTGTCTACCGCCATCGCTGGCCGGTCCTCGCCCTATCCATCGCGCTCCTCGTCGCGTCCGGCTTCATCGCCTCGCAAGGAGGGAAGCTCGAGAGCGGCGGGTTCATCGAGACCGCTGAATCCGGTCGCGCATCGAAGCTGATCGAACAGGAGCTCCCAAGCGTGGGCGGCTCCACGTTCACGCTGATCTTCTCGAGCGAGACGCTCGACGCGAAGGATCCGGCGTTCCGTGCGGCGGTCGAAGCGGCGATCGCCTCGCTGCGGACCGACCCGCGCGTGGACACGATCACCACTCCCTACGACGCGAACAACGCGGATCAGGCTCGCGGGTTCTCAAAGGACGGCAAGGCGATCACGGTCGACGTCGCGGCGAAGGACACCGTCGACATCGCTCGCGACTACTACGCCGAGCTGCGCGGAAAAGTGAACTCCGACCAGCTCAAGGTGCAGGCGACCGGCATCCTCGCGATCAACCACGGCTTCAATGAGGTGCTGCTGACCGACCTCCAGCGGGCCGAGGTCGTCGCGCTGCCGCTCGCGCTCATCCTGCTGCTCGTCGTCTTCGGCACGATCGTCGCGGCCCTCATCCCGCTCGGTACCGGCGTTCTCGCCGTCATGAGCGGCATCGCCGGAATGTTCCTGCTCTCGCGCATCACGAACGTTTCCGTCTACGCCCAGAACGTCGTCACGCTCATCGGCCTCGGTGTCGCGATCGACTATTCGCTGTTCGTGACGAGCCGCTTCCGCGAGGAGATGCGCCGCGGCCGCAGCGTCGAGGACTCGCTCGCGATCGCGATGTCCACATCCGGTCGCGCGGTGACGTTCTCAGGTATCACCGTCGCGATCGGCCTGTCCGGCATGCTCTTCTACGAAGGCACCTTCCTCCCGTCGATGGGCCTGTCGGGAGCGGTGGTGGTCGCGAGCGCCGTCCTGTACGGGCTCACGTTCCTGCCGGCGCTGCTCGGACTGCTCGGGCACCGCGTCGACCTCCTGCGGGTGCCGATCTTCCAAGCCGATCAGAGCGGCCGCGGGTGGTGGCACGCGATCGCGACGGCCGTCATGCGACGACCGATCGCGGTGCTCGTGCCGACGGTCGCGGTCATCCTGCTCGCGGGCTCCCCGTTCCTGCATCTTCGCCTGGCGACGAGCGATGTGCGCACCCTTCCGACCCACGAGGAATCGCGCGCGGCATACGACAGGCTCGCGTCCGACTTCCCCGACGCGGGTCAGAACCATATGCAGGTCGTCGTCCATTACACGAACGGGGATCCGCTCGACCGCGCGCGCGTAGGATCGCTTGTCGATCTCGCGCAGCGCCTCGAGAAGATCGAGCACGTCGTCAAGGTGCAGAGCGCGTTCACCGGCTTCGATCCGCGAGCCTTTGGCGTCGCGGACTTCGCGGCGCTCTACTCGATCCCGCGTGCGCAGCTTCCGCCGCCGCTGCAGAGCGGGCTGAAGAGCACGATCGGCAAGGACATCGTGCTGTTCGATGTCGTCACGTCCCTCCCGTTCTACAGCGACGAGGCGCGCCAGCTCGTGAGGGACATCCGCGCGCAGGCGCCTCCGCCCGGCGGTGAGCTCCTGGTCACGGGATTCACCGCGATCGATCTCGATACCGTGAACTTCATCGTCGGTCACACACCGCAGGCGGTCGCGTTCGTGATGCTCGCCACCATCGTCGTGCTCTTCGTGTTGCTCGGATCGGTCGTGCTGCCGCTGAAGGCGGTCGTCATGAATCTGCTGTCGATCAGCGCGTCGTTCGGCGCGCTGGTGTGGATCTTCCAGGACGGCAACGGCGCGCGCCTCCTCGGATTCGAGGCCGGGTCCATCGACCCGTCAACTCCGGTGATCATGTTCTGCATCGTCTTCGGGCTATCGATGGACTACGAAGTGTTGCTCCTCTCGCGGATCCAGGAGGAGTTCCGGCGGACGGGCGATAACACGCACTCGGTCGCCGAGGGCCTCGAACGGAGCGGCCGGCTCATCACCGGCGCGGCCGCGATCATGGTCGGCGTCTTCGCGGCCTTCGGCCTCGCGGAGATCCTGCTCATCAAGGCGATCGGCCTGGGGATGGCGCTCGCGGTCGCGGTCGATGCGACGCTGGTCCGCGCCCTGGTCGTGCCCGCGACGATGCGGCTCCTCGGGAACCTGAACTGGTGGGCCCCGGCGCCGCTGACGCGCCTCTACCGCTGGCTGCGTCTCGGCGAGGCCGCGCCCGCGCCGACGCCCGAAACGCACTAGCCCGCCCGTACCATTCGCGGCGTGGAGGCACCGCAGCTCCGCCCGCTCGGCGTCGGCGACATCGTCGACCGCGTCTTCTCGATATATCGGCAGCGAGCGCTCCTCTTCATGACGCGCTCCGCGGTGCCCTACCTCGCCCTGTTC
>WNGA01021254.1_pt1 | contig 14414 bp, 12 predicted proteins | sample 5400061 | NCBI WGS metagenome assembly WNGA01 (sample SAMN13153366, study PRJNA577476) | soil metagenome | isolation source: 100 cm soil or saprolite under grassland replicate 2 | place: USA:California | collected 2016-06-15 | reverse complement strand
TCATCGGCATATCGGAAGCGCCGAGACTAAGAAACGGATGGCCAAAAGCGTAAATACGATCGCCATCCCGAAAGGTAACCGTGCCGGCTGCGGCGATAGAGTAGTCGCCACGAACCAACTGCACGCTGACCGAAGTTCCAGGAGTTAGTGTCTTCTCAGTGGCTTTTTCGAGCGGCGTGATCGCCGCCGAACCCCCGGCGCCTGAAACGGGTAGCAGTCCGTTGGCCATCAGCTGCGGCGCAAACATCGCCAGCGATTCCTGACTAATCCCGCTGAAAACTACCGGAGTCGCAATGGGAGTCATCTGTTGCCCCATTAGGGGCATGTTCTTTGGAAAACGGGAAACTGAAAGCGATGGCGCCGACCAGGCGATTGTCGATGTAGACTGGCGAGCCCGACATACCGGCGAAGACGCCGGTCTTCTCAACGTTTGAGCCGCTTAGTTTAGCGATGATTGACGACTGTCGCGGTCCCGGAAAACCAGGCAATACGCCGAGTATTTCAACTCCAAACTCCTGCGCCTCCGTGCCTGCGAAAACGGTCCGAGCAGTTCCCTTCATCCCCGGCCGCAAATCCTCGAGCGCAAACAGGCGTGGATCCCTGACAGTCGCGTTAACCACCGGCTTTTGCGCGACGGAAATGACACTGGCAGCCGCCATGACAATCGTGAGGAGAAGAATTTTTGTCAAACTTTTCATTAAGAATAACCTCTGACTATTTACTACACTCGACCCGGCCAGCCCTCCAGCTGACAGTCGGGGCAACGTGACTATAGCTTTCGTCCCGAAACCGGTCAAGGCAGTTGTCGAACCAAACGAATCGTCAACTGAACCTGAGATCGATAGGTGAGCCAGGCTCGTCGCAAATCAGAGTTCTTTTTTACCTGCAGGGTTGCTTCAGGAGAGACGCCATCGCGATTTGGCCGCTGATTCCTGCCACTTGCCATAGCAGATGGATGAGCGTGACTCCCTGGTTGAGCCTCTGTGACCCACGCGATACCGCAGGATGGTACTGACAGTTTCGTCGTAACATACTAAGATTCCTTTCCATGGATTCAATTGCAGGTTTCATCCTCACCGGCGGACAGTCGCGGCGCATGGGTACTGACAAGTCGCGTCTAATGCTTGGAGGTCGGAGCTTTCTGGAGCACATTGCCGGGGAGCTCTCCCTTGTTACATCCTGCGTAACCGTGGTCGGAAACGATACTGCAGCACGCCAACTCCAGATTCCGGCCGTTCAAGACGTATATCCGCGCTGGGGAGCGCTGGGCGGTGTTCACGCCGCCCTTGCTGCGTGTGCGGCCATGTGGGCGCTAATTATTGCCTGCGATTTTCCCTTCGTGACCGGTGAACTATTCGCTCGCCTGGCGAGTTTCCGAGAAGGTGCCGAGGCCGTCGCGCCGATCCAAAGCGATGGAATCCCGCAGCCTCTTTGCGCCATCTATTGCGTTGAACCATGCCGGGGCCGTGCCGACGACCTGATTAAATCTGGCGAGCGAAAACCTGTTGCTCTGTTACAATCTGTGCAAACGCGCTGGGTGTCGTTTGCTGAACTTTCGGGTCTGCAGGGTGCGGACCATTTTTTCGACAACGTCAACACTCCGGAAGATTACGCTCGCGCTAGCAGGAAAGGACTTGGCACTAATGATGTGGCGATAAGTGTGGAATAGGACTAAGCGAAAGATCTCTTTCACGTGTTCATTCTTCACCCCCATCTTTCATCCTTATCTCATGGCCACCCGTCGACGATTCGGCAAGAAGCTCTTTAGGTCGCTGGCGCCAATCCTGCTTATCCTTTTAGTCGCGCTGCTTATTGCGCTGACTTCAATTGTTTACGGTATTTCCCGCCCGCCGCAACGCTCTTATCTCGTCACTCCCCAGACATTCGCTCAAATAAGCGGCACGGCCAGGGCCCTGAAAGTGACCGAAGAAAACTGGCGAAACCGCGACGGCACGCCCGCTCGCGGCTGGCTTCTCCGAGGCGCCGAAGGAGCGCCGGTGGTAATCTTTTTGCACCGGTATGGAGGCGACCGCTCCCTGCTGTTCAACCTGGGGATGAAAGTAAATGAGGCGACTAATTTTACAATTTTCTGGCCTGACCTCAGAGGCCATGGATTGAATCCGCCGGTTAAATGGACCGGGTTTGGCAGCCGGGAAGGAGACGACGTGTTGGCCGCCCTGGACTTTCTCCGCTCATTGAAGGGTGAGAGCCGGAGCCTGCTTACCGGAGAACGCATTGGAATTTACGGAGTGGAGCTGGGAGCTTTAGCTGCGCTCCGCGCTGCTACTCAGGACACGAGTATTAAGGTCCTGGTGCTTGATTCGGTTCCGCGCAATCCCGATGAGCTGGTTACTGCGGCAGTGCGCGGCGATATCGGAGTGAGCGTTGGCGCGATATTAGGTCCGGCTCGTCTGGCAACCCGGTTCTATTTGCTGGGGAAATATGACAACAAGAGTTCTTGCGAGCTGGCGGCGGGACTCGGAACTCGTCGAGTGCTTTTGCTAGCTGGCGCTGACAATGGTTATTTGCGCGAATCCACGAAATCTCTCCAACGCTGTTTTCCAAATCCTGCGAACCTCGAAACAAAAACTGACTTGCCCCTGACTGGCTTTACCCTACCCTCTGCAACTGGCGAACAAGGTGAAGGCTACGATCGTCCGGTGATCGACTTCTTCGTGAAGAACCTGAGTTGATCGGATCCGGCGCCAGCACCATTCAATCGGAAACCTGAAGCGGTAGCGACCGGGTGACGCCTGCCTTGACCTACCGCTGCCGTTATGAATTGAGTTGTACAGGCGACGTTGACTTGAGCCCTGCTTGCATCTGGCCACTACGGCTTCCGACTCTGAATTGAGTTGTGCGGCAACGTTGACTTGAACCAGGCTTGTACCCGATCGCTACGGTGCTTAGTTGAAACGCTGAAGAGCCTGCGTGAGCAAGACTCTGGCGTCGTGGGTCGACAAATACGGAACCGGGAGCGATAGCGACCGGATTCAACCTGCGCTAAACAAGCCGTTCAATGCGCGCGCGGCCGCATTAAGCACGGACTTCGGCAAACATGGATCGATAAATACGGAACCGGGAGCACTGGCGACCGGATGCTGTGTCCGATATAGAATACCGCATCAAAGCGGCGATATCGTGACGGCTCCTCGCGGATCGGGCATCCGGTCGCTATCCGCTTTCGGGTCCGTATTTGTGCGGCGTCGCAACTCTCTTTCCTGAAAGTTGTGTGGCTGCAGTCAGGATTAGGATGAAGCGTCGATATCGCGATGGCGGATCGGGCAACCGGTCGATAACAGCTCCCGGTTCTGATTTTGTGCAGCGTCGGTCCTCGATTTCGCATAAAAGGGAAATGACCTCACGGCCAAAACACAACCACCACGGGCTGACCGCGGATATGTCCGGAGAGCTACGGCACCCGCTTCTCATAGCGCACGGCAACAATCGCGTAGCGGCCATTGCTTCCGATCACGTCAGCTTGCGCCGAAGCCATTCCAGTTAGCTGGCTCAACTGTTCGAGTGGCACAAAAACCAGAACAGCCTCCGCGCGCCGCTGGCTCTCGGCGACTACCTGTAATGGTCCTTCGTACATCATTGGCTCTCCATCTGCGCCGTAAATAACGCGGCCGGCCGCATAAAACTCCGGAGTCCGATCGCTGCGCTGCATACCATAGATGACCGACCCTGAATAGCCCCGCGCATCCGCCAGCTGAAGGAGACGTTTTGAAGATTCGAGTTCTGCCGCTCCTGGGGCTGCACAACGCAAGGCCACGATTAAGACGGTGAAGGTCGCGCCGCCAATCGCCAGCACTGACGCCACCGGCTTGTGACGCGAGAGCAACGCGAAGGCTCCCGCAACCGAGAGAGGCGCGGCAATCAGGAACGCGCAGCCGATCGACAAATCCTTTGTGAGCCAGGCATACACAGGCGCACCAATCGCGAATAAAAGGCAAAGACTGGCAGTAGTTCTGACTGTCCAATGGCTGTTTGTATGCTCGGAGTTCAGTCGCCAGAGTCGTTCCCCGATTATTAGGGCGGCTGCGGGTAACACTGGAAGTATGTAACCAGGAAGCTTTGAGTTTCCGAAACTGAAGAAAAGCAATGGGAACAGAAACCATGCGAGGGCAAACATGAGGAGCCGATTCAACATATTGAGCGAGCGATCGCGCACGGGGATTCCGGCCCTGTTGAGCCACTCTCCGGCGTGCAAAATTCCATCAAGCAGGAAAGCTGTCCAGGGTAAGGCGAGCAACGGGATAACGAAAAGATAGAAGTAAACAGGTCTCCAATGATGATATTTGTTTGATACGTAGCGGGCGAAGTGATGTTGAATAAAGAACTGATCAATAAATGACCAACCGTGACGTGAGATGATCGCTGCATACCAGGTCGAGGCTACGACCAGTGTTAACGGTATTCCCCAAACCAGGCTAATGAATGTACGGTGCTCCGGTAACCTTCTGCGGAAAAGATGGTACAGGGTGACAACGCCGATTGGAATCACTATCCCGACGAGGCCCTTTGCCAAAAGTGACAGACCCACGAAGGCATAGAAGCCAAATAGAAATGCAAGCCGCCGCTTTGCGCCCACATCTACCTCATGAAGAAGATAGAAAGCCAGCGCCCATGTCGTCGTCATTGTCAGTATGATGTCGAAGCTGGCGGCGCGGGAGAAAACAACGGTGCCGACTGTCGTAGCTGACGCGACTGTTAACCAGAAGCTGTATCCTTGAAGTCTTTCAACTGCGTCGTGTTCGATTCGAGTGCCGATACAGTAAACAGCAGCAATGGTAAAGAGCCCGGAGAGTGCCGCCGGGAGACGCGCTGCCCATTCCGACACTCCAAACAATTTGAAACTGGCTATCATCATCCAGTAGAGCAGCGCGGGCTTTTCAAACCAGTTATGTCCTCCGAGAGTTGGAGTGATTAGATCGTGACGCTGAAACATTTCACGGGCGACCTGAGCATAGCGAGGTTCATCTGGGCCAACGAAAGGAAGATGACCAAGGCCGTAAAAGTAGAACGCGGCAATGACGAGAAAAAGGAGAACAGTGCCACGCTTGGCAAGGCTTGAAGGATGCAAGTATAGTCAACTCCGCGTGAAGTAGGCAGAAAGCAGTAAGCAGAAGGCAGAGAGCATACCTTGTTTGCTGCCTTCTGCTTTCTGCCTACTGCTTTCTTCAAGATTAAGCTAAACCAAAAAGAGAAATCAGTAAACTGTGCCTTTTCGTACCGCAGTTATCGGCGTGGGCCATCTGGGCCGGACTGGCGCGAACTGATTGGCCGCGTTGACGCCGTTAGCCTGGCAGTTCCTACCGAGTCGCATTGCAAGATTGGCTGTGAGCTCCTTGAAGCCGGCATTCACGTGCTGGTGGAGAAACCTATCGCACGAGCACTCGCCGAAGCTGACGGAATGATAGGGGCGGCAGCTAAAAGTGGGGCTCTATTGCAGGTTGGACATTTGGAACGCTTCAATCCTGCGCTCGTCGCCCTCCGCCCTCACGTGCGCAAGCCTGTTTATTTCGAGATCCATCGCGTCGGCGAGTTTACTGCGCGTTCGCTGGACATCGATGTGGTGTTGGACCTGATGATTCATGATTTGGATATCGTGCAGTGGCTGGTGGGCGAGGACGTTGAAGTGACCGAGCTCCATGCTGTTGGTATACCGATACTGACTAACAAGGTCGATGCTGCAAATGCGCGTCTTGAGTTCTCCTCCGGCGCAGTCGCAAACATTACCGCCTCGCGAGTAGGCACCGAAAAGATCAGAAAGATGCGCTTCTTCCAGCCGCATGATTACGTGGCGGTCGACTACGCGACGAAACGAGCATCGATTAGCAGTCTGGCGCCGCCAAGTGCGGATGGCGCCTGGCCTGGCGTGCATGTCAAAAATCTGGATGTCCTGGACATCGAACCATTGCGCGCAGAGATTCTTGCGTTTGTAGAAGCAGCGCGCGACGGACTGCCCGCGCCGGTGTCAGGATTAGAAGGAAGAAACGCGCTTGCCCTGGCGCTCCGAGCGCTGGAACGAATTGAAGAGCACGCGACGAAGGTGCAAGTTGAACCTGTTGGCAAGAGCTTTCCGTAACCAGGAGCGGGGGCGAGCCCGCCTTCCTGACCTGGAGCTTCAGTCTGTTGAGTGAGAGTTGAGAGACTTTCAACGGAAGAGGAAACAGTGAACCTGGAAAGTCTCTCAGGTTAGGAAGGTGGGCTTGCCCCCGCTCTTCATCGTTAGCCTTGGCGGATGTCTAAACCATCTAATTCCATCTCGGCCTTCCTCGCCGAGCGCATCGCCGCCGGTGACTTCCCTTCCGCCGTTTATCTCGTTGCCGAACGGGGCCGCGAGATTTTTTCTGATGCTCTGGGTTACGCGGTAGTTGAACCGCACCGAATCGCCGCCACTCTCGACACGATCTACGACCTTGCGTCGCTCACGAAGCCACTCGTGACCGGTCTTCTCTGTGCCCGCAGAATAGAAGCCGCGGAACTCACGCTCGACAGTTCAATCTCGCGGTACCTGCCAGACTTTGATCGAACAGATAAGCAAGCAATCACCGTCCGCGAACTCCTGTCGCATAGTTCGGGCCTGCCCGCCTGGCGTCCACTCTACATTCTTGCCGGTGGCGAAATTGAACGGACTCTTTCGGCGATGGCGAACATTGATTTGGAATACAAACCCGGGACGCGCGTAGTTTATAGTGACTTAGGATTTATCGTGCTTGGGCTGCTGTTGGAAAAGTTGACAGGCAAACGTTTGGCGGACCTGGCGCGAAGCGAAATCTTCCAGCCCCTGGACTTGAAACGCACCTTCTTCAATCCGGAGATTGCGATGCAAACCGGAATTGCCGCCTGCGAAACCGGTAACGTTTACGAACGGGAGACGTATCAAGATAGTGACGCGAGTGATTACAAGCATTGGCGTCAGGAATTGATCTGGGGGCAGGTGCATGACGGCAACGCGCATTTTTTGGGAGGGGCCGCTGGTCACGCAGGACTGTTTTCAACAGCCCATGAAACTCTGGTGCTCGCAAATCAGTTTATAGGTCGTCAAACTAAACTACTGAAACCCTACACATGCGAATTATTTTGTAAGAACCTGACAGCAGGACTGGAAGAAGCAAGATCCTTCGGCTGGCAGTTGGCTGAAACAAAAGATTCAGCCGCAGGCGCCGATCTTCCATCAGATAGTTTTGGACATTCCGGCTTCACCGGAACGAGTTGCTGGAACGATCCGCACCGCGAGCGAGCCTTCATCTTACTGACTAACCGTACCCACGCACGCGCACTTCCGTTCGCTAATATCAATAGCGTACGGCGCAAGTTTCATAGTCTGGCGGTTGCCGCTCTCGCTAATTCACGTTAGTCGGAGTGTCATCTCATCTACTGGTTGGCATTCGAGTAGCGCGGGGGTCTTTGGGAAGCACCGTAAAATAATTCAGACCGATAAACACGCGATCTCCTCGCCTGAGTTTGACGGCCATCGCTTCGGGTTTGGGTCTGGTCACGATGATTGGTTTCGCGGTTTGGCTTTCCGGAGTTTCAGTGGTTAGGTAGTAAGGCGTTTCGCCCGTTTCACAGGCGCCACTTCCAGTCGGATCAAGCCGAATACGCAAGCGCTCATAAGCCCCTACAAAGCTTGTCTCCCCGACTATGCCGCTGGAAAGGCACACCTGGCCCGCTGGGAAAGACTGAGTCTTGCTTAGGGAAACGTCCTCAGGTCGAAAGATCAGTTTCACCGCCTCCCCGTCACTGAATTTCTTCTCATCTATACGCGCAGGAATTTGCGCAGAGCCTATCTCAACATGATCACGGCGGACAATGCCTTCGAGAATATTAGCAGCCCCAAGGAACGTAGCGACATACTCGCTGGCCGGATTGTTGTAGACCTGATAAGGGGTACCAATCTGTTCGATGTGGCCCACGTTGATCACGGCGATGCGATCGCCCAGGTCAAGAGCCTCTTCCTGATCGTGCGTAATGAATACTGCCGGCACGTTTACCTTCTTAAGCAGGCTCCGAATCTCGCGTCGCAGGCGTCCTCGGATCTGCGCGTCGAGCGCACCGAAGGGTTCGTCAAAAAGCAGGACTTCAGGCTTGTATGCAAGCGAGCGCGCGATGGCCACACGCTGTTGTTGGCCACCGGAGAGTTGTGCAGGATATTTCTTCCGATGTTCTTCAAGTTGAACCAGCGAGATCAACTCATCCACGGTCTTCCTGATTTCTTTTCGCTTCCGCCCTCTGATCCTGAGACCGTAACCTATGTTCTTCTCTACGGTCATCTTGGGGAACAACGCGTACGACTGAAAGATTACTCCCACACCGCGCTCGCGGGCCGGAAGTTCGGTGACGTCTTTGCCATGCAGAATAACCTTCCCGGTGTACGGCCGCTCTAAGCCAGCGATGATGCGCAGAATCGTCGTTTTACCGCTGCCCGAAGCGCCCAACAACACCAGTGCCTCGCCTTCGGCAACGTCAAACGAGATGTTTTCCAGCACACTCGTTTTACCGAAGCGCTTGCTAATGCCGAGGACACTCGCTGCGACCTGGGGCCCGTTTTCCCTTAATGCAGCGCTCAAGGTTCCTTCTTCGATTCTAGCTGGTTGCGGTTTCACAATACGCCTCAATAAACGTACAGCCAGGGTCCTGTCCAGTAAACTTCATTTTGTCGCTATGCCTATATTGCTTTAAGTCGGTTGTTGCCTGACCTCCTGAACAATCGAAAACTAAAGTCTGCCGGACTTTTAACCAACAATTCTAAACGCCCTCCGCCGCGCCGTCATGTGTCATGACTTCCCTTCTAAAGAATTCCATCATGATGAAAATAATGAAGGTGATACAGGCCAGCAGCAATGACGTCGCATAAGCCGCTGTATAATTGCGATCATCGAGTGAGCGAAAGATGAATAGCGTGGAAGTCTCAGTCAGGCCGCTCACGCCGCCGCTGACGACCAGCACTGTGCCGAATTCTCCGATTGAGCGAGCTAATGTTAGGGAAATGCCATAGAAGAGGCCCCACTTGATGGACGGCAGAGTGATATGCCGGAAAGCTTGCAGGCCCGTGGCGCCCATCGTGTAAGCAGCCTGCTCTTGCTCAACGCCGACCTGAGCCAGGACCGGCATTACTTCTCGGATGATGAATGGCAGCGAGATAAAGACGGTTGCCAGCAACATCCCAGGCCAGGCAAAGACTATTTTCACGCCGAGCGCGTCAGTCGCTGGAGTAAACCACCCGCCCCGACCAAAAAGAAGAATCACCATTAGTCCGGCGATGACTGGTGAAACGGCGAATGGCAAGTCAACCATTCCGTTAATGAATCTTTTCCCTTTAAAATCATCGCGCACCAGCACCCAGGCAATGCACACGCCCAGGATCGCATTGATTAAGGTGGCCCCGGCACCGAGGAGAAGGGTCAGTTTGAGCGCGCTCAGCGCGTTGGCAGAGGTGATCTGGGCCCAAAAGGTAGTAAGGCCTTCAGAGAATGCCCCCCAAGTCATGGCAACGAGGGGCCCGGCCAGGAGTACGGTCGCATAGAACAAGCCGATACCAATCAAAGACCACTCGATCAAACCGGGTCGCTTCGTTCTGGCACGCGCCGCCCCAACGGTCTCAGCTTGAATGTCCCAGCGTTTCTGCATCCAGTCCACTAAGAGCATTAGGGTAAATGAGAGGGCCAGCAACACAACCGACACCGCACTCGCGCCGCGTTGATTGTACGACTCAAGCTGTCCATAAACGTAAACTGGCGCGGTCAAGGTACGTCCGGGAATGTTTCCCGCCACCACTACGATAGAGCCGAACTCGCCGAGAGCGCGAGCAAAGGATAACAGCGCGCCGGTGATGATTGCCGGGGATATAGCCGGCAGAATGATAGTGCGAAAAATCGTCCATTTCGTGGCGCCTATCGTGTAGGCAGCCTCCTCCTGTGATCGGTCCAGCTCACGCAGTACCGGCTGCACAGCGCGGATGACGAAGGGGTAGGTTACGAGAAGTAAGGCCACGACGATCCCAGGCGTATTGAAGATCACCTGAATACCCTTAGACGACAACCATGCGCCCAGCGTGCTCTGGGGGCCATAGAGCAGGACGAGCATCACGCCGGTAACCAGTGTTGGGATCGCGAACGGCAGGTCGATGATGGAGTTGAGCAGGCGCCGCCCTGGGAATTCGTAACGCTCCAGCACGTAGGCTGTGAGTGTACCCATGACAAGGTTGATCACCGTCGTGATCACGGCTACCAGAATAGTCAGCTTGAGCGCGGCGAAAGCCATCGGGTTTGTGACATCTCTCCAGAATGTCCTAAGCCCGTCCGATAACCCGCTCTTCAGGATCGCCGAGAGCGGCAAGAGGATCGCCACCCCCAGGTATCCGATGGCCACCCAGCGCAGCCCCCATCGTCCCCACGGTACACGAACTCGCCTGCGAGAGAATGGTCTGGCCTCTCCGATCCTTGTTGCTTGAAGACTCATTTCGCACCATGCAGCTCTTCAAAGACTTGGGTGTAAACCCCGCTTGGGCCGTAAATCTCTTTGGAAACCTTCTGCCAACCTCCAAGAAAGTCTATCTTCCAAAGGTCTTCGATGGGCGGATATTGGGCCCGAACTTCGGTTGCCACGTCGGGATCGAGCGGCCTCAACCCGTACTTGGCGTAAGCCCGCTGCGTCTCCTTCTCCGAAAGAAAGTTGACGAATGCTTCTGCCGCCTGGCGCATACCATGCTTGTCCACGTATTTGTCAACGAGCGCGACCGGGTTTTCGATCAAAATCGTCGAGCGAGGAATGACGTAGTCATACTTCTGCCCGGCTTGACGGCCAACCAGCACCTCGTTCTCGTAAGTGATTGCTACATCCCCAACTCCCTTCTCGTAATTAGTGATGGATTCGCGAGCGCCCTTGTCGAGGATCGACACATTACGAAAGACATCTCTGAGAAACTGCTTCGCCGCCGTGGGGTCGTCTTTCGGGACACCAGCGTACCCGCGTAGAGCTGCTCCATAGATGGCGTTGATATTCCATTGCGCGCCACCAGAGGTTTTGGGATCCGGTGTGAGAACGTTCAATCCGGGCCGGGTTAAGTCCGGCCAATCGCGTATGCCTTTCGGGTTACCCTGCCTAACTGCAATAACGGCGATGGAGGTACTGACCATTCCGCGATTTGGTTTCGATCTCCAGTCATGCGTGATGAGTCCCGCCTCGACGATTTTGTCTATATCCCCCTCAAGTGATAAGGCCGCGATGTCGGCTTCGAAGCCGCTGACGATCGCACGCGACTGAGCGCCGCTGCCCTGATAAGACTCCTGGAACTCTATGTCTTGTCCGGTCTTCTCCTTCCAGTACTTCTGAAACGCGGGAATGATCGCTTTGGCGTATGCTTCGCGCGGAGTAGTGTAACCTCCAAGTCTCAGCGTGACCTTCTGGCCGTTCGAGCCCTTGCCACCGCACGTTTGGGAAATGATCGTCACCGCCAATAAAACCATCAGTGAGATCAAAGCGCCGCGCCAATTCTTGCCATTGCTCGACGTCCTTCGCATGGAATGACCCTCCCTTCGGAATAAGTCATCTTTCAGTGGTTGGTCACTCGAACTAGCGATCTCGCAGGGTAAGCAGAGCGAGGAAGTTTGAAGAATCCCCTTCTCTTTGCTGAATGCACTCTCCCTCATGCGGATCGAAAGTCCTGGTCCGGATGACGCTAATCACGACATTTAAGTGCGGGGGTACTTGGTCTATAACATACCTCTAAGGCTTCTGGGAAGGTTTAAATAGTACCGGGTTCGAAACCGGTGCAACCTGAGACCTTTCAGTGCAATTCAGTGGATTGCCTGAACCGGCGTTAGACGCGTAATCTCGTCGGTCGAAGGGACACGATATGAAGCTGGACAAACCCGGAACTAGACCCGGATTCAAGCAACGCGCGAGATTCTTGATCGTCTCGATCCTGATTATCGTCGCAGGCTGTCAGGATCGCGCATGGAGAAATCAAGGCACGAATTCGCCGGAAATAGTCGTCGCCGCAGCCTCCAACCTGACAGATGCCTTTGCGGAGGCTGGCTCGCGGTTTACCAGTAAAACTGGTATTCGCGTGGTCTTCAGTTTCGGCGCCACGGCGGACCTCGCACGGCAGATTGAGAATGGGGCCCCTTTCGATGTTTTTGCAGCGGCTGACACTGAACATATCGAGCAACTCGAACGCAAAGGCTTGCTTACGCCTGGAACGCAAGCGCTTTATACCCGCGGCCGGTTGGTGATGTGGTTACCTCCAGGGAGCGACCTGAAGGCGGAGCACATTCAAGACATAGAAGCGAAAGCGTTTGAGCGAATAGCAATCGCCAAGCCCGACGTTGCGCCTTACGGGCAAGCCGCCGTCGAGAGTCTTCAGAAGCTGGGAATCTGGAATGAGATCGCAGGAAAAGTCATTTACGCCCAGAACGTTTCTCAGACTAAGCAGTATGCTGCCACCGGTAACGCCGAGGTTGCATTCATTCCTCTGGCGTTGGTGAAACCAGGCGAAGGAAACTACCTGGAAGTTGACGATGAATTGCACCAGCCGATTGATCAGGCTCTCGGAATCATTAAGGACTCGCTGAAACAGGCGGCGGCGCGTCAGTTTGTAGATTTCCTGTTAAGCGACGAGGGGCAGGAGCTTCTTTCAAAGAAGGGATATCGCAGACCGGCGGCCAAGTAGGAAGTCTTATCGGGGAGCCCGCCCTTAGGAAGATAAGGACCAGAGCGTCCTCAATAGTCGGGCTTCGGCCCAATCTTATTCAATTAATTTCAGTGAACCATAAAACTAATACCAAGGCGGCCGATCAATCAGATCACGAGCCTTCGTGGCGTGAAGTGTTTCTCTATTTCCTGATGCTGGGATTTGTAAACGTTGGCGGTCCGGTGGCTCAAATCACGATGATGTACAACCACATGGTCGAGCGCAAGCATTGGTTGTCTAACGATCGCTTCGTCAAAATCATGAGCTTCTGCCACTTGTTACCCGGCCCCGAAGCTTTACAACTGGCTATCTACGTCGGCTATCTGAAACGGCGCCTGTTAGGAGGAATAGTTGCAGGTCTAACGTTTATTATTCCCGGCGCGGTTGCAATGATTATTCTGAGTTGGCTTTACATTAGGTACGGTGCTTTGCCGCAATTGAATAATGTCCTTTACGTGTTGAAGCCTGCGGTGCTTGGAATAATTTGCGCAGGAATCCTCAAGTTGGGGCGCGCTTCAATCACGAGCGTATTTCTGGCGGTATTGCTGGTGCTCGCATTTGCCGGGATGTATTTCGCGGGAGTCAACTTCCTCTTGATAATGATTGCCGCCGGGTTTTTGAATTTTCTCTTCGCCGAAGGATGGCCACGGTTGAGAAAAATAACGAATGTTGCCCCGGTAACATTTCCCATCATCCTGGGTGGACTTATCGCTGCGCTTCCCTTCGCTAATTCGCGTTGGTTGCAAATGTCCTGGCTTTTTCTCAAGACGGGCATGTTCAGTTTTGGCGGAGCTTACGCCTCAATCATTTTTCTTGAGCGCGGCGCGGTGGCTGACCATGGCTGGTTGACAGCCGGACAATTACTTGATGGCATAGCCCTCAGCGTTGCCACTCCCGGACCGTTCATGTTATTCACCACTTTCGTTGGTTACCTCGCAGGCGGAGTCAAGGGTGCAGCGCTCGCGACGTTTCTGGTATTCCTGCCTTCATTCGTGTTCGTTCTGGCCGGTGCTCGCTATTTTGAACAAGTCCGCAGCAACCATTTCATTCAGGCATTCCTCGCCGGCGCGAGCGCCGCAGTAGTGGGCATCATAATTGTCGTTTCGCTCGATCTTGCTCCCGAAGCCGTCAGCGGGTTGCCCGGCATGCTTATCGCACTCGCCGCTTTCCTTCTAATTACATTGCTGAAAATCGATGTTGCCGCCGTTGCGGTCGGCGCGCTTGCTGGCGGAATTCTTTACGCTCTAACCCGCGGCACCTACTAAAAGCGCAGACCAGGAGAAACGTTTAACCCGAAACTTTAGACGAAAACAACGCGGCGTGTTATCTTCCACGCTGCTCTACAAACCTGATGTGCGGCTTCAGGCTGTGTACGACAATGCACATAACTGGTATGCTGCTGCCGAAAGACTCGGCCCCGATATTGTTAGGAACGACTTATTCCCGTTTCTTCCCCCGTAACTACAAACAGACCGCACCAAGGGTTATCTCAGGTATCTTAAGTTTTGCGGTAACCGAGATTGGAGAAGTTTTATGAAGATCCTGCTCTATAACCCTGACAACGGCGTCACTCGGAACTTCATGCCTCACCTCTGGATGTTTCTCCTTCAGGCGCTGACCCCGCCGGGTCATGAAGTGATCTTAATCGACGGTAATGCGCGCGCTATGGACGACGACGAGATCGTCCGATTCGTAAAGGAGAATAAGATCG
>WNGA01009115.1_pt1 | contig 14415 bp, 15 predicted proteins | sample 5400061 | NCBI WGS metagenome assembly WNGA01 (sample SAMN13153366, study PRJNA577476) | soil metagenome | isolation source: 100 cm soil or saprolite under grassland replicate 2 | place: USA:California | collected 2016-06-15 | reverse complement strand
AGCTCAACTGGATTCTCTACCGCATCGTTCTTACGCAGAGTCAGCACTCGGAGCAGGCGCGTGCCTACCTCGCACGACGTCGTCAAGAAGGCAAGACAACGCGAGAAGCCTTCCGTGCGCTGAAGCGCTACATCGTCCGCGCCATCTGGCGCCTCTGGCAGCTCTGCCCAGGCGCGGTGCGCCGGGAGGTGGTCGCAAGTGCGGCGGCGTAACGACGACCGAGGGGTCAAACTTTGGCCCCCGTTTTTCGAAGGGACTGGACATAGGAGCGTCCCCTGGTTGCCGGCGGGCCGAGGGCAAGGCTCGCCAGCGAGGCGAGTGACGTTTCACATCTATACAATCTCCATTCAGAACTGTCCCACTTACCTTGAATCTGCCAGGATTGGTTGAAATGCCAGGTCTGAGGTTGGTGAAATTGGATAAAGCTGCAGGCCGACTCGGGTGCCACGTCGAGACACTGCGAGTCCACATCCGAACGGGGCGCCTGCGGGCGATTCGAGGGCCGCATGGCGCTTACTACGTAGACGCTGACGACCTTGCCTCTTATCCGAGACCGCGGCGGGGTTGGCCTGCTCCGGAGAAGTTCTCGGAGGAGGATCTAGAACGGTCGTGGTCTTTTGTTGAAGGCGTCCTTCCAAAAGCCAGAGCCTGGCGGCATCGCGAGCTTGCTCTGGTTGATGAGCTGCATGCGAATGCTGGGCGGAACCGCCGCCTCTACCGCCTGGTATCGGTGCATCGACTTCGCGGGCTCGGGCTGACATTTGGTCAGATCGCCGACGAGTTGGGCATCACGTCGCGGCACGCCCGCCGCCTCATCGCCGCGAGCCCGTTCCTGGCTCTTCGCCGGGAGTTGGTGCGCAGAGATAAGGCGCTGGCACAGGCTGACGCTCAGGCGGCGCGACGGGCGACGCAGGACTTGCCTAGGCGGCGTCGGCGCTGGCCACCCCCAAGCGGCTTGAAGCTGGTTCCAGATCAGCCCAGTGGTCGATTGTCGAAACTCATTGCTGGAGGAATCTCTGCGGTGGATGCGTCTTGTAATGCGCTCGCAACCTAGCAGGCAAGCGGCACTTGAGCGACTACTGGATTGGCAGTGAGCACACGCATGTGTTTACGGATAGTGTCCGAAGTTGTAAACGCGTTTTTGAACTCGTTTGGGCTGGGTTCGGGAAATTGACCGCGAACCCCTTTGCGAACCCGCTTGCGAAACAGTCGTCGGGTCTCGTCCTTCCATAACGCGAACCGAAGACGCCGACGACTTCGAAGTCTTTCGCGAACCGTTTGTGAAAAATCTGCGGTGGCCCGCGTCCGTTACTGCCGACTCTCTTCGATCACGACCTGGGAGGTGTAGCCGCCCTCCGATTGGTCGCCGGGCAGCTGAATCATCCAGTCGAAAAGATCCGCTTCCGCGACCGTCACCGTCTCGCCGATCTTAAGACCGGGTACGTCGTGTGGGTCATTAGCGAGCTGTCCCACCACGTGCTGGCCTGGCCACTGGGTGACCACGAGCCAGAGGTATTCCTGCGAACCCGACCGGGTCTCGAATCCGTGTTTGACGAAGAGCAGTTCGCCCGGCCGAAGGCCGTCAGCAAATCGTTTCTTCGCATAGGGCATCTCGCCGATCGCTCGCGTATGCGCCTCCTGCATCCGCTCACTCGCTGTCTTTACCATGCGCGGGTTGCTGGTACTGCCGAGAAGGACGCCAGCGACCTTGTTCAGCCACACCCCCGTGTCCCGTTCGCCCTCGGGCGGAACCAGCCGAATCATCAGTGGCTCCGGTGAACGGACTTTGGGGTCGAATTGAAGCCCCACCCTGATGGCTGCGGCGGGTTGCGGCGAATCCGCTGTTGTTTCGCGGCCCTGGGCCTTCGCTACGAGTTCCGGTTCAATTACGACTTCACCCGGGACGTCAAGCTGGCCGGCTTTGCCTCCCGTCTCGACGGTCTTTCGCATTCCAGCCTCGATAAGGAGCTGAGCTACTGAGTTCATCAGAATGCTTAGGCGGTCGAGGTTCGGCGAAACGTCTCGAAGTTCGAGGTCCGGAAAGCCGAACTTACTCATGCCGCGGGTCGTCATCCAGCCCAACCCCGCTTTGTGCCCAAGTGAGAAGGGCACGATGATGTGTTGGGACGCGGCGATGTTTCCCCGTTCGGTGAACCAACGTCGGGCCGCATCCAATTTGAAGATCCGCAATGCCTCAGGATCGAATACAAGACCCTTGAGTTGGTCCGCCACCGCGAGGCTCGCGGCTAGGGCCGACCAGAGGCCGAACCGTGGAGGGGCATTCATATCGGCACAGCGGACCACCACAGCATGGGTGGCGCCGTTGAGGATGCGCTCCTCGACTTCGCCTAGACCCGTATAGCGCAGGAGGTTGACTGGTGGTGGTGGCAGCTGGCCAACTTTCTCGACCTGAAAGGTGAGGAATCCTGTGTCCCGGAACTTAGCAAGGTCGTCGCGCAACGGACTCTTTAGGTTGGCGTCCTGCCAGGCCGCCGCAGTCTGTTGAAGGGAAGCTTGTTCTGGAAGGCCCTCTGCCGGCGCGAAATAGACGACGTATACCGCGTCTAATTGAGACTTGAGTGGAATGGTGACCGGCGAGAGTGGCCGATCACGTTTAGCGAACCATTGGCGCATCAAACTCACTCTAGCCGGTCGCAGTTCACACCAAGATTGATCGGCGCTCCCTGGAGCTCAATTCGGTTCGCGTTACGGAAACTACGGCCCCACTACTGGAGGTTCTCCCTCAGATGCGTTGCGCGCAGACGCCTCGCTAACCTCAGGAGGTGACCAGACTACCCGTAATCGAGATCAACGGCCTTCGCTTCAACGATCTCGCCGGGTTCGCGGAGGAGTTCTCGACTCAGGCGCTCGCCGGACATCAATGGCACGGAAACCTTGACGCCTTCAACGACATCCTGAGGGGCGGATTTGGCACGCCGGAGGGCGGATTCACTCTTCGATGGTTGAACTCGACGCTCTCAACGGAGCGGCTTGGTTACCAGGAAACGGTCAGCTGGCTGGAAGGGATCAGGAAGACTGCCCATCCGTCGAATTGGCCATCGATTGATAGCAGACTCGAGGGGGCTCGACGCGGTGAAGGCCAGACAATGTTTGACATGCTCGTCGAGATCATTCGTGATCACGGACCGGGTGGGACCGAAGCCGAAGACGGCGTTCTACTGGAGCTTGCCTGACTCGCGTCGCCTTCGGCCCCGTCCTGGTCCTGCCGGCCAGTGAGGTTAATGTGTCGGCCGACGATCCTGGGCTGGTTCGCGTTACGGAAACTACGGCCCACCACAGTCGCTGGAGCATGGAGTCGGCCCACCTGGGGTGATCGAGCGTGCGGAAAGCCCCAGTCGCGTCTTATCGGATCAGGGCGAGGCCGTTCTTTCACGGCGCGCGTTCGGCGCCGTGAGCTCGGCGAGGAACTCTATCGCCCGAAGCAGGACCAGCTCCGAACGTTCGTAAGCAGTGATGTGGTCTTCGCCGGCAAGACGAACCACCCGCGCATGGCGAATTCGCTGAGCACCTCTCTCGGTCCCGTGCTCTGGGTCCTCCAGATCGCCGACAAACATGAGCACCGGCGCCGTGATCCGGGGAAGAAGAGCCCACGTGTCCCAGAGCCCGTATGCGTCGTACCACAAGGCAAGCATTTCTGGGTTCGTCGCGTCTACCTGGCGCTGAAACCACGGACTCAGCGTCCAACCCGAGTCTTCAAGGAAGCCTTTCCATCCACGCTCGCGTAGGATCGCGGCAACCCTCGCGTTGTCAGCGAGCAAGTTCGCCGCCGCGGCGGCATCTTCGGCGAGGGTTGCCTCCTGAAGGGTCATTCCACCGGTGGTGATCACCGCGGAGAACCGTTCCGGATGAATCGCAGCGGCACTCAGGCCGAAATCTGCTCCCTGCGAGTAGCCCCAGAACGCGGCGGAGTGGAGCTCTAGATGATCAAGCAGGGCGATGATGTCGTCGATGTAGCGCACGACTGCGTGCGCATGGGCCGGTCGCGGCTGGTCACTTCGACCGTGGCCGCGATGGTCGAACAGGATGCACGTCCGGATTGCTGAGAGTGCATCCACGTAACCCGCGTCTCGCCACATCGAGCCGTCTCCAGCGCCACCGGTGTGGAGGATGATCGGCGGACCGCTGCCGACGACTTCATAGTGGAGACGGATGTGGTCACGTGCGTGCAGGAATGGCATCGTGCCGTCACAAGATTGCGTTCCTCGGATCCGGTTTGCAATAGATCTCGCGACTCAGCTCATGCAACTGCCGGCTCTGGAATAAGTGCGACTGGGTTGCCGGCGACCGTCAAACCGTTGTTCGAGTTATGGAAGCTGTGGCCCACCAGAACGCTTTGCTCCACCGGTCGTTTCGAGCGTCTAAGCTTCGCGCTTGTGCCGGCTGGGGGCGTTCGCGAGGCAATCGATCGGTGGTTCAGGGCTTTTAATGCCAGGCAGTTCCACGACCTCGCCGCGATCCTGGCAGACGTTGCGGATGCCGAGGTAATCCAGGAATGGCCACAGTCGGGGGAGAGAATCAGGGGTAGGGACAACATCCTGGCCCTCCTGGAGAACTTTCCAGGTCTGCCAGATGCGTCGGTACATGCTGTTCGGGGGACTGAAGACAAATGGGTGCTCACGCCCTCCTGGACGCCCTTGCGGATCACTGGAAGCGGCGACCACTACACAGTGGAAGGGCGAGTCGCATACCCGAACGGTGAGGTCTGGAATTTTGTAGATGTGTTCGAATTCCGCAGCGGTAAGGTGGTCAAGCTCACCGAGTATTTCGCGCCCCCTTTTCCAGCCGCCGAGTGGCGAGCAAAGTGGGTCGAGAAGATGGAGTCAGCCAACCAGTAAGGGCGGAGGCGGTGTTCGCGCGCCTTGCCCCACTGATCTTCCCTGCCATTCGGGCACGAGTGGTCGTGTCCCGGGAGCGGTTTGCATCAATTGGGCACAGATGGCTGCGTCACCTGACCTTCTGACAGAACCATAGGTCGAAGAATCCGGAACCTCCGGGTCGGTTCGACATGAAGTACAGGGTCGCCCCGTCGGCCGAGATGTCGGGTCGCTCATCAGCAAATAGACCGTTGACGTTCGACCCCAAGTTCACAGCGGCGCCGAACGCGCCCGTAGATCCAGCGCGCACGGACACCCAGATGTCGAAATTCCCGGATCCACCCGCGCGGTCCGAGCCGATGTAGAGGGTTGAACCATCATTCGAGAGGCTCGGCTCGCAGTCATTGGCACCGCTGTTCACGCTCGCGCCACCGTTCACCGGCGCTCCGAACGGCGATGATCGCGTTGTCCTGCGCGCCACCCACACGTCGTCGCCGCCGGCACCGCCCGGCCGATCGGAGCAGAAATACAGTTCGAGTCCGTTGCCCGAGATGTCCGGGAAGCTGTCGCAGCACTGAGACCTGCCAAGGTCGACGACCTGCGGCAGACCGAAGGGATCGGAAGGCCTCAAGCGCGTGGCAACGAAGATGCCACCGTCGGGAGAGCGGTCGAAGAACAGCTCGAGACCGTCCGCCGAGGTGCTTGGCGCGCCCTCATTGGAGCTGGAGTTCACCTGTGCGCCAAGGTTGACGGCTGGGCCGAACGGCTCGGCCGTCGAGCTGCGGGTTGCCATCCAGATGTCACCGCCACGCGAACCCTTCCGGTCCGAGATGAAGTACATGAGCAGTCCGTCCTCAGAAACGGATGGGCCGCCGTCGAAATCGGCGCTGTTGGTCGCGGGGCCGACGTTGACCGCGCGCTCAAAGGCGGGGACCGCGAGAGGCGACGAACGGGAGTTGCTTGTCGTGCCGCAGCCGATCAGCAGCGCCACCAGAGTTGAGAGGGCAACTGTTCTCATGTTGATGCGCCAACGGCGCCGAACGATTGTCCCCGACCGTCAAACTATCCGCCGTGGCCGAGGGCGGGCAGCTTGATCCGAAGACACAGTTCCGGGAGCTGTACGACCAGGAGTACCGCTCGGTCTACCGCGCCATCCGCGCCGTGGTCCTGGACGCCGCGGCGGCCGAGGACCTGACCCAGGAGACCTTCGCCCGCGCCTACCGCGCGCGCCAGCGCTACACGCCGACGGCGCCGCCCGGCGCCTGGCTGAGGCGGATCGGCGTCAACCTCGCCATCTCCCACCTGAGGCGTCAGAAGCTGGCCCGTTTTCTTCCGGCGCGGCTCTACGTGGCTCCCGACCGGCGCGACTACGACCGCGCCGAGGCGCGCGACGTCGTCAGCAAGGCGCTCACCGCCCTCAGCCCCAAGCTCCGAGCGGCCGTCGTCCTTCACTACTACGAGGGCCTGACCCGCGAGGAGATCGCGCAGGTGCTCGGAGTGCCGGCGGGCACCGTGGCGTCGAGGATCGCCAAGGCCGTGGCGATCATGCGAAAAACCATGGGCAGCGACCAGCAACCGAAGGCCGCGCGTTCGACAAGTGAAGGTGCCCTACGTGGAAAATAAAGCCACTCAGGGAGGGCAGAGCATGCCCTCCGAGGCAGACGTCAGCCGGGCGATCCGGGCAGAGGTAGAAACCTGGACGCCGCGGCGTGGCCCGGACTGGTCGAACCTGATGATCCGTCTTGCCGCCGCCGGGCCCTCGCCCTGGGTGATCTACACAGCTGCGAGCGCCGCCCTCGTCGTCATCCTGGTCGCCGCTTTCGTGGTCGGCACCTACCTGCAGATCGGGGCGCTGGCGCCGCAGCCGATCGACACCCACGTCCCTCACTGACAGCTCTCAGCTGAGCAGTTCGATCTCCTCGTAGCCTCCGCGGCGTCGAGCCGCCGCCAGCACGACGGACCCCGCCGCCACATCCCACAGGGCGAGCCCGTGCGACTCGAACAAGGTGATCCCCGGCTCGTCGGGCCGCTCCCACCTCCCGGCGACCACGGACCCGAGCTCCACCGCCTGGGTCCAGTCGAACTTGCCTGCCTCCGCCGCCTGGATCAGGTCTCCGCTCTCGAGCTCCGCCGTGCCCAGCTGGTCGACGACCACCGTCTGCGCCCGCTCGACCAGCTCCGGTGGCAGCTCGGCCCGGTTGCGGAAGTTGGAACCGACCGCCACCACCATGGCGTGCGGCTCGACCCAATCGGCCTCCAGCACCGGCGTGTGGCTGGTCGTCACCGTGACGACGACGTCGGCTCCGCGCACCGCGGCCTCGGGATCGGGCGAGGCGACCGTGGGGACGCCAAGCTGCTCGTGCTGCTCCTCCGCGAACGCGGCCCGCCGCTCCTCGTTGCGCCCGTAGACGCGCAGCTCCTTGATCTCGAGCACGCTCGCCAGCGCGAGCGCTTGCGTCGCGGCCTGCCAGCCCGTGCCGATCAACGCGACCGTCGCCGACCCCGGCAACCCGATCGCCTTCACGGCAACCGCGGTCGCCGCGCCCGTGCGGTAGGCGCCCATGAAGTCGGCCTCGATCAGAGCCTGCAGGGAACCATCGACGCCGAACAAGACCACCAGGAAGCGAACGTGGCCGTTGGAGACCGTGTACATCTTGGCGCCGCTGCAGTTCGCGCCCGGGTACGTCGCGAACATGACGTTGAGCAGTCCGCCCGGGCCGAAGGCCCGACGCCTGGGCTCGTTCTGCGCGTCACCCTCGCCCAGCTCGCGCATCGCGTCCTCGACCGCGGCGACGATGTCCGGCATCTCGATCAGGTCCTGGACGTCGCTCTCGCGCAGGATCAACGCCATCGCATGGAGAATAACCGCCTATGTCCGCCCGCCCCTTGAACGTCGGCCTCATCGGCCTGGGCACCGTCGGCTCGCAGGTCGCCGACCGGATGCTGTCGTGGGGCCCACAGCTGTCGCGCCGCGCGGGCGTCGAGCTGTGCCTCGCCAAGGTGCTGGTGCGCGACGTCCAGAAGCAGCGCTCGATCGAGATCGCAGCCGACCTGCTGACCGCTGACGCTGCGGAGGTGATCGACGACCCCTCGATCGAGGTCGTCATCGAGGTCGCGGGCGGCGACGAGCCGATGCGCTCCTACCTCGAGCACGCGATCCAGGCCGGCAAGCACGTCATCACCGCCAACAAGGTCGTGATGGCCAGGCACGGCCCGCAGCTGCTGGACCAGGCCGCGGAGAAAAACGTCGACGTCTACTTCGAGGCCGCGGTGGGCGGCGGCATCCCGCTCATCAGCACGTTCCGCACCGACCTCCAGGCCAACCGCATCGAAAGCGTGTCGGCGGTCATCAACGGCACGACCAACTTCGTCCTCGGCCGGATGGCGTCGGCCGGCCTGACCATGGCCGAAGCGGTGAAGGAGGCCCAGGATGCCGGCTACGCGGAGGCGGACCCCACGGACGACATCGGCGGCTACGACGCCACCTACAAGCTCGCCATCCTCGGCTCGATCGCCTACGAGATCAAGGTGCACCCGGACGACATCTATCGCGAGGGCATCGACGGGATCGAGCCCGTCGACTTTCGCTACGCCGGCGAGCTGGGTTACGCGATCAAGCTCATCGCGCACACGCAGCGCCACCCAGGCCGTGTCGAGGCGCGCGTGCACCCGGCGATGGTGCCTCTCGACCATCCGCTCGCGCGCGTCGAGGGCGCAGAGAACGCCGTCTACGTGGAGGGCGACCTCGTCGGCAAGGTGCTGCTCGTCGGACAGGGGGCGGGGGGCAGGCCGACCGCCTCGGCGGTGGTGGGCGACCTGGTCGACCTGGCGCGCTCGATCCGTCGGGGCGTGCAGAGCCGGCCGTCGTTCAGCTTCGACGACCGCATCGGCGTGATCCCGATCGGCGAGGTGAAGACGCGCGCCTACTACCGAATCCAGGCAGAGGACCGGCCCGGCGTCGTCGCGGCGGTCGGGCAGATCTTCGCCGAGGAGGGCGTCAGCATCTCGAGCTTCATACAGAAGGACGCGTGGTCGCACGACCAGACAGCGGAGCTCGTGGTCACCACGCATCCATCGTTCGACGCGAGCCTGCAGAGGGCGCGAGAGAGGATGGCTCGGCTTGAACCCATCCGCGCGGTCTCGTCCTTCCTTCGCGTCTTCTAGGGACGGACGATGGGAGTGATCGCTCGCTACCGCGAGCGCCTGCCCGTCGGTCCGGCGACGCCTGAGGTCGACCTGCGCGAGGGCTCGACGCCGCTGGTGCCCAGCCGCAACATCGGGCGCGCGCTCGGCCTCGAACACCTCTACTTCAAGTACGAGGGCCTGAACCCGACGGGGTCTTTCAAGGACCGCGGCATGGTCGTCGCGGTGGCCAAGGCCCTCGAGGCTGGACACCGTGTGTTCATGTGCGCGTCCACCGGCAACACGTCGGCGTCGATGGCCGCATATGCGGCGCTCACCGGCGCGCGGGCCATCGTGGTCGTGCCCGCGGGCGAGGTGGCCCTCAACAAGCTGTCCCAGGCGCTCATGTACGGCGCCAAGGTGGTGGCCCTCAAGGGCAACTTCGACAAAGCGCTCGAAACCGTTCGCGACCTGACCGGGCGCTACCCCGTGGCCCTCATGAACTCGGTGAACCCGCACCGCATCGAAGGCCAGAAGACCGCGGCGTTCGAGATCGTCGACGAGCTCCACGACGCGCCCGACTACCTGGTCCTGCCGGTCGGCAACGCGGGCAACATCACCGCCTACTGGAAGGGCTTCCGCGAATACCACAAGGCGGGGCTGGCGACCCGCCTGCCGCGCATGGTGGGTGCCCAGGCGGAGGGCGCGGCGCCCATCGTCCACGGCACGCCGGTGCCCAGCCCGAAGACCGTCGCCTCGGCGATCCGCATCGGCAACCCGGCGTCGTGGGAGGGCGCCACGTCGGCGCGCGACGAGTCGGGCGGCCTCATCGGCGCCGTCACCGACACCGAGATCCTGTCGGCGCAGATCCGGCTGGCCGGCACCGAGGGACTCTTCGCCGAGCCGGCCTCGGCCGCCCCGCTGGCGCTGCTTATCCGCCTGGTCCAGGAGCGAAAGATCGAAAAGGATGCGGTGACGGTGGTGGTGTTGACCGGGTCCGGCCTCAAAGATCCGGACGCCGCGCTGAAAAACGTGGAACCCCCCATCGAACTCGACGGAGACGCCCGCACACTCGCTAAGGTCTTGAAGCTGTGAAAACAGGCGTCAGTCCGGACTATCGGCTGTGGTGGAGCATCGCCGAGTGCGGATAAGAGTCCCCGCTTCCATCGCCAACATCGGCCCCGGTTTCGACTGCATGGCGATGGCCATCGACCTGTGGCTCGAGGTGGAGGCAAACGAGGCCGATAGGCCCGCCTGGGAGTACGAGGGGGAGGGGGCGGACTACCTCTACGCGCACGAAAACCCGTTCACCCGTCTGTGCATGAAAGGACGCGTCCGCAGCGAGGTCCCGATGGGCGTCGGCCTCGGCAGCAGCGCCGCGGCCCGGCTCGCAGCCTCGGCCCTCAGCAGCCCCTGGGACGTCAAGTCGCACGTCATCGAGGCCGGCGCTGACGAGGGTCACCTCGACAACGTGGCGGCGTCGGCGTCTGGCGGTATCCGGATCGTCTCCGAGAAGGTGGACGAGAAGCTGCCCAATCCGGGATGGGGCCTGGCGCTCTTCGTCGCCCACCAGCCCCTGGCCACGGACAAGGCGCGCTCCGTGCTGCCGGCCGAGGTGCCCCTCGGCGATGCCAGCTTCAACGCGGCGCGGACCGCGCTGCTCGTGCGCGCCATCGTCTCCAAGCGCCCGTCGCTGCTGGGCCAGGCGCTGCGCGACCGGCTGCACCAGCCGCACCGCCTGCACCTCTATCCATGGGTCGAGGAGGTGATCAACGTCGCCGAGGCCGCGGGGGCTTACGGAGCGGCGATCTGCGGCGCCGGGCCCAGCGTGTTCGCATTCTGCGCCGCGTCGCAGGCGAACCGGATCGCAAATGCCATGGAGGAGGCGCATCCGCTTCGCGGTCGCGCGCTGGTGACCAGGATCACGGACAAAGGCATGTTTCGCACGTTGTGAGGCCTACCGCAAGCCTCATAGTCCAGAAGTACGGCGGGACCTCGGTCGGGTCCGCCGCGCGCATCCGTCGCGTCAGCCGCCGCATCGCGAACACCGTCGGTCAGGGCCACCAGGTCGTGGCCGTGGTGTCCGCGATGGGTCACACGACGGACCGCCTGATCACGCTCGCACAGAGCGTGAATCCGGAGCCGCCCGCGCGCGAGCTGGACATGCTGGTCGCCAACGGCGAGACGATCACGGCGCCGCTGGTCGCGATGTGCCTGCAGGGGATGGGCGTGCCGGCGGTGTCGCTGTCAGGCGCCCAGGCCGGAGTGAGAACGAGCGAGCACCACTCGCGCGCCCGCATCCGCGACATCAAGCCCGACCGGATCCTGGATGCGCTGCGCCGGAACCAGGTGCCGGTGATCGCCGGTTTTCAGGGAGTCACCGAGGAGCTCGAGATCACCACCCTCGGTCGCGGAGGCTCCGACACCACCGCGGTCGCCCTCGCGGCGGCGCTGGGCGCCGCATCGTGCGAGATCTACACCGACGTCGACGGCATCTACACCGCCGACCCACGCGTCGTGCGCTCGGCGCGCAAGCTGAGCCACATCCAGTACGACGAGATGCTGGAGCTGGCGGCTGTCGGTGCGCGCGTCATGCACCCGCGCGCCGTGGAGATCGCCGAGCTTTACAACGTGCCCATCCACGTGCGGTCGAGCTTCCACGAGGGCATGGGTACGATGATCGTCGCCCACGTCCCGATGGAAGATCGCCAACGTGTGCGCGGCATCGCACAGGAGACGAACGTCGCCAAGATCACCGTGATCGGCGTCCGCGATCGCCCGGGCGTCGCCGCGACCATCTTCGAGCCGCTCAGCGCGGCGGGCATCTCCGTCGACGTCATCGTCCAGAACATCGGCCGCTCGGGCCACACCGACCTCACGTTCTCGGTCGCCGAGTCAGACCTGAAGGCGGCAGAGAAGCTGGTCAAGATCGCGGCCAAAGAGGTGGGTGCCACGCGCGTCTCGTCGGCGGGCGGGATCGCGAAGCTCTCCATCGTCGGCACCGGGATGCTTGGAACGCCGGGGATCGCGGCGCGGATGTTTCGCGCGCTCGCCGAGGCGGGCATCAACATCGAGATGATCAGCACGTCCGAGATCCGGATCACGTGCCTCGTCGCCCGCGACCAGGTGGAGCGCGGTGTGCGCATCCTGCACAAAGCGTTCGAGCTGGACGCCGAACTCGCCTAAGCGATGCCTGTAAACGTCGCCATCGTCGGCCCGGCCGGGGCCGGCAAGACCACGCTGTTCAATGCGCTGACCGCGGGCCGCGGCGCGGACGGTGTCGGCATGGTGGACGTCCCGGACGAGCGGCTGACTCGCCTGACGGAAGCGGTCAACCCGGCCAAGACGACGCCGGCACAGGTCCGCGTCGAGGATTCGCCTCCCGGGAGCCGCGCCCAGCGCGTGGCCTTCGCGCGCCAGGCCGACGTGCTGCTCAAGGTCGCCCGCTGCTTCGGGCCGGACCCTGACCCGGTCGTCGAGCTCGAGGAGTTCGCGCTCGACCTTGTGCTGGCCGACCTCGCATCTGTGGAGAAGCGCCTCGAGGTCGTGGGCAAGGAGGCGAGGGCGGGGAAGAAAGACGCCCAGGCGGAGACCGAGGTCCTGGCCGCGGCCAAGGAGCACCTGGACGCCGGGCAGCAGCTGCGCACCCTGGCGTTGGAGCCTGACCAGCGGGCGATGCTCCTGGGGATCTTTCCGGTGACGCTCAAGCCGGCCGTTTACGTCGCCAACGCCGCGGAGGACCGGCTCCCGGCCGGCGGCGAGGCGGCGCTCAAGGTGAAGAAGCTGGCGGAGGGCGAGGGCGCGCCCTCGATCACGCTCTCGGCGCGCCTGGAGGCCGAGCTGGGCGAGCTGGATCCGGGCGAGCAGGCGGAGATGCGCGCGAGCTACGGCATCGACGAGACGAGCCTGGGCCGCATCGCCCGGGCCGTGTGGGAGGCGGGGGGCCTCATCACCTACTTCACCGCCGGCGAGCCCGAGGTGCGGGCCTGGCCGTGCGAGCGCGACGCGCCGGCGCCAATCGCCGCCTCCAAGATCCACACCGACTTCGAGAAGCATTTCATCCGGGCGGAGGTCACCTCCGTCGACGAGCTGGTGGCGGCCGGCTCGATGGACGCTCTGCGAGCTGCGGGCAAGCTGCGGGTCGAGGGCCGCGAATATCGCGTCAAGGACGGAGACGTCATTTTTTTCCGCATCGGTCGCTAAGTGCTTGCGCTCGGCGCCTCGGGGTTTCCAGAATTGCCGCCATGGCCCATCTGAAGTTCAGTGGGGCTCATGTGTGGGTGCGCGTCGAGGGTACGGAGGCGGTGCTCGGGCTGAGCGATTACCTCCAGGACCACATGGGAGACCTCACCTCACTCGAGCTGCCGGATCTTGGTGACATCATCCGCGCGACCAGGCCTATGGGCAGCGCCGAGTCGGAGGACGAGGTGACGCGGATCGAGGCGCCCATCTCCGGCGAGGTGACCGAGGTCAACGCGGCCGCGCTGGAAAATCCCGAGATCGTCAACAGCGATCCTTACGCGGGCGGCTGGCTGCTGCGTGTGCGCATTGAGGATTCCACCGAGCTCGACGAGCTGATCGGCGAGGAAGAGTACGCCGAGCTGACGACCGAGGCCTAAGAGATCCCGTAGGCCTCTCGGGTCGGCCGCCGGAGCAGGAACACGAGCACAGGAATCCCCACGAGGAGCAGCGACCAGGCCGACGAGACCACGACCGCGACGACCCAGCCCCAGGCGCGAAAGCTCTTGAGCCCGTAGTAGGCGGCCCCGTGCAGCACGGCCGCGACCAGCTCGAGGAAGGCGATCAGGATCGACTCGACCACGAGCAGGTTGTCGACGTTGGCCGTGATGCCGGCGTTGACCAGCGCCTGGCGCAGCTGGTCGCGGCCGAGCGGCGCCGCCATGACGGCGGCGAACTGCGTCAGCTCGATGAGCCAGAAAACGGCGCCCGCGGCAAACAGGTAAGGGAGCCAGCGGAAACTGTTGCCAGGCGACGTTTTACTCAAAGGGACTTGACAGTCACTACATTCGGGGTTATAAATGCACCGGGATACAACATATCGTAGCCAACGTCTCAACAGGTTGAGTCCCACGGCCCAACGACAGGCAGGCGGAACCCTCCCCGAGTAGCACCCCACGACGCAGCACGAGATCCCCTTGCCGCCTGCCTGTCCTGTCCTCCCCCTCACCTCCCCACTTGCTGGGGAGGTCGGCCCTGACCGCGCAGCGGTCTCGGCCGGGTGGGGAGAGTCCAGCCAGTTTCATATCCCCTCCCCACTTGCTGGGGAGGTCGGCCCTGACCGCGCAGCGGTCTCGGCCGGGTGGGGAGAGTCCAGCCAGTTTCATATCCCCTCCCCACTTGCTGGGGAGGTCGGCCCCGACCGCGCAGCGGTCTCGGCCGGGTGGGGAGAGTCCAGCCAGTTTCATATCCCCTCCCCACTTGCTGGGGAGGTCGGCCC
>WNGA01008152.1_pt1 | contig 14415 bp, 8 predicted proteins | sample 5400061 | NCBI WGS metagenome assembly WNGA01 (sample SAMN13153366, study PRJNA577476) | soil metagenome | isolation source: 100 cm soil or saprolite under grassland replicate 2 | place: USA:California | collected 2016-06-15 | reverse complement strand
AGTAAAAAAGTTTCTCTTCCTTTTTCTTCTCGCCTCGCACACCGCCTCCCTACAACCAAATTGGAAGGCATATTACCACACAACCAAAATTTCATGTTGCGATTTCTTACAAACTCTCAGAGTTTTTCAACAGCCTGTAAAGACCTGACCCTGACCGTTGACCGTGTGACCCTGACTGTGACCCTGACCCTGTGACCTTTCAGCTCTTGGTGTACGTCGTCTGGAATGTTTTTTACTGTCAGGGTTGCCATCCCGATCCTCCTCGAGTTGCGGTTTCAGATTGGCATCGTCCCAAAGAAAGGTGGTAATAGCATCAAGAATCGCCCCGTTTTCTGGACTCTACACATTAGGCAATAACTCCCGTCAGATTCACGTTGCTACAACAAAGCCCAAAAAATGCCTTGACAGCATAGATTTCACTTGCTATACGCCGAGACTTTATTTCCATGTAACCAATTGGATCGAATATTTCCGCTGTGGAATCGGGGGGCTCCGATGAAGAGACTTCGAGGTTTTGCATCTCTGTTGCTTCTTGGCTGGCTCCTTGTCCCTCCGCCTCTCATTGCGCAACAATCCACAACCCTATATGTCAACCGCACAGACCCCACCTGCGGTGGTCAGAGTCCCTGTTTCAGTACGATTCAAGCGGCTATTGACGCGGCACAGCCCCGCACAACGATTCGCATCCAAGCGGGTGTCTACGCCGAGCAGCTGACGATCGAAAAGAGCGACTTCGGCGGCGCGGTCGAAGCCGACCGCATTGTCATCGAGTCCGACCCTACGCTGCAACAGGAGCAAGTGGTTTTAAACGGGCCGGGCGGTTCTTCCTGCACGAATAATTTCGCCGTTCGAATGCGACGGTCCAACTTTGTTACGTTACGCGGTTTGACGATCACCGGCGCGGGCGCCCAGGCGATTATTTTAATGGGCGGCAACAACAGCAATCAGGGCATTCACATCGAGCTCAACCGCATCTTCGGCAACAGCCTCGCAAACAACTGTAATGGCGGCATTGAGATCAACGCCGGCAATCCCGGAACCATCGTCGCTAACAACTTGATCTACGGCAACGGCGGTAACGCTATCACCGTATTCGGCGAGAGAGGCGGTCCGCAGTACATCGTCAATAATACAATCTACGCCAACCAATGGAACGGCATCGAAGTTTCCGTTGGCCAACAGGTTTTGCTGGCGAACAACCTGATCAACGCCAACGGCAGCGCGACCGGAAAGCAGGGCACGAGGTTCGGCGTCCTGCGTCAAACCGCAAGTCCGCCTGCGCCGCAAAATCTTCAGTTGCGCAACAATCTCATCTGCGCCAACACCGGCGGCCAGCTCAGCGGCGCGATCCTGGATACCAGCGACTCCGGGAACTTCACGCCCCTGGGCAACGAAGGCCCCGGCGTGTCCGCGCTCCCCGGCTGCGACAATCCCGCCAATCTTTTTAGCAACCGCAACGGCCCCGATGGCGTGCCGAACACGATCGACGACGACTTCAGTTTGAAAGAGGATTCTTTGGCTATCGACGTTGGTATGGACCCGCGCACGCTGGGTCTCAGTCCGGCGTTCAACTCGATCTTCGAAGCCGATTTTCGCCAGGATAATATTCGCCCCGCCGACGGCAATGCCGACCGTGTCCCGGCATTTGACGTCAGCGCTTTCGAGTACCCCAATGCGCCGCCGATCGCCAACGCCGGCGCCAATCAGACGGTGTATCGCGGCCAGCTCGTTACGCTCAACGGTAGCCAAAGCAGCGACCCCGAAGGAGCGCCGCTTACTTACCAGTGGTCGATTATTTCCCAACCCGCCGGCAGTGACATTATCCTCACCGGTGCCAATACCGTCGCGCCCACCTTCACGCCGCTATTTCTCGGCGATTACAAATTCCAGCTAATCGTGAGCGATGGCCAATTCTCAAGCGCGGCGTCCATTGTGAGGGTTACCGTCATCAATCGAGGGCCAACGGCTAATGCCGGCGGTCCGTACATGGGTATCGTCGGGATTCCTGTTCAGTTCTCCGGCTCCGGGACCGACGCCGATGGAGATCCAATTACTTTCTCGTGGGACTTCGGTGATGGTAGTAAGGGGAATGGCCGGACGCCTGCCCATACATATGCTACCGTTAGCATTTACACCGTTACACTCACAGTCACGGATTCTGTCGGTGCATCGGCGGTTTCGCAATCAAGCGCAACGATCGAAGGGGTAAGTATTACCAACGTCGAACCGCCCAGCGGAGTGATCGGGACTCTCGTCACTATCACGGGTAACAACTTTGAGCCAGGCGCGACTCGGGTGACGTTCAACGGCACTTCGGCAGTCGTTCGCACGATCACCGACACCACGATCACCACAACGGTGCCAACTAGTGCCACAACCGGTCCACTAACAATTAGAACCTCCCGAGGAAGCGCCAGCCGAAACTTTACGGTCACGACGAGCCAGGATTTCAATCTGACGGTAAATCCCTCAAGCGTGCAGTCTGTCAAAGGCGGCTCGACAAGTATTTTGATCGACGCGATCCCGAGCAATGGTTTCAGTGGATTGATTCAACTCGCGACGGGCTCGCTTCCCCCAGGAGTAGTCGCGAATGTTTCTCCTTCGACTCTAGCTCCGAATAATCATTCAGTGTTGGCACTGAACACGACGAGCAGCACTCCAACTGGAGCGCATGCCGTAGAGATTCGCGCTAGTTCTCAACTCGATGGCCAATCGGTTACCAAAACCGCAACCGTGACGTTGAATATCGCGGCGCCAGGACAAACGGTGCTGGTTGGTCAAGTTTTGGACGGTGACGATCGGCCATTGCCAAATGTGAGCATCAAGCTCGGTGGCACAACATTGACTCATCTCGGTTCGTCCGACGCTGCGGGTAATTTGTTCATTCCCCTTTCCGTCACAGGTCCGCAAGTTTTCTTGATCGACGGCTCTCCGGCCAACACGGCGTCCATAAATTATCCGACGATACCGGTGACGATAGATATTCAAGCGACAGCAATCAATGAGCTTGGATATGTTCCACGCCTGCGAGGACACACCGTCGCGAAGCTGATTTCCTTCGTTCCGGGCCAAGCCACGATCATCACCGATCCGGATCTGCCCGGATTCAAGATGACTATTCCCGCCGGTGTGCGGATCATTGGCTGGGACGGACAGCCCAATTCGCAGTTTGGCGTGACCACAGTTCCCATCGATCGATCTCCACTGCCACCGCTTGTTCTTCCTCCCGGATTGGAGGCTCGGCAAACCTATCTATTCTCTTTCGGCAAGGTAGGCGGCGGTGTTCCTACGGGCAACATTTCCATAGACACGCCAAATAATTTTGGCGGCCTACCCGGCGAGAAAGTCGATCTTTACTTTTTTAACGAGGCTCCCGACGGCTCGGCTCCCAATCAATGGGAAAAGTATGGCACAGCAACGGTTTCCGATGACGGCACGACACTCGTCACTGACATCAACCCCGCAACCGGATTGCAGTATGGTATCCCGCGTTTTTGCTGCGGCGCCCTGACCCCCGTCTTCAACTTCATTAACAGGTTGTTTGGAGCGAGCGGCGGGCCGAATGACGGCGGCAATAAAGCAGGCGATCCAGTCGATGTCTCGACGGGGTTTTTCTACGTCGACAAGACTGACATGGTTCTCCCTGGACGGCTCCCTGCAGTCGTGACCAGAACCTATCGTACGAACTTCACGAACCCGGGACCATTCGGCATCGGAACCAGTGCATCTTTCGATATCTCATTGCAGGCGCCATCTATCTTTAACAACGAGACGGTTGTGCTTATTAGTCCCGGTAATAAACAAGATATTTTTTCTCGCCAGCCGGATGGAACGTACATCAACGCAACCTCGCCGTCTCTTCGTGGCGCCGTACTAACGCAAACTGGGCCACAGGAGCCGGCGTTTTCCTTGAGATTTAAAGACGGAATGATCTGGCGGTTCAATTCCTCAGGCACTCTCGCCAATCAAGGCGACCGTAACGGCAACTCGATTTCTTTCTCGCGGGATTCTTTCAACCGGGTCGTGAGGATCCGAGAACCAACGGGGAGGGAGTTAATACTCAACTACGGCAACCCAGGCCTCGGTCTCACTAATATCCAATCCATCACGGATCCGATCGGGCGACAAGTGCGCTACACCTATGATGCTTTAGGACGGTTAGAAACAGTGACGGATCCAGCCGGTGGCGTTACCCGGTACACTTACGACTCCGCCGATAGGATGCTGACCCTAAGAGATCCAAGGGGAATAACTTTCTTAATCAACGAATACGACGCCAACGGACGCGTGGTACGCCAAACTCAGGCTGACGGTGGTGTTTGGACGTTTGAATATACGAGCAACGGCACTTACGTCAGTCAGAGTGTTGTCACAAATCCTCGCGGACACGCAACAACTTATCGTTTTAATGCCGCCGGATACCTGACTAGCGAGACGGATGCATTGGGAATGACGACAACTTTCGAGAGACAGATAGAAAGGAATTTGACTATCTCTATTACCGATTCGCTAAGACGGGTAACGCGCTTTCAATACGATGCGACAGGCAATGTAACTGGGATTACGGACCCCGTCGGAAACTCTAGGACATTCGCCTACAATTCAAGTTTTAATCGAGTGGCGAGAATGACCGATCCACTGGGGAACATTACACGCTTTGACTATGACGCTTCGGGTAATCTCATAGCCATCATCGATCCCCTCGGAAATCGCACAACATTTACTTACAATGCTTTTGGCCAGCCTACCAGCACGACCGACCCACTGGGCAATATCGCGACCCTGACTTATGACGATACGGGGAATCTCGCTTCAATAACTGATCCTTTAGGTAATACCTCCCAAAGAACATATGACCTAGTTTCCCGTCCGACTGCCCGAAGCGATCCGCGCGGCAAGATAGCAAAGTATGTCTACGATGCCCTGAATCGACTCACTAGCATCACCGATCCCGCAGGGGGTGTGACTCGTTTCTTGTATGATGACAACGGGAACCTTGTCGAATTTACGGATGCTCGTGGCAACACTGTAGTTCACTCCTACGACAGCATGGATCGCTTGGCGACACGTACTGATCCTCTTGGTGCGGTCGAAACGTTACAGTTCGACGGGATGGGTAATGTTACGCGGCACACAGATCGTAAAGGTCAAGTCGCTATACTCGCTTATGATTCGCTGAACCGTCATATTCGCGCTGATTTTGCGGATGGGACAAGCACCGGCTATGTTTACGATAGTTATGGACGATTGATGTCGGCCAAAGACTCGGTTGACGGAAGTATTGCGAATCAATACGACAGCTTGGATCGGCTTGTGTCGCAGATTACTAAACTAGGTACGGTAAGTTATCAATACGATGCACTTAACCGGCGAACGAGGACCGATATTCCAGGGCGAATTCCGGTAACTTATAGCTATGATGCAGCCTCTCGTCTTACGCAGATAGTGCAAGGGACTGAGGCGGTGGATCTTGCCTATGATACTAGTGGTCGACGGACGCGCATGGCGCTACCGAATGGAGTTTCCACGGAGTATCAGTACGACGCGGCTTCTCGCCTGACTGCTCTAATCTACCATAGAGGACTTAGCCTCCTAGGTGATTTAACTTACCAGTACGATCGCGCGAGCAATCGCGCTGGTGTGGGCGGAAGTTTCGCACGAGCATTACTACCTAACTCAGTATCCTCGGCTACATACGATGCAGCCAACCGGCAACTTCAGTTTGGAAATAAGCAGATGAGTTTTGACGCGAACGGCAACTTATCTTCTACTACTGATTCGATTGGTACGACGCTATTCAGTTGGGATGCTCGGAATCGATTGATGGCGACCAGCGGGACTGGGACCACCGCCGGATTTGTATACGATGTGTTCGGTAGAAGATCCGAAGCAAGAGTAAACAGCCAGAGAGTGCAATACCAGTATGATGGCCTTAACCCAATTCAAGAGACCGCAGATGGAGGAACATCGGCAAACTTTCTTACAGGACCTGGCATCGACGAATACCTTGTTCGCACGGATGTTCCGTCTGGTTCAAAGCAGTATTTTCTCGCCGATGCTCTTGGTTCATCAGTAGCCTTGACCGACGACTTCGCAGTCGTTCAAACCGAATATACGTACGAGCCGTTCGGAAAAACTGCCGTTGCAGGCGGGCTGACTTTCAATCCTTTCCAGTATACCGGGCGCGAACTTGACGGGACAGGCCTCCACTATTATCGAGCAAGATATTATGACTCGGAAACACAAAGATTTATTGCGGAAGATCCACTAGGTATAGCAGCAGGTGATCCGAATCTGTTTGTCTATACAAAAAACAACCCCACAAACTTTCGTGATCCAACAGGCCAATTCGTGCCACAGGCCGTCGTAGCGGGAGCGCTGTGTGCGGTGGGAGCCGTGGCAGGCAGCTATACTTACCAACAGCTTGCGGGACGAAAAACTAGCTTTGCCGGTTTTCTTGGCAGCGCTGCTGCTGGATGTGTTGGAGGTCTTGGTCTTGGGTGGGGGATCGGGATTGCTCTGGAAGCAGTAATCCCAAGCATCATGGTGGGAGGCGGGCAAGTCGCGTTATGGGGAGGGATTGGAATAGCCGGAGGACGCCAACTAGCTACCGCTAAGGCGGCTGAGATTGGCGCAGCGACGATATACCAAACTTTCACCGGGTCGGCACTGTCGTTAGTGGAAGCGGCTATACCTAATACTATGACACAACCTTTGTGGTCGGCTCTCTCAGGTAGCTTTGTTTCTAGCGCGGGATCGGCAACAGTTTTAATCGGACGTCAACTTACCAGTACGAGTGTTTTCATGACCAACGAACTTCCCGTATTGCTACAAAATCGGGCTGTTCTCGAGTTCATCTTCTACTAATCATCAAGATATACATGGAGGTGAGAACATGGCTTTTCAAACCTGTCAACAGAGGTCTTCACAGGGCAGGGCTTTACAGAGGTTGGTGTATAGGTCTATTAACAACCCTTTGCCTGGACCTTGTTTTTGATTCGGCGTTGATTTTCCCTATCGAATAGAATGACACAACCCGCCGCCGCTGTGGCTCTGATTCGCCATATTGTTTTTCGGGTTGTGCCATGCATTGATCGAGAGCGTGCTGTTGGTGCCCAGATAGTAACCATTTTAGTTCGAACACTGGAAGACTTTGTGTTAAAAAGATGTACCGACTTATACGCAGCAGTTTATTCACCAGATGCTAGAATGGCTCTTCAATACGAATCCTAAGAAGACGATTGCAAAGAAAGCTGTTCGTCGCGCTCAAAAGCTTCTCCGCTCGAGGCAAGCTCCCGAGTTCAATGCTAAAGTAGACTACCTCCTGTGGTACGGCGCGGTGGACATCGACCCCAAATACTGTGTCGTATGGATAATCCTAAGCGGTCCGGATTCGGAGCTCATTCCGGCTATGCTAATGCCCGCACGCGATGAGAAGTCGCGGCGTCGTGCGACGGAGGCACTGAGCCCCAAAGACTGCCAGTGGTTAGAAGAGCTCGCTGCCGCTGTTGAACGCGAGTTTCGCGCTTGCGGCTGGGAATGGCAGACGCCCAATATCGGGATTGAATCAGCAGAACGCGTGAAGCGTGGCGGCGGATTCTTCTACTTTCGATAAGCGGGTTCTGCATCGAAAGCATTCTCATATTAAGACGCACCACGGAAACCTGAAATGAGAGATTGGTGGTACGTGTTACTTTACCTTAAGATTCAAAATTAATATATCCTTCGCTCTCGAATTGGTCTGCGCCGTTTTGCGAAGCCATCTGCCTCGGGAACTCGCTTAGACCTGACTTGCGGTGGAACACCACCCAAAATTCATCTACCGTTCCGCTAGAACGGATTCTTCACTACCAAATACCGCTTGCGACTGCCGAGTCGTACAACTTGGGACTTGCCCCGGGGGCGTGGAATCCAGTAGTCAAAAAAAATTTTGTTGACATTTCATTATCCGTCTTATATACGCCGAGCCTTCATTTCTATGTAGTCGATTAATCAAATTTCGCTGCAGATGGAGGGCTCCGGTGAAGATACTTCTAGGGTTTGCATCTATGTTGCTGCTCTTTAGCTCGCCCTTCGCCGGTCAGCCCTCAATAGCGCAACAATCCACAGTATCGTATGTGAATCGGGCCGATCCGGCCTGCAGTGGCGCAAGTCGTTGTTACACTATCATCCAAGCAGCCATCGACGCGGTACAGCTCCACAAGATCATTCGCATCCAGGGACATTTACTTCGCCGGTGCAGCTACGAAAGTGTTTTAGATTCAAGGAGCACGAGTTAAACGTTTGTCTCTCGATTGTTCTAAAAGAAGTATCGCGACGAAATTGTTAGGCGCAGAGCGCGAGAGAAAAGAAGCATGACGCGTTGAGGACATAACGGGAGAGAGGATCTTTGTATGCGCATCTTAAGGAATCTCAAGAGGGATCCGTGTCGTCGTTCAGAGATGTTGTTTCTTGTATGTCTCGCCCTCGCTTTCTCCTTTGGCTATGTTTTCGCTCAGCAACCGCAGATTGTTTATATCTATGACGACCTCGGCCGTCTTGTCCGGGTCATTACTGAAACCGGTGACGCGGCTACCTATCATTACGATGCAGTTGGCAACCTTCTCCGCATCACGCGCGATACTGGCGTTTCCGCTACTGCCAGCGTGATCAACGTTGCCCCGAATTCGGGCGTTCGCGGTGCTTCTTTCCCTATATCGATTTCCGGTCTTAACCTTGCCGGCGCTAATCTGATCACCAGCGTAGCCGGGATAACATTCTCGAATGTTCGGACGACGCTGGACCAGATCGTGGCGGACATCACGATAAATACAACTGTCCCAACCGGTACGACGCAAATAGTAGTTGAAACCCAGTTTGGTACGATACCGACCTCGTTCACAGTGACAGATACCGCCCCTTCAGTGCTGATCTTATCGCCAGCCGAGGGGGTAACGACGATGGAAGGAGTGCAACTCACGCTCTCCGCGCAGGCGGCCGACAACGTCCAAGTAACTCAGGTTGTTTGGATCTTAAACGGTGTAGCAGAGACACCCGTGTTCACTCCGCCGTATCAAAAGGTCGTGAAGGTGCCAGTCAATATAACGACTTTAAGTATTGCGGCCACAGCAACGGATAGTGTCGGACAGACGAGCACCGCAACAAAGACCATTACCGTTCAACCTGATCCGCCGCCTACAGTCGTAATTACGTCGCCCCCTGCTGGATCAACTGCCGAGGAAGGAACCCAACTTACTCTGGCCGCACAGGCAACGGACAATGTAGAAGTGAGACAGTTTACGTGGACTGTGAACGGCGTTGAGCAGAATTCAAATTTCACTCCTCCCTATGAGAGAGTTGTCACGGTGCCGATCGGTCTGAGCTCGTTAACAATTGTGGGCGCTGCCATTGACAATCTAGGTCGAACCGGCACGGCCACGCGAACGATAACCGTGACAGCTACGCCCCGGACTACTGTCATTGGTCGGGTGATTACCAGCGCCGGCCAAGCGATCGCCGGTGCTACGGTACGAGCATTTAGTCAGTATATTTCCCAGAGTCAAACTGATGGTACGTTTAGTATTTCACAAGTACCGACGGTCCTGGGACCGATTACAGTGACAGCCGAAGTGCAGCAGGGAACATCAACTCTAACTGGCGTATCAGCATCCGTTCCGGCCGTTGCCAATGCAATTACCAACGTCGGCGACGTCACTATCGCGTCCGGGGCGGTCGCCGATCTCTATCCGGGACCAAGGATTGCCATCGACGCGGCAGCGTACCTAGCTGTCGTTGATCTAAACGGTGACGGGATCTTGGATATCGCCGCGCCGAACATTTCAAGCAACGAGGTATTTGTATTTTTGGGGATCGGTAACGGGATCTTTCAAACCGAGCAGCGTTTTGCGACCGGGAACTCTCCTTGGTCGATAGCAGTGGGCGATTTAAACGCTGACGGCATTAAGGACATTGTGACCACCAACACCGCATCCGACGATATTTCCGTCCTATTGGGTAACGGCAACGGCACATTTCAAGCGCATCAGAGTTACGCAGCCGGCGATTTCCCATTTTCTGTCACGCTATCCGATCTAAATGCTGACGGATTTCTTGATATCGTAGTAGCGAATGAAGGTGTGTCCATATTAATGGGCAACGGCAATGGGACATTTCAACCGCATCAACGTTTGACTACCGGCACGGTACCCTGGTGGGTTGCGGTGGCTGATCTGAACGGAGATGCCATTCCAGACATAGTCACGGTAAACAGCGATGCTGACGATGTTTCAGTGTTGTTAGGCAATGGCGGCGGCACTTTTCAGCCGCAGCAACGTATCCCGGCGGGGGTGGACCCATCGTCCGTGGCCGTAGCTGATCTAAACGGCGACGGTTTCCAAGACCTGGCAGTTGCGAATAATTTTTCCGATGACATATCCGTGCTGTTAGGTAATGGCAACGGAGCGTTTCAGGCGGAACAGAGGTTCTTCGCTGGCGGACATAGTATCTCAATAGCGATTGCGGATGTAAATGGTGACGGTAATCAAGATGTTGTGGTCGCAATTCAAGAAAGCAACTTCGTGTCTGTACTCCTAGGTAATGGTAACGGCACGTTTCAGAGCCAGCAAAGTGTTCTAGTGGGCACGGCGCCGCAGTTCGTTGCAGTTGCGGACGTGAACGAAGACGGGTTCTCAGACCTGGTAACGTCCGTCCCGTTTAATGACGTGCTTGTGTTATCCTTTGGCAACGGTGAGGGTAGTTTTCAGCCCCAGCCTGCGCCGCCAAGCTTTGCAGTAGGAACATTCCCTCTCTCGATAGCTGTCGGCGAGCTCAATAGCGATGGGTTTCCTGATGTCGTGACGGCAAATCGTACTTCTGGAGATGTGTCTGTCCTTTTAGGCAACGGGAATGGGACATTCCAACCACAACAACGAGCTTCAACTGGTAGTTCCCCTCAAACCACCGCAATCGCGGATTTGAACGGTGATGGATTCCGTGACTTGGTTGTGGCGAACGGCGGCACAAATGATGTCTCTATCCTGTTGGGTAATGGCGACGGGACATTTCAGACGCAGCAAAGATTTGCCGCGGGCTCTTTCCCAAATTCAATGGCAATTGCAGATCTGAATGGCGACGGTTTTCCTGACATCGTCACGGCCAATGGTACTTCCAACGATGCCTCGATCTTACTAGGCAATGGTGACGGCACGTTTCAGGCCCAGCAGACATCGGTGGTCGGAAATTCTCCCAGCGCGGTGGCAGTCGCCGATCTGAACGGCGATGGATTTTTGGATATTGTAGCCGCGAATAGTAACAGCGCCGACGTTTCAGTATTGCTGGGCATCGGTAATGGTACTTTCCAAGTCCAACAACGTTTCGCGGTATCCTCTAATCCTAACTCTATCGCAATCGCTGATCTGAATGGCGACAATGTACCGGATCTAGCGGTCCTAAGTTCGTCGGCGGTCGCGGTTTTGAGAGGTAACGGTAACGGCACATTTCAAGCCGAGCAACGCTTCACGGCCGGCTTTGGTTCCAGGTCCGTAAAAGTCGTGGATGTGAACGGAGATAGTTTTCTGGATCTATTAACCGCAAATAGGGTAACCGGTGATTTTTCTGTTTTGCTGGGGAACGGTGCGGGCAACTTCCAATCACACCAGCGATTTGTGGCTGGCAATGATCCACGATCCATGGCTGTCCTTGACGTCAATGGGGATGGCAAGCCCGACGTTATCACCGCAAACGGCAATCTAAACGCTGTGTCTGTGATCATCCATCGTTAAGCGATGACTTCCGGTAATTTAGGCAAATAACTTCCGAAAGTGCGTCGGGCGCAAGAGTTCCCCGAATCGATCTTCGTCGGTGTTGGGGTTCCGTCGGCCTTGGGTCGTGCCTGGATATTTTGACAATCTTCCGACGAATGAACGGCCACGATAGTTTGTTTGCTTAAATGTATGGTAGGGTTGGCCACCAGTACTCGAAGGCAAAAAATAACGGCACCACGGACTCCACATAGGACACGTTCAACCATTTGACGCGAGCGACTAACCCGCTGCCGTCGAATCCGCTGGAGACCTACAACTATGACGCGGTCGGTAACTGGACCAACTCCAACCCAGAACGGGTCATCGGTCTTCAACTCAGCCACGGAAAGGAGCCGAAAGGGGTCAACCGAGTGGTCAAGTCTTTTGTTGACAGAACTCCCGCACCAACCTCTCAATTTGATCTCTAAATCCCTTCTCCTTCTCCATCTTTGTCTGTACGCCGTAGCAACACCAGCCCACCGCACCATAACTTCCCAGTCCAAACAGCCTGGCCGTCTCCCGAAGCGTCTGATCGCAACAGTGCCGCACCAAATACATCGCCACCTTCCGCGCCTCGTTCTCTTTACCCCGTACTCCCTGAACGACTTCCTCTCTGGATATTCGGTAGCTCTCGGCTACTCGCCGGATTACGTTCTGCGCACTCGTTTGCACCCCCCGCCGTTGGTAACGTGGATGCTCTTTGACTAACGGCCCTAGCGGCTTTCTTATCCGCTCGACGAACTCTTCTCCTCCTAGCACCGGACTCTGGTGACCGGACTCATAAAATTGCTCCAGGGCTTCTTCGTTTCCTGACAGGACAAACTCGTGGAAGGCTTTACTCCCGCCTACTTGTTCCAATACCGCGTCGGTGTTGAACCACGGAGGCCGGGTTTTCGTTTGGAGATAATGACGGTGACTGCTCCAACGGTACTCTTCCGGGTATCTGACCATTGCTGATTCCACCGGATTTAGATGAATGTAGCGAACAACTTGAGCTAAATATTCGTCGGCATCGACCAAGATGGCCTTGTAGCGGCCCCGAAACAGCGGGCCATCGCGATCGTGACTACGGTTAAACCGTTGGGTGTAAAGCCCGTCTACATGGCGCATGACGCGAGATAGGTTTCCCTTCGGGGTGGTTAGACACACAGGGTAGTGGTTCCTCATCAGGCAGTAGCTGAACACGTCAATGCCCCACTGCCTGTGGGCCTCAGCAAGGGTGTTTAGAAATACCTGATAGTCTTGTTCGTCAAGGAAGGTTGTTTGTCTGGCCATGCCCCGGTTTATGACATGATAAACCGCTCCTTCAAAGCAGCCCGTCCCAGAGTCGGTGCAGGTCCAATGGCGCACGATCCGGTGCCACGCGGACACAGATTTGATTGCCACCACGGTCACCCTGCGAGTACTCCCGCGTGAGTAACTGCACGGTGTGTAGGGGCTGATGCAGATCGCCAACAAGGTGAAAAAGCCACGTTAGCGCGATTGCTCGTTTTGCCGGATCGCTCGCACCTACTCCAATGCGCTCGTTCTCTGCTATTGCGGTGAGAATGTTTTCTGCCTGTAGGGGTTTCGTTTGAACGCTGGCGGGTTCGTCCTCGGGTCTGAACGGCCTGGATTGCTGTGCTTCTAGGGGGTGGAAGGGCGCGATGGAAAAAACGAACAGAGCAGGATATCGTGAGCTGACCTAATCGTTCAGTCGTTAGGGAGGTCATATGGTTGTTGAAGTCAAATACCAAACGAAAAGGGACGCGACTACCGAATATACAGACTTCACTCAGACCGAGTATTTTGAAACCGGTAAAATACCGGATAAACCGACTATAGTTAGAAAATTGTTAGAGATGGGCGTGGATTTTGCCGAAGATACAGTTTTAATTTCCGCCTACATTGATGGGGATGGTGACACACTGAGAAGAGGCGGATTTCGTATAACTGAACTGTGAATCTTAAAAACCCTTCACGCGGCGGCTCATCAAAGATCTTGAAAAACGTAGAAATTGGCAGCAGCGCGAAGTAGCTAAATCAAAAGTATTTAGCTATGGATCTGTGTTCGATTTCGCTGGCTTGGTCGAATCACTCACTCAATCGGGGTCCTGTTAGGACCCTGGCGCGACCTCGGCGATTGCGCGGAGTATGACGACCCCACCCGGTTCGAAAAAGTCGAACTGAAGCGACTGCCGTCACAAGTTATACGCACAGTCTATATCGTATGGCGTGGATTGTGATTCAGAGCAAAGGGCGTTCCGCCGTTCTGCGGATAGACATTTGTCCATTCGATCTAATTTCCACTCGGTCACCGATCACCCCATACGGCAGGCTGGCTGAAGGCTTAAAGAATACTATGACAAATCCGTGTTAGCTATCTCCTGGATAGAGCAGCCGACGCAAGACTTTAGAAGAGAGTAAATTTCATAATAGAAGCCGAAATCGTCAAACAGCAACGTTCCCAAATAATCACGACCATCGATTTCCACTCTTAAATACACCGTATTGTCGGGCCGCGTCCCCGGGTGTGTGGAAATTCGTATTTCGGTATCCATGTCTGAAAAATTTCTTCCACAATTGCCTTATAACGAACGATCTCAAAGCAGCCAAGGCTTCACTATCCCCCCTCAAGCGGCTTTTAAGAGAGAAA
>WNGA01031585.1_pt1 | contig 14417 bp, 17 predicted proteins | sample 5400061 | NCBI WGS metagenome assembly WNGA01 (sample SAMN13153366, study PRJNA577476) | soil metagenome | isolation source: 100 cm soil or saprolite under grassland replicate 2 | place: USA:California | collected 2016-06-15 | reverse complement strand
CAGGGTGTCGGCGGCGGATACCAGCTCGGCCCGGGACAGGACCTTCCACCGCTGCTGCTCGATGACGACGAGGCGATCGCCACCGCGGTCTCCCTGCTCGCCGGCGCGGACGGCGCCGTCACCGGGGCGGGCGAGGCCGCCGTACGGGCGCTGACCAAGCTCGACCGGGTGTTGCCCGCTCGGCTGAAGCACGAGGTACGGGCGCTGTCCGGCTCGGTCGAGTCCTTCGGCGGGGGCCGCGCACCGGTCGACCCTGAGGTGCTCATGACGTTGGCCAGAGCCTGCCGCGACGAGGTCGAGGCCGGCTTCGACTACCCGTCCGGGGACCGAACGCAACGACGGCGGGTCGAGCCGTACCGCCTGGTCGCCTCGGACCGGCGGTGGTACCTCCTCGCCTACGACCTCGATCGCGACGACTGGCGCAACTTCCGGCTCGACCGTATGACCGAGGTCTCCGCACGGACCTGGCGCTTCCACCCGCGCCCGGCTCCCGACGCGGCGACGTACGTGCAGGAGAGTGTCGCGAGCCGGGTGTACCCGCACCAGGCCCGCTTCCTCGTGCACGCATCGGCTGAGACTGTGCGCGCACAGCTTCCGGCGTCTGCGGCCGTCGTACGACAGCGAGACAGCACAACCTGCGAGGTGATCAGCGGCGGCGGCACGCAGCCGATGCCGCGCCCTCGCGGACAAACTGCTGTCAGCGACCAGGACGCCTAGCTCACCGCCTGCTTGACCAGCGCGGCGATCCTTGCCTCGTCGGCAGCGGTCAACTCTGTCAGCGCGTACGACGTCGGCCACATGGCGCCTTCGTCGAGGTTCGCCTTGTCGTTGAACCCCAGCGTCGCGTACCGAGCCTTGAACTTCAGCGCGGGTTGGAGGAAGCAGATGACATCGCCGCCCTTCGCGTACGCGGGCATCCCGTACCAGGTCCTCGGCGAGAGTTCCGGCGCGCTGGCCGTGATGATCGCGTGGATCCGCTCGGCCATGAGGCGATCCGGCTCCACCATCTCGGCGATCTTCGCTAGTAGCTCGCTCTCCCCGTCGGCGCCCGCCTTCAGTTCTTGGGCGCGCTCCCTTACCGCGGCTTTCTCGTCGTCGGTGAAACCCTTGCCTGTGGTTCGCCGCGTGACCTTCGTTGCAGTAGCCATTGCAATCACCTCCAGTGAATATCCGTTGCAGTCACGCTGGTTGAGGCTCGGGAGCCTCTGCTTCTTGATTCCTGATCACCTGTTCCGCGAGCGCCTCCACGTCCAACGGCTGCGCGTACTCACCGTCGATCTGGTCACGACCCCGCAACCGCGCGGGATCACTCAGCCGCTGGGCCTCGACCATGGCGCGTCCCCACTCGACTCGACACATCACAGAAGTCCTTTCAGGCGCCGACGTAGGCAGCGAGGTGTTCGCCGGTCAGGGTTTTGCGGGCACCCACGAGGTCGGCAGGTGAGCCCTCGAAGACGATCCGTCCGCCGTCGTGGCCCGCGCCGGGCCCGAGGTCGATGATCCAGTCCGCGTGCGCCATCACCGCTTGATGGTGCTCGATCACAATGACCGACTTGCCCGAGTCCACGAGCCGGTCGAGCAAACCCAGCAACTGCTCGACGTCGGCCAGGTGCAGGCCGGTGGTCGGCTCGTCGAGGACGTAGACGTCGCCCTTCTCAGCCATCTGAGCGGCCAGCTTGAGCCGCTGCCGCTCGCCGCCGGACAGCGTGGTCAGCGGCTGCCCCAGCGAGAGGTAGCCGAGCCCGACATCGGCCAGCCGGTCGAGGACCTTGTGCGCAGCCGGCGTACGCGCCTCGCCGTCCGCGAAGAATTCCTCGGCCTCGGTCACCGGCATCGCGAGTACCTCGGCGATGTTCCGGCCGCCCAGCGTGTACTCCAGCACCGAGGCCTGGAACCGCCTGCCCTCGCACTCCTCGCAGGTGGTGGCGACGGTGTCCATGATGCCGAGCTCGGTGTAGATGACGCCCGCGCCGTTGCAGGTGGGACAGGCGCCCTCGGAGTTGGAGCTGAAGAGCGCCGGCTTCACGCCATTGGCCTTCGCGAACGCCTTGCGGATCGGTTCGAGCAGTCCGGTGTACGTCGCTGGGTTGCTTCGACGCGAGCCGCGGATCCCGGCCTGGTCGATCACCAGCACGCCGTCGCGGCCGGCGACCGAGCCGTCGATCAGCGAGCTCTTGCCGGAGCCTGCGACACCCGTGAGTACACAGAGCACCCCGAGCGGGATGTCGACGTCGACGCCTCGGAGGTTGTTCGTCGTGGCACCGCGGACCTCCAGCTTGGCGGATGACGCGCGTACCGAATCCTTGAGCCTCGCCCGGTCGTCGAGATGGCGGCCGGTGATGGTGTCACTCTTCCGCAGGCCCTCCAGGGTGCCCTCGAAGCAGATCGTGCCACCCGCCGTACCGGCGCCGGGGCCGAGGTCGACGACGTGGTCGGCGATCGCGATCGTCTCGGGCTTGTGCTCCACGACGAGCACGGTGTTGCCCTTGTTGCGCAGCTGCAGCAGCAGGTTGTTCATCCGCTCGATGTCGTGCGGGTGAAGGCCGATCGTGGGCTCGTCGAAGACGTAGGTGACATCGGTGAGCGACGAGCCGAGGTGGCGGATCATCCTGGTGCGCTGCGCCTCTCCCCCGGACAGCGTGCCCGACGGCCGGTCGAGCGAGAGGTACCCCAGGCCGATCTCCGCGAACGAGTCGAGGAGGTGCTGCAGCCCGCCGAGCAACGGGGCCACCGACGGTTCCTTGAGGGCGCGGATCCAGTCCGCCAGGTCGCTGATCTGCATCGCGCAGACGTCGGCGATGTTCTTCCCCTTGATCTTCGACGACAGGGCTTCCTTGCTGAGCCGGGTGCCGTCGCAGTCGGGACAGGTGGTGAACGTCACCGCCCGCTCGACGAAGGCCCGGACGTGCGGCTGCAGCGCGTCGATGTCCTTGGACAGCATCGACTTCTGGATCTTGGGGATCACGCCCTCGTAGGTGAGGTTGATGCCCTCGACCTTGATCTTGGTCGGCTCCCGGTACAGCAGGTCGTGCAGTTCCTTCTTGGTGTACTTCTTGATCGGCTTGTCCATGTTGAAGTAGCCGGAGCCGCTGAAGATACGCCCGTACCAGCCGTCCATGCTGTAGCCGGGGATCGTGAGGGCTCCCTCGTTGAGCGACTTCGTCTCGTCGTACAACGCGGACAGATCGAAGTCGTTGACCGATCCCATGCCTTCGCAGCGCGGGCACATGCCGCCGTGGTAGACGGCGTTGCGCACCACGAGCCGCTCTCCTTGGCCCTTGTCGATATTCATCGCGCCGGTCGCGGTCCGCCTCGGGACGTTGAACGCGTACGCGACCGGAGGCCCGATGTGCGGCTTCGCGAGCCGGCTGAAGAGGATGCGCAGCATGGCGTTGGCGTCGGTGGCGGTGCCGACGGTGGAGCGCGGGTTGGAGCCCATCCGCTCCTGGTTGACGATGATGGCGGTCGTCAGACCATCCAGTACGTCGACCTCCGGCCGCGACAGCGTCGGCATGAAACCCTGGACGAACGCGCTGTAGGTCTCGTTGATCATCCGCTGCGACTCCGCGGCGATCGTGTCGAACACCAGGGAGCTCTTGCCCGAGCCGGAGACGCCGGTGAACACCGTCAGCCGCCGCTTCGGGATCTCGATGCTGACGTCCTTCAGGTTGTTCTCCCGCGCCCCGTGCACGCGGATCAGATCGTGGCTGTCGGCAACGTGCTGCGCGTCGGTCGTCCTGGCCTTGCTCATCGTGTCTCCATGTGTTGGGTTCGGCCTCGATTCAATCAATTCGAGCGGTACGGCGCTCAGCGGTCCTGGATCAGTCCGAGGACGTTGCCGTCGAGGTCGGTGAAAGTGGCCACCAGCCGCCCGCCACCGACGTCGCGCGGGGTCTCCTTCACGGTCGCACCCGCGGCGGCCACCTCGGCCAGCTTCGCCTCGATGTCCGTCACGTGCCAGTAGGCAACCGGCGAAGCGGGGCTCTGCGGTCCACCGGCCGGCACCAGCCCGATCTGCTGGCCCTCGGCCTCGAAGCCGACGTAGTACGGCGAGTCGGTCTGTGGCTGTACGCCGAGCAGAGCGGCGTACACCTCTTTCGCCTTCGCGAGGTCGGACACGGGGTGCAGCACGGTCTTGATTCCTTGAGTAGTCATTGGTCACTCCATTCGTTGAACTGCCTGGTTGTCACGCTAGTTGCGGCCTGAGGGCCCGCGCTTCTCGATTCCTGATCGGTTCTACTGGTCCCGCCGACGAGCCAGCAGCAGGACGCACGCAACGGCGCCGAGTGCAACGGTCGCGAGTCCTGAGCCGCCGAGCGTTGCTCGCGGGCCGAACGCGGTTGTCAGCGGGCCGCCGAGCGCCGTACCGAGCGGCGATGCGGTGAGTAGCGCTGCGCTGCGGGCTGCGAGCATCGCGGCCAGGTGCTGTGGTGGCGCCTTCGCCTGCCGCCGAGCGTGAAGCACGCGACGGTGACGGCGGTCGGTACGTCGAACCCGAACGGCAACAGCATCAGCCCCCAGCCGACCACGATCGCGAGCGTTACAGGCCAGAGCGGCAGCTGTCGCAGCGCGCCGGCCGCGAGCCCGCCCAGCACCGCGCCGATGCCGAACAGCATCCAGTAGAGGCCGAGTAACGCGCCCGGCGCGTGCAGGTCCTCGGTCACGTGGAGCGGCAGGGCAACCTCGACCGGCCCGTACAGCAGGTTGAAGAACCAGGTGAGCGTCAACAGCCCGAGCAGCTCAGGGTGGGACCGCAGCAACGCGAACCCACCGCGAGCGGCCTTCTGGTCGACTGGTGAGGCGTGCCCCTCCTGACTCAGTCGGGTGCGCACGACCAGTACGGCGAGGAACACGTAGCTCATAGCGTCCAGGCCGAGCACGAGCGCGGAGCTGACGTACGTCACGAGCACACCGGCGATCGCAGGCCCGGCGATCGTGGCAGCGAAGTTGAGCGAGCTGTCGAGGGTGTTCGCGGCGAGCCGCTGCTCCTCGGGCAGCAGCTCGGCAAGCAGCGTGTACCTGCCCGCGCTGCCCCACGCATGTAGTAGCGAGGAGATCGCGAGCAGTACGACGTACAGCGGCAGCGTGAGCACCCCGGCCAGCCAGGCCAGCGGTACGGCGCCGATGAACACGGCGCGCACCACGTTGTCAGCGAGCAGCAGCCGCCTGGCTGACACCCGGCGCAGGCGGCGGCCGAAGACCAGCGCACCGACAACACCCGGCATCGTGTACGCGGCCACGGCGCCACCAACCCACAGCCCCGCGGTCGCTTGCGGCGCGAGCTCGATGGCGAGCCACGCCACCGCGACGAAGCTCATCCCGTCGCCGAGGTACGAGACCGCGAAGCCCAGGATCAGTCGCCGGAACACCCGGTTCGCGAGCACCGGCCGATAGGCGGCGGGTACGAGGCGGTGGAGCACTGCTGTCGGTTGAGCCTCGACGGCTTAGCGCAGCTCCTGGATGCGGATCATGTTGCCCGCGGGATCGCGAAAGGCGCAGTCGCGAACGCCGTACGGCTGCTCGGTCGGCTCCTGGATGACCTCCGCGTCGCCGGCCTCCAGCCGCTCGAACACGCCGTCGAGGTCCGTCGTGGCCAGCAGGATCCAGCCATAGGTGCCTTTGGCCATCATCTCCTGGATGGTACGGCGCTCGTCGTCGGTGATACCGGGATCGGCGGCAGGCGGCGCCAGCAGGATGGACGTACCAGGCTGGTTGGCCGGGCCGACCGTGATCCAGCGCATCTTGCCGCTGCCGACGTCGGTGCGGACCTCGAAGCCGAGGACGTCGCGATAGAAGGCCAGCGAGGCCTCCGGGTCGTCGTGCGGGAGGGAGGTCGTGTGAATGGTGATGTCCATGGCCGTCACGCTAGCTGTGGCTCGGTTGCGCGCGCTTCTTGATTCCTGATCGGTCTGGTCACCTGCTTGGCGATGCAGGCCGGCATCCCCTCCGTCGTACGCGCGCCCTCGCGCCGGTAGACGCTCGGCGGCACCCCGACCAACTCGGTGAACCGGGTGCTGAAGGTGCCGAGTGAGGAGCAGCCGACGGCGAAGCAGATCTCGGTCACGCTGAGGTCCCCGCGACGCAGCAGAGTCATCGCGCGCTCGATCCGTCGTGTCATGAGGTAGCGGTACGGCGACTCGCCGTACGCGAGCTTGAACTCCCGGCTCAGATGCCCCGCCGACATATGCACGCCCCGCGCCAGCGCCTCGACATCCAACGGCTGCGCGTACTCCCGATCAATCCGGTCCTTCACGCGCCGCAACCGAGCAAGATCCCCCAACCGCTGCTCCTCAACACCCCGACTCCCCATACCCGAGATCGTGCCACATCCGCCTGCATGCGGAGCAAGATTCGGGGTGACGACGAACTCGAGGGCTGGCTGCAGGAGTCTCACGACACCGTGGGACTCCAGACACGCTAGTCGGCGAAGTGTGCGCCCCAGTTGAGGTAGGCGACGTTGGCCAGGAGCCAGCCGAAGCCGATTGCTTGTTGGCCGTCTCGTTCGGGGGTTGGCTGGTAGCGGTTGTAGAGCGCAAGACAGTGCTGGTGCACTCGCGGGTCCCAGGGAGTTGCTTGCATCCAGCGGGGTGCTTGGTGGGCGACGGAGGCGGCTCCAATTGCGGTGCCGGCGACGGTGGTGTGGACGGCGGGCTGGCCGTCCGGGGCAGGTCTTGTACGGGTGGTCGGCACGCCAAGCAGGCAGCGACAGGCCGCGGTAGTCGGTGACGCCGCGGTCGCTGTCGCGGACCGTGAGGACCTGGTCGACGTTGTCGATCAGCCGGTCGAGGTAGTACATGTCGCGGTACGTCTCGTACATCCGGACGAGGCCGAGCAGCACGTACGACTGGCTCCAGGCCAGCATCCCGGACCGGCCGTCGGCGTTGGTGTTGTCGTTCGGCTGATCCCGATCAGCTTGCCCGCGACGCGCGGCCCCTAAAGCTCGACTGACAGGTGCGGACTTAGCGCCCGGAGGAAGTCCGCTGCGTCGAACATGGCGCCGGCCGAGGCCGCCCCGGTCGTCCGCGACTGCCCGGCGAGGATCCGCCGTACGGCCTCCACCACCAGCGGCGCGGTGACCGCGTAGATGTCCTGGCCGCGAGCCGTGGCCCGTCGCTCGACGCCATCCGCGCGTACGACGACATCGACGACGAACGTCTGGTCCGAGCGACCCAGCGCATCCACCGGCTTCGGCGCCGGCGTGTCATCGTGAGCCAGGTCCCCAGCAGCCCCGACGGTCATGTACGTGCGGACCTCGGGCACGTCCAGGTGGCTCGGAACCGTCACGATATCGGCCATGGTGAACTCCGCGATCACCTCTCGGCGGCCCAGCGGCTCGGGAAAGAGCCAGTCCTGCGTGACCGGCTTGTCGTCGTGATACTGCACGGCGCCGCCCGTAAACCGCACCCGCCGGCCGGCTCGACGCTGGTGCGACACCTGCCCTGCGGCCCGGGTGCCGGGCGTCGGATGCCAACTGCTCAACCCATAGGCCACGTGCACCTCATCGGCGGTAGTCCGCTCCCCCAGCGCCGCGGTGACCAGCAGGTCGCCGAGCCCACCGTAGAAGGCCATGGCTGGTACGACGGGTACGTCCGCCTTCGCATAGTCGGCGAACGTCGACGCATTCGCCTCGATCTCAGCCGCCACATCGACGTACGGAATCCCTGCCCGCGCCGCCGCCTCGACCACCGGGCCTGCGGTGATCGCGAACGGTCCCGCGCAGTTGACGACGGCTGCGGCGCCCGTCAGCGCCCGGTCCAAGGAACTCGGGTCGTCCACGGTCGCGGGCCGTTGCGGCAGCTCCGCCCACTGCTTGGTCAGCAGAGCCGCGTCGCGGCCCGAGACGACAGGGGTGAAGCCCTGCTCGATCAGTTGGTTGACGACGAAGCGGCCGGTATGACCCGTCGCTCCATAGACCACGACTGCGTCCACATGTTCCTCCGAAGTTTGATGTGCGCGGTCCACTCTCGCCGTACGACGACCTCGAGCGTGAGAGTCCGGAACGACACCATGCGTACACTTTCGGACATGCACACCGTGGCGATAGCGGCCGCCGGTCACCTGCTGCACTTCGAGCTGGGGGCGGCGTACGAGATCTTCGGCACTCCCCCGGCGGAGTTCAGCGGGGAGTGGTACGACGTACTCCTGTGCGGACCCGGGCCGGTCCAGGTCGGGCCGTTCGTGGTCGAGCCGGACCACGGGCTTGAGCGCTTGATCACCGCCGACACCGTCCTTGTGCCGGCGTGTGCCGACGTCGACGAGCAGCCGCCGGCCGAACTGATCGACGCCGTGCGCGCGGCGTGGAACTCGGGTGCGCGCGTCGCCTCCCTGTGCACTGGTGCTTTCGTGCTTGGCGCCGCTGGCCTGTTGGATGGTCGGCGAGCCACAACTCACTGGGCTCATACCTCGGAGCTGAGCGCGCGTTATCCGCAGGCCGTGGTCGATCCGGACGTGCTGTACACGGACAACGGCAGTGTGCTCACCTCTGCGGGCAAGGCGGCCGCGGTGGATCTGTGTCTGCACCTGATCCACCTCGACCACGGTGCCACGATTGCCAACGCTGTGGCCCGGCGTCTCGTCGTCCCGCCGCATCGTTCTGGCGGGCAGGCGCAGTTCGTGGCCACGCCGATGCCGGTGAACGGCGACCATGTTCTCGCTCATCTGCTCGCCTGGGCCCAGCAACGGTTGGATCAGCCGCTGACCGTGACCGACATGGCGCGGGAGGCGAGCACGAGTACTCGGCATCTCGGGCGGCAGTTTCGGTCGGTGACCGGGCAGACGCCACTGAAGTGGCTGCTGACCCAGCGGGTACGGCGCGCACAGCAGTTGCTGGAGGCAACCGACGAGAGCATCGAGGCAGTAGCGGTTGCCACCGGCATGGGTACGGCCACGACTCTCCGGCGCCAGTTCAAACGCGTCGTCGGCGTACCGCCGGACACCTACCGGCGTGCGTTTCGCGCGTCTGTTTAGGCTTGCCTTTGTGAGCGAGCAAGTGTTGAGGTTCCGTGCGACACACCTTCCCGCCGTACGCGACGGGAGCAAGCGGGTGACGATGCGGTTCAACGATCCGGGGGAGGTCGGGCCGGCGCTCCTGCTGTTCGAGTTCGACGACGAGGTGACCATTCCGGGCCGCATCACGTCGACGGTGGCCAAGACTGTCGACGCCGTCACCGACGCCGAGGCTCGGGAAGACGGCTTCGCCAGCGCTGCCGACGTACTGCCCGGCCTGCGCGACTACTACCCGGAACTCCAACCGACCGACGAAATCGTCATCGTCCATTTCGAACCCGACGGTGACGTTGCTGGACAGTGATGGTTGCCGGCGGCATCGTGGGGTCTCCGACGATGAGGGGTGATTCGCATGGCGACGTACCCGCGATATATGCACACCGTGCTGGACACGACGGATGCTCGCGGGCTTGCGGAGTTCTACCGTGAGCTGCTTGGCCTGCACTACCGTCCGAGCGACGTACCTCCGTCCGATGGTTCTGTTGATGACGCCGACTGGCTGGTGCTGACGGACGACGCAGGCAACCGCGTGCTCGCCCTCCAGCAGGTCGACACGCTGCACCCCTCGACGTGGCCGTCGCCGGACGTTCCGATGCAGATCCACATCGACTACGCCGTGCCGACCGTCGAAGAACTGCAACGCCACCGCCAACGAGCCGAAGCCCTCGGCGCCCAACTCCTCCTGGACCGCACCGACGAGGAGGCCGAACCCCTCTACGTCCTAGCCGACCCGGCAGGCCACCCCTTCTGCCTCCTCGTCGCCCCCCACTCCTTCGAGTGAACGGCCGGCCATGGCGGGCCCTGGGCTTCAAGTGCCTGTTCCTCAACCCCTGACAGACCCACGCAGGCCCAGGACTCCCAGTGGTGTCCCGAGCCGCAAAGTAGCGAGCGGGCCTCGGCTCAACTGGAGAGGTTGCTCTGTGCGCGCGATGACCACGGCTTCGCGCCCGGTTCGAGGCGCGCGCTCGGCTCAGACCGGCGCAGAGCGAAGTTGGCCTGTCGTGAAGGAGACTACGACCAAGTGCAATGTCGCGCTGAGTAGACAGGCTAGGCGTCTTACGCAGCCAGCAGGCTGAGCTGGAGGCGTTCGAGAGCGGCGGTGCCGGCGGCTTCCAGCGTCGTGTGGGCTCATAGGTACGAGTGCAACCACGCGAGGAGGACACAATGCAGTTCGAAGAAGCCGCCGAGGCCGCCGACGCAGCGACGATGCGGTCGATGCTGGCCGCCGACCCCAGGCTGCGCGATCGGCACGCAGACCTGGTTGCGCGGATGGCCGAGGCGCGCAACTGGTCAACGGTCCGGCTGCTGATCGATCTTGGCTTCGGCGTCAACGGTGTCACCGCCGCCGGCGCCACCGCCTTGCACTATGCGGCCTCAGCTGGTGAGCTGTCGATCGCGCGCCTGCTGGTCGAGCACGGTGCCGACCACACCGCCCGCGAACCCGGGTTCAACGCGCAGCCGGCGGGCTGGGCGCAGTACTTCAAGAAGCAGGAAACCCAGAAATATCTCGAATCCCTGGCCTGATGCCGCGCCGCCCGGTCACGCGGCATCAGGCCCCAGCTCGACGAAATAGGCTCGCCATCCCGCTCGGCATTCACCGCCCTGTTCGCTCCGTCCGGTTGAGGAGGGCGGACGCGAGGCGGTGGACGCGGTCGGGGTCGCGGACAACGTCGATCCTGACGATCTTGTCGCCCGCGACGGTGAAGGCCATGACAGAGAACGGCCGCCCGTCGCGGGTGATCAACGTTCCGATCGCGCCGTTGACCAGGGCGGGGCGCAACTGGCCACCACGGCTCGGGACACCATTGGGAGTCCTGGGCCACGCACAGCGTCCCGACCTTCTCAGCGGAGGGTGTCGAGTTGGTCTACGGCGACTTGGAGGTCTTCGTGGCGGCCGAGGTCGAGCATTCGTTGGTACGTCGGGTCGTCGGTGGCTGCTCGGGTCATGATCTGGAGTTGCACCGTGAGGCGTTCGGCTATCAGGTCGAGGATGTCGGTGGTGGTGCCTTGCCAGTCGTACTCGCGGAGGAAGTGGGACAGGCGGCGCGGGCGAGACGGGAGGTCGGTGAAGCCTTCGGCTGCTACTACGCGCGGGGCGTGGAGCGGGGTCCAGGAGAAGGCGACCCAGGCAACGTCCAGCTCCGGGGTGATCGGGCCGGCCATGTCCCAGTCGACGAAACCTACAAGGCCTTCCCGGTTCCAGACAGCGTTGTACGGCGCTGCATCGTTGTGGGCGACGATCATGCCCGGCCGCCACACGACCCCTTCGCGCCAGTAGGACGACGCCGGTGGGACGAAGTCGGCGACCGCCGCGTGGTAGCGACGGAGCCAATGCGCGACGTCGACCAACGCTCCGCCGCTGTGGGTCCACGCTGGCCATGGACGCGTGTTGCCGACGGTTTCCCCAGGCAGGAAGCTGACCATCTCGCGGCCGTCTGCGTCCATGCCCAACGCTCGAGGTGCGCCTTCGAAGCCGGCTGCCTCCAGATGGGCGAGCAGCGCCTGCACCGACGATGTCCAAGGTCCCGCGGTACGACGTACGACGCCGTCAACCAGCGAGGCACCCCCGTCGAACCCACCGTCCAAACGCCTCTCAGCCATGCCACTCATGCTGCCAGCCGCAGCCCCCACCCGCCGCCGAATATCACCACCGCCTCGTCGACCAACGGCTGGACTGCTGCTTCGTGATCGCACCCTGAGGTGCATGGTCCTGCTCGCTCATCACAACCTGAGGTGGCTGTTGAGTGTGCGGCCTGTCCGCGTGAACCTAGTCGCGCCACGCTTACCAGGTCTCGCCCCAGGTTGCGGAGCGGGCGGGGCGGTAGCGGTCGGATGATTTGGGGATCGTCTGTTGGCATCGATTGCCGTCGGATGTGCAGAGGTCTAGGACGACCTGACCTTTCGGGCGACTTGGGCGGGTGATGATGCGGGACTCGGCGGCGTGGTTGGGCGCGCGGGTCGCGACCAGGTAGGTGAACTTTTCGTCTTCGTAGTTGCGGGTGCCGTGCTTGGTGAGGCGGTGAAGTTCGGTTCTCGGGAGGCGTACGGCGAAGTGGCACCAGTCCGGGGCGACTAACGGGCAGTCGTGCTGGTGTGGACAGGGCGCGGCGATCGTCAGGCCGAGGTCGAGGAGTTGCTGGCGGGCGTCGAGGATTCGCTGGAAGCCGCGGGGCGTGCCTGGCTCGACGATGACGACTGTGTCGGCGGTGTCGGCCGCGGTGGTGATGATACGGTCGCGGGCGCTAGACGACAGTTCGTTGAGGACGTAGGCAATCGTGACCAGATCGACCCGGTCTGGAGGCGTCCAGCGGCGCAGATCGGCCGTGGTCCAGCGGTGGTTGCTGTTGGCAATGAGGCGGCGGCCGAGGTGAATGGCGGCCGGTTGTCGGTCGACGGTTTCGGTGGTGATGCCCGGCCATACCGAGGCCGCGGCCCAGGCGGCGGATCCGGTGCCGCCGCCGAGGTCGAGATGGGTGGCGAAGGTTCCGACGTGCCGGTCCGGGGCATCACTCAGCAGCTCACGCCCTAAGACGTGAGCGGATTCAGCTGCATCGAAGTTATCCAGCGACCGCCGACAAGGAGGGGTTGGCGCGGAACCGGGTAACCATGCAGGCCATGACGCACCTCCTCAGAAGCCACGACCGTCGCAGCTGCGTCGAACTGTAGCGAAGGGCTGCCGTCACCTGCCGCTGGTTTTCAGCGGTTGAGGCAGGTGCAGATGCAGACCTTGTTGCCTTCGGGGTCCGCCAGGACAGTGAAGGCAGGGGCTTCCTTGTCGTACGTGACGCGGCCGCCGGCGGCAATCCCGGCGGCGATGCGTTCCTCGGCGACCTCGGGCGGGACCCAGAGGTCGACGTGGAAGCGTTGTCGCGGGGTCTCGTGCGGGTCGGTGCCCTGGAACCAGAGGTTCGGCACGCGTTCCGTCGGGTCTCTGACGTCGTCGCCCTGGCGCGATTCAGTGCTCCCGGTCAGTACGGCCGCCCAGAACGGACCAACGGCGGCGAGATCGGCTGTGTCCAACCCCAGCTCGAACTGCGTCACCGCGGTCGGCTCCGCCCTGATGCCCAACTCCGCAGCGAGCGAGCTGATCCGACGGGCCAGGTCGATATCGCGCTGAGTCACCCACGACACCTGCCGCTCGGTCCCGTCGTCAGCTCGGTAGACCGCGTCATGGCTGATCAGCTTCAGGTCGACGAAGCTGTCGGCGAGCCTGACCTCCGGCTGATGGTCGAGCTCCGCGCAGGCCTCACCGACGACCCCCACGAACTGGAGGCCGTCGGCGAAGGACTCCGTGAGATATCGCGCGTGCAGCGCCTGGGCGAGCTTGCGCCAGTCGTCGAGCCCGGCGTCCAGGATCGCCTGCGTTGTCAGCATGTCCATGTCCAACCCCCAATCGGCACTGATCCGAGGCTAGGACATGGTGCCGACATATCTCAGATCAGCACTTCCTTGCCGTCCTCGACGATGATGTCCCCGGTGCTGATCGAGCCGAAGCTGTCCTGCCGCAGCGTCAGCGACACCACGCCTGAGCCGCCGGTCAGCACCTCGCCCGCGGTGATCTTGTACGTCGACGGTACGGCGCCATTCTCGAACAACCGCTTGCCCGTGCCAACCACCACCGGGAACTGGATCAGCCGGTAGATGTCCACCAGCCCGGCATCATGCAGCGTCCGAGCGAGCTGCCAGCTGCCGTGCACCTGCAACTCCCGACCCGGCTGCTCCTTCAGGCGTCGTACCTGGTCCACGATGTCGTCGCCGCGCAGCACCGTGGTGTCGCCCCAGGCCGCGTCCTCGTCCGAGAGCGTGTTGCTGACGACGTACTTCTTCCAGGTGTTGAGCACGGTGGACACGATGTTGTCCGGCTCGACGGTCACCTGCGTCCAGAACGCGCGCATCATCTCGAACGTCGTCCGCCCGAGCAGGATCGCGTCGGCCTCCCGGAACCACCCGTCGACCGGGTTCAGTTGCCCGTCGGCCGCGTGCGGCACCAGCCAGCCGCCGTACTCGAAACCATTGCTCCGGTCCTCCTCCGGGCCGCCCGGCCCCTGCATGACGCCGTCGAGGCTGACGAAGATGTTGACGCTGAGCTCCATGACTGTCTCCCAAGGCTTGTAGGTGCGTCCTCGCCTAGGCGTCGAACGACCTTCGCCGTACTCGACACGTCATTTTCGGGATTCGAGTACGGCGAGATCGCGCTCGGCGTACAGGCGGTGCTCCCACTCCTCGTCGAGGATCGTCTCGAGGCAATCGCGGACGCGGTAGCTCTGCGACTCCGGATAGCCCGGTTCGGTGACCGGCTCGGTCATCCGGTCGAGTCGCTCCTCAGTGATATCCGCGATCAGTGTGCGTACGGTCGTCATCCGGTCGGCGCGCAGCGCGAGTACTTCGTCGAGCGACGGCCGGGCGGCACG
>WNGA01010053.1_pt1 | contig 14417 bp, 12 predicted proteins | sample 5400061 | NCBI WGS metagenome assembly WNGA01 (sample SAMN13153366, study PRJNA577476) | soil metagenome | isolation source: 100 cm soil or saprolite under grassland replicate 2 | place: USA:California | collected 2016-06-15 | reverse complement strand
TGCAGTTCGGGCATCCGCCGGAGCAGCACAGCAGTCCGCGGCGGCGGTGGTACTTGAAGCTGCGCGAGAAGACGCGCCGCCCCGACGCGAACAGCGCGGAGCCGATCGTGTCGCCCTCGAACCCCTCGACCGCGCGGCCGTGGAAGAAGAACCGGACGGGCCGCGAGCGGTCGATCCGCTCATTCGGCTGCTCAGGAAACCTCACTGGGTGGTCGGTGCCTCCGCCTCGTCTCGCAGGGGCAGCTCTGTCTTGAGCACCTCGTTCGTGCGCGTGTCGCGCTCGGCCAGAAACCAGAGCTCGCAGCCGAAGCGGTGGTACCACCACTCGCGTTGCACGCCGGCCACGTTGCGGCGGAAGTACACATAGGACGAGAGCTCTCGCTGTGACGGCGTGATGCGCGGCCTGTGCGTCACTTCACCGGCGTAGGCGAATTCGTTCACGTCGCGTGGGCCGCAGTTGGGACAGGGGAGCAGGAACGACATCCGGGCTACGCGGAATAGCGTCCCGGAATCCAGTCGGTGCCCGCGAGTGGCACCCGGGCCATCGCGGCCGCCTCCACGGTCAATGCGACGAGGTCCTCGGGCTCGAGGTTGTGGACGTGCGACTTCCCGCATGCCCGCGCAAGCGTCTGCGCCTCCAGCGTCAGGACTCGCAGGTAGTTCGCGATCCGGCGGCCACCCAGCACCGGGTCGAGGCGTGCCGCGAGTGTGTCCTCCTGCGTCGAGATGCCGGCGGGATCCCGGCCAGCCTGCCAATCGTCGTAGAACCCCGCGGCGCTGCCGAGCTTGCGGTACTCCTCCTCGTACTCAGGGCTGTTGTCGCCGAGCGAGATCAGGGCCGCAGTTCCGATCGAGACCGCGTCCGCGCCCAGAGCCAGCGCCTTGGCAACGTCCGCACCGGTGCGGATGCCGCCCGACATGATCAGCTGCACTTTCCGGTGCATGTCCAGCTCCTGAAGCGCGTCCACCGCCAGGCGGGTCGCCGGCAGCGTTGGGATGCCGACATGCTCGATAAAGACGTCCTGTGTTGCGGCGGTGCCGCCCTGCATGCCGTCCACTACGATCACGTCGGCGCCTGCCTTGACCGCCAGCTGGACGTCGTAGTACGTCCGCGTCGCACCGATCTTGACGAAGATCGGCTTCTCCCAGTCCGTAATCTCGCGCAGCTCGTGGATCTTGATCTCGAGGTCGTCCGGACCGGTCCAGTCGGGGTGGCGGCACGCGCTGCGCTGGTCGATCCCCTTGGGCAGGGTGCGCATTGCCGCGACGCGGTCTGAGATCTTGTGGCCCAGCAGCATGCCGCCGCCGCCCGGCTTCGCGCCCTGGCCGACCACGACCTCGATTGCGTCCGCCCGCCGCAGGTCGTCCGGGTTCATGCCGTAGCGCGAGGGGAGCACCTGGTAGACGAGTGTCTTCGAGTGGCTCCGCTCCTCCTCAGTCATGCCGCCGTCGCCCGTCGTGGTCGCGGTGCCCACCTCGCTGGCGCCGCGGCCGAGCGCCTCCTTGGCCGGGGCCGACAGCGCCCCAAAGCTCATGCCCGCGATTGTGACGGGAATCTTCAGCTCGAGCGGCTGCTTGGCGAAGCGCGTCCCCAGGACGACATCTGTGCCACAGCGCTCGCGGTAGCCCTCGAGTGGATAGCGCGACACGCTCGCCCCGAGGAAGAGGAGATCGTCGAAGTGCGGCAGCCGCCGTTTCGCGCCGAAGCCGCGAATGTCGTAGATGCCCTCCCGAGACGCGCGCTGGATCTCGGCGATGACGTTCCGGTCGTACAGATACGACTCGCGCAGGCCGGGCTGCCGCGCCGAAACTCGGCCGCGCCGACGTCGTCCAGGCCGGCACGCGCGAGCAGGTCCGACAGCTCGGCAAGGTGCTCGCCCCTCATATCCTTCTCGACGCAGTCGGCGCCCAGGCTGGCGACCTCGCCGCGTACGTAGAGCCGAGCCTCGTAGATCGAGTCGCCGAGCGCCTCGCCGGCGTCGCCGCAAACGACCAACCGGCCGGTCTGGGCCATGAAGGCGCTCAGGTGGCCGACCGACCCCCGGACGACGATGTCGATCCCTTTCATCGAGATTCCACAGCGCGCCGACGCGTCTCCGTGCACGACCAGCAATCCGCCCCGGCCGCTCGCGCCGGCCGACTGGCTCGCGCTCCCGGCGACGACGACCTCTCCGGACATCAGATTCTCGGCGACCCCGGGACCGGCGTTCCCGTGAACGCGGACCGTCGCGAGCTTGTTCATGCCGGCGCAGTAATAGCCGACGTGGCCCTGAATCTCGACATCGATCTCCGCGTCGAGGCCGCACGCGACCGCGTGGGCCCCGTTCGGGTTGACGATGCGCCAGCTCCGCGCGCCGCCCGCGAGCTCGTGCAGCCTCCGGTTGAGCTCACGGAGAGGAGTCGACGCAAGATCGATGACCTCGACTCCGGTCAGCTCGGCGGCCTCCACCGCGTCAGACCAGCGCTTTCTCCCACACGTACACGACGGAGGGCTCCGGCTCCCAGAGCCGTGCGCCGGCTGCGCCCGGGAGGACGGCGATCGCCCGGTACTCGGACGACATCGCGACCCAGTCATCAGTCTCGGCGAGCACAGCGGGCTTGCACGCGATTGGATCGCGCAACACGGCGAACCCGTCCGCGGTGCCGACCAGAAACGTGTAGAAGCCGTCCAGATCCGCGAGCGACCCTTCTAGGGCTTCCTGGAGCGAGGCGCCCTCGCGCATCCGCCAGGCTAGGTACCCGGCCGCCACCTCGGTGTCGTTCTCGGTCTGGAACTCGATCCCCTCGCGGCGCAGCCGCTCGCGCAGCCGGTTGTGGTTCGAGAGCGACCCGTTGTGGACCAGGCACAGGTCGAGCCCGGTCGAGAACGGATGCGAGCCCTCGGTCGTCACCCTGCTCTCCGTCGCCATCCTGGTGTGGCCGAGGCCGTGGCTGCCTTCGATGTCGGCGACCCGGAACTGGTCGACGAACGCCTGCGGACGGCCGACCTCCTTGTAGATCTCGATCGCCCGACCCGCGCTCATCACCCGCAGGTCGGGGCGATACCCTCGGACCCAGCGCTCTACATCGGCTGCTTCCGCCTCGACCACGATCACGGCGTGATTGGCGCGGACTCCCGCCTCGTGCGCGCCGCCGAACGTTCCGGCGAGGTCGCCGCACAGCGCGTCCCACGACATCTCGGGATCGAACGAGTAGAGCGTGAGCTTGCTCCAGCCGCTCGGCGCCGGATCCCTGTAGACGGCGACGCCGGAGCTGTCCGGCCCACGGTCGCTCATCTGCTCGAGCATGGCGGCGAGGTACTGCCCGAGTCGGGGCTCCAACTCGGGAGCCTTACAGAAGAGTCCGACGATTCCGCACATATGGTGACTTCCTACACTCGGTCGGTGGAGCTGCCTCCAAACTTTAGGCTTTCAGTCCTAAATCCGTGCCCATTCTTCCGGCGCGTCGTATGGAGACTTCCTACATATGGCTCAGAAGCGGGTCAGGTACTCCCGGATCTCCCACGGCGTGACCTGCTCGTGGTACCGCGTCCACTCGTCGCGCTTGACGCGGATGAAGTAATCGACGTAGTCCTCGTCGCGCGCGTGGCCGAGCGCCTCGCGCATCACGTCGTCCCCCTCCAGCTCGCGGGTCGCGTCGAGGAGGTTGGCCGGCAGCAGGTCGATCCCCTTCGCGCGCAGGTCCTGCTCGGAGGTGGTGTAGAGGTTGCCGGCGACCGGGTCGCCGGGGTCGAGCTTGTTCTCGATCCCGTCGAGGCCCGCCGCGAGCAAGACCGTGGCCGCGAGGTAAGGGTTGCAGGAGCCGTCGATCGTCCGGTCCTCGACGCGACCGGGACCCGGGATGCGCAGCATCTGCGTGCGGTTGTTGTAGCCGTAGCTGATGTAGACGGGCGACCAGGTCGCGCCGCTCGTCGTCGTGCCGCGCTTCAGGCGCTTGTATGAGTTCACCGTCGGCGCGGTCACGGCGATGTACGCCTTCGCGTGGTTCTTGAGCCCGCCGATGAAGTTGTAAGCGAGCTCGGAGAGACCGAGGCCCCGCGGGTCGTCCTCGTCGAGGAAGAGGTTCGTCTCGCCGTCCCACAGGGACATGTGGAAGTGGCACCCGTTGCCGGTCAGATCCGTGAACGGCTTCGGCATGAAGGTTGCGAGCAGGCCCTGCCGCTGTGCGAGCGTGTGGATCATGTAGCGGAAGAAGATCGCGCGATCGCAGCTCGCGAGGGCGTCCGTGTAGGTGAAGTTCTGCTCGAACTGTCCGTTCGCGTCCTCGTGGTCATTGGCGTAGTTACCCCACCCGAGCTCGTTGACGTAGTTCGAGACCGTTCGGAGGAACTCGTAGTTGCGGGTGAGGCCCTTGAGGTCGTAGCAGGGTTTCTCGAGGTCGTCGAGCTCGTCGGCGATCTTGATCCCGCCGTTCCCGTCGCTGCGCAGCAGGAAGTACTCGAGCTCCAGCCCCATCATGAACTCGTAGCCCGCAGTCCGAGCCTTCTCGAGCTGGCGCCGCAGGATCGTCCGCGGGTCGTACGGCCACTCCTCGCCCTCGACGGTGACGTCGCAGGCGAAGCGGGCAAGGGTGGGCTCCCAGGGCACGGGCGTGAAGCTGCGCAGGTCGGGGATTGCCGCGATGTCGGGGTCGCTCGGAAGCTGCCCGATCTCGCCCGCGGCGAACCCGGCGAAGCCGGCACCGTCTTTGACGAGATCGTCGAGGTGCACCGCCGGCACGAGCTTCGCGCTCGGTCGCGCGTACATGTCGACGAACTGTGCAAAGTAGAACTCGACCCCACGCTCGTGCGAGAGGCGTCGGACCTCCTCCACGCTCGGCGCAACCGTCGTTGCCATCTGAACCCTCCCTTCTCGACCCTAGTTCGGACGATAGCTCGCGCCCGACGCTGTGCCGATGGCGGCTTTCTACAGCCGCGAAGGGCCCGATATGTCGAGAGGCGCCGTCCCGAGCGCCTCCCGGAGCTTCACGAGCTTGACCGCGATCTCGACCATCAGCCAGTCGTCCTTCCGGAGGTCGAGCCCCGAGATCTCCATGATCCGCCGCAGGCGTTGGCGCAGCGTGTTCGGGTGAACGAAGAGGGCCTCGGCGCTCGCGCTGATGTTGCCCCGACGGTGCAGGAACTCCTCGAGCGTGCGGAAGAGCGACGTCGAGCGCTCGCGGTCATACGCGGCCAGCCGGCCGACGGCCTCCTGATGCGAGTCCCGAACAACCCCGTCGAGCGACATGGGGAGGAGGTACTTGTACGGGCCGAGCTCGTCATAGGTCATCACGCTCGGCTCGGCCAGGAGCACGGTCGTCCCGAGCAGCGCGTGCCGTGCCTCCTCGAATCCGGCGGGAAAGCTCGCGGCCCCCGTGCAGACGCTCGAGACGCCGACTGCGACAGACCCGCCGAGCTCCGCCTGGACGCCTCGCAGAGTCTCGAGCAGCCGCTCTTCTCCACCGGGTGGCACGCGGAGGAGCGCCCGAATCGAGTCGTCGCGCCGGTCGAAGAGCGACCCCGACACGGCGCTCCTCAGCGCCTTTTCGAAACGGTCGTCGGCCGGGCTCGCAGCGACCACGAGATAGCGCTGGTCCAGGTCGCAGCCGAGCCGTGCGGCGCGCCCTTCGAGGTCGCCGAGCACCTTGCCACCCGCGAGCTGCTCGAAGAAGTCCTTGATCAGGTTCTTCTCCGTCAGGCGCTCGATCAGCTCGATCTTCTTGATCGCTACTGCGGTCTGGTTTGCGACGGCCCGCGCGAGGTCGACCTCGGCCGTCCCCTGGGCGTGGAGCACCCCCAGCAGCTCGTCGCTCGCCACGAGGGGGATCGCAACTCTCGACCCCTCTCCGCGCCGCGCCAGCTCGGGGCCGAGCTCGGTGAGTGCGATCGTCGTGCGGGCCTCCGCCCCAGGCGGCGCCGAAGCGCGAAGCCTCAGCTGCTCGCTCGAAGGCTCGAGCAAGTAGAGCCGGCAGGCCTCCGCCCGCAGGAGCTCCCGCGAGCGCGACGCGACTGCGGGGAGGAGGTCGTCGAGGGTTTCCGCGGCGGCGATCGCCTCGCCCAGCTCCCGCAGGTGCTCGAGCTCGCCCACGCGCCGCCGAGTCTCTTCATACAGACGGGCGTTTTCGATCGCGCCGGCCACGAGAGACGCGCTCGACACGAGGAACTCGACCTCGTCCGGGGTGAACTCGCGTGGCGCCTCGGTGTGCATCGAGATGACGCCGATGAGCGCGCGGTCCTTGCCGAGGATGGGGACCGAGACGAGCGACTGGAACCGCTCCTCCTCGAGCTCCGGGACGTACTTCACGCGGGAGTCGGCGAGCGCGTTGTCGCGGATGAACGCGGGCTTCTTCCGCTCCGCCACCCACCACGCAAGCCCTTCGCCCCGATCGAGCGCTATCCGGCCGACGCACTCGCCGTACGGCTCGCTCGCCGCCTTCAGGATCAGCTGATCGCCGCCGTCGTCGACGAGGTAGACGAAGCAGGCGTGGACGGCGCTGGCGTCGGAGAGTAGGCGGACGACCGCGCGGAGGACTTCGTCCAGGTCCAGCGACGACCCGGCCGTCGAGATGATCTCGTGGAGGATCCGGCTCTCATTGGCTGGGGCCGCAGAGGTGGCCACGGGAGGATCGTACTGCGATTCCGCCGCACAACGTGACATTCGAGCCCAATGAGAGGAACGCAGAATCGCCCTGAAGTCCGCGAACGCGGGCGATCCGTCGCCGCCGCGGTGCGATAGGCTCGCCGGCCGGTGAGCGTGGAAGTCGAGACAGTGCGCACCGTCGACGTGCCGACCCGCATCGTCCACGGTCCAGGGGCGATCGCCAGGCTCGGCGAGCTCTTGGCGGAGCTCGGCGTGGAGCGACCGTTCCTCGTCACCGACAAGGGTGTCGTCGAGGCGGGCCTCGCCGAGACCGCACTTGGGCACGTCGAGGATGCCGTCGTCTTCGACGAAGTCCGCCCGAACCCCGACATCGAGCTCGTCGGACGCGCGAGCGCCGCGTACCTCGAAGCCGGCTGCGACGGCCTCGTGGCTCTCGGCGGGGGGAGCTCGATGGACACGGCGAAGTCGGTCGGCGTCGAGGTCGTCCACGGCGGCTCGATCGCCGAGTACGAGTACGGCGGGACACCGATCACGACCCGGATTCCCCCGCTCGTCGCCGTCCCCACGACGGCGGGGACCGGGAGCGAGGCCACGCTGTGGGCCGTGATCACCGATCCCGAGCGGAAGATCAAGTTCAACGTCGGCGGTACGCCGTTGATCGGCGCGCACATCGCGCTCATCGACCCGGCTCTGACGCTCGGGCTACCGCCGGCGATCACCGCGGCGACGGGAATGGACGCGCTCTCACACGCGATCGAGTGCTACACATGCGACTACCATCAGCCCTTCAACGATGCGGTTGCGCTTCTGGCGATCGAGCTCGTGGCTCACTGGCTGCGGGTCGCGTACGAGGATGGCGGCAACCTCGAGGCGCGCACGGGCATGGCACACGCCGCGACGCTCGGTGGGCTCGCCTACGGGACGGAGAGCGCCGGCGCGGCGCACGCGATGAGCCAGTCGGCGGGCGGCGTCCACGAGTGCCCGCACGGAGCGCTGACCGCGCGCGTGCTCGCGCCCGTCTGCGAGTACAACGCGCCTGCCGCGCCCGAGCGCTACGCTCGAATCGCGACTGGCCTCGGCGTCGACGTCCACGGACTGTCGCCACTCGAGGCCGCGCTTGCCGGAGTCGACGAGGTCTACCGGCTCACCGACGACGTCGGCATCCCCAGCATGGAAGAGCTCGGCTTCTCGGAGGACGAGATCCCGATGCTTGCCGGGATCGCGTACGAGGATCCCCAGACGATCGGAAACCCGCGCGAGGTCGACCCTGCGGGCTACGAGGAGATCTATCGCAACGCCTTCGCAAGGGGAAAACGCTGAGCACCCGCACGACCGACTACTCGATGCACGTCGGGGGCTCGTGGGTCGAAAGCGAGTCCGCGGGCCGGATCGAGGCGACGAGCCCCGCGACGGGCGAGACGATCGGCTCCGTCCCTGAGGGGACGCGCGACGATGCCCGGCGGGCAATCGCAGCGGCCAACGCGGCGGCGCGCGAGTGGGCCGGCCGTTCGGCCTTCGAGCGCGCGGCGGCGATGGAGCGCGTCGCAACGATCATCGAGGAGCGCCGTGACGAGCTTGCACACACGCTCACGCTCGACCAGGGCAAGCCGCTGCGCTCCGAGTCGTACGCCGAGGTGGCGGAGCTCATCGAGTACTGGCGCATGGCCGCCGGCGATGTGCGGCGCTTCGAAGGTCTCATGCCGCCGTCGGTGGATGCGTCCAAGCGCGTGCTCGCCTATCGCGTCCCGCGCGGGGTCGTCGGCGTGATTACGCCGTGGAACTGGCCCTACACGATGGCGGCGGAGGTGGTCGCCCCGGCGCTCGCCTCGGGAAACACCGTCGTCTGGGGGCCGGCGACTTCGACGTCGGTGTGCTCGGTCAAGCTGGCCCAGTGCGTCGTGGACGCCGAGCTTCCCGCCGGCGTCTTCAATCTCGTAACCGGCCCGGGCTCGGTCGTCGGAGACGAGATCGCGGCGAACGCGGGCACCCAAGCGATCGGCTTCGTCGGCTCGGTCGCCACGGGGTACCGCGTCGCCGAGCGCGCGGCCGGCAAGCCGCTCTTGCTCGAGATGGGCGGGAACGGGCCCCTGGTCGTCCTCGACGACGCTGACCTGGACGCGGCGGTCGAGGCGACGCTCGCGGCTGCGTTCCTGTGCGCCGGGCAGAGCTGCACGGCCGGGGAGCGCTTCCTCGTCCACGAGGACGTCCACGACGAGTACCTCGACAAGCTGGCAGCCGCGGTCTCGAGAGCGATCCGACTGGGCGACCCCTTTGCGGACGAGACGACGATGGGCCCGCTCAACAACGAGGGCACAGCGGCGAAGATGGACAGCCATGTCGGCGACGCTGTCGAGCGCGGCGCGGTGCTCGTCGCGGGCGGCGCCCGCGCGCGGGGCTTTCCGACCGACCTGTACTACGAGGCAACCGTCCTCGACCGCGTTGACAACGAGATGGAGGTCGCCAGAGAGGAGACGTTCGGGCCGGTCGTCCCTATTACGACGATCCGGAGCGAGGACGAGGCGCTTGCGCTAATCGACTCGTCCCCGTACGGACTCCTCGCCGCGGTGTTCACGCGGGACCTCGGCCGTGGTCTGCGCTTCGCCGAGGCCGCGCGGGCCGGCTGGGTGAACGTCAACGAGTCTACGAACTACTGGGAGAGCCACCTCCCCTTCGGAGGCCGGGCGGGGTCACAGAGCGGGATCGGTCGTGTCGGCGGACGCTTCTCGATGGAGACGTTCACCGAGCTCAAGACCGTCGTCGTGAATCTGGGGTAAGGAAGAGGAGGGCAGATGCAGTGGCGCAGATAGTCGAGCACCCTGAGGTCTTGCTGTACACGCGGATCCGGAAGTCGCCGTACTTCTACGCCTCGCGCCGTCACGGCGTGCAGATGTACAGCTTCTACAACCACATGTACCACCCGCGCCACTACGGCGACCCGGTGGCGGAGTACTGGGAACTCCTGAACGGCGTCACGCTCTGGGACGTGGGCGTCGAGCGGCAGGTGGAGATCACGGGTCCCGACGCGTTCAAGCTTGCGAACATGCTCGTTCCGCGCGACCTGCACAAGTGCGCCGTCGGGCAGTGCAAGTACGTCTTCATCACCGCCCCGGACGGCGGCATCATCAACGACCCCATCCTGCTTCGGCTCGACGAGAACCGCTTCTGGATCTCGGTGGCCGACAGCGACGTGCTCCTGTGGGCGATGGGCGTCGCATACAACTCCGGCCTCGACGTGAAGATCGGTGAGCCGGACGTCGGGCCGATGCAGATTCAGGGCCCGAAGTCGAAGGACGTCCTCGTCGACCTGCTCGGCGAGAGCGTCCTCGAGATTCCGTACTACTTCTGCCGCGACTACGAGCTCGAGGGTATGGACGTGATGGTGTCGCGCACCGGCTATACGTCGGAGATCGGGTTCGAGATCTACTGCCGCGATGCGAGCCACAACGCCGTGAAGCTGTGGGACCTTGTGCTCGAGGCCGGCAAGCCCCACGGCCTCGCCGTCGTCGGGCCCTGCCACATCCGCCGCATCGAGGGCGGCATCCTCGCCTACGGCGCCGACATGTGGCTGGACACGAACCCGTACGAGGTGGACCTGGGTTACGAGTGGATGGTCGACCTCGAGCAGGAGGCGGACTTCGTCGGCAAGGAGGCGCTGCGGCGGATCAAGGAGCAGGGAATCTCGCGCAAGCTCGTCGGCGTCGAGATCGGCGGCGCAGGCCTCGGCTCCTACAACGACGGCTCGATGATCGACTTCTTCCCGGTGTACGCGGACGGGCAACGCATCGGCAACGTGACGTCGGCGTGCTACTCGCCGCGCCTCGAGAAGAACATCGGCTACGCGATGGTGCCGATCGAGCACGCCGAGCTGGGGACGGAGCTGGAGGTCGAGACGCCGGCGGAGAGGACCTCGGCCGTTGTCGTCCGCAGGCCGTTCATCGACCCTGAGAAGGAGATTCCGAGGCAGGACCTCGCGACCGCGGGGGCCCGGGACGAGTCGAGCACCTAGGGGCGCCGGCGGCACGAGCGCCGGTCGGGAAGCGCTCGCGGAGCTGCTGGCGCGTCCTCGCTACGAGGTGTTCCCCGTGGACGGGATCGCCGGGGAGGTCGTCGCCCACGTCCCCACCGAGATCAAGGTAGCGGTCACCTCGTCGCCGACACGGGGGATCGAGGCGACGTTAGGGCTTTGCGAGGAGCTCGGGCAGAGCGGATTCCGGGTCGCGCCGCACCTAGCGGCCAGGGTCGTCAGGGACGAGAGGCACCTTCAGGACATCCTCGAGCGCCTCGACGCGATCGGCGTCCGTGACGTCTTCGTGATCGCGGGTGACGTCAAGGTTAAGGCGGGGAAGTTCAGCGGCGCGCTCGCGCTGCTCACCGCGATGGCGGAGCTCGGTCATGGGCTCGAGCACGTCGGTATCTCCGGCTACCCGGAGAGCCATCCTTTCATCAGCGACGAGACGACGATCCAGGTGATGTTCGACAAGGAGCCGTTCGCGACGTACATCGTCAGCCAGCTCTGCCTCGACGCCGGCGTGATCACGTGGTGGATCGGCGCCGTCCGAGCCCGCGGTGTCGAGCTGCCGATCCACATCGGAATCCCTGGGCCGATTGAGAGCAGGAAGCTCCTGCGGATCGCCACGAGGATCGGCGTCGGCGAGTCGACGCGCTTCGTCCGCAGGCACGGCGGCCTGCTCACGCGACTGTTCCTGCGTGGTCGCTACGGCCCCGGCTCGTTGATCGAGCGGTTGGCGCCTGAGCTCACCGACCCCGCCTGCGCAATCGCCGGCTTCCACGTCTATACGTTCAACGAGCTGGCGACGACGGAACGCTGGCGGCGCGAGACCCTTCGCCGCCTCGAGTCTTAACGAGCCCTTCGATACGTCGTACGACGTCCTCTACGTCGAGGCCGCGGAGGGCGAGCGTCGTTCGTCGCCGCAGTACGTCCTCCGGCCGGCACGCCCACTCGACGTCGCGGGCGTACAAGGCCTGGGCGGCGAGGTCCGGCCCTTCGGGGTGAATCGGATGGAGCAGGTCGGGATCCGCCAGGGCGGGAGCAAGCACCTCCTCGGCCAGGCTCCCGTACAGATGCACGAGGTAGGCGCGGACCGCCGGCTCGAGGTCAGGGAAGCGGCCGGCAAGCCGCCGCACCCCCTCGTTCGGGTCGATCGCGCCCGGTAGGGGGAACGGCCTCCGATCGAGCCGATGTAAGCCGAGGTCCGCGCGAAGCGTGCTGAGCGCGCCGAGCGCGATCCGGCGGTAGGTCGTGAGCTTGCCACCCGCCACGCTCAGCATCCCGCCCGGGCCGCGGAGGTAGACGGTCTCGCGACGGGCGCTCGCGACCGGGCCGTCCCCGCTAGGAAGGACGCGCAGGCCAGCGAACGTGGATCGCACCGCCTCTCGCCTGAGCAGGTCGGGAGTGATGGCCACGGCCGCTTCGGCCAGGATCTGCTCGACATCGGCCTCGGTCGCCTCGACAGCCTCGGGTTCGCCGTCGTGCAGGGTGTCGGTCGTGCCGAGCAGGAGCATGCCCTGCCAGGGGAGAGCGAACGAGACGCGCACCTTGTCATGCGGGATGGTGAGCGCGGCGGGCCACGGCTCGTCGAGATCGAGCAGGACATGCGCTCCCTTGCTCAGCCGGACGCAGGGAGCCGCCGAGAGATCCTCGAGCCGCCGCACGGCGTCCACCCAGGGGCCGGTCGCATTGACGACCGCCCGCGCCGAGACCGAGACTGCCGTCCCGTCGACGAGGACCTCGGCCCCGGCGACGCGCCCGTGGACCGTTCGCAGCTCGCGTACTTCCGCGTAGTTGAGCACGGTCGCCCCGGCCTCAGCAGCCGCCCGGACGTTCGCGAGGCAGAGGCGACCGTCGTGCGTGACCGCATCTGCATAGAGGCCGCAGGAGTGCAGGCCGTCGAGGCGCAGGCCCGGAACGTGCTCCCGTGCACGCTCAGGCGGCACGAGCCGCTTCAGTCGTGCTCGTGCGAGGGCAGAGTAGAGAACGAGGCCGGCCTGGATCGTCAGGGGCCCGTAAGGACCACTGCGGTACAGGGGGAGCAAGAAGGGCAGACGGTGGACGAGGTGCGGCGCGACGAACTGCATGAGCAGCCGGCGCTCGTGATGGGCCTCGCGCACGAGGTGGACGTCGCCGAGCCGCAGGTAGCGGAGGCCGCCGTGGATCAGCTTCGACGAAGCACTCGAGGTGCCCGCGCCGAAGTCGTCGCGGTCGACGAGCGCTACCGCGAGGCCGGCGCGTGCCGCCGTCGCGGCGATTCCCGCTCCGACGATCCCACCGCCGATAACGAGCAGGTCGAACGCCTCGCGCCCGAGCCGGTCGATTGCCGCTTCACGAGCCGTCATTGCCACAGCGGGTTCGTCCAGGCCTTCCGGCCGTACGCGTCGACGAGCTCGATCCGTTCGAAGGGTACGCTCGAAGGGCGCTCAAGGCGCGCGGAGGTGATCTCGCCGTCGGCCGACTCGGCGACGATCTCGCCGCGGTACCGGTAGCCGGACGGGCCGGCGCTCACCGAGGACCCACGCCGTCGTGCCGTGCAAAGCGTGACTCGCCGACATGGGCTGCACCGCACTTCGACCAGTCCGTCCTCGACGTGGAGCTCGTGCAGGACCGGGCCCGTCGAGCTGTAGAACGAGCCGGTGGCGAGAGCCTCGAGGACCGCCGCCTGCGACCGTTCGGCGACACGCGCCCAGACCCATGCGAAGCGGCTGTCGAGATCCGCATGATGGGAGTCGTCCGTGGCGATGCCGAGACAGTGTTCGCCCCGCTCGAGCAGGTCGTCCCAGTGAACCGTCGAGAGGCCCCGGCCCGTTTCGAGCTCGCAGCCCGCGTTGTAGACCTCGAGGCCGGCGACGCCGTCACCTAGCGAAAAGCCGCCTGCCGAAACGCCCGTCCAGTAGGGGTGGGCAAGGTAGGCGACGCCTCCGTGCTCCGCGACCCAGGCTGCGGCACCGGCGAGATCCGGCCCCGTACGGACGAATTCGAGCGGATCCTCTCCGATGCCGAAGGCGAGGAGGTGCGCGTCCGCCTCTCCAGGGAGAAGACAGCTCAGCTCGGAGCTCGGAACCACGAGCACGCGCCCCGTCGAGCGCGCCTCCGTTCGCACCCAGTGGTCCGTGATGGCCAGAACGTCGAAGCCGGCCCGCTCGTAGTGGCTGACGAGCTCCTCCGGCGACAGCTCGCCGTCCGAGCGCGTCGTGTGGGCGTGGAGGGCGCAGCGAAGCCACATTCCGTTGGCCGCGAACGGGTTGGGCGGAGCGGCCATCGACGCCAACCCTAACCCTCGACACCTCCTTGAATCCCCGGTCGCAGCGTCTTACGATCGTGACTTCCGGATCGAGGGGCGAGAGGGAGGACGAATGGAGGACTACGAGCTCCAGGAAATCGAGTTCTGGCGCAAGCTGGAAGAGGAGTCCGTCAGCCGCAGCGCCATGCTCCGCCGGAGCGCGGCGGCGGCGTTCGGCCTGACGATCCTCTCTAGTCCGGCTGCGGCGTGGGCGGCCCGTGCCGGCAGTGCGGAGGCGATGACTGCCGATGGCGTTCCGCTCAAGAAGCTGATCAAAGCGGCGAAGAAGGAGGGCAAGCTCAACGTGATCGCCCTCCCGCACGACTGGGCGAACTACGGCGAGATCATCAGCACGTTCAAGCGGAAGTACGGCCTGAAGATGGACGAGGCCAACCCGAACGGGAGCTCCTCACAGGAGAACCAGGCAATCCGCTCGCTGAAGGGCGACTCGCGGGCGCCTGACACACCGTCGACGTCGGGCCGTCATTCGCGATCGACGGAGCGAAGGAGGGCCTGTACAAGCCGTACAAGGTTGCGACCTACA
>WNGA01010226.1_pt1 | contig 14418 bp, 12 predicted proteins | sample 5400061 | NCBI WGS metagenome assembly WNGA01 (sample SAMN13153366, study PRJNA577476) | soil metagenome | isolation source: 100 cm soil or saprolite under grassland replicate 2 | place: USA:California | collected 2016-06-15 | reverse complement strand
CGCGCTCGGCCTGATCACGGTCGGTGCGCTCAACCCCATCTCGGTCGCTTTCGCCGTGCTGTTCATCGGCCTCGGCGTCGATTTCGGCATCCAGTTCAGCGTGCGCTACCGCGACGAGCGCCACCAGCACGATGAGCTGGCGCGCACGACGAAGCAGCTCACGTCGGCGCAGCCGCTGCTCGGCACCCTGGCGGCCGATCCAAGTCTCAGGGGCGTGATGGACGGGCTCTCGTTCGGCACCATGGGCGTGCAAGGCGGCCAGTTGAAGCTCGACGACCTGACGCGCCCGCTGACCATGCTCGGCGACACGCTGGACGTGGTCTTGGCCGGACATCCCGCGAGCTTTTCCTGGCGGGTTCTCGTGAAGGGCAAGCCGGCGGATACCAAAGAGGTGCGCCGGCTGATCGACGTGCACCCGGTTCTCGATTTCAGCGCGCTGGAACCGGGCAAGGCGGCCACGGACGCAATCAGGCAGGCTGCGGCGGACTTGAAGCTTGCGTCGGAATTGGGCGCGACGGTACGGCTCACCGGCGACATCCCGCTTTCCGACGAGGAGTTCGCCACCATCCGGGAAGGCACATTCACCGACATATTGATCACGGTGGCCGCCGTCCTGGTCATCCTGTTCCTGGCCCTTCGGTCGTGGCGGATCATCCTCGCCGTATTTCTTGCCTTGGTGGTCGGGTTTGCGGCGACTGCCGCGCTCGGCCTGATCACGGTCGGTGCGCTCAACCCCATCTCGGTCCGCGCTCGGCCTGATCACGGTCGGTGCGCTCAACCCCATCTCGGTCGCTTTCGCCGTGCTGTTCATCGGCCTCGGCGTCGATTTCGGCATCCAGTTCAGCGTGCGCTACCGCGACGAGCGCCACCAGCACGATGAGCTGCTGGCGGCCTTGCGCACGACCGGCGCCAATGTCGGGGCGCAGCTGACGCTCGCCGCGGCGGCCGTGACGGCCGCCTTCTTTTCCTTCACGCCGACCGACTATCGAGGCCTGTCGGAGCTCGGCATCATCGCCGGATCGGGCATGATCATCGCGTTCACCACCAGCATCACGCTGTTGCCGGCGCTGCTCAGCCTGCTCAATCCGCCGCCGGAGCCGAAGCCGCTCGGTTTTGCCGCGCTGGCGCCGGTCGACCGGTTCATGGAGCGGCACCGGATCGCGATCATCGTCCTCACCGGTCTCGTCGCGCTCGGCGGACTGCCCCTGCTCTACTTTCTCCGCTTCGACTTCAATCCGCTCAATCTGCGCAATCCGAACGTCGAATCGGTCGCAACCTTTCTCGAGCTGAAGCGGGACCCCGACACGGGAATCAACGCCATCCAGATTCTCGCGCCTTCGCTCAGCGACGCGGACGCCGTCGCCAAACGGGTGGCAAAGCTGCCCGAGGTGTCGCGCACCACGACATTGAGCGACTTCGTGCCGGAGCAGCAGGACGAGAAGCTTGCGCTCATCCGCAAGGCCTCCGCGGAGCTCGGTCCCACGATCAATCCGCAGCGAACGAAGCCGGCGCCGAGCGATGCCGAGAACGTGCGTGCGCTCAACACCGCAGCGGACGGCCTCAAGCAGGCTGCCAACGAGGAAAAGGGACCGGGCGCGAGCGCGGCGCGCCGGCTGTCTTTGCTCCTCTCGCAGCTCGCCAAAGCGGATGCCGCGGTTCGTGGCAGGACGGAAGCGGCGCTCATTCCATCGCTCAAGACCGCGCTCGACGAGCTGCGCAAAGGGCTGCGCGCCGAGGAGGTGACGCCGCAATCGCTGCCGGAGGATCTGCGCAACGATTGGGTGACGCCCGACGGCCGCGCCCGCGTCGAAGTCTCGCCCAAGGGCGACCCCAACGACAACGAGACCCTGCGCAAATTCGCCACCGCGGTGCTCGCCGTCGAGCCGACCGCCACGGGCGCGCCGGTCTCGCTTCAGGAATCCGGACACACCGTCGTTCGCGCCTTCATCGAAGCACGTGCTCTTGACGCTGGTGCCGCTGCTGCTCGCCGGCGTGGTCACGCTGGAACTATGCGTCCTGATCGGGCTTCCGCTCAACTTCGCCAACATCATCGCCCTGCCGCTGCTGCTCGGCGTCGGGGTCGCCTTCAAGATCTACTACATCATGGCGTGGCGGGCGGGCATAACCAATCTGCTGCAGTCGAGCCTGACCCGCGCGGTGTTCTTCAGCGCCATGACGACGGCGACGGCGTTCGGCAGCCTGTGGATGTCGAACCACCCGGGGACGTCCAGCATGGGGAAATTGCTCGCGCTGTCGCTGATCTGCACGCTCGCCGCCGCGGTGCTGTTCCAGCCGGCCCTTATGGGGCCACCGCGCGACAAGCGGTCAGCGTAGGCTTGCCCGAAGCCCCTGCCGCTGGTGCCTCATCGCATTTTGCGCGTGCCCAGCTTTCGCCGCCGCAGAGAAACCCCATGACGCAGCCTTCGATCTTGAGCACGTTGGCGCTCGTCAGCCCAATGTTACCGGAATAGGTCTTGCCGTCCTGCCCGTTGTAGATCTCGCCCTCCCACCGGTTCGGGCCCGCCGGCTTCATGCTGAAGATCTGCATGCCGAGAACGCTGCGAGTGCGCTTGGCCGGGTCGGGGTTGTGGGAATCAAAACCGGGTTTGGCCGTCCAAGCGATGTTGCCGCACAGTTGCGCTCCGCAAGGCGCCACCCGGACCACGGCCGTCTTCTCGGCGGTGAACCAGTCTCCGGTCGGTTCTGCCGCGGAGGCTGGGACGCTCGCGCAGGCCACCATGATTGCTGCTGCGAGGGTAGTTTTTCGCATGTCGTTCTCCGTATGACCGAGATCCCTAACCTGTGGTCGGAATAGATCGGCGGCGTCAAGCCGGATCTGCAAATTTGCTCCGAGCTGCCACGCGACTGCCACAGTTCGATGCGCGGCGACCGCCCACAGATATGCGAATGCCATGGCGATTGGAACTGCGGAGACGTTGTGCCAACCTGCCGAGCGAAGCGGCCTCTCCGCAAGGACGACGGATATGAGTTTCGATATGGCATTGGGCCGGCGGCTGCCCTGCCGGATGGCACGACATTTGTCGATCGTGGGACTTAAATGACGGCAGGCGTCTTGATCGCATCGGCCGCCCTCGCGGTCTGGCTCTACCTCATCGGCGGACGCGGCGGCTTTTGGCGCGCTTCGGTGCGCGACGATCGGGATTTGCCCGCCGAGCCGGCGCGCTGGCCCGACGTCGTCGCGGTGGTTCCGGCGCGTGACGAGGCGGATGTGATCGGGCAAAGCCTCGCCTCGCTGCTCGGCCAGGACTATCCCGGCGCCTTCGCCGTGCTCCTGGTGGACGACCAGAGCCGTGACGGCACCGCGGCGGCCGCCCGGCAGGCTGCGGCCGGCGCCGCCGGCGCCGCCGGACGGTTGACGATCGTGTCGGGGCGAACGCCGCCGTCCGGTTGGGCGGGCAAAGTCTGGGCGATGAAGCAGGGCGCCTATCAGGTCGACCGCATGGCCGAGCCGCCCCGCTATCTCATGTTCACGGACGCCGATATCGTCTATGCGCGCGATGCGCTGCGCCGGCTGGTCGCCCGCGCCGAATCCGGCCGGCTCGCGTTGACCACATTGATGGTGAAGCTCCGCTGCGAGACCCTGTGCGAGCGGCTGTTCATTCCGGCCTTCGTCTTCTTCTTCCAGATGCTCTATCCGTTCGCATGGGTGAACAGGCCCGACCGCAGAACGGCCGGCGCCGCGGGCGGATGCATGTTGGTGCGCCACGATTCGCTGCGCGCCGCCGGCGGCATCGAAGCGATCCGCGGCGCGCTCATCGACGACTGCGCGTTGGGCCGGAACCTGAAGGCGGTCGGGCCGGTCTGGCTCGGCCTGACCGAGCGCGTGCGCAGCCTGCGTCCCTATCCGCACGTGAACGACATCAGGCGCATGGTGGCGCGCACCGCCTACGACCAGCTCGGCTACTCGCCGCTCCTGCTCGCGGGAACCATCGCCGGGCTGGCGCTGACCTACCTGGCACCGCCGTTGCTCGCGTTGTTCGCCACCGGCCCGGCACAAATGGTCGCAGCCGCCGCCTGGGCGCTGATGATTCTGGCGTTCCAGCCGACGCTGCGGTTCTATCGCCTGTCGCCCCTGTGGGCGCTTGCCCTGCCCGGGATCGCGGCCGCCTATATGGCGTTTACGCTCGATTCCGCTTATCAACACGCGCGGGGACGCGGCGGACTTTGGAAGGGGCGCGTGCACGCCAACGTATCGGAGCTACGATGACCGGTGCTGCCGAACTGCGCTCCGGCAAGGGCCATCACGACGAGAATTTTCCGGTCGCCTCGTGGTTGATCCATCCGCGCCATCGCGCGCCCATTCTGGCCTTCTACGAGTTCGTGCGCGTGGCCGATGACATCGCCGATCATGCCGCGCTGCCCGCAGACGAGAAGCTCGCGCTGCTTGATCGCCTGGAAGACGGCCTCACCGGCAAAGGCGAACCCGAGCCGGTGGCTTCGCGCCTGCGTGCGGCGCTTGCCGAGCGCGGATTGACGCCGCGGCATCCCCAGGATCTCCTCACCGCCTTCCGCATGGACGTCACCAAGCTGCGCTACCGCGATTGGGACGACCTGATCCACTACTGCAGCTACTCGGCGATGCCGGTCGGGCGCTTCGTACTCGACGTGCACGGCGAGAGCCGCAGCACCTGGCCCGCCAATGATGCCTTGTGCGCGGCGCTGCAGGTCATCAATCACCTGCAGGACTGTGGGGCCGATTACCGCAACCTCGATCGGGTCTATATTCCGCAGGATGCATTCGCCCGCCACGGCACGACGGTGGAGGCGCTCGGTGAACCCAAGGCATCGCCGCAGCTGCTAAGCTGCGTGCGCGATCTGGCCGAGCGAACGGCCGGATTGCTGCGTCATGCCGAACCGTTCTCGACGCTCATCAATGATTGGCGGCTCGCCTTGGAGGTTGCGGTGATTTGCCGGGTCGCGCAGACGCTGACGCACACGCTCAAGCGGCGCGATCCGCTGAGCGAGCGTGTCCATCTGGGCGCCGCCGGCTTCGCCGGCGCGGGCCTGATGGGGGTTTTGCAGGGCATCGGCCGGCGCGCCGCTCGACGGATCGGCGTGGGCGGTCACCGGGCCCAGGATGCGTGAGTGAGTGGCGTGGCGATCAGCGAATCCACGACCGGCATGGCGGCCCGACGGGCCTCCGGCAGCTCGTTCTACACCGCGATGCGCATCCTGCCGCGCGAGCGCCGCGAGGCCATCTTCGAGATCTACAGCTTTTGCCGGGCGGTGGACGACATCGCCGACGACGGCGGCCCGCGCGACCTGCGTCTCAAGCAACTGGCGGAATGGCGATCGGAGGTGAATACCGCCTACGCCGGCACGCCGCCGCCCCGCCTGCGCGGCCTTGCCGGACCGATGCGGACGTTCGCGCTCCGGCGCGAGGACTTCCTCGCCGTCATCGACGGCATGGAAATGGACGTCAAGTCCGATATCCGCGCACCCGACTTTGCGACGCTCGACCTCTATTGCGACCGCGTCGCCAGCGCGGTCGGGCGCCTGTGCGTGCGGGTCTTCGGCATGGATGCGGCGCCGGGCGTCGCCCTTGCTCATCACTTGGGCCGCGCGCTGCAGCTCACGAACATTCTGCGCGACCTCGACGAGGATGCCGCAATCGGCCGGCTCTATCTGCCGCGCGAGGCGCTGCGCGACGCCGGCATCACGGCAACCGATCCGCGCGCCGCGCTGGCAAGCCCGAGCCTGGACAAGGCCTGCGCCGTCGTGGTCGAGCGCGCGCGGGGCCATTTTCGCGAGGCCGATTCCATCATGCAGAGCTGCCCGCGTTGGGCGGTGCGGACGCCGCGCGTGATGCGGGAGGCCTATCAGTTGATCCTCGACGGGCTGACCGCGCGCGGCTGGTCCCCTCCCCGGCATCCGGTGCGCATCGGTCGTCCGCGCCTCGCGTGGATTGTGCTGCGGCACGCCATCTTTTGATGCGGAACAGCGCGATCCACGTCATCGGCGCAGGGCTCGCCGGCCTTGCGGCGGCGGTGCGGCTCACCGCGGCCGGCGCCAAGGTCGTGGTGCACGAGGCCGCCGCGCAAGCCGGCGGACGCTGCCGATCGTATTACGACCACGCCGTCGGGATGGTCATCGACAATGGCAACCACCTGCTTCTTTCCGGCAATCACGCCGCGCTTGCGTTTCTCCGGACGATCGGCGGCGCGCATGGGCTGAGCGGACCCGCGACCACGGAGTTTCCCTTCGTCGATCTTGCCGCCAAGGAGCGCTGGCGCCTGCGGCCGAACGCCGGGCGCCTGCCGTGGTGGATCTTCGATCCCCGCCGCCGCGCGCCGGGCACAACCGCATTCTCCCACCTCGGGATTGCGCGCCTGCTGTGGGCGCCGTCCGGTTCGCCCATCGGTGCCGCAATGGCGTGCACGGGCGCGGCATATGACCGGCTGTGGCGGCCGATCCTGCTGGCGGCGCTCAATACCGATCCCGCGGAGGCCGACGCCGGCTTGGCCGCCGCCGTCATTCGCGAGACACTGCTGGTCGGCGGCCGCGCCTGCCGGCCTCTTATCGCACGCGATGGATTGTCGGCCACGTTGGTCGATCCGGCGATCCGCTATCTCGAGGCACGCGGCGCCGCGGTCCGGTTGGAGCATAACCTGCATGCGTTTCGTTTCGACGGGCCGCGTGTCAGCGCGCTCGACTTCGGCCAGGACGTCGTTTCCCTCGCGCCCGACGACGCCGTGGTGCTGGCGACCCCCCCTTTCATGGCAAAGACGCTTCTTCCCGGCCTGCAGGCGCCGGACGCGTTTCGCGCCATCGTCAATGCGCATTTCGCCGTTGAGCCGCCGCCGGGATTTCCGCCGATGATCGGCGTTCTTAACGGCACCATCGAGTGGATCTTCGCTTTTCCCGGACGGCTGTCGGTCACCATCAGCGGCGCCGACCGGCTGCTCGCCATTCCCCGTGAGACGCTGGCCTATACAATATGGCGCGAGGTCGCCGCGGTTGGGGGCATTGCGGACAAGATGCCGCCGTGGCAGATCGTCCGGGAGCGGCGGGCCACTTTTGCCGCGCTCCCGGAGCAGAATGCCAAGCGGCCGGGCGCGAAAACGGAGTGGGACAACCTTGTGCTCGCTGGCGATTGGACGGCGACCGGCCTTCCGGCAACAATCGAAGGGGCAATCCGCTCGGGCAACCGCGCTGCCGAACTGTTGAACCCGCGCGTGCGCGGCCGCACAAAGCCATGATGAACGACGCCACCATCATCGCACCCCCGGCGCGGCCGTCTCGGACGGATCCGGTGCTCGATGAGCGCATTCACGCGGCCGCCAAGGCGCTGCTCGATCGCCAGCAGGCGGACGGTCACTGGGTGTTCGAGCTCGAGGCCGACGCCACCGTAACCTCCGAGTACGTGCTGTTTCGCCACTATCGCGCCGAGCCGGTCGACGCCGAGCTGGAGCGAAAGATCGCCAACTATCTCCGCCGCATCCAGCGTGCGGACGGGGGATGGCCGCTGTTCCACGACGGCGACTTCGACATGAGCGCGAGCGTGAAGGCCTATTTCGCGCTCAAGATGATGGGAGATTCCCCGGACGCCGAACACATGCGGCGCGCGCGCGCCGCCATCCTCAAGCGCGGCGGCGCCGTCCATTGCAACGTATTCACGCGCGTCCTGCTCGCGCTTTACGACATCGTCGCCTGGCGCGCCGTTCCGGTGATGCCGGTCGAGATCATGCTGCTGCCGAAATGGTTCCCGTTCCACCTCTCCAAGATTTCCTATTGGGCGCGAACGACGATCGTACCATTGCTGGTCCTGCAGGCGCTCAAGCCCACGGCAAAGAACCCCAAAGGCGTGAGGGTCGACGAGCTGTTCACGCGGGACCCGAAGAGCATCGGCGGGAAATCCAAGGCGCCGCACCAGAAGTGGTCGTGGTTCATCCTGTTCCGCCTGATCGACATCATCCTGCGGGCGGTCGAGCCGCTCTTCCCGGCGCGCATGCGCAAGCGTGCGGTCGGCAAGGCGGTGGACTTCGTCACCGAACGGCTCAACGGCGAGGACGGTCTCGGCGCCATCTATCCGCCCATGGCCAACGCCGTCCTGATGTTCGACTTGCTCGGCTATCCGAACGATCATCCGCATCTGGTCGTCGCGCGAAAGGCGATCGAGAAGCTCCTGGTCGTCAAGGACGACGAAGCCTATTGCCAGCCCTGCTTTTCGCCGGTCTGGGATACCGCGCTCACCTGCCATTCGCTGCTGGAGGTCGGCGGCGAACACGCGAACAGACAGGCGATCAAGGGCCTGGAGTGGCTAAAGCCGCTGCAGGTGCTGGACACCGTCGGCGATTGGGCCGATGCGCGGCCGAACGTCCGGCCCGGCGGATGGGCCTTCCAGTACGCCAACGCACACTACCCCGACCTCGACGACACCGCCGTGGTCGTCATGGCGATGGACCGTGCGGCCGGGCTCGCGGGCACGGAGCGCTTCCGTGCGGCCATGGAACGAGGCCGGGAGTGGGTGGCGGGACTGCAGAGCCGCGACGGCGGCTGGGGCGCGTTCGATGCCGACAACGCCTACTATTATCTCAACAACATCCCTTTCGCCGATCACGGTGCCCTGCTCGATCCGCCGACGGCCGACTTGACCGCACGCTGCCTCTCCATGCTGGCGCAACTCGGCGCCAAAGCGGACACGAACCCGGCGGTGAAAGCTTCGATCGAGTGGCTGCGTCGCGACCAGCGGCCCGACGGCAGCTGGTACGGCCGCTGGGGCATGAACTACATCTATGGGACCTGGTCGGCGCTCGCCGCGCTCAACGCGGCCGGCGTCGATCGGATGTCGCGGGAGGTGCGCAAGGCGGCCGATTGGCTGATCTCGATCCAAAATCCCGACGGCGGGTGGGGCGAGGACGGCTTAAGCTACAAGCTCGCGTACCGCGGCCATGAGCCCGCTCCGAGCACCGCGTCGCAGACCGCGTGGGCGCTGCTCGGCCTGCTCGCCGCCGGCGAAGCCGACCATCCGTCGGTCGCGCGCGGGGTAAAGTACCTGACGGACACGCAAGGTCCGGACGGCACGTGGCGCGAGGAGCGCCACACCGCGACCGGCTTCCCGCGCGTATTCTATCTGCGCTACCACGGCTATGCCAAGTTCTTCCCGCTGTGGGCGCTGGCGCGCTATCGCAACCTGAAGGCCGGCAACGCGCGCTCGGTGGCGTACGGGATGTAGGGTGGGTCAAGGCGCCTGGTAGAGCCGGGCGGGAACGACGGGCCGGGCGCGCCGCGACCCACCGGCCGCCGTCCGGCAACAACCATGGTGGGTCGCGTCGCGAGAGGCCTCGACAGGGCGCCACAGCACGTCAGGCGACTTGAACCCACCCTACGGGCCTGAGCCGCGCTCGCCGATCGGGTGCGCATGACAGATGTCAAATGACGGAAGTCAGAGGACGGATTTATAGCAAACTGTCATAGACAGTCTTGCACTTTCATTACATTTTGCTATATAAGCTGCTGATGAAAACGATCACCTACACCGCATCGGCCGCGCTGCAGCTTCGAAAGTTGCCCGGGAACGTGCGGGAGAGGTTGATCGAGAAACTTCATCGGTACGCCAAAACCGGCGCCGGCAATGTAAAGGCGCTCACGGGCGAACCCGGGACCAGGTTGCGGGTTGGCGATTACCGCATCATCTTCGTCGAGACGGCGACAGGGATTTCGGTTCGCGCGATCGGCCACCGGCGAGAGATTTATCAGTAGACGGAGAGCAACATGCGGCCGCAGTTCATCAAGACCGAAAACGGATCAGAGCTCGTGATCCTGGCGCGCAAGGACTTCGACGATTTGCTCAGGCGCGCGAAAGACAATGAGGACACCGGCACGGCGCGTATCGTTGCCCGCAGCAATGCGGCGCTGAAAGCCGGGCGCGAGGTGGAGCTTCCCGCCGACGTGGCCGAGGCCATCGCCCGCGGCGAGAATGCGCTGCGCGTGATCCGCGAGTGGCGCGCTATGACACAGACCGAGCTGGGAGAGCGCAAGACCAAGATCGGCCAACCGACGATCTCGGCACTGGAGAATGGAACGCGGCGCGGCACGACGGCGGTGTGGAAGCGGCTTGCCGCCGTGCTTGAAGTGCCGATGGAGATGCTGATTCCGCAGTGAAGGATGATTCAGCGGTGTAGGGTGGGTCAAGGCGCCTGGTACAGCCGAGCGGGAACGACGGGCCGGGCGCGCCGCGACCCACCGGCAGCCGTCCGGCAACAACCATGGTGGGTCGCGTCGCGAGAGGCCTCGGCAGGACGCCACAGCATGTCAGGCGACCTGACCCACCCCTGTTTCCGAAACCCGCTACTCTCCCAGCATGCGGGATGATTCAGACATCAAGCCCATCCTTGCGGTGACCGGTCTTGCCCGCGAGAGCCGCATCGCGGCCGGTGCGGGGGTCGAAGTCGTTTGCAGCGGCGGCGACCCGGAGCGGCTGCGCTCGAGGCTCGATGCGCTGACGGCAAGGCGTTATCGCGCCGTGATCAGTTTCGGCATTGCCGGGGCGCTTGATCCGGCGCTACGGCCGGGCGACGTGGTTGTTGCGACCGAGATCATGTCCGGCACCGGCACCTGGCCGATTGCGCCGTCGCTCGCGCGCGTACTGACCGACCGTTTGGGCAGCATCGGGGCGGTCTCGGCGCGCGTCGCTGGCGTCGATGCGCCGCTGATGGACGCAGCCGCCAAGGGCGCGATGCGGGACAAGACCGGAGCGGCCGCCGTAGACATGGAATCCCATGTGGCCGCGCGCTTTGCCGCGGACGCAGATCTTCCGATGTGCGTGCTTCGGGTGATCAGCGATCCGGCCGATCGCATGCTGCCGCCGCTCGCCGCGCATGCGCTGACGCCAGACGGCCGCGTCGATTTCTTCGCCGCGCTCGCCGGTCTTGCCCGCGATCCGGCGCAGATTCCGCTGCTGATGCAAACGGGGCGCGACGCCGGCGCGGCCTTCGCCGCCCTACGCCGCGTTCGCCGTGTTCTCGCGTTTGGCCTCGGCCTCGCCGGCGCGGATCTCGGATAGCTTCTGCTGCACCTGATGGGAGAATACGTATTGCGCGGGCCGCTGGCGGTCGAGCGCAATTTCCGGCGCCATCGGACCGTCCGTCCGCACGCCGCGTAGCGTCACCCACAGGGTCTTGAGCGGGTTCGCGACGATCATGTTCGCGGCCGTCGGCTCGTAGCCGCAATGCGCCATGCAGTTCGCGCACTTCTCGTACCGGCCGGTCCCATACGAGTCCCAGTCGGTCGTCTCCATCAGCTCCCGGTAGGTCCCGGCATAGCCTTCGCCGAGCAGATAGCAGGGCTTCTGCCAGCCGAACACGTTGCGCGTCGGCATGCCCCACGGGGTGCAGAAGAACTCCTGGTTCCCGGCCAGGAAGTCGAGGAACATGGTAGAATGCATCAGGTTCCAGCGCTTGCCCTTGCCCAGGGCAAAGACGTTGCGGAACAGTTCCTTGGTCTTGCGGCGGTGCAGGAAGTGCTCCTGGTCCGGCGCGCGTTCATAGGCGTAGCCCGGCGACATCGACACGCCGACGCCGAGCTCCTTGCAGAAATCGAGGAACGCGGCGATTTCCTCGGCCGGGTGGTTGTCGAAGATGGTACAATTGACGTTGACGGCAAATCCCTCCGCCTTGGCCGCACGAATAGCCGATACCGCGCGCTCGAACACGCCGTCCTGGCACACCGCCTTGTCGTGATGCTCCTCGAGGCCGTCGAGGTGCACCGAGAAGAACAGGTAGGGCGACGGCGTGAACAGGTGCAGCTTCTTCTCCAGCAGGAGCGCGTTGGTGCAGAGCGAGACGAACTTCTTGCGCGCGACGATGCCGCTGACGATCTCGCCGATCTCCTTGTGAATCAGCGGCTCGCCGCCCGGGATCGCGACCATCGGCGCGCCGCATTCGTCGACCGCGTCGAGGCATTCCTGAACCGACATGCGCCGGTTGAGAATCGCTTCCGGATAGTCGATCTTGCCGCAACCCGCGCAGGCGAGGTTGCAGCGGAACAGCGGCTCCAGCATCAGCACGAGCGGATAGCGCTTGCGCCCCATCACCTTCTGCTTGAAGAGATAGGCGCCGAGGCGCATCTCCTTGAAGAACGGTACCGCCATGCTCGCTGTTCCCGCCTTTGAGAGAATTGCCAAACGGCCGGTCTTCACGTCCCCGCCGCGACCGGGGCCCGATGCTGGTTGAGCTCCATCGGCAAGCGGAACTCCATGGTTTCCTGTCGCCCCGGCAGCGTCTCGACCTCCACCGGCCCGAGCTCACGCAGCCGCTCGATGACGTCCTCGACCAGCACTTCCGGCGCCGATGCGCCGGCCGTGAGGCCGACCGTCCCGGCGTGCCGCACCCATTCCGGATCGAGCTCGTTGCCGTCGGCGATGAGGTAGCTCGGGACGCCCGCTTCGGTGCCGATCTCGCGCAGACGATTGGAGTTCGAGCTGTTCATCGCGCCGACCACCAGGATCACGTCGACCAGCTTCGACAGCTCGCGCACCGCGGTCTGCCGGTTCTGGGTGGCGTAGCAGATATCCTTGATGTCGGGGCCAATGATGTCGGTGAAGCGCCGCTCCAGCGCGGCGATGATCCCGCGCGTATCGTCCACGCTGAGCGTGGTCTGCGTCACGTAGGCGACCGGCGCATCGACCGGGATGTCGAGTTTCTCGACGTCGGCCTCGGTCTGCACCAAGTACACCGGCGCCGCGATCTGCCCCATGGTGCCTTCGACCTCGGGATGACCGGCGTGACCGATCAGAACCAGCGTCCGGCCGTTCGCAACGTAGCGCTTGCCCTGGTTGTGCACCTTGGTGACCAGCGGGCAGGTGGCATCGAGCACCGGCAGCCCGCGCGCGGACGCCTCGTTGACGACCGCCTTCGGCACGCCGTGCGCGCTGAAGATCGTGACGGCATTGGGGGGAACCTCGGAGAGGTTCTCGACGAAATGGGCGCCCTTGGCCTTGAGGTTTTCCACCACGTGCTTGTTGTGCACGATTTCGTGGCGCACGTAGACCGGCGGCCCGTACTTTTCCAGCGCGCGCTCGACGATTTCGATCGCGCGCACGACGCCGGCGCAAAACCCGCGCGGTTGAGCAAGGATCACACGCATGTCAGCAAGCCCATGAGCAAACGGCGTTCGAGGTCACCGGTTCCGAATCCGCATCTAGGCCCGATGGGCGCGAATGCAAACCTTGCCGCTGATTCATTACCCTTAAGCCCCTCTTTCGTCACGCAAAATCCTCAATCTTTGCAAAGTTTCGAGGGTTTGAGAATGGAACATGAACCGGTCGCCCGTCCCGTGATCAATACCAGCCCTTTGCCGGTGCACGCAACCCGACCCCGGCCGACGCTGGCCGACGTGGGATCGCGGAGAAGAAAACGGTCGGGGTGGACTTTCCCACCGTTTTGGTACGAGACACCGCGCCGGCGGTTCACCGGGTCGGCAAAGCATGCCCCCGCGAAGGCGGGGATGAGTTCTTGCGAGCCGTGCCCACCATTCACATTCCCAGAGAATTGTGGTGGACACAGCGCGGGACATTATCATCGTTTTGCCGGGCCGGCTCAGGCGGCGCCCCCCGCCTTCGCGGAGGCATGCTTCGCCCACGCTTACGAAGCCGCGGAAAGCGTAGGGATGGATGAGTGAAGCCCTGGTGGTGATCGGGGCCGGCCAAGCCGCCGCGCAGCTCGCCGTGAGCCTGCGCCAGGGCGGCTATGCGGGGCCGATTCGGCTCGTCTGCGACGAGGCCTATCTTCCGTACCAGCGCCCGCCGCTGTCGAAGAAATTTCTCGCCGAGTACCGCAATCCCGATTCCCTGTTCCTGCGCCCCGAGAGCTTCTGGCGCGACCACGACGTCGGCTTCGATCTCGCAAACGCGGCCGGCTCGGTCGATCCCAAGCGTCGCCGCATCGTGCTCGCCGACGGCCGCGACATCGCCTACGGCAGGCTCGTATTCGCCACCGGCGCGGCGTCGCGAACGCTTCCCGTGCCGGGCATCGCGCTTAGGAACGTTTTTCTCCTGCGCAAGATCGACGATGTGGTCGGCTTAAGGCCCGCGCTCGATGGCGCGCGGCGGGTGGTCATCGTCGGGGGCGGCTACATCGGTCTCGAAGTCGCCGCGGTCGTGGGCAGCGAAGGCCGCAACGTCACGGTGCTGGAGGCGGAAGAGCGCGTGCTCAAGCGGGTGGCCGGTCCGGCCACGTCGGCATTCTTCGATCGCTGCCATCGCGAGCACGGCGTCGACATCCGGCTCGGTGCGCGCCTTACCGCGATCGAGGGCGAGGCAAAGGCGTCGGCCGTACGCCTCGCGTCGGACGAAGTCCTGCCGGCCGATCTCGTTCTCGTGGCGGCCGGCGCGCGCGCCAACGACGATCTTGCCGCCGCCGCGGGTATCGCCTGCCACGACGGCATTCTGGTCGATGA
>WNGA01008144.1_pt1 | contig 14421 bp, 11 predicted proteins | sample 5400061 | NCBI WGS metagenome assembly WNGA01 (sample SAMN13153366, study PRJNA577476) | soil metagenome | isolation source: 100 cm soil or saprolite under grassland replicate 2 | place: USA:California | collected 2016-06-15 | reverse complement strand
CGCCCTGGTCGGGAAATCATCCTGCACGGAGCGGGTGGCCTGGAGCGGCGCATTCCCATCGATGCGGAGAACCGGCTGTACGTGGACTGGAGCTTTCGATTGGACTCGCCTCAGTTGACCCGCGAATCGTTTCACGGCGTCCTGCGCGACCACATGGATCGAGCGCGCGGTGATACCAACGAGCTTCGCAATCTATGGCGCGACAAGCTGGTGCTCGTCGGTTCCATTGCCTCCGGCAACGACCTGACGGACCTGGGCGCCACGCCGCTTGAGAAGGAGACCGTGCTCACCTGCCGCTACTGGAACGTGGCCAACTCGGTGCTCACAGGCCGATTCGTTCGCCAGCCGCCGCTGGCCGTCGAACTGCTCCTGATTTGCGGGCTGGCCGTCGCCGCGGTCCTTTTTGCCTGGAGGATGCGCGCCCTGGGCGCCGCGCTGGCCACCTTCCTTATCACGGCTCTCTACGCCGGCATTGCCAGCCAGATCTATCTTCACTCCCGGCTCTGGCTGCCCGTGGTTCTGCCCTGCGCCGGGCTGGTCCTCACTCATTTCGCCCTGGTCACTTACCGCGTCATCTTCGAGCAAGGCGAGCGCCGACGCATCAAAGGCGTCTTCGACAAGATTGTTTCCCCCAACATCGTCAGCGAACTCCTAAGGACTGAGAAGCTCGCCCTGGGCGGCGCCCGCCGAAACCTCACCGTCTTCTTTGCCGATGTGCGCGGCTTCACCGGACTCACAGACGAAAGCCATGCCAGCGCCACCGCCTACGTCGCCGAACAGCGCCTCACGGGCGCCGAAGCCGAAGCCTATTTCGACAGCCAGTCCGAGGAACTCCTGCGCACGGTCAATCTCTACCTCGGTGCTATCGCGGACATCGTCAAGAAACACCAGGGCACGCTCGACAAATACATCGGAGATTCCGTCATGGCCTTCTGGGGCGCGCCGACCCCGAACGAACGGCACGCGCTCACCTGCGTGCGCGCCGCCATGGAGGCTCAACGCGCCCTTTACCAACTCAACCAGCAGCGGGCCGCTGACAACAAACGCCGCGAGGAGGACAATGTCCGCCGCGCCGCCGCCGGGGAGCCGCTCCTGCCCTTGCTCAAGCTCTTCTCCATCGGCATCGGCGTGAATACGGGCACGGTCACCGTCGGGCTTCTGGGCTCCGAGCGGCACACGCTCAACTACACCATCGTCGGCCGCGAAGTAAACCTCGCCCAGCGCCTTGAATCCCACTCCGGCCGCGACCGTATCCTCATCGGCGAGGCCACCTACATGGAACTGCTGCGCGATGACCCCGCCCTGGCCGCGGCCTGCCAGCCGCAACTGGCCACGCAATTCAAAGGCTTTCGCTCGGCCATTCAACTTTTTGAAGTTCCCTGGAAGCCCGAGGTGCTCACGCCTGCAATCGCTCCGCCCTCCGCAGCCGCCGTTCCGCCCCGGGCCGCCGCGTAGCTCAATTAGCCTGATTTATGTCCCGCAACTTCGCACCCAGGCGTCTCGACGCGACGCGCACGCCGGATCCGTAGCGCAGACAGCCCTGTCTGCTGTTTCGCCGACTGCCAATCGGCGAGCCTCGCCCGCGCCAATCGCCGTCCAGTCTTCAATCGGTGCCCGGTTCTGGTCGCTCGCTCGCGGTTTGGCAACCCGCGATACGGCAGGCTGGGCAGCCTGCGCTACTATGCCCAAACCCTGCCTTGTGAAATCTTCCATCTCTGTGTCAAGTGCAAGCCGACAAGGCTCCTGATCACCGTGATTGACTATCTTCCTGCGCTTCACTATTAGGAATCTCAACAAACCAACGATTCAACGCCAAGCCGTATGCCGCCCAAACTTGAAAAAACCCTCGAAAAAGCCGCTTCCGCCGAGAAGGCCTCCGCCGAAGCCGTGAAGATTTCCGCGACCCGCGCCCGCGACCTCGAAACTGCCATTTCCACCATCACCAAAGCCTTCGGCGACGGCTCGATCATGCGCCTCGGCTCGGCCCAGGCCCTGCGCAAGATCGAGGTCATCCCCACCGGCTCGCTCGCCATTGACCTGGCGCTGGGCGTCGGCGGCGTGCCGCGCGGGCGCGTCGTGGAGATTTTCGGCCCCGAGTCCAGCGGCAAGACCACGCTGATGCTCCACGTCATCGCCAACGCGCAGAAATCCGGCGGCCTGGCGGCGTTCATCGACGCCGAACACGCGCTGGACCCGGGCTACGCCAAAAAACTCGGCGTCAACCTCGATGAATTGCTCGTCTCCCAGCCCGACAGCGGCGAGGAAGCCCTGACCATCTGCGAAACGCTCGCCCGCTCGAATGCCCTCGACGTCATCGTCATTGATTCCGTCGCCGCGCTCGTGCCCAAGGCCGAGCTCGAGGGCGAGATGGGCATGGCCACGATGGGCATGCAGGCCCGCCTCATGAGCCAGGCCTTGCGCAAGCTCACCGCCATCCTCGCCAAGTCCAAGACCACCTGCGTTTTCACCAACCAGCTCCGCGAAAAGGTCGGCATCATGTTTGGCAACCCGGAGACGACCCCCGGCGGCAAGGCCCTCAAGTTCTACGCCAGCGTTCGGATCGACATCCGCCGCAAGGACGCCATCAAGGACGCCGCCGGCAACGTGCTCGGCAATCACGTCAAGGTGAAGATCGTCAAGAACAAGGTCGCCCCGCCCTTCACCGAGGCCGAGTTTGACATCATGTTCAATCACGGCATCAACAGGGAAGGCAGCATCCTCGATGTCGGCATCGACGCCGGCGTCGTCGAAAAGAAAGGCGCCTGGCTCCAGTTCAACGGCGAGTTGATCGGCCAGGGCAAGGACGCCGCCCAGAAGGCCCTCGCCGAGAAGCCCGAACTGGCTCAGAAGATCACCGACGCGATTCTCGCCAAGCGGGCCGCGGCAGCGGAGCCCGCGGAGAGCTAGCAGCCCGTTCAAAAACTCCAGGTGGGGTTGTAGCGGCGGTCTGTGACCGCCGAAATCGGGCCAGAATGCGCAGCTTCTTCGGCGCTCACAGAGCGCCGCTACAGTTTTTGAACGGGCTGCTAGAGGTCATTTCTCACCAAGAGCTTGAGGACACACGGTCTGTAGCCGCCGACGTGAGGAGGCGGAAATTGTGGTAACACGGTCCATCCGCCTCCTCACGTCGGCGGCTACGATCGTTGGTCAGAAATGCCGGCTAAGCTTGCTCTCCGAGCTCGGGCGCCACCTGGGCGCCCCGGTCAAGGAGAAGCAGCGACTCCCGTGGGCCCTTTGCCGCCGTTTATGAGGAATAACACCGCCATGCGGACTGCCAGGCCGTTGGTCACCTGGTCGAGAATCACGGAGCGCTCGCAATCGGCAATTTCGCTGCTGATCTCCACGCCACGGTTGATGGGGCCAGGGTGCATGATCAGCACGTCGGATTTGGTCCTGGCGAACCGCGTTTTGTTCAGCCCGAAGATGCTGGTGTACTCGCCGATGCCCGGGAACATCGTCTGGCGCTGGCGCTCGTGTTGGATGCGCAGCAGGTTGATCACATCGGCCTCGGCGATGGCCTCGTCGACGTTGTAGGTGACGCGGCAGCCCATTTGCTCGAACACGCGCGGGACCAGCGTGCTCGGGCCGCACAAGGTGACGCGCGCGCCCAGCTTGAGCAACGCCCAGATATTGGACCGGGCGACCCGGCTGTAGAGGACGTCGCCCAGAATGGTCACGTTCAGCCCGGCGACACGGCCTTTTTTCTCGCGGATGGTGAACGTGTCGAGCAGCGCCTGGGTCGGGTGCTCGTGCGCGCCATCGCCGGCGTTCACGACGCTGCCGCGCATGAACCGCGACAGGAAATGCGGCGCGCCGCTGGCGCTGTGGCGGATGATGATGATGTCCGCGGCGAGCGCCTCGAGGTTGCGGGCGGTGTCCTTGAGCGTCTCGCCTTTCTTTAGCGACGAAGCCTCGGCGGTGAAGTTAATCACGTCGGCCGTAAGACGCAGCGCCGCCAGCTCGAAACTGATGCGCGTGCGTGTCGAGGGCTCGATAAAGAGGTTGACGACCGTTTTGCCGCGCAAGGCCGGGACCTTTTTGATCGCCCGCTCGCCCACGGCCTTAAACGCCCTGGCCGTTTCGTGGACGAGCGTGATTTCGTCGGCCGAAAGCGACTCGATGTCGAGCAGGTGTTTGCGGTTCCAGGCGTTCATCGGGGAGGGAGGGAGTGGAGTGATGGAGCGGGGGAATGGAGTGATGGAGTGTTGGAGTGTTGGGAGCAGAGCGGCTCTGGCCTCTGCCCAATACTCCAGCACTCCATTACTCCAGTTTTCCTCATGCCCGTTCGAGATACACCACATCCTCGCCGGCCTCCTCCTTCAATCGCACGTCCACGCGATCGGCCGGGGCGCTCGGGACGTTCTTGCCGACAAAGTCCGCCTTGATGGGCAACTCGCGGTGGCCGCGGTCGACGAGCACGGCCAGTTGCACCCGGCGCGGGCGGCCGAAGTCGTTCAACGTGTCGAGCGCGGCGCGGGTGGTCCGGCCGCTGAACAGCACGTCGTCCACCACCACGACCGTCCGGCCTTCCAGATCAAACGGCAGGAGCGTCGGCTGGATGTTCGGCGCGGCCTTGCTGTCGAGATCGTCCCGATGCATGCTCACGTCGACGTGGCCAACGGGCACCGGATGGCCCCAGATGCCCTTGAGCAAGGCGCCCAGTCGTTCGGCCAGGTGAATGCCCCCGCGCTGGACCCCGACGATCGCCACGGAGTTGGACGCCTCGTTGCGCTCGGCAATTTCGTGGGCGATCCGCGTGAGTACGCGGTGGATGGCCTTGGCGTCGAGGAGGACGGTCCGGTCAGGCATAAAAAAAATCGAGCGGGCCCAAGGCCCGTTCGATTCCGCTCGAAATGTTTCGATCCATCGATTCCTTGGCGGCCTCGCCGGACCGCCTTAAAGGAGCCGGCCGCTCAATTGTGTTCGTGGCCGCTTCGGGAGAGCTCCTGCCGATGTTTGCGCCATCGGGCGCGGTGGTTGATGATCCAATCAGTCAAGGCCCGCTCGAAGCCGATGTCGTGGCCGGCCTTTTCCGACTCGATCCATTTGTGTTTCATGATCTCCTCCCGCTCGGCCTGAAACTCTTTGTAGAGTGTGGAATGGATGAGGAGGTCGTTTCCACTCGGAGGGTTCTTTTTGTCTTCAGGCATGACCAGGACTCTTTACGTTGGCCACGCCCAATTTAGCACTCGGCTGGGCGAAGACAATGCTTGAATGAGATCAATTCCAGGCATCAGCGCACCGTGAGGAAGTCGTTGTGGTTCAACAAGACACGCACAAGGTTCTCTCGGGCCCGTTCGGCTGCGTCCGGCGCAGGCTTGCCGCCGTGCGTATTTAGCGTAGCTGCGACCGTGAGGTCGCGGGAAGCGGCCGTTGGAGGTTGGGCGTGAGCATCGATGTCGTTCCTGATTGAGGGTTCAGCCCGCGACCTCACGATCGCAGCAACGCCAAACGGATGCTTGGCGCTGGCCGGCAGCCCAGCGCCGCGCCGGGAGGGGTTCAAAAACTCGAGGCATAGGCGCGCTTCTTCGGCAGTCGCGGCACGGCCCATCACGCGCCGGAAGGCTTCGGCGATGAAGCGGGCGTTATCGCCCCGCGAGCTCTTTCGCAGTTCTCCCGTCAGCACGCGGGCTTGTGCGAAAGCCATCTCGCTATTCGCCAGCGCGAGGGCCTGCTGCGGCATCACGCTGGGGCGGCGCTCGTAGCACTCGGTCACACTAGGCCCGTCGAAAATCCTCAGGAACTCGACCTCCTTCTCGGCGGCCTGGCGCAAGTAAAGACTGCGGCGCTTTGAGGTGAGGCCCTGATTATGATCGATATCGGGCCCGCCCATCGTCAAGTCGAGGTTGCCGGCCACCCACAGCAGGTTGTCCCGCACCAGTTCGGCCTCGAGGCGGCGCGAGTTCATGCGCCACAGGAACACGTTGTCGGGATCCAGCCGCGCGCCAGCCGCGTCCGGCGTGCTGGCCTGGCGGTACGTGGCGCTCGTGACGATGAGGCGGTGAATGTGTTTCATGCCCCAGGGCGTTGAACCGTTGAATCGTTGAACCGTTGAATCGTTGAATCGTTGAATCGTTGAATCGGGCGGCTGGGCGGCCGTTCGGATCCGATTCAACGATTGAACGATTCAACGGTTCAACGGGCGCTAACGGCGCCATCAACTCCGTCGCCAGCCAATCCAGCAACTGAGGATGCGACGGCGGCCGGCCATTGCGGCCGAAGTCGGCGGGCGTGGAGACCAGCCCCCGGCCGAAATGCCGGAGCCAGATCTGATTGGCGGCCACTCGGGCGGTGAGGGGATTGCGCGGCTCGACGACCCACCGGGCGAGCGCCAGACGGCGTCCCGTGCTGGATTCCGGAAAGTCGTCGGTGGAACGCGGCTTGTAGGCGACACCTGCGGGCGAAGCCAAGTCCTTCTCCGCGTCCGCAAAGGCTTTCTCCGCGTCCGTGAACTTCTTTTTCGCGGCGTCGAGATCCTTTGCGGCCTTGTCTGCAGCCTCCTTCTTTTCGGCGGCGGTTTTGGCCGCTTCGTCCGCCTTGGTCTGCGCAGCGGTCTGCGCGATGCGGACCAGGTGAAGCTTCAGCTTCGCCTCGGCCAAGGCGACCCGGCGCTGGGCGGTGACGGCGTTCGTGGCGGCGCCGCGCCATTCTTCGGTCTTCTTCCCTCCGGCGTCCTCGAGTTTCTCAACGGCGATGACCGCGAAGAGCGCTTCGCGGCGGGCCTCGGCGAGGACGACCGCGAGTCCCGCCTCCGTAAGTTTGCCGGTACCAGCGGTGGAATTGGTCTGGAGCTTGACGAGCGCCTCGCGAGCCTCGGCCAGCGCTTTGTCCGCGGCGGCGAGCGTGTTGCTCACGACGAACTCACGGCGGTCGGGGTGCGCTGCCAGGCGCGGAAGCGTCACGGGCTGGACCTGGAGCGCGCCGCCGAGGGCTTGCGGCACGCCGGGCAGGATCAGGTGGTTGGTGTCCGGGTGCCGCTCGTCGCCGCGGAGGAACAGCCATGTCGGCGGATTGGTCGCCACGTCAAACACGCGAACCAGCCCTTCGAGCGCGGTGTTCGTCTGGCCGGGCACGCGGTCGGTGCGGACCTGGTGCGGTTCGAAAATGGCGCGCACCTGGTAGTATTCGGCCTGCGCAATCGGGTCGAACTGATGGTCGTGGCACTTGGCGCAATGAAGCGTGAGGCCCAGAAACGCTTTCGCCGTGTGGTGAATGGTGTCTTCCAGCCACTGTTCGCGCGAAAGCATCTTGTAATTCCGCACCAGGAAACCCGTCGCTCGGAGCGCCAGGGAATCCTCGGGCGCAAGCTCGTCGGCGGCGAGCATCTCGACGAGCATCCGGTCGTAGGGTTTGTTGGCGTTGAGCGACTCGACGATCCAATCGCGCCAGCGCCAGATGTGCGGTTTGCTATCGCGGACCTGGTTGCCATCCGTCCAGCCGGCCCAATCACTGTAACGCCACACATCCATCCAGTGCCGGGCCCAGCGTTCGCCGTAGCGTGGGTCTGCCAGCAGCCGCTCGACTACTTTTTCATAAGCGTTGGAAGATTTGTCATTCAGAAAAGTGTCCTGCTCGGCCGGCGTGGGGGTAAGGCCGATGAGGTCAAGATAGACCCGGCGCAGAAGAATCTCCTTGCCCGCCTCGGGGCGCGGCGTCAGACCGCGCGCCTCGTGTTCCGCCGCGACAAAGGCGTCGATCGGATTGCGAATCCACCGGCGGTTCTTGACCCGCGGCACCGGCGGACGTTGCACCGGCTCGAACGGCCGCCAGCGGTAACCGGCGAGGAACTTGTCGAACTCCGCCCGCCGACTCCCGGCCTCGCGCCGCTCTCTGGCTGAAGGTTTGTCCGTTGCGTCGCCGGGGTTGTGTCCAAGGAGCAGCTCGGTCTGGTTGGCTACGCCGTCGCCGTCGGAATCTTCCTCGGCGACCGCCGCGAGTCGCGCCGGGATGTCCTTCGCCTTGCCCGCCTTGGCCAGCTCGATTCCCAGGGCGCGGAGCCGGGCGCCGAAGGGGTTGTGCGGAAACTCGTCGAGGCTTTGTGGGGACTTGTTGGCGCTGGGCAGATGGCAGGTCGTGCAGCGGTTGAGTTCCTTCGCCAGGAAACGGTCGTAATGCCGGTCCAGCGCGGCCTTGTTCGCGGGCGTGGCGAAGACTTCCAATACCGGCACCCACAACGCCAGCGCGCAGAGTGCGTGCGTGGCGACGCGGAGGACGGGTCGTCGAGCCATGACGGCGGCAGCGTGGCAGAAGCGTCGCTGGAGTTCAATCCCATCCGGCGCGGCTGATGTTTATGATGAGTTGAACAGACCCGGCTCCTGTTCCACTATTCGTGCCATGAAAGTGCTCACCGTGGCTGAAGCGCATGAAAAGCTGGACGCCGTGTGCAAAGAGGCTCTCGCTGGAGAAGTGATTCGCTTGCAAGGCGCCAACGGCTCGCTGCTCGAATTGACTCCCGTGCGGTTCGCGTTCCCGGTGACGCCGCTCTCCGAGCAGGAGTTGGCCGAATGCTACGGCAATGCCGACTGGGCGAGCTTCGAGAATCACTGCGCGAAGGCCAGCGTGTGATGATCGCCGTTGCCAATCGGCTGAAAATCATTATGCTGTCAGCATGATTCTTGAGAAGTTTCCAGAAGTGCGGCGGCTCACGCCTTCCGAGAAATTGATTTTCGTCTCGGAGTTGTGGAACGATCTCGAAGCCCATCCGTCAGAAGTGCCCGTGTCTCGGGAAATCATCGCGGAGTTGGATCGGCGCATGGACCATTTCAGGGAGCATCCTGAAGACTTCACGACGTGGGAAGCTGTTAAGGAGCGAGTCCTCGGCTCAGGGCGATGACCGACCTCATTCTTCTTCTCCAGGCCGACCAGGACATTCAATCCGCCTTCAATCGGTATGAGGAGTTTCAAGAGGGGCGAGGCGAAGTGTTCATGCGTCAACTGGACGCGGCCTTGACCCTCTTGCGTCAACATCCTGACATCGCCCCGGTGTATGGAGGCCGATACCGGCGGATGCTGATCCGAGACTTCCCCTACGGCATTTTCTATGAAGTCCAGCCCAGGCGGATTGTTGTCGGCGCAATCATGGACCTCAGACAGGATCCAGAAACGATCCGCCGAAAGCTGCACGGAGATTAGTGCGGATCGATTTTCAGAGGCATCGCCGCGGTTCAGGTGCTATCAACCCTCAGCCCTCAACTTTCAACTGATTCACGGCCGCACGGCGCGGTAGAAGGCTTGGCCGGGCGGCAGGGGAAGGTGGCGTTGGCGGCGCGTTTGCGGGCAGAGACGACGATGACAGCGGCATGGATTGCGGAGCGTTTGGATATGGGTAGCCAGGGTTACCTCAACCACCAGATGTATCGTCGGAGGAAGTTCCGGCGTGAATAGCCAGTATCAAGAACTGCCCCCATTACAGGGGAGAGGGAGCGCGACGAACGCCATATACAGTTCGCACGCTGCTCGCCGCGTCCGATACGCCTCGGCTACCTGGCCAGATCGTTGTGTACGCGCCCGTCCGAGGTTCGACCCGCAGCGCCCTCGTTCCCCACACGCGCCCACCGGTCACGGGGTTCCACTAATCCCAAACCAATTGGTTCCATTGCTGAACACACGGTAAGAACCAAATGCTGAGGCGATGGCACGCGAACCTAAACCGCTTACTTTCTCAGTGCCGGCCGGGAGGATTGTAATCAAATAGTTACTGGCAGCACTACCCTTTTCATCGACAAAAATATACTCCTTCCCAGGATAAGTGACCGCCGACGGAAGCGCTAATGTCGGCGGAATTCCGCCTGAGACAAAAACCCCCACGTACTCATCTGAGTAGAAGATCTGGTTCGTACCGTTGCTTGCAACCGTGCGTCGAGGAAGGCCTGTAATCGGAAGGTTAGTAATCACGTTTCCATCAAAGTCACGGTTGTTGCGAAGCACAACATTTGTACAACCCCGAAGGTCGTTGAGCATAGACTTATCGAAGACATTATCCACTGCCTCAAGATGTTGAACGTTAGTTGCACGGATCCCATACCCAATGACGACACTGTCACCGAAATTATACTGAACAGTGTTTCCTTTGATCAGTACGCTCCTGATGCTTTCCGCAGTCCACAGCAGGAACCCATACCCGGCTCCATTGGCAGCATTTGTCACAGTAATCTTGTTGTCAATGAAAGAGAGGTTCTCCCGAATGCTTGAAAAAATACCAACCCCATTGCAAACGTTGAGGAACATATTGTGTGCAACAATAACGTTGGTATAAGTAAACGTATCTCCATAAAAGCCATAGTCTGCAGTATTGACATAATTTGCTTCGATAAGAGAGTTAAGCAAATTGTAACAATTAATTGCAAGGTTGATATTTGCGTCAAACGCATTATTAAGGAAAATGCGATTGTTGCGAATAACACCGCTGATCCAACCTGGCGACGTGGCGCCAAGCGATATACCGCTGCAACTCCCTTGACGGAACTGAGAGACTTCACACTCTTCAATTATATTGCCTTCGCTATTGCTACCGGGAACATTAACAATTGCAATACAGAAGGATTCAGAAGAAACCACACCGTCATGGTTGGCATTTATGACTTTCACTCTTCTGATGGCACATTTTGATCCCCACAGAATTATGCCGTGGACAGTGCCTGCATTGCTAGGCCCGCAATCAATTGTCATATCTGAGACCTCTACCTTGTCGCACGACCCGCCGCTAATAACAGACAAACCGCTTCCTGCGCCAGACTGCAACTGGACCTTTGTTACGTCTATTCCGCTGCCAATGATTTTCTGTCCTGCCTTTGGTATGAACCCGTTCACTTGGGCACCTATGGTCGTATAGGTTCCAGGCAGGATGTGGAGCACGCTATTCGTTGGAAGATTATAGACGACGCTGTCGAATTTTAATTGAGTAGATCCGTCGAACGGTTCCTGCAACGTACCAAGGTTCATTGTCGCGCTGTTCGTAGTGATCCAATAGTCGTTAGTGATCTGTAAGCAAAACCCGTTCTGGATCGCGATGAGGAGTGGGATCACGAGGGCCGTGAGTCTTTGGCCTCTTCGAATTATCCGTTGAGTATGTGATGGACAGGCTTGGAAAATGGAATGATTCATGATTTTCATATGAGTCTTGTTTGTTGGTTGCTAACTATTTTGTGTTCAGGTGCTGAGAGATGGAAATCTTCCAAAAGTGGAGCCAGGACCAATAGGTGAAATCGGGAGCTTCGTAAGGATTGTCTTGTTCAGGTTCGGACTTGGAATTTTGAGCAAAAAGTTGCGCTACGTATAACAGCCGTAAGTTGTGGCAGCGTCGAGTTGGAAGTGGAGGTCTGAAGCCACGCGGAACAGGATTGAGTGATAGGCTGCTGCTCGGGAATCCCGCCCTCAGAGATGCGTGGAATCAGTCTAGAATCCTGCAGTTGTGTAGCGTTGTCAGTCATCCGTGACTCGTATGGCGTGTTGCCTCTTGCAAAAGCGCGGAACATCTACTATTGAGGGCAGCAGAATCGGGTAAAGCCGACCCTAGGTACAGTCAATAAGTAGGGGGGGGGTACTGGCAAGGGCTGTTGCGTATCCGTTGCAGGGATGATGGGCTGGACCGCTTCGGCCAGCGCCGCTTAAACCTTCGTTGAGCCGAGGCGTGAGTGATAGGCAATGAACAAAACACAAAATGGGTTGCGTCTTCATACGTCTATTTAATCCGAGCATTGCGTGAGTATCACAATGGCAGGCTCCGTGCGTCGGCACAATGGGGTGTTCGCCTATCAGGGTTTTCCCTAGTTGTGTGAAAGGGTCTGGTCTTGATACTGGAACATGAGTCGGTCACGATCATTCTCCCGTCATGTCACCCTGGACTGAGATTCAGGCTCAAAGCCCACCATCGGTCACGGCGCCGAGGTGCGCCGAACTCACGAGTTTGGCGTACGTGGCAAGCACGCCGTCCGTTGCCGGATTTCTTTTCCGGTAAGCCCAAGGGTCAGTTCCCGCTTTTGCTGATTTCGCTACCGGGAAATCCAGTTCGATGAGGCGGTTGTCGGAAGCAGGTATCATTTCTTCGGTTTGGGCCGGTAGTCGCGACTGTCCAGGCAGGCGTCGTATGTGGCGCGGTCGATTTTGATCCAGTCGGTGCCGTTGATGCCGCGCCGGTTCGGGCTGGCCGGGCTAAATGGAAACGCGGAGGCCATTTTGATCCAGCGGCTTTGCTGCCCGGTGATCTGGCGGATTTCGTCAGCCACTTCGGAAAGGTCTTGGTCCTGGCTGAACACGAGCGCCACGTCGTAGGATTTCTGGTAAGCCAGGCTTACGATGTCCAAAGCGAGTCGGACATCCACGCCCTTCTCCTGCCCGACCAGGAAGCTCTGGGTCTTTCCGTCGGGAAGCCGAATGCTCTGGTTACGGTAACGGAGGGTGCGAGAGAAGACATGGACGGCCTGCCGCCCCATCTGCGCGAGTTTCGCTGTCCAGAAGTGGTTCCAAAAAGCATCGTCCGCCGCATCGGGGACGCCCGTGTAGAAGCGGACTTGGCCGAGGTTCCAGTTTTGGCGTTGGCAGACTGCCGAGGCGAGGGCGGTGACATCGTAATTCGGATGGCCGTAGCCGAAAGCGTTCTTGGCCGCGTAGAAAAGGTTTTGCCCATCGACGAACGCAGTCGCGCGTTTGATGGCAGGTTCAGTGGGCATGGAAGGAAAAAATAACCCCGCCCGAGGCCGTTTCCGGCGTGTCGAACGGGGGGCAGATAAAAGCTGGCGCGCCCGAACTGTGAATACCAATAGCAAGCGGCTTGCATTTGTCAACAAACCCGTTTGGCAAGCGGCTCATCGCTGGCCTCCGCAGGGCGTCGGGTTTTGCCGCAGTTCCAACGTAGTCGTCAGCGCGTTCACTTCCATAGGAGGGGTTCTTGATACTGAAACTTGCGACGGTGGTGGCCACGCTGCGGTCCTGGCGCCTTGGATGGAGATTCAGGCTCAAAGCCCGCCATCGGTGACGGCGCCGAGATGCGCCGAATTCACAAGTCGGGCGTATTTGGCGAGCACGCCGCGGGTATAACGGGGTTTGGGAGGCTTCCACTTCGACAGGCGTTGCCGAATCTCTTTTGCGGAAAGACCAAGGGTGAGTTCACGCTTTTGCGCGTCGATGGTGATGGGGTCGCCGTTGCGAACGATGGCCAGCGGGCCGCCCGTGAACGCTTCCGGCGTGATGTGGCCCACGACAAATCCGTGGCTCCCGCCGCTAAACCGGCCGTCGGTGACCAGCGCCACGTCCTTGCCCAGGCCCCGGCCCATGATCGCCGAGGTCGGCGAGAGCATCTCTCGCATGCCGGGGCCGCCCTTCGGCCCTTCGTAGCGGATGACGATGACGTGGCCCTTCTGCACCGTGCCGTCGAGAATGGCCTTCAGCGCCGTCTCTTCGCTCTCGAACACAATCGCCCGGCCGCTGAAGTTCAGGCCCTCCTTGCCGGTGATTTTCGCGACCGCACCGCTCGGAGCGAGGTTGCCGTAGAGCACGACGATGTGGCTGTCCTTCTTAATCGGGTTGTCGAAGCCGTGCACCACGTCCTGCCCGTCCGGATACGGTCGGGCGCCTTCGAGATTTTCTGCGAGCGTGCGGCCCGTGACCGTGAGGCAATCCCCGTGCATCAGGCCCGCCTCGAGCAGCATCTTCATCAGCGGCACTGTGCCGCCAATTTCAACGAGTTTGGCCATGACGTACTTGCCGCTGGGTTTCAAGTCGGCCAGCACCGGCACGCGCCGGCCAACGCGCGTGAAGTCGTCCAGGGCCAGCTTCACGCCCGCGGCGTGCGCCATCGCCAGCAGGTGAAGCACCGCGTTCGTCGAGCCACCGAGCGCGATGACGAGCGTGATGGCGTTTTCGAAAGCTTCGCGGGTCATGATGTCGCGCGGCCGGATGCCGCGCCGGAGGAGGTCCAACACCGCCGCGCCCGCCCGCTCGCAGTCCTTTTCCTTCTCCTTCGACACGGCCGCCTGCGCCGAACTGTTCGGCAGGCTCATCCCGAGCGCCTCGATGGCCGAGGCCATCGTGTTGGCGGTGTACATGCCGCCGCACGAGCCGGCGCCGGGAATCGCGCATTGCTCCAACTCGGCCAACTCGGCGTCGCTCAATTTTTTGCTCGCGTGCTGGCCGACCGCCTCGAAGACGGAAACGATGTCCACCGGCTTGCCATGATAATCCCCCGGCAAAATCGTGCCGCCGTAGACGAACACGCCCGGCCTGTTCAGCCGCGCCAGCGCAATCAGACAGCCCGGCATGTTCTTGTCGCACCCGCCGATGGCGACCAGGCCGTCCATCCCTTCGCAACCCGCGACGGTTTCTATCGAGTCGGCGATTACTTCGCGCGACACGAGCGAGTACTTCATCCCTTCGCTGCCCATTGAGATGCCATCGGAAACGGTGATGGTGTTGAAGACCACCGCC
>WNGA01009816.1_pt1 | contig 14423 bp, 14 predicted proteins | sample 5400061 | NCBI WGS metagenome assembly WNGA01 (sample SAMN13153366, study PRJNA577476) | soil metagenome | isolation source: 100 cm soil or saprolite under grassland replicate 2 | place: USA:California | collected 2016-06-15 | reverse complement strand
CGAGGCGCCGGATGCGGAACGGCCGCGGCAGGCGCACGCCGCCGACATCGAACTCAGCCATAGCTTTCCGATAGTATTCTACGAACATGATCAGCACCGGACAAAACGAGCTGATGACGCGCATCGGCGCGGGCACGCCGTGCGGCAAGCTGCTGCGCCGCTACTGGCAGCCGGTGGCGCTCGCCGACGAGATGCAAGGCCCGCGGCCGGTAAAGGCAGTCAGGATCCTGGGCGAAGACCTAGTATTGTTCAAGGAAGGTAATCGCTACGGCTTGCTAGAGCGCCACTGCTCGCACCGCGGCGCGGACCTCGCCTACGGCAGGCTGGAAGACGGCGGGCTGCGCTGCGCGTTCCACGGCTGGTTGTTCGATGTCAACGGGCGCTGCCTCGAGACGCCGGCCGAGCCCGAGTCGAGCCGCCTGTGCGAGCACATCCGCCACCGCGCCTGCCCGGTGGTGGAAAAAAGCGGGATTCTCTTCGCCTATCTCGGCGAGGGCGAACCGCCCGCATTTCCGCACTTCGACTGCTTCGTGGCGCCGCCCGCGTACACCTTCGCCTTCAAGGGCTACTGGGACTGCAACTGGCTGCAGGCGCTCGAAGTCGGCATCGACCCGGCGCATGCCTCCTGGCTGCACAAGTTCTTCGAAGACGAGGATCCGGCGTCGAGCTACGGCAGGCAGTTCCGCGGCACGCCCGCCGACTCGCAGATGCCGATCTCCAGGCTGCTGCGCGAGCACGACCGGCCCGAGATCAAGGTCGAGCGCACCGCGTACGGCATGCGCCTGCACACGCTGCGCAGGATCAACGACCAGCACAGCCACGTGCGCGTCACCAACATCCTGTTCCCTCAGGCGTTCGTCATCCCGATGAACGCCGAGATGACGATTTCGCAGTGGCACGTGCCGGTCGACGACACCGGTTGCTACTGGTACTCGATCTTCACCAGCTTCGGCGCGCCGGTGGACAAGGACATGATGCGCAACCAGCGCCTCAAGACCTATCCTGCGCCGGACTACCGGCCGATCCATGGCCGCGCGGACGGCTGGGGCTTCAACGCCGACGAGCAGCGCAGCCGCACCTTCACGGGCATGGGGTTCGACATCAACATCCACGACCAGTGGGCGTGCGAATCGCAGGGCCGCATCCAGGACCGCACGCGCGAGAACCTCGGCTCGACGGACAAGGGAATCGTGCTTTACCGGCGCATTCTTCTCGATTCGATCAGGAAAAACCAGGCCGGCAAGAAACCTTTGATGGTTTTGGATCAGGAAAAAGCAGTTGAATTGAAGGGCCCGCCCGCGATCGACGGCATCGGCCCCACCGGCCGCATGGACGAATACTGGAAGGACTGCGACGCGCGGCGCCGCAGCCAGTCCACCTGGGCGGCATGAATGTCCTCAAGGAGGTCGAGGCGCGCGGCCTCAAGGCCGTGCGCTTCTCGTTCGCCGACCAGCACGGGGTGCTGCGCGGCAAGACGCTCGCCGCTTCCGAAGTAAAGACCGCCCTCGAGCGCGGCGTGACCGTCACCAGCACGCTGCTGCTGAAGGACACGTCGCACCGCACCGCGTTTGCGGCCTTCACGCCCGGCGGCGGCGTCGGCATACCCGAGATGCAGGGCGCCGCGGACGTCCTGATGCGCGCCGACCCGTCGACCTTCCGGGTGCTGCCCTGGGCGGCGGACACCGGCTGGGTGCTGAGCGAGCTCGAGTTCCAGGATGGCCGGCCGGTACCCTTTTGCACGCGGCAGATCTGCCGTCGTTCCCTGGAGGCATTGGGCAAGCAGGGCTACGAATTCGTCGCGGGTCTCGAGGTCGAATTTCATGTCTTTAAAATTCTCAATGAAAATCTAAAACCCTCGGACGCAGGCCAGCCCGGCACGCCGCCCGATGTGGGGCTCCTCACCAGCGGCTACCAGTACCTGACCGAGCAGCGCTACGACCTGATAGATCCCGTTGTTCAAATATTGAGAAAAAACCTTGAACAGCTGGGGCTGCCATTGCGCTCCTTCGAGGTCGAGTTCGGCCCGAGCCAGCTCGAGTTCACGCTCGCCGCGATGCCAGGAATCGCCTCGGCGGATGCGATGCTGCTCTTCCGCAGCGCGGTAAAGCAGATCGCGCGCCGCCACGGCTATCACGCTACCTTCATGTGCCGGCCGAAGCTGCCCAACGTGATGTCGAGCGGCTGGCACTTGCATCAGTCGCTCGCCAAGAATGGAAGAAATGTTTTTACTTCTGACAGCGAAACTCTGTCTGATGTCGGCAAACATTACCTGGCCGGGTTACTGGCCCATGCCCGCGGCGCAGCCGCGCTGTCGACGCCGACCGTCAATGGCTACAAGCGCTACCGGCCCTATTCCCTCGCGCCCGACCGCGTGATCTGGGGCAAGGAGAACCGCGGCGCGCTGCTGCGGGTGATCGGCGGCCCGGGCGACCCGGGAACGCGCATCGAGAACCGCATCGGCGAGCCCGCCGCCAACCCCTACCTGTATTTCGCCTCGCAGATCTACTCGGGACTGGATGGCATGGCGCGCAAGCTGCCGCTACCGCCCTCCGCCGACACGCCGTACGAGGCGAAGGCGGATTTTCTGCCTCGCACCTTGGCGGAAGCTCTGGAATTTCTGAAAAGCGACACAGTTCTCCGCCAAGGCCTCGGCGAGACCTTCGTCGATTACTATTGCCGCATCAAGCAAGCTGAGCTCGCGCGCTTCAATCTGGAAGTGAGCGAGTGGGAGCATCGGGAGTATTTCGACCTGTTTTGACTTGAACGGGGAGCAAGCATGGAAATGCGCAAGCTGGGAGGCAGCGCGCTGCAGGTTCCGGCGATCGGCCTCGGGCTGATGTCGATGTCGGGCATCTACGGCAACGCATCCGAAGACGAGTCGATCCGCGTCATCCACCACGCGCTCGACCGCGGCATCAATTTCCTCGACTCGGCCGACATGTACGGCTGGGGGCATAACGAGACGCTGCTCGGAAGAGCGCTGCGCGGCCGGCGCGAGGGCGTGATCGTCGCCACCAAGTTCGGGCAGACGCGCGACGCCGACGGCAAGCAGGGCGTGGATGGCAGGCCCGAGTACGTGATGCAGGCCTGCGAGGCGAGCCTGAAGCGCCTCGGCATCGAGGTGATCGACCTCTACTACCAGCATCGCGTCGACCCCAATACGCCGATCGAGGACACCGTGGGGGCGATGAAGCGGCTGATGGAACAGGGCAAGGTGCGCGCCATCGGTCTCTCGGAAGCGCGTCCCGAAACCATCCGCCGCGCGCACAAGGTGCATCCGCTCGCCGCGGTACAGAACGAGTATTCCCTGCTCTACAGAAAGGATGGCGAAGAAACGCTGAGCGCGGCCCGTGAGCTCGGCATCTCGCTCGTCGCCTACGCGCCGCTCGGCCGCAGCATGCTGACCGGCTCGGTGCACGGTAAAAGCGATCTGCCTGAAGGCGACCGCAGGCTGCAGCATCCGCGCTTCCAGGGAGACAACCTCGACCAGAACGTGAAGCTCGTCTCCCGGCTGGAATCCATCGCGCACCAAAAGCGCTGCACCCCGGCCCAACTGGTCCTCGCGTGGCTGCTTGCGCAAGGCAAGGACATCGTCCCGATCCCGGGCACCAAGCGCAAGCAGCGCGTCGACGAGAATCTGGATTCCTTGAAAATCGAACTGACCCGCGACGACCTCGAGCGGATCTCGGCCGCGGCGCCGGTGGGCGCGGGCGCCGGGCCCCGCTATCCAGCGGATGCGATGAAGCGCGTCTACCTTTAGGCAGGGGCGCAGCTACAGGTGAACGTGTACGACAGCGGGCGGTGGCTGCTGCTCGCCACCCTCTGGTCCCTGCAGTTCATTTTCATGCGCGTGGCGGTGCCGGTGTTCGGCACCGCGCCGGTGGCGGAGGCGCGGGCCCTGTTCGCCACGCTGTTCCTCGTGCCCTGGGCGGTCTGGTTCGCGCGCCAGCGCATCGGCCCGCTCGAGCACTGGAAGGACTACCTCACCATCGGGCTGGTGAACAACGTGCTGCCCTTCCTGTGCTTTAACTTCGCGGCGACGGTGCTGCCGGCGGGATACCTCGCGATCATCAACGGCCTGGTGCCGCTATGGACGGCGATCTTCGCCGCGCCCCTGCTCAAGGAGCCGCTCGGCGCCGGTCGCATCGCCGGCTTCGTGCTCGGTATCGCCGGGGTGGCGCTGATCGTCAACCTCGGGCCGGTGGCGCTGGACGCCCGTACCGGGCTCGGCGCGCTGGCGGGAATCACGGGGGCGGCCTTGTGGGGCTGGGCCGGCGTGATGATCAAGCAGCGCACCGGACGCCTGCCGCCAATGAGCCTCGCCGCCGGCTCGATCGCCTTCGCCGCAGTGATGATGACGCCGTTCTGGATCGAGGCGCCGCCGGCCGCGGCGTTGACCTGGGAGGCCGTCGCCGCGGTGGTCGCGCTCGGCGCGTTCTGCACTGGCCTCGCCTACCTGCCTTTCTTCACCCTGGTCCGCGACATCGGGCCGTCACGCACGCTCACGGTGGGCTTCGCCGTGCCGGTGCTCGGCGTGCTCTGGGGCTGGCTGTTCCTGGGCGAGACGGTCACGCTGCCGATGCTCGCCGGAGCCGCGGTCGTGCTGGTCGCAATGGCCCTGGTGCTGCGCCGTTAACCCTTTCGGCCGGCGCCTCCGTTTATAGGCAGTGGCACAAGCCGATAAACCAGGAGAAACGCCATGCAGCCCGCGAAACTTCATGCCGCGATCGCCGCGGCGCTGGCGATTTGCCAGCAGTCCTACGCCGCCCTCGAGGAAAGGCCGAGCACGCTCTCGGACCAGCAATCGGTCGCGGTCACCATCTATAACGAGAACCTCGCGCTGGTGAAGGACACGCGCCGCGTCACGCTCGAGGCCGGAGCGAACCGGCTCGCGCTGCGCGAGGTGAGCGGCCGCATGCGCCCGGAGACCGCGTCGCTGCGCAGCCTGACGCATCCCGGCGCGCTTACCCTGGTCGAGCAGAACTTCGATTTCGACCTCCTCAGCCCGGCGAAGCTCCTCGAGAAGTATGTCGGCCGTACCGTGCGCGTAGTGAAGACCCACCCCACGACGGGTGCGGAGTCGGTCGAAACGGCGACCGTCCTGGCGGCGAATGGCGGCGTGGTCCTGAAGATAGGCGATCGCATCGAGACCGGCATGCCGGGGCGTATCGTCTACGACGGCGTGCCGCCCAACCTGCGCGACCGGCCGACGCTCGTCACTGAGCTGCAAAGCCAGCGCGCGGGCAGCCAGATGGTCGAGCTCTCGTACCTCTCCGGGGGCCTGGCGTGGAAAGCCGACTATGTCGCGGAACTCAATGCCACGGACAGTGCGCTCGACTTGAACGGCTGGGTCACGCTGACGAACACCAGCGGCACCGCTTATCCCAACGCCAAGCTGCAGCTCGTCGCCGGCGATGTCAATCGCGTGCGCGACGAAATGAAACTGGCGGCAGCTCGCGTCAGAGGCATGGCGGCTGCCGAAGCGCCAGCGAGTCAAATGCAGCAGGAATCACTTTTCGAATACCACCTCTATACCCTCGGTCGCCCGACGACCATTGCCGATAACCAGACCAAGCAGGTGGCGCTGCTGAGCGCCGGCGGCGTGCCGGTGGTCAAGGAGCTGGTCCTGCAGGGCAACGAGTATTACTACCGCTCGAGCCTCGGCAACATCGGCCAGAAGATGAAGGTCGGCGTATTCGTGCAGTTCGAGAACCGCGAGGCCTCGCGCCTCGGCATGCCGATGCCGAAGGGCGTGGTGCGCGTGTACAAGAAGGACAGCGCCGGCAACGCGCAGTTCGTCGGCGAGGACGCCATCGACCACACGCCGAAGAACGAGAAGCTGCGCCTCAAGCTCGGCGAGGCGTTCGACGTCACCGCGGACAAGAAGCAGACCGATTTCCGCCGCCGCGAGGCCGGCAACAACGCGAGCTACGTCTTCGAGAGTGGCTACGAGATCGTGCTGCGCAACGCCAAGAAGGAGCCGGTGACGGTCGTGGTGCGCGAGCCGGTGCCAGGCGACTGGCGCATCCTCGAGGAATCGGCGCGCCACGCGAAAGTCGCGGCCGGGACCGCCGAGTGGCGCATGCCAGTGCCGCCGGAAGGCAGCGCCACATTGCGCTATCGAGTCCTGGTGCGCTACTAGCCCTCGACCGGCAGCACCTTGACGCGGTACTCGTGCCTGAGCTTGCGCTTCAGGACCGGGTCCTCGAGCTCCATCCTGAAGCGCTCACCGCCGCGGATCCCGCCCTTGGCGGCCAGGGTGCCGCAGAACATCGCGTGGCCTGGCTTCAATGGATATCGCCCCATGAGATCCTCAGGGGAGCGCATCGCGGTGACCGGACCTTCCTGGTAAAGCTCGCCGTCGGTCCACGAGCGCAGCGTCAGGCGTTCCCAGTGCGGCTTCACCTCGTCGTAGCGCCATGACTCCGGCGAGACCGGCTTGGCGCACAGCTGCTTCGAGAGCGAGACGCCGATCGTCTCCGCCTTGCGGTCGGTGTGGTCGGACCCGACCGCCACCCGTAAACCCTGAGATGTAGAAAGCAGGACGAATTCAACTTCACCGCTGGTGTCGGGGCCGGAAACTTGGATTTCATCCGCATTCGTGAAAAGGCTCGCGGCGACGCGATAGAAGATCGGCGTGGTCTTCGGCGGCTTGACGCCGATCTCCTCGAGCTCCTTGATGTGCTTCCTGAGCGCGGCCTCGTCGCGCCCGGTCCAGCCCGCAATCACCAGTTGCGAGATAGTCATGCGACTTTCTTTTCCGCCTTCTTCCCCGGAATGTCGTAGCCTGCCATCAGGTCGTCCGCCACCTTGTGGAACTGCGCCCACGGCGCCTCGCGAAAGCTGTGGTTGCGCACGATGAATGACGCCCCGGCATAGAACTTCTCGTACTGCAGGTGCCGGCCGGCGAACTCCGAGCCGATCAGGTCCCAGGCCAGCTTGTAGAGCTTCATCCTCTCGACCGCGCCGAGCTGCGGCGTCTGCCAGTAGGTCTCGAACAGCTCCTTGAGCTTCGGCTCGTGCATCACGCTGCTGTCGGCCGGCATCTGGAAGATGCCGCCGCCCATCAGCTCGCGCAGCGCGTCGATGATCTGCGAGTGGCTCTCGGTGCACCAGTTGAGCGCGGCGTACATGTAGCGCCGGTTGAAGGTCTTCCAGCCCTCGGGCCAGTCCTCCGCGTCCTGGATCTGCCCCGCGATCATGCCGCCGAGCGCCGCCTCGAGCGCGGCGAAGCGGCCGAGCACTTCGCGCACTGCCGGCACCTCGTTGGCGCCGGAAGCGTGCGCGATCTTGCTCGCCAGGCCGACGATCAGCTGCAGCTTGGCGTGGAAGCGCACGTTGGACTGGTGATTGCCGTAGCAATGCCCCGGGGTCCTGATGTAGATCTCGCGGGCCAGGATCGCATCGTTGTGGACGAACACCCTCTCCCAGGGGACCTTGACGTTGTCGCACATCACCATCGAGTCGGTCTCGTCGAAGCGCCAGGTGAGCGGGTTCTCGAACTCGCTGGGCGCGTAGCGCTCGTAGGGCTTTCGCGACCAGAGCGTCAGGCCGGGCGTATTCGCCGCCACGGCGCAGGTCACGGACTCGGCGAGCTGGGTCGGCGCCAGCGGCAGCAGGTTGCCGATCCAGATCTCGTTGGCGAACACCGCGCCGGTGGCGAGCATCTTCATGCCCGAGATCACCACGCCGTCGTCGTCCTCGCGCACCACGCGCAGCGACGGCACCGGGAGGTTCTGCTTCTGGTAGAAGTCCGGGTTGCGCGCCGCCTGCGGCGGGAGGACCGCGTACACGCCGTACACGTCTTCGCGGCGCATGTGCTCGTAATACCGAACCAGATTTTCAGAGAATTTTCCAAACACGGAAGGATGCATCGCCATACCCGTCACAAAGCTCGAGACATGGTCGGGCGAGCGCCCGAGCAGGCCGTAGCTCATCGCAGCGATCGCGGAATGGAGATTTGTTCTCTTGAGAAGATCATCCTTCGTCTTGGCGCGCAGGAAGTAGGCGCTATAGCGCTCGCCTTTGTCGGCGTAGCTGAACTCCCGATCAGCCGCCTTCATGTCGTAGATCGCCGCGATGCTGCGCGCGGCGTTGCGGAAACCAGGGTGCGTGGTGACGTCGTCCACCCTTTCGGAGCCGATATAGACGACGCGCCCGTCCCTCAGCTGCTTCAGATGCTCAGCGCCGGTCTTTAGCATGGCCCGCCTCTTTCCCCGAGGTCTCGTAATAGTGGATTTCATGGAGGATGCAGCCGCCGCGCGAGGTGAACGGACCGTGGTGCACGCCCGGCGGCCGGCAGGCATAGGTCGGCGCGAAGCACTGCTCGCCGCCCCTGCCCTGCTGGTCGTTGCCGACCACCAGGTCGCCCTGCACCACGTACACCTCTTCCCAGTGGTCGTGGACGAACGGCTCGGCGGAGAACGCGCCCGGCTCGATCTTCAGGAGCCGCGTGCGGCTGCCCTTCTTCCGGGCTTCATCGAGATCCGTCGCCAGGATCTTCTGGGAAAAGCCCGGCGGATATCCCGGCGGCCGCTCCCATCCGGTCTGCAGATCGACCTTCACGAACTCAAGATGCGACTTGGGTTTCATTTCGCCCTCCTCCAGACTTCCTCGCTGGCCATCGCCTGATGCGTTACCGTCCCCTCGTACGTCATGAAGCGCTTGAAATCCTCTCTCGCCGCCGCACGCTCGGGCGACGCAAAAGCCCGGTTCATTGCCTGTTCGCTGTCGAATTCGAGCTGCGCCATCAGCACCGCCTTGCCGCGGTTCACCGGAAACGGATCTTGCCAGTCGACCGGCGTGTGCATCACCATGCGCCGCAGGCCGGGCCAGCAGGTAACGGCCGGCACGTGGAGCTTCCGGTAGCGCTCGAGAAAGCCCTTCAGTTCGGTCACCGCGATCTCATAGCGCACGAAATAGGAAACGCTCATGCGGCCTCCGCCTCGTGCATCAGGAACTCGAGCAGCGCCACGGCGCGGTCGCCGCACGCGAGCAGATCGCCGGCCAGCTCGCGCAGCTGGCCGAAGCGCTTCGCGTCGAGGCAATCGAACAGCACGTCATTGATGCGCCGCTGGCGAGGCGCCAGCCTTTCCAGAAGCTGCAGACTTTTGGAAGTATTTTTCAGCAAAACCCGGCGGCCATCCGCCGGATCCGAGGCCTTCTGCAGAATCCCCCGCTCGACCAGCTTGTTCGCCTCGATGGTGATGAAGGCGCCCGAGCGGTGCAGGCGCGCCGCGACCTCGCCGATGGCGAGGCCTTCGGCGCGGCTCACCAGCATCAGGATCTCGTACTGCACGCCGGAGATGCCGACGATGGCGGCGAAGGCGTCGCGGCAGGCGTCGAGCCGGTGCCCGTAGGCGATCAGATCGTGGATCAGGCGGCGGAACTCGGCGTCGGAGCTCTTCACCAGCAGCGCCGGGCGCGAAACGGTGAGCGGCACGGCGCGTTTTCTCGATTTGCGCATTGACTGCGGTGATTTTCGGCCCGACAATTAGCTTTGTCAATTAGCTTTGTACGCAAGGAGGAGCATGAGCGACCTCAACGACCCGCGCGTCCTGTTCGCCGCCGAGCGCACGCTGCTCGCCTGGGGCCGCACCGCCGCCGGCCTGATGGCGTTCGGCTTCCTCATCGAGCGCGCCGGCCTGCTGGTCCAGGGCAAGGCCGCGGCCCGGGAATTCGGCCTGTGGATCGGCATCGGCTTCGTGCTGCTCGGCGTGCTGCTGTCCGGGCTCTCGGTCGTGCAGTACCGCCGCTCGATCGCCGGGCTGCGGCCGGTCGAGATCCCGCCGGGCTACATGGTCAACCTGTCGGTGTTCATGAGCATCGCGATCGGCTTCCTCGGGCTGGCGCTCGCCGCCTACATGGCGTTGTCTTGAAGGTCGACCGCAAAGGCCTGCGCGCGGCGCTGGCTCATCTCGAGCGCGGCGACTGGCGCGCGGCGCACGAGATCGTGCAGCAGGACGAGGCATCGCCGCTCGCCTGCTGGGCGCACGGCATCGTGCACCTGATGGAAGGCGATCTGCCGAACGCGCGCTACTGGTACCGCGAAGCGCAGCGCGCCTTTCCAGGGAAAGCACGCGCCACGGCGGAAATCGCGGCGCTGAGACGATCCCTGCAGGAAAAGACCGGGGGCTGAGCCCGGTTACTGTCGGCGCGAAGCCCGGCGGCGGCGCGAGGGCGTCGCCCTCAGCGACGAGATCAGCGCGGTGAACTCCGCGGCCGGCATCGGCCGCGCGAACAGGAAGCCCTGCGCCTGCTCGCAGCCGAGCGCGCGCAGGAATGCGGCCTGCGCGTCGGATTCGACGCCCTCGGCGATCACCGTGAAGCCCAGCGTGTGCGCCATGTCGATGATGGTGCGCACGATGGTGGCATCGGCCTGGTCGTTCAGCACCTGCGCGACGAACGAGCGGTCGATCTTGAGCGAGGCAAGCGGGAAGCGCGTGAGATACGCGAGGCTCGAGTAGCCGGTGCCGAAATCGTCGATCGCGATGCGCAGGCCTGCGGTGCGGAGCGCGCGCAGCACGCGCGTGGCGTGCTCAGGATCGTGCATCAACTGGCTCTCGGTGATCTCGAGCTCGATCAGCGACGGATCGACGCCCGCGGCATCGACGATGGCGCGGATGCGGGCGTCGAGGTCCTGCTGCCGGAACTGGCGCGCCGAGAGGTTCACCGCCACCGGAATCGCCGGCGACCCGGCGAGCTGCCATTGCTTCAGGTCCTGGCAGGCGCGCTCGAGCACCCATTCGCCGACCGGCACGATCAGCCCGCTTTCCTCGAGCACCGGGATAAACTCCACCGGCGCCACGAGGCCGCGCTCCGGATGGGCCCAGCGCAGCAGCGCCTCGGCGCCGCAGGGCTTGCCGTTCGCCAGGTCGATCTTCGGCTGGTAGGCGAGCGTGAATTCATTGCGCTCGAGCGCGCGCCGCAGCTCGAAGCCAAGCTGCGCGCGGGCGCGCGTACGCTGGTTGATCTCGGTAGTGAAGAACTGGAAGGCGTTGCCGCCGGATTGCTTGGCGCGGTACATCGCAGCGTCGGCAGCGCCGAGCAGCGCCTCGGCGTTGTCGCCGTCCGCGGGAAAAGTCGCGACGCCGATGCTCGCCGTGACGAACAACTCCTGGCCGCGGATCGCGACCGGCAGTGCCAGCTGGTCGATGATCTTCTGCGCCACCAGCGCAGCGTCGTCGGGACGCACCAGGTCGCCGAGGATGACGGCGAATTCGTCGCCGCTGATGCGCGCCACGGTGTCCCCCTGGCGCACGGCGGTCTGCAGCCGGCGCGCCGTTTCCCTGAGCAGGTCGTCGCCCGCCGCATGGCCTTGCGTGTCGTTGACCAGCTTGAAATCGTCCAGATCGATGAACAGCACGCCGATGGTCACGCCGTGGCGCCGCGCCAGCACGATCATCTGCGAGAAGCGATCGCTGAGCAGCGCGCGGTTGGGCAGCCCGGTCAGCGCGTCGAACTGGGCGAGGTAGGCAAGGCGCGCCTCGCTGTCGAGCCGGTGCAGCGCCGCGGACAGCATGCTGGCCGCGGCGCCGAGGAAGCGCGATTCTTCGGGCCCGAAGGCGCCGGACTGTTTCGACAATGCGCACAGCGCGCCCCGTGCGCCGCGGTCACCGGGCACGGCGACGACGGCCGCGCTCGAGTAGCCGCGCGCCCAGTCGAACGGCAGCGGCGCGCCATCGGCCCAGGGGGCGTTTGCGACCGCCGGTTCGGAGCTTTCGAGCACGCGCCCAAGCGGGCTGTGCGCAGGACAATCGGCGACCCCGGCCTCGGTCGCGGGCTCGGCCAGGCCGGCCGCGCGGCGCAGCACGATTTCGCGCTCGCCCGCGCCGCGCTCCACGTAGGCGACTGCGCCGCCCCCGAGCCCCTCGAGCACGCTTCGCACCGCCTGCTCGATCAGCCCGGCGGCGTCGCGCTTGGCGAGCGCGGTCTGGCCGAGACGCGCGATTTTCTTCTGGTAGCGCGTCTGGGCCGCGCGGCGCTTCTCTGCGCTCCTGCGCTCGCTCAGATCGGTCGAATTCACCACCAGCACCCGCCCCCGGGGCGTATCGAGAATGTTGCGGCGGCTTTCGACCGGGAAGGTGCTGCCGTCCTTGCGACGGTATTCGGTGAGCACGGTATTGGTGCGCCCGGGCGTCTCGATCAGCTCGGCGACCTCGCTGTGCAACGCCTCCGGCGTGACGTCGGTGCGGATATCGACCGCGCGCAGCGCGAGCAGCTCGTCGCGCGAGTAGCCCAGGTACTTGCACGCGCTCTGGTTGAAATCGAGCAGGCTGCCGTCGCGCAGCCTGAAGAGGAACACCATGTCGGCCGACGAATCGAGGGCGGTGCGGAAGCGCTGCAGCGCGCCCTCGCGCTCCTTGCGCCCGGAGATGTCGCGCCCGACGCCGCGGTAGCCGAGGAACTCGCCGTGCGCGCCGTACACCGGCTCGCCGCTGACCGAGAGATAGCGCCTGACGCCGTCGGGGTCGATGCGCCCCATCTCGAAGTCCACGAATGGCCGGCGCGCGGCGAGCACGGCGCGGTGCGTCGCCCACCCCGCCGCGTCGGGATAGATCGAAGGCAGCTCCCAGCGCGTCTTGCCGATCACCGGCTGGCTCGCGGGGCGATGTTTCTGATCGTGCGTGGTGCGGGTCAGGCGATGCTCGGCGTCGCTTTCCCAGTAGAAGTCGGTCGAAAGCTCGACCAGGCTGCGGAAGCGCGCCTCGCTTTCTCGCACCGCCTGGTCGGCGCGCTTGTCCGCCGTGATGTCGCGCCCGATGCCGCGATAGCCCCGCTCCATCTCGAAGTCGCGGAACGGCTCGTGGCGCTCGAGCTGCGCGCGGTGGCGCGCCCAGTCCGCCTCGCCCAGGTTGAGCGCCGGCTGGTCCCAGCGCCGCCGGCCGAGGTACGCCTGAGGATCGAGGCCCGCAAGCTCGCCGACCAGCTTCGACATGAAGGTCAGCCTGAACTCGCCGTCCTGCTCCCAGTACCAGTCCGACGAGAGCTCGGTCAGCTTGCGGAACCGCGCCTCGCTTTCGCGCAGCGAGCGGAAGGTGTTCGCCTGCATCGAGGCGAGCCGCACCACCCGCTCGAGCGCGCCGCTCGCGAGCTGGCGCTTGTGCACGAAATCGTAGGCGCCGAGCGCCATCGCGCCCTGCTGGAGCGACGCATCGTCGTCGCCCGTCAGCACGATGATCAGGCGGTCGGTGGCGCGCGTCAGCGCGCCGAGCGTCTCGAGACCCCTGGAGTCCGGCAGGTTGAGGTCGGCGACGATCAGATCGAAGGCGCCGCGACCCAGCCGCGCGAGTGCCTCGGCAAGCGTGCCGACCGTGTCGAGCGACGAAGCGGCGCCGGCGATGCGGCGCAGATTCTCGCCGACGATCTCGGCGCAGGTCCGCTCGTCCTCGAGCAGCAGGATGCGCACGGACTCGGGCCGCTTCAGTTCGTCCGGGCCGGACGGTTGCAGCATCGCCTTTCTCCCAGTCCGACGAGCATACTCCCTCAGCTGCCGGGGATAATGCCTGGCTCGAGGCGGTAGCAGAACTCGGCGACGTCGCGCGGCCGCGTCCACCACACGCGCGCCGCCTTCGGATGCTGCAGGCAATGCTTGAGCGCGCCGCGCAACAGCCGCAGCCTGAACGGCTGCCCGAACAGGTAGGTATGCACCGACACGTTCATCACCAGCGGATGGCGCTCGCACTGCTCGATCATTTCCTCGAACTGGTCGACGATCATGCCGCGGAACTCCGCCGCGCCCTGCTTGCGGTGCACGATCACTTGCGAGTCGTTGAGCTCGATCGGGTACGGAATCGAGAGCAGCGGGCCGGCGCGCGTGCGCAGCCACACGCGGCCATGGGCCACCACCTCGTCGCCGCGCTTGCGGATCGCGGCCATGATCTGCGGCGCGTATTCGTAGACCAGGCTGTTGGTGTTGTGCGCCGCGGGCAGCTTCAGCTCGTCGAACAGGTCGAGCAGCCGCCAGATGCCGATGCGATTGCCGTAATCGCGCCAGGAATAGTTGCGGTGGGTCTGCGGCTCGCCGGTTTTCGCCGGGTCATGCCCGAGACCCGCGCCGAAAGCGAACCACTCGACGTTGGTGGTGAGACAGAACGCGAGCCGCCTGCCGCCGGGCCAGCTGTAGTCCTTGCGCTCGGGCAGCGGCACGAAGTCATAGCGGCTGTGCTGCGGCAGCAGCGGTCGCGTCTTTTCCATCGGCTACTCGAGCCTGGCTCCCGATGCCTTCACCACCGGGGCGAGCTTGGCAATTTCGGCCGCGGCGCTCCTTTCGAACTCCTCCGGCGTCAGCGCGATAGGGTCGGCGCCGATGTTCTGCCATATCTGCTGCATTTCAGGCGCCCGCACCGCTGTTGCGAACTCTGCGTTGATCCGCCGCACCAGCGCCCGCTCCATGCCTTTCGGCCCGAGGACGCCCGAGTAGA
>WNGA01008139.1_pt1 | contig 14423 bp, 10 predicted proteins | sample 5400061 | NCBI WGS metagenome assembly WNGA01 (sample SAMN13153366, study PRJNA577476) | soil metagenome | isolation source: 100 cm soil or saprolite under grassland replicate 2 | place: USA:California | collected 2016-06-15 | reverse complement strand
TGTCCCGCTGGTCGGCGGCTGTGCCGGCGACGGGCTGAAGATGCAGCAGACGTCCCAGCTCTACGGCGATCAGGTCTTGACGGACGCCGTCGTGGCGGCCGCCATCGGCTCGGAGGCGCCGATGGGGATCGGCGTCAGGCACGGCTGGCGCAAGGTCGGCGAGCCGATGCTCGTCACGAAGAGCGACGGGAATCGCGTGTTCGTGCTGGACGATCGGCCAGCGCTCGACGTCTACCTCGAGCGGCTCGAAGCGCCGGACGCGGCCTGGAACGATCCCGCCGCCTTCACGCATTTCGCGCTGACGCACCCGCTTGGACTCCAGCGTCGGAGCGGCGAGGAGGTGCGCTTCGTCGCGGAGGCGGACTTCGCGGACCGTTCGCTCGGCTGCATCGCCGAGGTGCCGCAGGGCGGGCTGACCTGGATCATGGAGGGCGACAGCGACTCGGTGCTGCTCGGTACCGACGCGGCGTGCAACGAGGCGATGAGCACGCTTGCCGGCCGAACGCCCCTCGGCGTGCTGGCGTTCGACTGCATCGCGCGACGCGGCGTCCTCGGCGACCCGGGCATCGAGACCGAGGTCGCGCGGATCGGCGAGCACGTCGGCGGCGTGCCGATCGCGGGCTTCTACACCTACGGCGAGATCGCGCGCACGCGCGGCGTCGGGGGCTTCCACAACCAGACCCTCGTCGTTCTTGCCCTGAGCTGAGATGAGTCCGCGCTGAGATGAGTCCGCGCGGCGATTGGGCCACCCAGCAGCTGGCCGAGTTCTTGGCGGCTCTTTCCTCCGTCGCGAACGAAGAGGCGGCGATGCGTACGACCGTCGAGCGCGCCGCGGAGGCGGTCGAGGCGGAGATCGCGCTGCTCGTCCGTCACGGGCGCCTGCTGGCGGCGATCGGCTTCGGGCACGGGGAGGAGGTCGATCCGGCCCTGCTCGAGATCCCTCCGCGTGGGCAGCCCGAGCTCGAGCTCGCGAGCCTCGGCATCTGTCGGGCGACGCGGATCGAGGTCGACGATCACGGCACTCGCCTCGTGCTCGCGCGTGCTGGGGCGGACGAGCTCGACCAGCACGAGCTGACGCTCCTCCGCGGGATGACCCGCGTGCTCGCGCTGACGCTTCGGATGCTGCGGACGCTGGACGCGGAGCGGCGCCTTCGCGAGCTCAGCGAGAGTCACGCCGGCGAGTTGCGCGAGCGGCACGACCTGAGCGAGCGCCGCTTCCGGGTGCTCTTCGACGGCGCGGCGATCGGGATCTCGCTGCTCAACCTCGACAGCGGCGAGCTCGAGACGAACGAGGCGCTCCAGAGGCTGCTCGGTCGCAGCGCCGAAGGCCTGAGCAGCATCCGCGCCTTCGACGAGCTGACCCATCCGGACGATCGCGACGCTGACCGGGCCGAGTTCGACCGCTTCGTCTCCGGCGAGGGCGACGACTACAGAAGCGAGAAGCGCTACTTCCTGGATGACGGGCGCGTCGTCTGGGCGACCGTCAGCTACACGCATCTCGGCGGTCCGGCGGGCGAGCCGCGGCTCGTGCTGGCGCTCACCGAGGACATCACCGAGCGAAAGCTCGCCGAGGACGAGCGGGCACGCCTCGAGGCCGAGCTCCGGCAGGCGCAGAAGATGGAAGCGATCGGACGGCTCGCCGGCGGCGTCGCGCACGACTTCAACAACCTGCTGACCGCGATCAGCGGCTACTCGGAGATGGCGATGCTCCAGGTTCCGAACGGCGCCGAGGAGCTCCGGCGCGATCTTTCGGAAGTCGCCCGCGCGGCGAATCGCGCCGCCGAGCTGACCCGCCAGCTGCTCGCCTTCGGGCGCAAGCAGGTGCTCCAGCCGCGCGTGCTCGACCTGAACGTCGTCGTGCGGGAGATGGAGGCGATGCTCCGCAGGCTGATCGGGGAGCACATCGAGCTCCGGGTCGCCCTCGCGTCCGACGTCGACAGCATCCACGCCGACCGCGGGCAGCTGGAGCAGGTGCTCGCGAATCTCGCCATCAACGGGCGGGACGCGATGCCGGGCGGCGGCGTCCTGACGATCGAGACGTGGCGGGTGGAGCTCGACGAGCGGGTGGCGCGGAGCGTCGAGCTCGTGCCCGGGAGCTACGCCGGCCTCGTCGTCTCCGACACCGGGCACGGAATGGACTCCGAGACCATGAGCCGCGCCTTCGAGCCGTTCTTCACGACGAAAGAGCCGGGGAAGGGCACGGGCCTGGGGCTCGCGACCGTCTACGGGATCGTCAAGCAGAGCGGCGGCTCGGTCACGGTGTCGAGCACCGCCGGCCGGGGCGCACGCTTCACGATCCTCCTGCCCAGCGTCGACGCCAAGCCCGAGTCGCAGCCACGGCCGGCCGAGGGAGCGCTGCCGCGCGGCTCCGAGACGGTGCTCGTCGTCGAGGACGAGGCGGTCGTGCGTCGCTTCGTGCAGGAGACGCTCGAGCGCCAGGGCTACCACGTGCTCACCGCGCGGAACGCGTCCGACGCCCTCGAACAGGTCGGCGACGGTACCGAGATCGACGTCCTGCTCACGGACGTCGTCATGCCGCGGATGAGTGGCCGCGAGCTCGCCCAACGGCTCACGGAGGAGCAGCCGCTCGCGAAGGTCCTCTACATGTCGGGCTACACCGAGGACCCGGCCGTCCGCGCCGACGCGGCCGCGGGGGCGTTCATCGCGAAGCCGTTCGGGCGCGCCGATCTGGTGCGCAAGCTGCGCGAGCTACTCGACGCCTAGCGGCTCTTCAGGACGCGGAGCTTCAGCGTTACTTGCTGCGTGACGCCGAGCGCGTCCCTGACCTCCAAGGTGAGCACGTACACGCCTGCATGCCGCGGGGTGCCGAAGACGGTGCCCGTCGCCCTGTTCAGGCGTACGCCGACCGGGAACCTGCCCGCGACGACCTTCCACGTCGGCCGCCCGACGCCGCCGTAGGTCGCCAGCGTCTCGGTGTAGGGCCGACCGACACGCGCCGCGCGCACTCGCTCGGTCATGATGGCCAGCGCCGGGCTCACCGTCACGGCCACGACGACCGTCGCGATCCGGCTCTCGCTGTCGGTCGCCGACAGCTTGATCGGGAACGAGCCCGCAGTCGTCGGCGTCCCCTTCAGCTCGGCCGTCGCAGGGTCGAAGCTCACGCCGGGCGCGGAGCCGCTCTCGACGTTCCACGTGTACGTGCCCGTTCCGCCCGTCGCGACCAGCTTGACCGGCGTGAGCTCCACGCCCACCTCGGCCCGGCGAATGCTCGGCGTCGCGATCGCGAGCCGGGTGCGCACGGCGATCGTGAGCTGCTTCGAGCTCGCGCGCGATCCGTCCCGCACCTGGACCGTGAAGGCGTAGTCGCCGGCCGCCGTCGGAGTTCCCGTGACCGCACCGGTCGCCGGATTCAGCGTGAGCCCCGGCGGTAGCGTGCCCGCGTTGACCGACCACGTCTGCTTCCCGTCTCCGTTGGCCGTGAGACCCAGCGTGTAGGGGACTCCGACCGTCCCGGGAGGCGCCGCCGAGGTCGCGATCGTGAGCGCCGGAGGCGCCACGCTGATCGTGAGCTGCTTCGAGCCCGAGCGCGTGCCGTCACGAACCTCGACGGTGAAGGTGTAGTCGCCCGCCGTCGTCGGGATTCCGTTGATGGCGCCGCTCGCCGACCTCAGCGTCAGGCCCGAAGGCAGCGCGCCGCTGATCACCGACCACGTCTGCGTGCCGCCTCCGTTGGCCGTGAGACCCAGTGTGTAGGGGACTCCGACCGTCCCGGGAGGCGCCGCCGAGGTCGCGATCGTGAGCGGGGCCGCGGGCGGGGGCGGGGGCGGCGGTGGCGGAGGAGGGGGAGGCGGCGGCGGCGGCCCGCTCCCGCCGATCACCTTGATGGTGAACTCGCGCTCCGACTTCTTCGGCGAGCACCACGACGCCGACGGCGGATCCTGGTCGCTCAGCTCCACCCAGAACGACCAGCTCCCGGCCTGCGTCGGGCTGCCGCTGACCAGCCCGTCCTTGCGCAGCGAGAGACCCGGCGGCAACGAGCCGCCGAGGATCCTGAACTGGTAAGGCAAGGCCGGGCCGCAGCCGCCGTCCCCTTTGAACCAGTGGGTGTAGGCCTGGCCCACGACGCCCTGCGGCGTGAGGTAGCTGTCGTCGGTGAAGCGAAGCGCGAGAGCCGCAGGCGCTACGACCAGAGCGACGACGGCTGCTGCGATGAGCAGTCGTGCAAAGCGCATCGGACTCACGTATTGCAGCAGATACTCGAGGACGCGTCGCCAGCCGGTCGCGAACGGGAAGCAGCTACAGTCGCGCCGTGGATCTCCAGGCGCTGGAAAGCGAGGCGCTGAGCGCGATTGCGGCAGCTCCGAGCCTCGACGAGCTCGACGAGGCACGGGTTCGCTACCTCGGCCGGAAGGCTGAGCTGCCGCAGGCCCTGAGGGCGGTTCGCGACCGCGAGACGGGGATGGCGCTGAACGCCGTGCGGGAGCAGCTCGAGGCGGCGCTCGAGGCGCGGAAAGCCGAGCTCGAACGCGAGCAGCTCGACCGGCGCCTCACGCAGGAGACGGTCGACGTCACGCTCCCGGGCGAGAAGCTGCCGCTGGGGCACCTGCATCCGATCACGCAGATCCGGCGCCAGGTCGAGGACGCCTTCCTGGGGCTCGGCTACGAGGTGCGCGACGACCGCGAGGTGGAGACGGTCGAGTACAACTTCGACAAGCTCGCGTTCGCGCCGACGCATTCGAGCCGGTCGCCGCGGGACACGTTCTTCTTCGACGAGGGGCACGTGCTGCGGACGGAGACCTCGCCGTCGCAGATCCACCACATGGAGGAGCGCGAGCCGCCGATCTACATGGTCTCGATCGGCCGCGTGTACCGCCGCGACGCGATCACGGCGACGCGCTATCCGATCTTCCACCAGTTCGAAGGGCTCGCCGTGGACAAGGGCCTCACGCTCGCCGACCTGAAGGGGACGCTGCTGCACGTCATGCGCGCGCTGTACGGCCCGGAGCGCCAGGTTCGGTTCCGGACGCACTACTTCCCGTTCACCGAGCCGTCGATCGAGCCGGACGTCTCGTGCGGGATCTGCGGCGGAGCCGGCTGCCGGACCTGCAAGTTCTCGGGCTGGATCGAGATGGGTGGCGCGGGGATGGTCGACCCGGTCGTGCTCGAGAACGTCGGCCTCGACCCCGAGGAGTGGTCCGGCTTCGCGTTCGGGTGCGGCCTCGAGCGCACCGCTCAGCTTCGACACGACATTCCGGACATCCGCGCCCTCTGGGAGGGTGATCTGCGCGTCCTGAGGCAATTCTGATGCGCGTACCCGTGAGCTGGCTCCGGGAGTACGTCCCCTTCGAGGCGCCGCTCGACGACGTTGCGGAGCGGCTGTCGGTCGCGTCGGCGGAGGTGGAGGGGATCGAGCGCCGCGGCGTCCCCGACACGGACGGCAACCTCGGCCTCTTTCGCGTCGGGCGGGTCGTCGAGGCCGTCAAGCATCCGAACGCCGACCGGCTTCAGCTTTGCCAGGTCGACGTCGGCGAGGGCGACGCACGGCAGATCGTCTGCGGAGCGTGGAACTTCGGAGCCGGCGCGACCGTCGCCGTCGCGCTTCCCGGCGCCGTGCTCCCGAACGGGCTCCAGCTCGAGCGACGGCAGGTGCGCGGAGAGCTCTCCGACGGGATGATCCTGGCCGAGGACGAGGTCGCCCTCGGCACCGACCACGCGGGGATCATGGTCCTCGGCGATGTCCACGAGCCCGGCACGCCGCTCGTCGACGCGCTGCCGCTGGTCGAGTCGATCCTCCTCGTCGAGTCGACCGGCAATCGGCCCGACCTCCAGTCGATCTACGGGCTGGCGCGCGAGGTCGCGACGCTCTACGACCTCGACCTCTCGCCGCCGCCGGGCCGCGATCCCGAGCAGGTGGGCGACGAGCCCGTGCAGGTCGAGATCGAGGACTTCGCGGGCGCTCCCCGGTACATCGGCCGGCTCTTCCGGGAGGTCACGATCGGGCCTTCGCCCGTGTGGCTGAAGGCGCGGCTCCTGGATGCCGGCATGCGGCCGATCTCGAACGTCGTCGACGTCACGAACTACGTAATGCTCGCGGTCGGCAACCCGCTGCACGCCTTCGACTTCTCGACGCTCGCCGGCGGCCGGATCGTCGTGCGGCGCGCGCGGCCCGGCGAGCGGCTCCGCACCCTCGACGGCGTCGAGCGCGAGCTGCATCCCGACGATCTGATGATCGCCGACTCGGAGCGGTCGATCGCGCTCGCCGGGATCATGGGCGGCGAGGAGACGGAGATCGGCGAGCAGACGACGGAGGTTCTGCTCGAGGCGGCGAACTTCGAGCCGCACGGGATCTTCCGGACCTCGGAGCGGCTCCGGCTGCGCACCGAGGGCTCGAATCGCTGGGAGAAGGGCGTCGACCCGCACCTCGCCGGTCAGGCCGCGCCGCTCGCGACCGAGCTGATCGTCGAGCTGACCGGCGCCCGGTGGGTCGGCCACACAGACGTGCACGCGGATCTTCCAGAGCGGCCCGTCATCCGCTACAGGCTGGAGCAGGCGGACGCCGTGATCGGCATCGCGACGCCCGAGGGAGAGCAGCGGCGGATTCTCGGGCGGCTCGGCTTCGAGTGGCGGAACGGCGAGGTTGTCGCCCCGACGTGGCGCGCCCGCGACGTCACGCGCGAGATCGACGTCGTCGAAGAGATCGCTCGCTTCCGGCTCGGCGACGTGCCGTTCACGCTTCCGCAGCGGCGCGCGATGTTCGGCGTGCTGACGCGCGATCAGCAGCTGCGCCGCCGCGTCGAGGACGTGCTCGCCGGGCTCGGGTTCGCGGAGACGTACACGCCGACCCTGCGGCCCGACGATCCGGATGACGCGGCATGGAAGCTGCCCGAGCCGATCTCCGTGGAGATGTCGGTCCTGCGGACTGCGCTGCTTCCGAGCCTCGTCGAGGCCGCGCGCCGCAACCTCGACGCCGGGGCCGAGGAGATCCGGCTGTTCGAGATCGCCCGCGTCTTCCTGCCGTCCGGCGGCGCCTTGCCCGATGAGCACATTCGCGTCGGCGCGATCCTCGAGGGCGGGTTCTTCCGCGCGAAGGGAGCGGTCGAGGCGCTCTACGCGGCCCTCAAGGCGGAGCCGTCGTTCGAACGCGCCCGCGAGCCGCTGCTTCACCCGGGAAAGGCGGCCCGAGTCGGTGGCGCCGGCTGGGTCGGCGAGCTCCACCCGACGCTGCTGGACGGCCTTTGGTCGGCGTTCGAGCTCGATCTCGCCGAGCTCTTCGCAGCCTCACGCGAGCCGGTCGTCTACCAGGACGTGATCACCTACCCCGCTGTCCGGCAGGATCTCGCGTTCGCCGTCGCCGACGAGGTTTCCGCCGGCGAGCTCGTCGCGGTGGCGCACGAGGCCGCCGGGCCGGAGCTGCGCGAGATGCGTGCGTTCGACGTCTACCGGGGCCCTCAGGTCGGGGAGGGACGGAAGTCGCTCGCGTTCTCGGTCGTCTTCCAGTCGCCGGAGCGAACCTTGTCGGACGACGACGCGGCGCGCCTCCGCGATCGGATCGTGCAGGCAGTCGCGGAGCGCCTCGGCGGGGAGCTCCGCGCTTAGATCGTCGGCGCTCGCCGCGCCGTCACGTTCGTCACCGCCCTTGCCCCCGAGACCTTGGGTGTCGCCAGGCCCCGCCTGCTGCCAACGCTATCGGGGAAATCCGCACGTGTCTGTGCCAACTCTGTGACGAAAGTGCGGAGTCGCGACGCCGGGCGCCGAGCCGCGAACGGCCTGGGGGTCAGACGGCCATGGCGGGTCAGACGGCCATGGTGGGTCAGACGGCCATGGCGGGTCAGATGGCCATGGCGGGACGGCGGTGCGCCCAAGGCCGCGCCTCCTCGAGCTGCGCCGACAGGCGCAGCAGCACAGCCTCGCCCGCCGGTGGGCCGATCAGCTGAATGCCGATCGGCAACCCGCCGTCGGTGTGGCCGAACGGAACCGAGCAAGCGGGCAGCCCCGTCGCATTGACCGTCGGCGTGAACGGCGTGAACTCGTACCCGCGCTGGAACTGCTCCCACGGGTCGTCCGGCTCGAAGATCCACCCGATCGGCAGCGGCGGCTGCGCGAGCGTCGGCGTCAGGACGACGTCCCAGTCGTCCCAGAACGCCACGACCCGCCGCGCGTAGGCCTGCAGCGCCGCCAGCGCGAGCGCGAACTTCGGGCTCGGGGTCGCGAGGGCCGCCTCGGCCAGGGCCCGGTTCATCGGCTCCATCACCGAGAGGTCGTCGAACTCGTAGAGCGCCGGCCCGACCTGCCAGACACGCGTGAACCACTCCCGCACGGCGTCCGAGCGCCACTCGGGCGCCGCTTCCTCTACGTCGTGCCCGAGCTCCACGAGCAGCTCCGCCGCCGCGCGGGTGGCCCCGGCGCAGGCCGCATCGACGGGAACGTCCACCGGCGGTTCCAGCGCCAGCGCCACACGCAGCCGCCCCGGCGGCGCCGCGACCTCCTCGACGAACGGCCGCTCGGCCGGCGGAGCCCACCACGGATCGCCCGGCTCGTACCCCGCCATGACGTCGAGGAGAGCCGCTGCGTCGGCCACGGACCTCGTGATCGGGGCGGCCGTGGCGAGCCCTCCGAGCACATCGCCGTGCGGAGCCCGCGAAATTCGTCCGCGCGCCGGTTTTAGGCCATAAAGATCGCAACACGAAGCTGGGATCCGAATCGAGCCGCCGCCGTCCGACCCATGGGCGGCCGGGGCGAGGCCCGCGGCCACCGCGACAGCCGCCCCGCCGCTCGACCCGCCGGGCGTGCGCGAGGTGTCCCAAGGGTTCCGGCAGACGCCGTTCAGCTCCGACTCGGTCACGCAGGTCGACCCGAACTCGGGCGTGTTCGTCTTGCCGATCAAGACGAACCCGGCCTCGCGCAGCCGTCGCACGACCGCGAAGTCGTGGGTGGGCACGTAGTCGGCGAACGCCTTGCACGAGAAAGTCGTCCGCAAGCCCGCAGTCTCGGTCAGGTCCTTGATCGGCAGCGGCACCCCCGAGAACGGCCCCGGCCGCGGCGCCCGCGCCTGCGCGAGCGCGCCTTCGCCGTCCACGGTCACGAATGCGTTCAGCTCGGGGTCGAGGCGGACGATCCGCTCGAGGTAGAGCTCGACCAGCTCGACCGAAGAGACGTCGCCGCGGGCGACGAGCTCCGCCTGCTCAGTGGCCGAGAGGAACGCGCGCTCGCTCAGACGGCCCCGCCGCTCAGACGGCTCTGCCGCCCACGTACCAGACGGGGCCTTGTGTCCCCACCGGCGACGTGTCGGAGAGCACGCGGAGGACGCGGACGATGCCGCGGATGCCGTCGCGGTCGCAGCGTTCGAAGCAGCGCCGGACCATTCCGGGCGCGGCGCCGTAGCCGAACTGGCGCGCGCAGCGAAAGCGGAAGCCCTGACGGTCGCCGAAGCTCGCCGGGTTGACCGGCGCCATGTCGAGCGCCGCCCGCTCGAGGTAGTCGGAGGAGATCAGCTCGACCTCGCACCAGAGATCCGTCCAGTCCGGAGGCAGCGTCGCGATCTCGTCGTCCCAGGCCTGGACGAGCGTTCGCGCGGCCGCCGGCTCGGCCCCGGCGGCGGCCTCCCCGACGTCCACGAGCGACAACGTCGCCGGGATCCCCTCGTCGTCGAGCTTGCGCAGGAGGCGCCGAACGTGCTCGACGCCGGGGGCTGTTCCGTCGCGGCCCGTGACGAAGACCAGGTCACCTCCGTGCCGCCCGGGAGTGGTCGGGCCCAGCAGCGAAGCAGCCCGATCTGCCGACCTTGGATCCGAGACGGCGAGCTTCAGGCGTGCCCGCGTCCAACCGCTCGGCAGGCGCTGCTCGATCCGCGCGAAAGACTCGACAAGCGCCACAAATCTCAGCATAGACTGAACGCCGTATGGCCAAGGTCGAGAAGAAACGACCGCGCGCGGAGGAACGGCTCAGGCACTTCCTCCGGGAGATGCTCCTGATCCGCCGGTTCGAAGAGAAGGTCGAGGAGCGCTTCCGCGCCGGCGAGCTGTCGGGCTTCCTGCACGTGGCGATCGGGCAGGAAGCGGTCGCGGTCGGCGTCTGTAACGCGATGGAGGACGGGGACGTCCTCGCCTCGACGCACCGCGCCCACGGGCACACGCTCGCGCGCGGCACGTCGCCCAACGCGGTCATGGCCGAGATGTACGGCAAGCTCGAGGGCTGCTCGCACGGGTACGGCGGCTCGATGCACCTGTACGACCTCGAGCGCGGGAACCTCGGCGCCAACGCCGTCGTCGGCGGCGGGCTGCCGGCAATCGTCGGCTCGGCGCTGGCGTTCCAGTTCCGGAAGGAGCCGCGGGTCGCGGTCGCGTTCTTCGGTGACGGCGCCACGAACACGGGCACGTTCCACGAGTCGCTCAACCTCGCGCAGCTGTGGAAGGTGCCGGCGATCTTCGTCTGCGAGAACAACGACTGGGCGGAGTCGACGCCGCGCTGGCAGCACATGCCGCTCGAGGACATCTCGAAGCGCGCGCACGCCTTCGACATGAAGGTCATGAAGGTCGACGGCCAGGACGTCGAGGCCGTCTACGACACCGCGAAGCGCGCGCTTTCGCACGCCCGCTCGGGGAAGGGCCCCGTGTTCATGGCGGTCGAGACCGAGCGCCTGACCGGCCATTACGTCGGCGACCCGCAGGTGTACAGGCCCAAGGGCCAGGTGCAGGAGCTGCGCGAGACGCGCGACCCGATCGAGCTCCTCCGCGAGAAGCTCGACGTCTCCGACGACGAGCTCGAGGGGCTCGACGCCGAGGTGCAGGAGATCGTCGACGCCTCCGTCGAGTTCGCCAAGGGCGGCACGGATCCCCAGCCCGAAGACGCGTTGAAGAACATCTATGCCTGATAGCCGCGAAAAATGCTGCGCATTTTCCGCGGGGGGTAACCCCGTCAGCGGCGTTGCGACAAGGGCAGGCGCCAGTGCCTGAGCTGTCCTACCGAGAGGCGGTAAGAGACGTCCTCGCGACGGCGATGCGCAAGGACGACGACGTCTTCATCATGGGCGAGGACATCGCCGAGATGGGCGGCTCGATGGGCGTCACGCAGGGGCTCGTCGCCGAGTTCGGCCCGGAGCGGGTCCGCAACACCCCGATCTCCGAGATGGCGATCGTCGGTGCGGGGATCGGCGCCGCGATGCAGGGCATGCGCCCGGTCGTCGAGATCATGTACGAGGACTTCCTGACGCTCTCGCTCGAGCAGATCGTCAACCAGGCGGCGAAGCATCGCTACATGTCGGGCGGCCAGGTCAAGGTGCCGCTCACGGTCCGCACGCAGGGCGGCGCCGGCTGGAGCCCCGGGGCGCAGCACGCGCAGCAGCTCGAGGCCTGGCTGTGCCACATCCCGGGCCTCAAGGTCGTCTACGCCTCGACGCCGGCCGACGTCCAGGGTCTGCTCTGGTCGTCGATCTACGACAACAACCCGGTGATCTTCTTCGAGCACCGGATCCTCTACCCGATCAAGGGCCAGGTCCCCGACGAGATCGAGCCGGTTCCGCTCGGCAAGGCCCGCGTCCACCGCGAGGGCGAGGACGTGACGGTGATCGCGACCGGCCGGCTCGTCCACGAGGCGCTCGCTGCCGCGAAGGACGCCGAGGAGCAGGGCGTCTCGGTCGAGGTCGTCGACCCGCGGACGCTGCAACCGCTCGACGAGGACGCGCTCGTCAACTCGGTCAAGAAGACGAACCGGGCGGTCGTCGCCCACGAGGCCGTCACGCGCATGGGCTTCGGCGCCGAGGTCGCGGCCGTGCTGCAGTACCAGGCCTTCGACTGGCTCGACGCCCCGATCGAGCGCGTCGGCGCGACCTTCACGCCGATCCCGTTCGCGCCCGTGATGGAGAAGTTCGTCGTCCCCGACAAGCAGGACGTGCTCGAGGCTGTCCTCCGCACCGTCGGAAAAGGCTGATGGCGACCGAGGTCAAGCTTCCCCGGCTCGGGCAGGGGATGGAAGCCGGCACGATCACGAAGTGGCTCAAGGCCGAGGGCGACGAGGTCAAGAAGGGCGAGCCGCTCTACGAGCTCGACACCGACAAGGTGACGCAGGAGGTCGAGGCCGAGGCGACCGGCGTGCTGATCAAGATCGCCGTGCAGGAGGGCGAGGTCGAGGTCGGCCGGACGATCGCGTTCATCGGCGACGCCGGGGAGGAGGTTTCCGCGCCGTCGACGAATGGCCCGGCGGCCCAAGAGACGCCGACCCGCGAGGGCCAGGCGCCCGCCGGCGAAGCTGAGGTTCCGGCGACCGAGGAAGCGGCCGCGCCGCCTCCGGAGGCTCGCGCCGAAGAGCCCACCGCGCCCACGCCGGCCGAGGCCGCACGCGCAGACGGGGGGCGGATCAAGGCGTCCCCGCTGGCGCGGCGGATCGGCCGCGAGCGCGGGATCGACCTCGCGCTGGTCTCGGGCACGGGCCCCGAGGGCCGGATCGTCGCGGAGGATGTCGAGCGCTTCGCCGCTGCCCCGCGCCCGGCCGTCCCGGCTCCGGCAACGGCAGCCGCGCCCGCCGAGGTCGAGGTGCGTCCGCTCACGAGCGTCCGCCGGACGATCGCGCGCAGACTGACCGAGGCCTGGACGATCCCCGTCTTCCAGCTCGTCGTCTCCGCGGACATGACGAAGGCGAACGAGCTCGTGGCACGACGGCGCGCGCTCGACACGGACGTGAAGGTCACGGTCACCGACGTGCTGGCGAAGGTCTGCGCAGCCGGGCTCATGCGCCACCGCGACGTCAACGTCCAGTACACCGACGAGGGCTTGCAGGTCTTCCCGACGGCGAACGTCGGGATCGCGGTCGCCGCGCCGCAGGGCCTGATCGTGCCGGTGATCCGCGGCGCCGAGCGGCTCTCGCTCACCGAGATCGCCGCCGCCCGCTCCGACATCGTCTCCCGGGCCCGCGACAACAAGCTCAAGTCGCCCGACCTCGAGGGCGGCACGTTCACGATCTCGAACCTCGGCATGTTCGGCGTCGACCAGTTCACCGCGATCCTGAACCCGCCGCAGGCCGCGATCCTCGCCGTCGGCGCGACCGAGGACCGACCGGTCGCCGAGGACGGCCAGCTCGTCGTCCGCCCGATGATGACGATGACCCTGACAGTCGACCATCGCGCCGTCGACGGCGCACCCGCCGCCGAGTTCCTGCAGACGGTCAAGGCTTCCCTCGAGGAGCCGAGCCTGGCGCTATGAGCGTAGGCTCGACGGAGCTCACAGCCGGCGTAGGCTTGACGGAGCCGGCCCAGGAGCGGAGGCGCCGGCTTGGCCGGCGCCGGAGCGGAGATGCGTGCGGAGGTGCCGGCTTCGCCGGCGCCGGAGCGGAACGATGAGCAACGGGCTCACGAAGCACCTGATCCGCCGCGGTGGGCGCCAGGACATCCCCTTCCTGCGCGACATGCTCCGCCACGCATACCACTGGCACGTCAGCACTCTCGACGACTCCGAAGTGCCGATCGAACGCTACGTCGACAACTTCGGGCGTCCGGGTGACGCTGCGGTCGTCGCGCTCGAGGCCGGTCATCCGATCGGCGCCGCCTGGTACCGGGTCTTCCCCCCGAACGCTCCGGGCTGGGGCTTCCTCGGCGAGAGCTGCCCCGAACTGACGATCGCCGTTGTCCCGAGCCGGCGTGAGCACGGCGTCGGCCGCCAGCTGCTCGAAGCCCTGCTCGAGCGGGCGAAGGAGGCGGGCCACGAGGCGATCTCGCTGAGCGTCGAGAAGGACAGCCCGGCGGTGCACTTCTACGAGCGGCACGGTTTCGTCCCCGTCGCCGTGACCCGGAACGCAGTGACGATGAAACGAGACCTCTAGGAGACGACATGGAATGTGACGTTGCAGTACTCGGGGGAGGCCCCGGTGGGTATCCGGCCGCGATCCGCGCCGCTCAGCTCGGCGCCAAGGTCGTGTGCATCGAGCAGGAGCCCGAGCTCGGCGGCACGTGCCTCCGTGTCGGCTGCATCCCGACGAAGGCCTGGGTGCAAACCGCGTTCGCGCTGAAGGAAGCCGGCGAGACCTTCGAGAAGCTCGGCGTGAGCGTCGGCGAGCCGACCCTCGACTTCGGCAAGGCGAACGAGTGGAAAGGCGCCGTCGTCAAGCAGATGACCCAGGGCGTCGCGGGCCTCTTCAAGGCGAACGGCGTCGAGTGGGTCAAGGGCGCCGGGCGCTTCAAGGACGCGAACACGATCGCCGTCGAGGGCGGGGAGGACGTCACCTTCAAAAGTGCCGTGATCGCGACCGGCTCGTCCCCGCTCGAGCCGCCGATCCCCGGCCTCGACTCGTCGCACTGTGTCGACTCGACCGGCCTGCTCGCCCAGACCGAAGTGCCGAAGCGCCTCGTCGTTCTGGGCGGCGGGATCATCGGCTGCGAGTTCGCCTCGATCTTCCAGCGCTTCGGCTCGGAGGTGACAATCGTCGAGATGCTGCCGCGCCTGATCCCGATGGAGGACGAGGACGCCGCCAAGGAG
>WNGA01009213.1_pt1 | contig 14427 bp, 18 predicted proteins | sample 5400061 | NCBI WGS metagenome assembly WNGA01 (sample SAMN13153366, study PRJNA577476) | soil metagenome | isolation source: 100 cm soil or saprolite under grassland replicate 2 | place: USA:California | collected 2016-06-15 | reverse complement strand
CGAAGCCACCCTGGCGGCCAGTGGGTGCCGGAAGCGTGAACCGGTCGACGCGGATCTGCGCTCCGACGACGGGCGACTTGCCGAGCAAGACCTTGCCGAACACGAACTGCCAGTTCGACGTGTTCGGATTCCACGGCCTGACGACGAGCGCGCGGCCCGTGGCGATCCGTGCGCGGCCGGCCGCCGTGGTCGTCGACACGCGCTGTTGTTGCGCGCGTTGCGCGGGCGCTGCATTCTGCGTGGGCGTGAACTCCATCGTCGCCGGCACGTCGGCCGCCTGCAGGTTGCGGAAGGGCGGCAGATTCGGCGGCGGCGGAAACTCGTCGTGCGAGCCACCGAGAGCGAACACCATCAGCCCGGGCAAGACGCCGCCGTTCGACGACGTCGGCGTGCCGCCGATCGTGATCGCGACGTACTCCTTGCCGTTCACGGAGTAGATCGACGGCCCTGCGGCGATCTGCCGACCGGTCTGGAACTTCCACAGCTGCTTGCCGGTCTTGAGGTCGAACGCGCGCAGGTTTCCGTCTCCGCCACCGGCGAAGCCGATGCCGCTCGCGGTGATGGAAACGCCGCCGCGCTCCGGCTCGGGCGTCAGGAACTTCCACACGCGCCGCCCGCTGTTCACGTCGATCGCGCTGATCGACCCGTGGTCGTGCCAGCCCGGCAGGTACGACCCGAAGTCGCCGTTCTGCAGGCCGAGGAAGATGTCACCCTGCAGCCGCTTGCGCTTCTTCTGCGTGGGCGTCAGCTTCCGCTGGATCATCACGCTCGCGGTCTCGGCCGCCGCGTTGAAGATGTAGTTCGTCTTCGGGTCGTAGGCGGCGGGCGAAAAGTTCAGGCCGCCGATCGAGCCGGGATACACGACGACCGGCTTGCCGGGCTGCAGCGGCGGATGCTCCGTGCGGTCGATCACCTTGATGCGCTGGTAGATCGGCTTGCCCGTTCTCGCGTCGTAGCAGAACCAGACCCCTTCCATCGTCGCGACGGAGACGACACGCCGCTTCTTGCCTCCGACCTTGCCGTCGTAGACGAGCGGCGGCTGCGCCGTGTCGTACGACCACTCGTTGTGCGCCATCTGCTGCTGCCACCACTTCAGGCGCCCCGTGCTCAGGTCGACCGCAATCAGCGAGTCCGTACGCGGCGCCGAGCCCGGCCGCCACGCGGGGAAGTACAGCGGCGTGGCCGAGCCGGTGCCGTAGTAAACCGTGTTGGTCCTGGTGTCGATCGTCACCGGTGTCCAGGTGACGCCTCCGCCGACGATTCTGCTGACCCTTCGCCAGCCCGTTCCCGACGGCGGGATCGACCAGACGGGATTCGCCCACGCGGGCGAGAGATCGCTTGTCCTGAAGGCCATGACGAAGCCGCGGACGCCGTACTCGGAGCCGGCGGCGCCGGTGATCACGCGGTGCTTCGCGCAAATGGGCGCGCTCGTCTCCGAGTAGCCGAAGCGGGTCGCCGCGCCGGGCACGGCGCTCGAGATCGCCACGCGCTTGATCACGGCTCCGGTGCTCGCGTTGAGCATCGTGATCGTCATGTCGATGTTGAGGACGAAGACCTTTCCGTCGCAGACGGCAACACCGCGGTTGGCGACGATGCCCGCCTTGTTGAAGACCGCGATGTCGTTCGGGAACCACTTCCAGATCAGCTCGCCGGTGGCGGCGTTGAGCGCGTACGTCTTCCCTTCGCCGGTCGTGACGTACATGCGGTTGCCGATCACGACGGGGAACGACTGCTGACCGAGGCGCGCGATCGGGTCGAGCGAGCGAAAGTTGACCGTGAAAACACGCCCGAGCTGGGCGATGTTGCCCGTGTTGATCGACGTCAGCGGCGAGTAGCGCATGTTGTCGGGCGTGTTTCCCCACCCGCCCCAACCGACGTCGCCGCTCGCCCCGGACCCGGTCGCGACCAGCGAAAGCGCGATCGCAGCCGCCGACGCGACAAGAACTGGCCACGACGCCATCGTCCGGCTCATTCCTAGGGAAATGCTACTCCAGACCTACTGCGGCGGTTTTATCCGCAGGGGTGCGTTGAACGGCCCGTAGATCTCATGCATGAAATGCGCCGTCGTGTTCATCTTCAGGTCGAGCGTCCGCAGCGAGCGCTTGTCGACAAGCAGCTCGTACCACGCCGGCGACTTCGGGTCGAAGAACGAGAGGCGCCATGCGTGCTTGGTGCTTTCGAGGACGTGCGCGTCGGTCGAAGCCGTCCAGAACGGCGCCGGCTGGCGGATCGGCGCCTGCGCTGCTTCCTTCCATTCCTCACCCGGGAGCTTGTCCCAGCGCCGCTTGCCGATGATGATCCCCGCCGGTCCGCCGACGACCTGGTACGAGAGCCGGTCCGGGGCGACGAGCTTCCAGTGTGTAAGCAGGGCATGCTGCGCGTCCGACGCGAGGTGGTCGCGCGTGACGAGCGTGCGCAACGTTCCGAAGGTCCGCGCCGCGCGCGCGACGAGCGCGGAAGCGTCCCGCGGCGGCCACGGCCGTGGCATCCGAACGACCCAGCTCGTCGTACGGTCGGCGCGGCGGACGTTCACCACGACCGTCGTCGGCGCATCGCCGGTCGACGTCGTTGCGCGGTAGCAGCCCGCGCCGCACGTCTCGGCCTCCGTGACGCGCGTGCCGACGCGGAACGAGACCCGCAACCCGTTGACGCCACCGCCCTGGCCGACGACGGACGCCTGCAGGCCGAGCGTCCTTCCTGGGACGACCGCCAGCGCGAGCACGTCGCTTCCGTCCTGGCGGCTGAAGACCACTGCGCCCTTAGGCGGCGCTGGGAACGCCGGTTCTTTCGCGGCCGTGGTCGGCGGCGTGGCTTCGGGTGGGCCCGCGGCCGAGGCGACCGGGCCGGGCGTCCGGTGCGCGAGCACGACCACGATGACGACCGCGGCCGCGCCGAGCGCCAAGGCACCGAAGGCCGCAAGGAGTCGCAGCCAGACGCCCGCGTCAGACATCGGGCGCGGCTTCGGGCGCGCGTGTCTCCCGCCAGCGCGGCTCGAAGAACGTGGCGAGGCCGATCGACAGCGCGTAGAGCGTGATCAGCACTGCAACGGAGAGCATCGTCGATACCGGATCGACTCCCGGCAGCAGGACGCCGAGCGCCGTCATCGCGAAGATGCCGACGCGCCAGCTACTGCGCAGCCGCGCCGCCGAGAGGATGCGTAGGCGCACGAGCCCCAGCACGAACACGGGCACCTCGAATGCGAGCGCCACGGCGAGCAACAAGAACGACGTGAACGAGTAGTACTCGCGCGCGCGAACGACGATCTCGAAGTGCGACGAGTCGTAGTTCGTCAGGAAGTGGACGGCCGCCGGCAGCACGAGCCAGTACCCGAAGGCGGCTCCTCCGATGCCGAGGGCCGTGGCGAATGCGACGAGCACGGCCATCGAGCGCTGGTGCCGCTCTTCGAACGCCGGTGCCAGGAACGCCCACAGTTGCCAGAAGATGATCGGCAGCGCGATCAAGACGGCCGCGTAGAAGCTGACCATGATCGACACCGTGAAAGGCTCGAGCACGCCGAACGTGATCGGCGGCCGCTTGTCCGCCGGCAGAGGGCGGTTCAGCCATTCGAGCAGCCGCCCGTGAAAGACGTACACGCTCGCGAAAGCGGCGACGACTGCGACGATGCAGATGATCAGCCGCGTTCGCAGCTCGCCGAGGTGCTCGACGAGCGTGGCCTCCTCGCCGTGGCGCAGGCGCCGCGGAAGCAGGCTCATCTTGCTACGCCGAGGGCGGCGGGGTCTTGTCCGCGGGCGGAGGCGGCAACTCCGCCTTCTCGTCCTGGCCTGTGACCGAGTCCTTGAACTCGCGCATTCCCCGACCGAGGGAGCGCCCGATCTCGGGGAGCCGCTTCGGCCCGAACACGAGCAGAGCGACAACGAGGAGGATGATCAACCCCGTGATTCCGATCTCCGGCATGCGTCAAGGGTAGCGCGTTTGGGTACGAGCGGCCTATGCCGGGCCGGAAGAAGCCGCTGGCCGAGCAGGTCGTCGTCGTAACCGGCGCGTCGAGCGGGCTCGGCCGCGCGATCGCGCGCGGCGCAGGCGAGCACGGCGCGAAGGTCGTTGTGACAGCACGGAACGCGGAGGCGCTCGACGACGCCGTGCGCGAGATCGAAGCGTTCGGCTCGGAAGCGCTTGCCGTTCCGGCTGACCATGCGGTGCGGGACGAGGTCGGGCAGGTGGTCGAGCAGGCGGTCGACCGCTTCGGCCGTATCGACACGTACGTCGCGAACGCCATCGTCACCGTCATGAGCGAGGTCGAGCAGCTGCAGGCGGACGAGCTACGCCGCGTGCTCGACGTCAACTTCTTCGGGATGGTGTACGGGTTCTGGGCCTCGCTTCCGCAGCTCAAGGAAAGCCGCGGCACGTTCCTGCACGTCAGCTCCGCGTTGGCGTATCGCGGCATTCCGCTGCAGGCCGCGTACTGCGCGTCGAAAGCCGCCGGCCGGACGTTTCTCGAATCGGCGCGCGTCGAGTTGCAGAAGCACAAGGTTCCCGTCGACGTGTCGCTCGTGCTTCCGGGCGCGATCAACACGCCCCAGTTCGACCGCTCGCGTCAGCGCATCGGCTATCAGCCGCGACCGGTGCCGCCGATCTACCAGCCCGAACCGTTCGCGCAGGCCGTGTTGCACTGCTGCGAGCATCCGGTGCGGGAGCTGTCGGTCGGCTGGGGCGCGCAGAAGCTCCTCTGGGGTCAGAAGCTCTCACCGCGCGCTGGCGACCTGATGCTGCGGCGCATCGGCTGGAAGGCGCAGCGCACCGACGAGCCGAAGCCTCTCGACGCGGCCGACAACCTCTACGAGACGCTGCCCGGCGACCCCGGAGCGCACGGTCGGTTCGACGAGCAGGCGCGCGAATCGACCCTCTGGACCTCCCTCCGGCTGAGGCGCTGGCTGGTCGGCGGCGCCGCCGCAGCAGCCGGTGCCGCGGTGGCTCGGGAGCTGGTTCGTTCTCGCTAGACTGAGTCACGAACCCGGCCGGAAATGCGCTTGGTTATGCCGGATTCGCTCTCACATGGCATTGCTGGAGATCACAAACCTGCACGTCGCGCTCGAGGACGGGACCGAGATCGTCAAGGGTGTCGACCTTGCCGTGGACCAGAACGAGATCCACGCGATCATGGGGCCGAACGGCTCCGGCAAGTCGACCCTCGCGTACGCGCTGATGGGACATCCCGCCTATCAGATCACCGAGGGGGAGATCCTCTTCGGCGGTGAGGATCTCGTGCCGCTGGGTGCGGACGAGCGCGCGCAGCGCGGCCTCTTCCTCGCGTTCCAGTACCCGCACGCAGTTCCGGGCGTGACGGTGACGAGCTTCCTGCGCAGCGCCATCAACGCGATTCGCAAGGCGCGCGCCGGAGGGGACGACCCGGTCCCGATCCCGCAGTTCCGCAAGGACCTGTTCGCAGCGATGGACCGGCTGAAGGTCTCGCGCGAACTCGCGTCGCGCTATCTCAACGACGGGTTCTCCGGCGGAGAGAAGAAGCGCGTCGAGATCCTGCAGATGGCGATGCTGAACCCGAAGATCGCGGTGCTCGACGAGACCGACTCGGGCCTCGACATCGACGCGCTGCGGATCGTTGCGAATGGGGTCCAAGACCTCGCCGGCCCGGAGATGGGGGTCTTGCTGATCACGCACTACCAGCGGATCCTCAACTACGTGACGCCGGATTACGTCCATGTGTTCATCGATGGGCGTATCGTGGAAGAAGGAGGCCCAGAGCTCGCGCACACGCTCGAGGCAGAGGGCTACGAGAGATACGGGAAGGCTGCAGCCTGATGACACAAACCGAGACCGACGTCGTCAAGGGGATCCGCGAGGAGTACCAGTTCGGTTTCTCCAACCCCGACGAGGCGAAGGACTACTTCTTCAAGTCGGGGCGTGGGCTGAACCACGAGATCGTCGAGGCGATCTCGGCGCACAAGAAGGAGCCGGAGTGGATGCGCAAGTTCCGGCACAAGTCGCTCGACTACTTCTTTGCGCGCCCGCTGCCGACATGGGGCGGCGACCTGACGCAGATCGACTTCGAGAACATCTTCTACTACATCAAGCCGACCGAGAAGCAGGCGAACTCGTGGGAAGAGCTGCCCGCGGAGATCAAGGACACGTGGGACAAGCTCGGCATCCCGGAGGCGGAGAAGAAGTACCTCGCCGGCGTTGGCGCGCAGTACGAGTCGGAGGTCGTCTACCACAAGCTCCAGGAGGAGCTCACCAAGCAGGGCGTGCTCTTCCTCGACATGGACTCCGGTCTGCGCGAGCACGAGGAGCTGGTCAAGCAGTACTTCGGCACGATCATCCCGCAGAACGACAACAAGTTCGCGGCGCTCAACTCCGCCGTCTGGTCGGGCGGCAGCTTCATCTACGTGCCGCCGGGCGTGAAGATCGAGATGCCGCTGCAGGCCTACTTCCGCATCAACGCGGAGAACATGGGCCAGTTCGAGCGCACGCTGATCCTCGTCGACGAGGGCGCCTACGTCCATTACGTCGAGGGCTGTACGGCGCCGGTCTATTCGAGCGACTCGCTGCACTCGGCCGTCGTGGAGATCGTCGTCAAGAAGGATGCGCGGTGCCGCTACACGACGATCCAGAACTGGTCGAACAACGTCTACAACCTCGTCACCAAGCGCGCTGTCGCGTACGAAGGAGCGACGATGGAGTGGGTCGACGGGAACCTCGGCTCGAAGCTCACGATGAAGTACCCCGCTATTTGGCTCATGGGCGAAAGGGCCCATGGTGAGGTGCTGTCGATTGCATTCGCCGGCAACGGCCAGCACCAGGACGCGGGCGGCAAGGCGGTCCACGTCGCGCCGCGGACGTCGTCGGTGATCACGTCGAAGTCGATCTCGAAGAACGGCGGCCGCGCCGGCTACCGTGGGCTGCTCGAGGTGGCGAAGGGTGCGGTCGGCTCGAAGTCGAAGGTCGTTTGCGACGCGCTGATCCTCGACGAGGAGTCGCGCTCCGACACCTACCCGTACATCCAGGTGGACGAGAACGACGTCGACCTCGGCCACGAGGCGACGGTCTCGAAGATCGGCGAGGAGCAGCTCTTCTATCTCATGTCGCGCGGCCTGTCGGAGGCCGAGGCGAGCGCGCTGATCGTCAGCGGCTTCGTCGAGCCGATCACGAAGGAACTTCCCCTTGAGTACGCGGTGGAAATGAACCGGCTGATCCAGCTCCAGATGGAGGGATCCGTTGGGTAAGCAGAAGAAGAAGGTCTCGCCGGAAGTGGCCGCTCAGGCGGAGAAGATGAAGGAGCGACTCGAGCAGCTGGCGGCCGAGCGGCGCGAGCGCGAAGAGGCGCACGCGCGCGGTGGCAACGCAGGCGGCGGCTGGACTCCGGGCGGCGTCGAGCCGCACCAGATCCGCTCCGGCCGTCGCGGCAATCGTTGACACGTCCGTGCAGGTCGAGCAGGTCGACTTCCTGACGATCCCGACGCGCGACGTGGAGCGGTCCGTCGCGTTTTACCGTGACGTCCTCGGTCTTGCTCCCGGTGCCGCGGGCGAGGTCGAGACGCCGAACGTGACGCTGTCGTTCTGGAATCCCGAGCGCGACGGCGAAAAGTTCAAGCCGCACGTCGGCGGCTTCGCGATCCGCGTCGCGGACGTGGCCGAGGCGCGGCGTGAGCTGGAGGCGAAGGGCGTCGAGTTCGTCGGCGAGACGTTCGACTCGGGCGTCTGCCACATGGGCTTCTTCAAGGACCCGGACGGCAACACGGTGATCCTGCACCGGAGGTACGAGCCGCGTGGCTAGGGCGGAGCTGCTCGAGCGTTACCGCGCGCTGCCGTTCCCGACCACGAAGGACGAGGCGTGGCGGTTCACGGACCTGCGCGACTTCGATCCTGACGCTTTCGGACATGACGGGGGTCAGACCCCTGCCATGGCTCCTGCGCCCATGCTCGACGTGGCGGTGTCCGGCATGGCCACGGTGAACGAGGCGACGATCGAGATCGAGCGTGCGCCGGAGGGCGTGACGTTCGAGCCGCTCGGCGATCATCCGCGGCTGCACCAGCTCGTCGGTTGGGACGAGAAGTTCGCGGCGCACAACGCCGCACTCTGGAAGAACGGGCTGCTGGTCGTTGTTCCGCGCGGCGTCGTGCTCGAGGAGCCGCTGTACGTGCGGATCGCGAACGGCGTCGACGGCGGCTCGCTCTTCTGGCGCCTGCTCGTGGTCGCCGAGGAAGGCTCCCGCTTCTCGCTGATCGAGGAATACGTGTCCGCTCGACCCGATGTCGCCGGCTACTCGAATGCCGTCGTCGAGCTGTTCGTCGAGGAGGGCGCGAAGCTCGAGTACGTGTCGTTGCAGAACCTCTCGCAGCAGACGTGGCACTTCGGGTCGCATCACGCGCGGGTCGGGCGCGACGCGGAGCTCGACTGGGTCGCCGGTGGGTTCGGCTCGAAGAAGGGGAAGATCCGGATCCAAAACGACCTCGCCGGGCCGGGTGCGACCTCGCGCGTGACGGGCGCGTACTTCGCCGACGCGACGCAGCACCTCGATTACGACACGTTCCAGGAACACATCGCTCCGAACACGACGAGCGACTTCGCGTTCAAGGGCGCCTTGCGCGACGAGGCGTCGACGGTGTGGCGCGGGATGATCCGCGTGGAGAAGGACGCGCAGAAGACGAACGCCTACCAGGAGAACCGCAACCTGCTGCTCTCGAAGTCCGCGCACGCCGATTCGATCCCGGGCCTCGAGATCCTGGCGAACGACGTGCGCTGCACGCACGGCGCGACGCTTGGCCAGGTCGACCGCGAGCAGCTCTTTTACCTGATGGCGCGCGGCCTGCCGCGTGCGGAAGCGGAGCGGCTGATCGTGCGCGGCTTCTTCCAGGACGTGCTCGACCGCATCAAGATCGAGGCCGTGCGCGAGGCGCTCGGCTCCGCGCTCGAAGCGCGCATCCCGCAGGCCTGACGAGAGCTGCAGCTCTACGGCTCGCTCGGTGAGTCGGCATGGAACCCGTTTTGACGCGGCCGACGAAGTTACCTAGAATACCTAGGTATGACGGAGCGCACCGAGCTGAAGGGTCATCTCGACCTGCTGCTGCTGAGCGTGTTGGCGAACGGAGCAGCGCACGGCTACGGCGTCATCGAACGGCTTCGGACTCGCACCGACGGGGTGCTCGACTTCCCGGAAGGAACCGTCTACCCCGCGTTGCACAAGCTCGAACAGCAGGGCCTCGTCGCGAGTCGCTGGACCAAGATCGCCGGCCGCAGCCGGCGCATGTACGCCCTCACGCGCCGCGGCCGCACCGCGCGACAGCGCCGAGCCGGCGAGTGGCGAACCGTCACGCAAGCTGTCGACCTCGTGGTCGGGGCGTCATGATCGAGGCCTATCTCCGGGAGCTCGCGCGAGCTTTGCCGTGGGCGCCGAGGCTCAAGCGTCGCCTCCTTGCGGAAGTCGACGACCACCTGCGCTCCTCGGCTGCCGAAGTCGGCGAGCGCGAGGCGATCGCCCGCTTCGGCCCTCCCGCCGAGTTCGCGCGGTCGTGCCTGCAGGCCTACGCGCGCAGCTTCGGACGGCTTGGAATGCTCGCCCTCGTGGGCGCGCTCGTTGGGCTGTTTGCCGTGATCTACCCGATCCCCGAGAACACCCTCCCGCCGGCGCCCTGGCCCGAGGGCGCGAAGCCCGCCGCGCTCGCGTGGAAGCAGGACGCGATGCTGGCGTTGTTCGTCGCCGCACTCGTCTGCGGCATGCTGGCCGGCGTCGCGCATCGGTGGACCGCCCCGGTCGTCGCAGCGGCTCTCGCCGCGATCGTTGCAAGCGTCGGCGTGGGCATCGCGCTCGCCTTCGAATGGGCTGCGGCTGTCCCCGGAACGCCGTCGCCGTGGTGGACGGTGCTCGCGGGATTGCTGCTGCTCGGGCTCTCGCTCGTTTCGGCCGTGCTGATGACACACGCAGCGGCCCTGCGCCTGCTCGAGTCGACCTAGCGCGGATACGATGGAACGCGTGGCCGTCACAGCCGAGACGAGGCTCGATTCGCAGCGGATCCGCGCCGACTTTGCGTATCTCGAGGAGCTGCGCAACGGTAAGCCGATCGCTTTTCTGGATTCCGCCGCGTCGACGCAGAAGCCGCGGCAGGTGCTCGACGCGTTGCGAGACTTCTATGAGCACTCGTACGCGAACGTCCACCGTGGCGTCTACCAGCTCGCGGAACGCGCGACCGCGGGCTACGAGGGGGCGCGAGAGAAGACGCGCGCGTTCATCAACGCACCCTCGACGCGCGAGATTGTCTTCACGCGGAGCGCGACGGAGGGCATCAACCTCGTCGCCTACGCGTGGGGCCTGGACAACCTCGGACCGGGCGACCTCGTCGTGGTCACCGAGCTCGAGCACCACTCCAACTTCGTCCCGTGGCAGTACATCGCCAAGCGCACCGGCGCCGGGTTCCGGATGATTCCCATCGACGACCACGGCGAGCTGCAGGTCGACGCGCTCGACGCGATCGCGCGCGACGGCAAGGTCAAGGTTGTCGCGAACAACCTGATCTCGAACTCGCTGGGAACGGTGAATCCCGTCGAACAGCTGACCGAGTGGGCGCACGAGCAGGGAGCGATCATGGTCGTCGACGCCGCGCAGGCCGCGCCGCACCGCGCGATCGACGTCCAGGCGCTCGGCTGCGACTTCCTCGCACTCTCGGCGCACAAGATGTGCGGCCCCTCGGGCGTCGGCGCACTCTGGGGGCGCGCGGAGCTGCTCGACGCGATGTCGCCGTTCAACCTCGGGGGGCACATGATCCGCTCCGTCCGCTACGAGGACACCACGTGGGGCCAGCTTCCGTACAAGTTCGAGGCGGGCACGCAGCCGATTGCCGAGGCGTATGCGTTCGGTGCCGCGATCGACTACGTGTCCGCGATCGGCCTCGACACGATCGAGGAGCACGAGCACGAGCTCGTCACCTATGCCATGGAGCGGCTCGCGGAGATCGACGGCGTCTCCCTCTACGGTCCGCCGCCCGAGCGGCGCGCGGGCATCATCTCGTTCAACCTCGAGAACGTGCACCCGCACGATGTTTCGCAGGTGCTCGACTGGGAGAACGTCGCGATCCGCGGCGGTCATCACTGCACGCAGCCGCTGATGAAGCGCCTCGGCGTCGCTGCGACCTGCCGCGCCAGCTTCTACGTCTACTCGATTCCCGACGAGGTCGACCGGCTCGTCGCCGGGCTCGTCAAGGCGAAGCAAGCCTTCGCGTAGTTACCCTGCCCGCGATGGGCGAATTCGATCAGCTGTACCGGGAAGTGATCTTGGATCACTACAAGAACCCGCGCGGGCACGGGGCGATTCCGGACGCCGACGCCCACGCCGAAGGACAGAACCCGCTTTGCGGCGACGAGGTGTCGATCTACGTCTCGTTCGGCGACGACGGCGACACGATCGACGAAGTGAAGTTCGAGGGGCGCGGTTGTGCGATCTCGCAGGCGGCGACGTCGATGCTCATCGAGATGGTGCAGGGGCGAAGCGCAACAGAGATCGCTGCGCTGCCGAAGGAAGAGCTGCTCGACGAGATCGGGATCCCACTGACGCCCGTCCGCCTCAAGTGCGCGATCCTCGGCCTCGGTGTGCTGAAGGTCGCGCTGCATCGCGCGAAGGGAACGCCGCTGCCGGAGGAGTGGTCGGCGCTCTCCGACGAATTCGAGTTCAGTGGCGCTGATTGAGGTCGGCCCGGCGGACGAGCTGCCGCCGAACAGCGTCAAGATCGTCACGGCCGGCTCGATCACCGTCGGCGTCTACAACCTGAACGGCGAGTTCTTCGCGCTCGAGGATCGCTGCTCGCATGACGACGGGCCGCTTTGCGAAGGCGACTTCGATCCCGACACCGGGCTCGCAATCTGCCCGCGCCACGGGGCGAACATCGACATCCGCACCGGCGTTCCGCGCACGCTGCCGGCGACGCAACCCGTCGCCACGTTCCCCGTCCACGTCGAGGACGGCATCGTCAAGGTCGAAGTTGCCAAGTGACAAAGTGTCACAAGGCGTGAGCGCGGTCGTACGTTGCTGGGAGAGCAAGGACCCCGCCTACAACGCGTACCACGACGAGGAATGGGGACGGCCGGTGCGCGACGAGCGCGGCCTGCTCGAGCGGCTCTGCCTCGAGGGATTCCAGTCCGGCCTGTCGTGGCTGACGATCCTGCGGAAGCGAGAGAACTTCCGCGCCGCCCTCGCCGGGTTCGATCCCGAGACGGTCGCCCGCTTCACGGCGAGAGACGTCGACCGGCTGCTCGGCGACGCCGGCATCGTCCGCCACCGCGGCAAGATCGAAGCGGCAATCGCGAATGCGCGCGCGACGCTCGCGCTGCGCGAGAGCGGGACGCCGCTGCACGAGCTCGTGTGGGAATACCGGCGCGACGGTCCGGCGCCGGCGGCCTGGGTCGCGCAGACGCCGGAATCCGTCGAGCTCTCGAAGCGCCTGCGCAAGGCCGGCTTCCGCTTCGTCGGGCCGACGACCGTGTACGCGACGATGCAGGCGTGCGGGATCGTGAACGACCACCTGGCGACGTGCTTCGTCCGCGACGCGGTAGAACGCGACCGCCGCTGATGCTCGATGACCGTGTTCGCTCCGTGCTCGCGCGCCTCGAGGAGGAGGACCGACGCGAGCGCGAGGAAGGCGTGGCGCGCGGGCTGCGCTCGCGGCAGGTCGCGCGGACGACCGGGCAGTTCCTCTTCTCGCTCGTGGCGCCGCAGACTGACTGCGAGGTGCTCGAGGTCGGCGGCTCGCGCGGCTACTCCACGATCTGGCTCGCCGCCGGCGTCCGGCAGTTCGGCGGCCGTGTGCTCTCGCTCGAGTACGACCCGCGCAAGTGCGAGGCGTGGCGCCGCAATCTCGCGGACGCGGGGCTCGACGATTGGGCCGAGTTGATCGAGGGGGACGCCTTCGAGGCGCTGCCCGCGATCGGTGACGTGTTCGACGTCGTCTTCCTCGACGCCGAGAAGGAGGACTACGAGCGCCTCTTCCAGCTCGCCCGCGGCGAGGTCGAGCCGGGCGCTCTCTTCGTCGCGGACAATGTCCTCTCCCACGCCGACGCGCTCGGCGCTTACTCCAGCGCGCGGCAGGCCGACCCGACGCTCGAATCCGTCACGGTCCCTCTGGACCGCGGCCTCGAGTTGTCGATGGAGATTTCCAGTACGGGCAGCGGAGGTGCTAGCTCGTAGGGGCGGGTCCCCGAGACCGACACGGGAATTCGCCTAGCCAGCGTGGGGGACTGAACCGCCTCCTACGAAATTCCCGCTAGTAACCGAACGACTTGAGGGGCCGCGCAGCGCGCGGCCCCTCGTCGTTTCAGCGCTACGCGTTGCGTCGGCTACCCATGTTCATCGATCGATCCCAGTTCAGCTCGCGGACGAGCACGGCTGCGGTGGTAAGCGCGAGGCCTGCCGCGATCCAATCGCCCTGATGGATGTCGCTGAAGATCGCGATGACAAAGGACACTACGGCGGCGACCAGGAGCAGAGCTCTGAGGCCGACGTTCATCCGGACTCCTTTCGTGGACGGTTTACAGCTTGAGCAACGCGCCAGACGTCACGGCCTGATCCGCCACACGTCGTTGCCGCTGAAGCTGCCGACCCACATGTCCCCGAAGCCCTGGCGGACGACGAACGGCCCGCGGCCGGTCTTCACGGTCTGCATGACATTGGTCGCCGGATCGATCACGGAGATCGTGTTCGCGTTCTGATTCGGAACCCAAATCGTGCCGTCGCGCGCCTCGGCGCCCTGCTGCGGTCGCTTACCGACCTTGACGAGGGCGACGATCGTGTTGGTGGCCGGATCGAGCCGTGAGACGGTGTCGTCGGCGTTCGCGATCCAGACCGCGTCCGCGGTGACGACGATCCCGCTCGGGCGAGCGTGGCCGGTCGCCACGGTCTTCGACGTGTTCGTCGCGGGATCGATGCGGTAGACGTTCTCATCCTCGGCGCCGTTCGAGCCGACCCAGATCGCGTCCTTGCCGACGCCGAGGTTCGTCGGCTGTCCGCCCGTCTTGATCGTCTTGACGACCCGGTTTGTCGCCGGGTCGATTCGCGAGACGGAGCCGGCGGCGTTGTTCGTGGCCCAGACGGAGCCGAACGCGTACGCGACATCCCACACGGCGATGCCCACGCGGATCCGCTTCACGACTCGCAGGGTCTTCGGGTTGACGCGCTCGACCTTGGCGGTGCCGTAGCCGTCGATCCAGATGCTGCCGGCGCCTTCGCGATCAGGCGCGGCGACGAGCCGGCGGCGGAGGCGAGGGAGGGCAGGAGGAGCGGGACGGCCAGGAGGACGAGCTTGCGCATCGCTCGCCATGATACTACGAAATCGGATTATCTGCTACGGAACCGGAGTAATGTCCTTCGACGCCTTACGAAGAGCCCCGATCAGATCCTCGAGCCCGTCGTGGACCTCTTCGACGGGACGGCCGAGGTTCTCGGAGATCTGCTCGATCGTCTTCTGGAG
>WNGA01038139.1_pt1 | contig 14428 bp, 13 predicted proteins | sample 5400061 | NCBI WGS metagenome assembly WNGA01 (sample SAMN13153366, study PRJNA577476) | soil metagenome | isolation source: 100 cm soil or saprolite under grassland replicate 2 | place: USA:California | collected 2016-06-15 | reverse complement strand
GCTCTACCTCGGGAAGTACGCGTCCGTGCGCTGCGACCACCAGGACCCGATCGAGCTCTTCAGCGGCGACAACCTTCGCTTCGAGCACAACCACTTCGGCGTCTACGAGCGCGGCGGCGCCCAGCTCTACATCACCGGAAAGTCGCGGCGATCGACGATCGCGAACAACGTCTTCGTCGGGACCGATCCGCGCGTTCCCGGCTACCGCTCACGGGTCGGCGTGCTCGTCGGCGGCAGCGGCGGCGGCCCGATCCCGACCTTCGTTCGCATCGTCCACAACAGGATCTACACCGGTGCGCGGCGGACGGACGGCTACGCGGGCTCGATCAGCATCAGCCCCGGTTACGGCTGGCGCGTGCCCGCGGGCGCGCGTCCGGTGATCGCGCACAACGTCATCGGCCTCCTCGAGACGCCGGTCAGGCTCTGCGGGCGGGCGAGGATGGTGGCGAACACGATCCTCCGCGGCCGCGGCTGCGGCTAGCACCGCGTCTCCCAAGAACGTGACCGAACCAGACGACCAGCGCGATCCGAGCGCCTGTCAGGTGCCAGGCAGGTGCCAGGCAGGTGCCAGGCAAAAATATGAACAAGTGCCCGGTTTGTCCCCAACGACAGGGCCGCGGCGAACAGTCATCTGTTAGTCGGGTGCCAGGCACGTGCCAGGCACAGGCCTGTGGAAAACGCTTACGTCTTTGCGAGCTTGTAGAGCACGTAGCGGCCGTCCTGATAGGCCACCGGAAGCTTCAGCTTGAGCCCAAAGCGATCCTGGTCGACCACGATCCACTGGGCGTGGTAGCTGCGTGGGATCGCGAGATCGCCCTTCTCTGGACCGGAACGGACGAAGCGATTGGCGTCGCGCCGCCGTCACGTCGTCGGAGAAGACGACGTCCCGCATCGGCACGTCCTGCCGCAGCGCCCGGATGAGCCCGGGCGTCAGCGCGGGCTCGCCACCTGTCTTGTAGTGGTCCAGGTGCGTGAACCCGTGCGCCGCAACCGGCGCGCAGAAGAGAATCACCGCCGCGAGCGAGACCGCGCCCTGGCGCTCGAAGGCGTCACGCCGGCCAAAAGTCGCGGCCGCGGCGAGCGCCGCAGCGCCACCGATCGCCGCGATCCAGGTCGCGATCGCGGGGCCGCCGTGCTCGAGGTGGTAGCCGAAGTCCCCAGGAAACGCGAGCTGGAGGACGATCCCCGCGGCGAGCGCGACCGGAAGCAGTGCCCATGAGAACAACCGTGCAAGCACGGCCGCCCCGCCCGCGAGCGCGAAGGCGAACGGGATGAACCCGCCCTCGCGCCGGGCCTGCGAGAGCGAGACGGCGTCGGCGAAGCGAGGGAAGATGAACGGGACGAGCGTCAGGAGGAAGATCGCCAGCGACCCGCCGAGCACGTAGGACGCCCACCGGCGGCGGGCGGCGAAGGCCGCGATCGGAATCAGCACCAGAGCCGCGATCCCGACCGCGCCGCTGCGGGCGAACAACTCAGGCGCGAGGCGGTAGCTATGGTCGCTGAAGAAATCCACCTGGCCGCCGTACTTGTTGATCGCGCGATGCAGGTTTTGGGAGCCGTAAGTCGCCGTCTTCTGCACCACGGGCAGCAGCCAGAACGCGACCGCACCCGCGGGCAGCAGGATCGCGATTAGAGAGACGCCGAGTTGGGTAGTGTCCCTCCCGGCGAGCAGCGCCCGCGCGACTAGGAAGCCGGCGAGCGGGAGGCACAGAAAGATCGCGTAGGTCGGATGGATGAGGGCGAGTGCGAGCCCACCGGCGCCGAGAGCGGCGAGCAGCGAGGCGTTTCTGCCCCTCAGGTAGGTGAAGACGAGCGCGAGCATCGCCGGCACGATCAGCTGCCGCGCCGCGGTGGCGGGGAGCGCAAGCGCCCGGTAGGCGCCGACGTGCCCTGCGGACAGGCCGAACTGCGCAACCTGGGCGATCAACGCCGCGCCGCCGCCCCACGGCGAACGGAAGAGCGCCCGCCCGGCGGCGTAGGAGAAGACGAAGGACAGCGGGACGAGCAGCGCCGATAAGTAGCGCACGACGGGCGTCGGATCGAGCCCTGAGAGCCTTGAGATCAGTCCCAGCGCGCCGTGCCAGAGCGGGAACGCATAGCCGGGGTGCAGCCCTCCATGCTTGAACTCGTCGACCGCCGTGAGCGCGCCCAGCTGGTGGAAGTCGACGAGCTTCCGCACGCGGGCGAGGTGAAAGAGCCCATCTCCCGCGACGGGTCCCGCCACCAGCCAGACGATCACGGCGAAGCCGAGCCCCGCCGCCGCAACCCCCGCCGTCACGAGCAGGTCGCTGCGTTCGAGCTCGACCGATCGCCGCAGCGCGACCGGCACGGCGGCGGCGAAACTGAGCGCGGCAAGCAGGACGAGTGTCAGCGTCAGCGAGCCGGCGAACGCGAAGGTCAGGAGGAGAGCGCCGAAAATCGCGGCCAGGCTCCAGGCGAGCGAGCCGGCGAGCGCCACGCCCAGCTCCTCGGGCCAGCCCGTGAGCCGGAGGATCAGAGCCCCCGGAACGAGGAGCACGCACGCGGCGGCCGCGCCGAGACGGATTGGCAGCCCCAGGCCTCCGTGAGGCAGCGCCTGAGCGATCCCGAGCAGGATCGGAAGGCCGGCGATGATCGCGACGAAGCGGAGATCCGAGCGCCGGACCGGTATCGAAGCGGTCAGCGTAGAGATGCTGCAGCCTCCTTACCCAACTCGCCCGCGCTCATGCACGTGCCCCCGAGCTCGTGGACGGCGTCGATGACCTGCTCGTAAAGACGATCCCACCGCTGCGAGCTTGCCGGATCGAAGCGGTCGGTGTGCCAGAGGACGGCGAACCCTCCTCCTCGTTCCGCAGCATCCTCGAGCAGCCGGCGCATCCGCGGCTCCGCCTGGCGGGCCGAGAGGCCGAGATACCGCTCCTCGAAGGTGGCGTCCATCACGGCCAGCGGGATCTCGATGAGATCGAGCGGACGGTCTCGGGAGAAGTCCCAGGGCCGGAACGGATGCGCGATCCCCGCCCGGAAGCCGATCGCATCGGAGAAGCCGAGCGAGCTGTCGTAGGCGAAGCCGAGCCGCTCGAGCGGCTCCAGGTTCCGGTGTGGATCCACGCGAAGATAGTGGTAGCGCTGGCCGGCGACAGGGCCCGCGAGCGCTTCCAGCGCCTCCTTCTCGCCCTCGAGCAGAGCCGGATCCTCGGCCGCGGTGTAGCTGCCGTGCAGGCCGATCTCGGCGCCGCCCGCCCGCAGCGTCTCGACCAGGCGGGGGCGCAGGCGGTCGTAGGTCTCGGGCGAGGCCCCGTCGGCCGCGTGCCGGTGGCCGGCCATCACGAAGAAGGTCGAGCCCGCACCGCGCGCGCGCTCGATTCCCACCACGCGCTCGAAGCTCCAGTTCGGGTCGGTGCGGCGGAGACGGTGCACCGGCACGGTCGAGAGCGCGCGGGCTTCCCTGAGCGCGGCCCGCCCCCGGCCGGCGAGCGCGTGCGACTTGAGGCGCGCCGCCGCTCCGCGGACGCCGATCCGCGTCCAGCGCCAGGGCGTGTCGACGTCGTGCGTGAGCGCGACCGCGAAGCGAGCGCCGCCCCAGCGAGGCGGCTCGATGCCGAGCCGCGCACGCAGCCGCTCTAGCGGGGGATCGAGGGGATCGAGGCAGGAGGCGGACGCGGGGAAGCGGCCGTGCTGGTCGCGCGGGCCGCCGCGCTCCTCGACGCGGGCGAGGTGGAAGAACGCGTCCGCGAGCTCGTCCCCAGCAGGGCGCTCGCCGCGCTCGACCTGCTCCCAGGCCTCGGGGCGGTAGTCGAACGAGGCGTCACGGGCCCCGAGCGTGTCCAGCACCCAGCGCGCGCGCCGCTCGATCGCCTCAGGGATGGTCACGAGGGGAATGCTCGCAGCGCGTACCGGACGACATTGACGAGGCCGGGCTTGGGATCGTCGAGCGCGAACACGCCGTCGACGTACGGAGGTCGCCCGAAGGCAGGGGACTGGCCGTGCATCACGCTGATCGACCAGCGTTTGCTGCAACCCTTCGTCGTCTTCGGCGGCCTGCGCTCGCCGACGAGGTCCCAGTAGGCGGCGAGCGTGATATCGGCGCCGCACGCTCCGGCCAGCCCGTGCCACTGCCACAGCCTCGGATTGACCTCGATCAGCTTCAGGCGGCCGTCGCGCGGATCGCGCTTCCACTCGACCTGCGCGATCCCGTGGAAGTCGAGCGCCTTCAGCAGCTCGAGCCCGGCGGTCACCACCTCCTCTTCCCAGCGAGTCTCCCCCACGCGCGCGCTGCCCATGTTCTCGCGCGTCTGCCGGAGCTTGCGGCCGGAGAACGTCGCCAGCACCTCGCCGTCGGCGGCGATGTACGTCCCGAGCGTCCATAGGAGGTCGTCTCCGCCGGGGATGAACTCCTGCAGCATCGGCTCGTACTCGGCCGAGAGCTCGTACGCGCGGTCGAGCTGGTCGGGGCGCTCACACAGGAACGCCTGGCGGCGATACAGGCGCTTGAACACGATGTTCTCCGACGGCTTGACGAGCACCGGGAAGCCGATCTCCCCGGCCGCCGTGCGGCACTCCTCGAGCGAGCGTGGATGGAGCGTCTTCGGAGCTGCGAGGCCGATCGACTCGGCGGTGTCGATCTGGTGCCGTTTGCTCTGGAGCGGCTCGAGCACGTCCCAGCCGGGGAACGGGTAGCGGAAGCGGTCTCCCAGCTCGGCCTTGTGGCGCGCGAGCGAGTTCAGGTGCTCGTCGTGGGTCGGGAAGACCGGCGCCGGGCGGCCGATCGCATCGCCGAGCTCGAGCATCGCCGCGATGAAGCCCTCCTCGTCGGCGACCGGATCGGGCGTGCGCACCGGGAACGCGTAGGACGAGCGGAACCCGATTGCGAAGTCTCGGTGATCCGTCGCGATCACGGGCACGCCCACCCGTCCCAGCGAGCGGATCGCGCCGAGCCCGTTCACCCAGCCGACCTCGCACACGACTGCCGGCGGCAGCTCCCGGCCGGCGACGTGCTCGCCGGCCGCACGCGGCGCGTTGGGTTTGACCCGCAGGAACGCGGGCGCGCGAAAGCCGTCCTGCGAGGTCACCGTCCTGATTGTAGAAGTGCGTCGACTTGGGACGACGCTAGCCAGTCGGCGGCACGGCGGTACGTCTCCCGGCGGCCTGCGGGGAAGACGTAGGCGCGCAGGCGGAGCCCCGCGAGCAGCAGTCGGCGCGTCCGCTCGGCCGTCTTCATCCCATGGTGCTTGGCCATGAACCGGAGATGGCCGCGAACCTGCTCGAGGAACATCGGGTCGAAGTCCTTCTTCCAGCTCGCCCCGCCGACGTGCACGACCTCGGCCTCCGGGTAGAAGACGACGTTCCATCCAGCCTGGTGGAACCGGTAGCACCAGTCCGTCTCCTCGCTGAACATGAAGAAGCTCTCGTCGAAGAGCCCGACCTCGTCGGCCGCCTCACGCCGGACGAGCAGGCAGGCTGCCATCAGGAAATCCGCCTCGCGCACACGGTCGTGGTCGAAGCCGCCCGCGTAGAAGGCGTTCAGGGCGCGGGAGCGCGGCGCCAGCTTGCGGAGGAACAGGTACTCGGTCGCCAGGCGCCACAGCGTCGGGAACCCGCGGACGGAGCGCTGCAGCGAGCCGTCGCGGCGCGCATGCCCGCGTTCCAGCCAGCCCCGAGGCCTCGGTTCTCCTGCTCGATCAGCCGGGCTCGAGGGAAGCGCTCGCGGACGAGCTCGAGCGTCCCGTCGCTCGAGCCGTGGTCGACGACGATCGTCTCGTGGGCGGCCACGCTCTCGAGGCAGCGCTCGATCCACGGCATCGCGTTGTAGGTGACGGCGATCGCCGCCACGTCGGTGCGGGTCACCGCGGTGCTTCTCGGGGGATCTTCGGATGTCTCGACGCCCCGTGGACGGCCTCCCAGGCCCAGATCGCCACTCCCGGCAGCGACATCGTCAGCGTCACGACGAAGAACAGGAAGCCGGCCGCGAACGCCGGGTCGGCTCCGATCCCGAGCTTGCCGAGGAAGCTGACGAAGAAGGACTCGCGCACGGCGAGCCCGCTGATCGTGAACGGCACGAGCATGACGAGGAAGAGCAGCGGGCCCATCACGTAGTACGGGCGCGGCGACAGGTCGACCCCCACCGCCTTGGCGCCCGCCCAGATCGCGAGCACGCGCACCGCCTGGATGATCAGCGTCACGAAGGCGACGAAGAACAGCAGGCGCACGTTCTCGCGGTAGGAGTGGATCCCCTCGTAGACGGCTCGCACGTGGCGCTCGATCCAGACCTTCTTCAGGATCGGCACCGTCCGGCGGAGCAGCGGGCGCGCGCGCTTCGAGAACAGCACGACCCCGAGCACGATCGTGGCCAGGACGAAGGCGAGCTCGATCCAGACGTATGCCCCGATGTCGTAGCGGCCGATCGCGAGCGCGAAGCCGACGGCGGCGAGCGCCAGCGTGGCGGCCCCGCCGAGGGCGCGCTCGAGCAGGATCGAGCCGGCAACGGGGCCTCCGCGGCCCGGGTGGCGCTTGGCCGTCTCGTAGATCCTCACCGCGTCTCCGCCGACCGACGTCGGCAGCACCTGGCCCGCCATGTACGAGACGAAGTACGCCCGCGTCAGCCAGCCGAGGCCGTCGTCGATCCCCTTTGCGCGGAGCAGCAGCTTCCACCGCCATGCCATCGGCGGGATCGTGAAGACCATGATCGCGACCGCGAGCAGGAAGTAGCCGATGCGCGCGCTGGCGAGGATGTGCGCGGTCCGGCCGATGTCGATCTTCCAGAGGATGTAGGCGGTGCAGAGGCCGGTGACGGCCAGCGTCAGCACGATGCGCAGGGCCCGCTTCCAATTCATCCAGCGAACCTCGCGTGCACGGTGCGGAGCGCTGCGATCGCGTCCTCGACGTCCTCCGCCGAGTGGGCCGGCGAGAGCGGAAGCGACAGGACCTCGTCTCCGGCTCGCTCGGCGACCGGCAGCGGTGCCTGGTCCGGAAACTGCTCGCGGTACCAGGACAGCCGGTGTACGGGGAGAAAATGGATGCTCGTGCCGATGTTCTCCTCGGCGAGCGCGTGCTGGTACTCGTCGCGGCTCGCGCCGGCGTGCTCCGGATCGATCCGGACGACGTAGAGGTGGAGGGCGTGCGTGTCGCGCGGGTCGCGCGCGAGCGGCTCGATGCCGTCCAGCTCGGCGACGGCGGCGTCGTAGGCGGCGACGTGCCGCTCACGGATCGCCCGGTGCGTGTCGATCTTGTCCAGCTGGCAGAGCGCGATCGAGGCGAGCACGTCGGACAGGTTCGCCTTGTAGCCCGGGACGCCGACGTCGTAGATCGAGCCGTCGCCCCGGCGCATCAGGCAGAGCTCGCGCACGCGCTCGGCGACGTCCGCGCGGTTGGTTGCGATCAGGCCGCCTTCCCCGGCGGCGACGTTCTTGGTCGCGTACAGCGAGAAGCAGGTGGCATCGGAGAGGCCGCCGAGCTTGCGACCGCGGTAGGCGGTCTCAACGGCGTGCGCCGCGTCCTCCACGACCGGCAGCCCGAGCGCCCAGATCGGGTCCATGTCACAGGCCTGGCCGGCCAGATGGACGGGCAGGATCGCCTTCGTCCGCTCGGTGACGAGAGCGGCGACGTGGCCGGCGTCGATGGTGAGGTCGGAGTCGCGGACATCCGCGAAGACCGGTCTCGCGCCGGTGTGGACGATCACGTTCGCCGTCGCGGGCCAGGTGATCGGGCTCGTGATCACCTCGGCTCCGGGGCCGATCCCGAGAGCAACGAGTGAGAGGTGCATCGCGGCAGTCCCCGAGGCCACGGCGACGGCGTGCTCGGCCTCCAGGTAGTCCGTCATGCGGCGCTCGAGCTCGGCCGTGCGGGGGCCGCTCGTCAGCCAGCCGGAGCGCAGGGTCTCGGCAACGGCGGCGATCTCCTCGTCGCCGATCGCGGGCGGCTGAAAGCCCAGAAACGTCTTACGTCTTGGAGGCGAGAGCTTCGACATCGGCGGTGTCGAAGCGTATGCATTCGGCTGCGCGGTCGGCCCGCTCCAACGCCTTTTCGCGGCTCTCGCCGACGGCGATCACCGCACCCGCACGGTCCGAGCCCCGGCGCAGCTCTCCGAACCGGTGTCCAGGCCGCCGGTAGAGGCGGACGTCCAGCACGCCGTCGACCGCCTGGGCATCCTCGACGCCCTCCACGCCGCGCAGCTCGCCCGGCGGCGCGACGAGGAAGCGCACGCAGGCGCCGCCGGCGCGCTCGACCGGAACGAGAGCGCGTTCCGGGATCTCCTCGCCGAGCACGGCGGCCAGCGCGAGGCCGTTCAGGTCGATGCCGAGCGCCGCCTGGCAGAGCTCGGCGTCGTGGCCTCCGCCGAGGCGGGCCGCCAGCTCGCCGACGCGCGGGCCACCCGCGCCGATCCGCAGCTGCGTGTACGTCGGACCGTCGGCGATTCCAAGCGCGGCGGCCGCGGCGGCGGCCGTCTCGACGGCCGCGCCCACGGTCTCCGGCTCGAGCGAGCTCCGCCAGACATGGGCCAGAGCGACTCCGAACGCGGGCGGCTCCGCAAGCACCCGGTCGGTCACGGTGAGCGGATGGAAGCGGCCGCCGACGGAGAAACCGTTGACCGTCACTTCCGGCCCGTTCACCAGCTCCTCCACCAGCAGGACGCCGCTGCGGGACTCGCGCAACGCGTCCTCGATTGCCTCCTCGAGGCCCTCGCGCTGCTCCACGATCGCCAGGCCGCGCTGGCCCTGACGGTCGGTGGGCTTCAGCACGCACGGATAGCCGACCTGCTCCGCCGCGGCCACGACCTCCTCGGCCGTGCTGCAGACGACGTGCGCGGGCTGAGCGACCGCGGTGGCGGCGAACCGCTCGCGCTGGCGGAGCTTCGAGGTCGCGAGCAGCGCGGACTCCGGGCTGACCGGATGTGGGATCCCGAGCCGGTCGGCCACACGCGCGGCGATCGCGACGGGCCAGTCGATGCCCGGCGCGATCACGCCGTCGACGGGATCCGCGGTCGCGAGGTGCTCGATCGCCTGCTCGTCCTCCGCCGAGATGATCGCCCTCCGGTCGGCGTACTTGAAGCCGGGCGCCGCCGGGTCACGGTCGACGGCGATCACGAACAGGCCGCGCTTACGGGCGGCCGCAAGCAGCCCGAGCTGCGCCGGCCCTGCGCCTAAGACGAGAAGACGCGCGCTTCCTTGCGCCCGATTGCCCTCCACCAGGCCTCATTGTCGCGATACCACGCGACGGTACGCTCGAGCCCGTCCTCGAACGACGTTCGGGCCGACCAGCCGAGCAGCTCCCTCGCCTTCTCGGTTGACCCCACATGGCGGTCGACCTGGCCGGGTCGCTCGGGGACGTTCGTCCGCATTGAGGAGGGCTTGCCGAGCACCTCCAGCACCACCTCCGCGATCCGGGAGACCGAGATGTCGACACCCGTCGCGACGTTGATCACCTCGCCGGCGACCGTGTCGAGATCAGCCTCGATCACCGCCTCGATCGCCTCGGCGTCGTCGTCGACGTAGAGCCAGTCGCGGGTCGCGTGCCCGTCGCCGTGGATTGTGAGCGGCTCGCCCGAGAGCGCCTGGGTGATGAAGCGCGGGACGAGCTTCTCGGGATGCTGGCGCGGGCCGTAGTTGTTGAACGGGCGCACGATCACGATCGGCAGCCCGTAGGTGACGAAGTACGAGTAGGCGAGGCGGTCGGCCCCGGCCTTCGTAGCCGCGTAGGGGCTGCGCGGGTTGAGCGGGTGCTCCTCGTCCATCGGCGCCGTGAGCGCCGTTCCGTACACCTCGCTCGACGAGATCAGGATGAAGCGCTCGACCGGTGCCTCGCGGATCGCGTCGAGGAGGATCTGCGTGCCCTCGACGTTCGTGGTCACGAACTCGCGTCCGCCCTCGGCGATCGACTTCTCGACGTGCGACTCGGCCGCGGCGTTGACGATCACGTCGACCGCTCCGACCACCTCCCGCACGAGCTCCGCGTCGCGGACGTCGCCGTGGACGAACGAAAGACGCTCGTGGGAGATCAGGTCTGCGAGATTCTCGAGGTTGCCCGCATAGGTGAGCGCGTCGAGGGAGACGACCTCGTGGGGCGTCGCCTCCAGCAGATAGCGGATGAAGTTGGAGGAGATGAAGCCGGCGCCGCCCGTTACCAGCACGCGCTTGGGTCTTTGGGGCCGGGGCCAGGCTGAAGCCTGGCCCCGGGCAGAGGCTCTCGGGCGTGCGGCAGCGGAGGTTTGGGACCGGGGCCAGGCTGAAGCCTGGCCCCGGGCAGAGGCGCTTGGGCGTGCGGCAGCGGAGGTTTGGGACCGGGGCCAGGCTGAAGCCTGGCCCCGGGCAGAGGCGCTTAGGAGGGCAGCCGCGTTCATCCGAGCTCCCGCTCAACGGTGTAGATGGGGCGCCCCTCGACGTCGCGCTGGATCCGCGCCAGGTACTCCCCGAGATCCAGTACCAGATGCCGTAGGTGCCGAGCGCGGCGGCGAGCAGCGTGCAGACGATGCCGAGGATCATCCCGATCCACTGGATCGGCTGCGGCCAGAACCCCGCCAGGACGTGCAGCGCGAGCCTGGTCAGCCGGAAGGGTGAGTAGCGCGATGCACCTCGCCGGGCGGCATGGGAGACGTCGACCTCGACGACGCTCGCGCCGCCGGAGAGGATCAGCGCCTTCGTGAACTTCTGCTTCCCGATCGAGCCGAGCATCGGCTCGACCGCGCTCCGGTGATACGCGTTGAACGCGCAGCCGAAGTCCGAGATCGCAACGCCGGTGAAGCGCCGCAGCATTCCGTTGATCAGGCGCGAGGGCAGCGTCCGTCCCCACGAGTCGTGCCGAGCGCCGCGCCGCCCGCTCGCCACGTCCGAGCCGGCCTCGACGGCGGCGACGAGCCGCGGGATGTCCTCCGGCGAGTTCTGGAGATCTCCGTCCATCGTCACGAGGATCTCGCCACGCGCCCGCGAGAGGCCCGCGTGCATTGCCGGGTGCTGCCCGAAGTTGCGCTTCAGGCGAACGGCGCGCACGCGGTGGTCGCGGGCGTGCAGCTGCTCGAGCTTCGCGAACGTCCCGTCCGTGGAGCCGTCGTCGACGAACAGGAGCTCGAAGCCGTCGCCGCCCTCGAGCACCGCGACCGCCCGCCGGTACAGCTCGTCGACGTTCTGGGCCTCGTTGTACGCCGTCACGACGACGGAGAGCGAAGGGGTTGCCGTCGCCTCGGGATCGATGGTTTCGAGCGGGGTCTCGAAGGCTTCTCGTTGCGCCATTTCCGGAGATTTGAGCCTACACTCAGCCGTCGTGAAACCGGGGATTCGTGCGATGCGGTCTCGCGGCGACACCGCCCTCCTTCGCTTCGTCCGCTACGGACAGGTGCGCCGAGCGACGCCGCACGTCGTCGTCGAGGACTCGGACGAGCTCGTCGCGCTCTACGCACCGGTCGGCTCGCCCTGCAAGACGGCCGTTTGGGACGGGTCCCCGATCCGCGGCCAGGCCGACCGCACGTGGAGGCTCCGTGACCACGTCTGGGACACCTACAGAGTGCTCCGGCTGATGCGGTGGGGCCAAGCGCACTCGCTCGAGCTCTTCTGGGAGGACGCGACCGGAGCCTTCGCCTGCTGGTACGTGAACCTCCAGGAGCCCCTCCGCCGCTCACCGGTCGGCTTCGACACAGACGACCTCGTCCTCGACATCTGGGTCGAGCCGGATGGGACCTGGCGCTGGAAGGACGAGGACGAGCTCGAGGAGGCGATCCGCTTGGGCCGGTTCACGGCGGGCGAAGCGGCGGCGATCCGCGCCGAAGGCGAGCGGGTGATTGCGGACTGGCCGTTCCCGACCGGCTCGGAGGACTGGCAGCCGGATCCGGACTGGCCGACGCCAGAGCTGCCGTCGGATTGGGATGAGGTCTACTAGCCCGGCGGCGAGCGACGATCGGCGCCCTCCGCGACGAGCCCGTGCAGCCGTCGCGCCTCAGGCGACATCTCGAGCTCATCGATGCTCGAAACTCCTGCGCGCGCCTTGACCTCAGCCATCCCCTTGGCGTAGAGCTCTCGCAGCCGGCGCGCGGTCGGCGGGACTTCCCGGGGGTTCTTACCACTCCTCTTCTTCGCCATCTTCCACAAGCTCCTCACGAATCGCGTGGAGATCAACCACGATGTCAGCCAATGCGCCGATGATACTGAGCACCTCGGTGCGATAGATCAGGGCTTCCGGTCCATCTTCCACGGCAGGTCAGGATGCACACCAAGCGCGAGATGCGCAAGATGGCCGATAGAGCCACGTCCGATGTGGTCTAGGGGCGACACCGTCGCGCTGCGCGAGCTCTGGAAGGGCCGCGGCGGATTCGACTATTTCGACCAGAAACTCGACATCGTGATCGAGCCGGATGGAACCGTCCGCTGGAAGGACCAGGACGAGCTTGCCGAGGCTGCGAGTCTCGGCTTGGTCGATGCGGAAGAGGTCTGGGCCGAAGCGAGGCGCGTCATCGCGAACCCGCCCTTCCCGACCGGCTGGGAGGACTGGCGTCCCGATCCCCGCTGGGAGCCGCGGCGGCTCCCAGCAGGGGGGACGTCGTGAACTAGGCGGCTTCCTCGAGCGCCGCGGCCGGCTCGAGCACCTCGACCTCGACCGGCCGGCGCCGGGCCGGAATCGTGATCGCCACGATCGCGCCCACGGCGACGAGGATCGCGCCGACCCAGACGGCTGGGCCGAGGCCGTTCACGAAGCTCGTGCCCGAGCCGTAACCACCGTAGCTGGCGAAGATCGATGCCAGGACGGCGACGCCGAACACGCCGCCAAGCTCACGGATCGCGTTGTTCGCGCCCGACGCCTGTCCCTCCTCGCGCGGGCGAACGGCTCCCAGGATTACGTTCGCGACCGGGGCGAAGAAGAGCGCCATCCCGATCCCCGAGAGGACGAACGGGCCGACCAGATCCGCATACGGAACGGTCGGCGTCGAGACGGCCGCGATCCAGCCGAGCCCGATCGCCTGCAGCGCGAGCCCGACGCCCATGATCCGCGGCCCAGGGATGCGATCCGAGAGCGCGCCTGCGATCGGCGCGATGAAGATCGGCATCGCCGTCCAGGGGAGGATGCGGAGGCCGGCGCCGAAGGGCGAGTAACCCTGCACGGTCTGGAAGAACTGCGCGAGCAGGAAGATCGAGCCGAACATGCCGAAGAACATGAACAGCGAGGCGACGTTCGCCTGCGTGAACGTCCGGTTGCGGAAGAAGCGCATCGGCAGCATCGGCGCCTTCGTGCGCAGCTCCCAGAGGACGAACAGGGCGACCAGCACCGCGCCGGCGCCGATCGAGCCCACGATCTCGAGACTTCCCCAGCCGACGCTGTTACCGCGGACGAGCCCCCAGACGATCCCGAGCAGACCCGCGCTCGCGAGCCCGAGGCCGGGCAGGTCGAGCTTCGAGCTCGGCCCCCGGCTCTCGTCCAGGCGGCGCCAGGCGAGCGGGATCAACAGCAGCCCGATCGGGACGTTGAGCCAGAAGATCCACTGCCACGACATCCCCTGGACGACGGCGCCGCCGACGAGCGGGCCGAGCGCGACCGCGAGGCCGCCGATGCCGCCCCATGCGCCGAGCGCGAGCCCGCGCCGCTCCGGGCGGACGGCTGCGCTCAGCAGGGTCAGCGTGAGCGGCGTCACGATCGCGCCGCCGACGCCCTGCAGCGCGCGCGCCAGGTTGAGCGCGTCGATGCTCGGGGCGAGCGCCGCAAACGCGGAAGCTGCGGTGAAGATTCCGAGCCCGATCACGAACAGGCGCCGGCGCCCGAAGCGGTCGCCGAGCGCGGCACCGGTCAGGAGCAGGACGGCGAAGGTGAGCGTGTGCAGGACGGCGAAGGTGAGCGTGTAGGCGTTGACCGTCCACTCGAGCCCCTGGAGGGTCGCGTGGAGGTCGCGGCGGATCACCGGCAGCGCCGTCGTCACGACCAGGTTGTCCAGGGTGACCATCACGAGCGCGATCGAGGTGATCACGAACGTCCACAGAGTCTTGGTTCCGATCTTGTCAGTCATTGGGCCCTCCTTCCGGGCTAGTGAGTGATTACTTTCTTTGTTGCGAAAAAAGAGAGAGGTCGCCTCACTTGTGCTTCAACCCCTCCAGCAGACGAGCAGCCCACTTCTCCTTCGCGCCCATCAGCTGCATCGACGCGATCACGTTCAGGAGCATGCCGATCGCAAAGAACGACCGCACCTCGGCCGAGGGGAAGCCCGAGACCGCCTCGACGTGCTCGACGAGCCGGCCGTAACCACGTCGAACGACCTCGCGAACGTCGGGATCGTCGCAGGTCGCGTACGCCTGCATCTGCCCCTGTAGGCGGCGCGGGTCGCCGAGAACCGCCTCGTGGTACGCCTTGGAGATCGCGTCGAGGGCCTCCTGTCCGGTGAGCCGGGCGGACGCCTCCTGGAACATCTCGAGCGTCTCGTCGAAACACCGCTCGACGCTTGCGAGGTACAGCTCCTTCTTCGTCCCGAAGAGACGGAAGAGGT
>WNGA01020070.1_pt1 | contig 14431 bp, 19 predicted proteins | sample 5400061 | NCBI WGS metagenome assembly WNGA01 (sample SAMN13153366, study PRJNA577476) | soil metagenome | isolation source: 100 cm soil or saprolite under grassland replicate 2 | place: USA:California | collected 2016-06-15 | reverse complement strand
GCGCGCTTTCCATTTCATGTTCCACATGGCCTCTTCCGCGCATTCCGCCCACTCCAGGCCCTTCTCGCAGTCGTAGAAGTATTCCGCTTGCGCCGCGCCGAGGTGAAACGACATTTCGTCCTCACCACGCGCGTCAGGCCCGCCCGCTGCTGCGATCTGTACGCCGGCGTCGTCGTCGTACGACCACTCCGGCGCGCCGTGGGCGAAGGCCCACGTCTGAAAGAACACCCCGCCGTTTCGCGCGATGTCCCACACTTTGGCCGGCACCGTGTTGAAGCGAGCTTTCTTGGCGGCAACGCCTTGCTGCGCCTTCTCCATGCAATCGTCGTATTTGAAAGGACCCTTGTTGTGGCGGGGGACGTCGTTGGGTTTGGCGCGCCCCTGCTCTTTGTCGTACTTCTCCTTGTCCGCGTCGCACTTGTCTTTGGCCCTGGACGCGATCTCTTGTTCTGCACCGTCGGGAGCCTTGAGACCTCCACAGAAAAAGCCGGGGAACGTCCCGGTGATCTTCCCGTAGGCGCTCTTGAAGTGCTTGGTAAGGTTCTGGAGCGGGCCGGCGCCGGCGGCGATCATGAAGGGACCCATCTCTGACGTCTCGGCCAGGAATTCTCCGGCCTTGCTGCAGACCTTCCAATAGCCGTCCTCTTGAATGGGCATGGCCGGCAAGGCGGTTCCCATGTTCATACGAGCGGGGAACTTGAGTTTGACTTGGCCGAACGACTCCAGCGAAGGCATGATGGAAAAGCTGAGCGGGACCGTGAAACCAACGGACGCCCCCGATTGCCCATAGTAATCAGTATTGGTCATGGCGGGCTCGAGCACGTCTAAAGGAGGGGCGAAGCTCGAAACGATTTTTTCGGCGCGGTTCACTTTGCCCAGCCAGTTGTCCACTTTTTCGAAGATCTTGGGATCTTTCGGGAGCATCTGCGCCAAGGTGTCGCCGCACCATGCCGCGGCGGGCTCCAGCCACTCCATGAAGGGAAGCAGGGAAATGAGACCGATCACCACGGCCGCGACACCGAGCACGAACTCCAGCGTGCGCCACGCCACCATGATCGACAGGATGGCCGACATGATGATGTTCAAGGCGACGAGCAAGTTCATCGTGCGGGCGTGCCAAACAGCGGATTCGAATGCGGTCGCGTCGGCCGCTTCCTGCATGCGCTCGCGGTACACAATGGCGTCGCCGACGCCGACCATGTGATACAAAACTGCGGTCAACAAGACTGCCATGATGACTCCCACCAACATCACGGCCCCTCGGGTGTCTTGCAACGTTCTGCGCATCCCGTTCATGTCATGCCTCGTCTGCGCTCCAAAGCTCCGGCAATCACTACCGGTATTCGTAATCTGCTCCTTGGTAGGGGAGCACGGCCGTACCGCTGAGAGGTATCGACTCTTTCCCCCGGCACGCCACGTTGAGCCATCCCGAAAGACAATGGTATTCGGCCGTGACGGTTGCGGTCAGTTGCCCTTCCGGCCCGAATTTGCCGGAGAGCTTGACTTCGGGACTGGGCGGGTGAAAGTGGGGCGATGCCGCGAGAATCAGGGCCGCTGCGGTCGTGACATCACGAAAGCGAACTCCATTTTCCTCGAACTGATTCGGCTCTTCACCCTCGTAGAAGCGTTCGTCATCCGGGCCGACGACAATGGCGGCTCGTGCGGCGGCTACGGCCGCATGTTTCACGATGAGCTGCGCCGTGAGCAGGTCCGCGAGCTGCCAGATGATGAAGAAAAAGAAGAATGGCACCAGGATCGCGATAAGGGTTTCGACGTAAACCGATCCGGCTGTGGAGCGCCTATTTCTCATAAGCTCCGGTCGCGCGTACCTTCGCGAATGCGAGGGCCGATCTCTTCTACGGGGCGCGTTCATGGGCTCATCTTGAGCAATTGAGCTCTCGTATGCGTGTAATTGCGAATGACATTCGGTCCCAGCGCGGCCAGCGCCGGAAAGACGACGAGCCCAATGCTGATGAGCACGATCAGATACTCGACGTACACCGTGCCCCGTTGATCACGAAGCCGCTCACGTCGGCCCGAGGGCGGCGCCGCACTCAGTTTCATTTTTTGCTCGAGGACCATCGCACATGTGTGCGCCATGCAAGCGTCGCGCCCTGTGAAAGCGCCACTCTTTTCGGAGCCTTCCCGCAATGGCCGTCGCGGCCGCCAACCACCAGTTGGCAGACGCCAGTTGCACCCCGGACAAGAACGCCAAGTTCGACGGTTTCAGGAGCGGCAAGAGCCTGCCCGATCATGTCGGAGGAGAGGACTTCGTGATCGACGCTTCCAACGCACGAATCCTTTTCGGATGCGGCCCGCCGCTAGGGCCCGAGCGACTCGGAGCCCACGCGCGCATAGCGACCCGGAGGCTGGCCCACGTGGCGGCTGAAGGCGGTACTGAAGGTGCTTGCCGAGCCGTAGCCGACGCGCTCGGCCACCTCCGCGATTGCGACGTCGTGGCGGCGCAGCAGATCCCTTGCGACGGCCATGCGCCAAGCGAGCAGGTATTCCATCGGCGGCATGCCCACGGTGCGCGTGAAACGGTCGAAGAATGCCGAGCGAGAGAGCGCCGCCGCCTTCGCGAGCTCGACCATGGTCCAGGAGCGCGAGACCTGGGCGTGCATCTGCCTTATCGCCGGCGCGAGCCGCGCATCGGCCAACCCACGGAGGAGACCCGGAGGCGCGTCATCACCGGACGTCGACCGTAACGCCTCGATCAGCAGGACCTCTACGAGTCGCCTGAGGACGAGGTCACGACCCGATCTTTCCCCTTTCGCTTCGTCGGCGACGAGGCGAACCAACACCGAGAACCGCTCAACGCCACGCACGTGGACAACCGCCGGCAGCAGCGATACCAAAAGCGCCGCGTCGGGCGAGTCGAACACGAAGTAGCCGCCCAGAAGCCGCACATCCGGGCGCCCGCCGCGTGTGCCGTGGCGGACTTCACCCGTCGAACCGGCCGCGACCTTGGGGTCGATACGCTCGGGCTTCGCCAGCTCGAAGCTGGACATCGTGAAGGCCGGCGTCGCCGGCAGCAGCACGAAGTCGCCCGCTTCGAGGGTCAGCGGCCGCTGGCCGTCGACAGCCAGACGGCAGCGACCCTCGAGGACGACGGAGAAGCTCGGCTGCCCAAAGTCGGAGTAGCGAACGCCCCAGCGGCCGGCGCCGCTGATTCGTTTCGAGAAAACGGTGCGCGGCTGCAGCAGCGCGATGACTTCGGAGAGCGGATCGTTCATGCCTGGACTCTCGCAAATGAACTGTGGACGCTCCATTGTAGATCGTCCGAGTGGCGGCGGCTACGTTAACACCTATGAACACGATTCATCTGGTGGATCCCGCGGCGCGCGACATCGCGCCGTCTCTTAAAGTGTTCGACCCCGACCGCGAGTCGCTCGCGTCGTTCCGCGCCCAGCTGCTCGCGATGTACGCGCAGATGGCCCCGCCGATGCCGGACGCGCGCGAGGAGCGCTCGCTCCCCGGGCGACCCGACGTGCGCGTGCTTGTCTACCGACCACGCAACCCCCGCTCGCCATCGGGTGCGATCATCTATGTGCACGGCGGCGGGTTCATCACTGGCGCGGCGGTGATCAACGACGCCACGTGCGTCCAGCTCGCCGAAGAACACCAGGCGCTCGTCGTTAGCGTCGACTACCGCCTCGCGCCAGAGAGTCCTTTCCCCGGCCCGGTCGAGGATTGCTACGCGGCGCTGCGCTGGGTGATGGACGACGCAACCGCGCTCGGCGTCGACCCCTCGCGCGTCGTCGTGATGGGGCCCAGCGCCGGCGGAGGGCTCGCCGCGGCGACCGCCCTCCTGCACCGTGATCGCGCAGGAGCGCCCCTCGCGGGGCAGGTGCTCATCTACCCGATGCTCGACGCCCGCACGGGCACACCGGAGGCGCCCTTCGAAAATCCGACCGTCGGCGAATTCGTCTGGACGCGCGCCATCAACCGATTCGCGTGGCGGGCGTTGCGAGGCACCGCTGCCGTTCCGAAGGACCGCGAGGGCCACTTCTCGCCGTCGCTTGCGTCCGATCTCGAGACGCTGCCGCCCACGTTCCTGGCCGTCGGCTCCCTGGATCTCTTCTTGGAGGAGGACGTCGACTACGCGATGCGCCTCTCACGCGCCGGCGTGCCCGTCGAGCTGCACGTCTACCAAGGCGGGGTCCACGGCTTCGACCTGTTCCCCGGGAACACCACGGCTCGGTTCTCTTCCGATCTCCGTACCGCGCTCGCGCGCTTTCTCAGAAAGGAGTCGACAACATGAAGGCCACTTACGGATTTCACGCAACGATGACCGCCCGTCCAGGCAAAGGCGACGAGCTCGCGGCCCTGCTTCTTACTGCGACGAGCGGGACGGGGCCAGCCACCAACGAGAACTGCGTCGTCTATTTCGTCGGACGCTCTGCCAGCAACCCGGACGTGGTTCACGTCATGGAAGGCTGGACCACGAAGGAGGCTCACGCCCAGAACTTCGCGGGCCCGCACGCCCAAGCGTTCGTCGCGAAGATCGCGCCGCTCGTTGCGGGCGAGGCCGAGTATCGCGACGAAGTGCCCGTCGCCGGCAAGTTCCGCCTGGGAGCCACACCATGAACACCGTGCTCATCACCGGCTGCTCCTCCGGCTACGGCCTCGAGACCGCGCGCCATTTCCTCGCGCAGGGATGGAACGTCGTCGCCACCATGCGGACGCCGCGCGAGGACGTTCTGCCTCGCTCGGATCGCCTGCGGGTGATTGCCCTCGACGTGACGAAGCCCCAGGGCATCGCCGCCGCAATCGAAGGGAGCGGTCCCATCGACGTGCTCGTCAACAATGCCGGCGTCGGTCTCTTGGGCGCTTTCGAAGCGACGCCCATGGTCATCGTGCGCGAAGTGTTCGAGACGAACGCCTTCGGCGCGATGGCGATGACTCAGGCGGTGCTGCCCCAGTTCCGCGCCCGCAAGTCCGGCGTCATCGTCAACGTGACATCGAGCGCGACCTTGGCGCCCATGCCGCTCGTCGCCGTCTACACCGCGAGCAAGATGGCCATCGAGGGGTTCACTGCTTCGCTCGCGTTGGAGCTCGAGGGCTTCACTGTGCGTGTGAAGTTGGTTGAGCCGGGTTATGGCCCGAGCACGAACTTCACGAGCAACGGCAGGGCCCGTATGGAAGGGCTGATCCCAAAGGAGTACGCGCCCTTCGCCGAGCGCATCTTCTCTTCTCTCGGGCAGCCGGCTGCGGTGACGAGCCCGACCGATGTGGCCGAGGCCGTGTGGCGTGCCGCGAACGACGCGACTGGGACGCTCCGTTTCCCAGCCGGTCCTGACGCGGTAGCGCTGGCTCAAGCGACCTGAGGCGGATTCATGGGACGCTGGACCTTGCCTGTTGTCTTTGCCGTAGTCGGGGTCGGACTGATCCTCGGCAGACACTCAGTCCTCCGTGCCTTTTGACAGTGTCCAATCAACGGCCATGATTCATCGTGCTTCTTGAGCTCGGCCAGCTGGCCCGAGAGCTTCCCGCCGGCGCCCTGGACCGGTTCTCAGAAATCTCGGCCGCGTAGAGACGGGTACGAGGTGGCTAAGAGACTTCGCAAGGCGCACCCCGACAGAAAAATGCTGCTGGTTGCCTTGACTGGTTATCAAGGCGACCCCGCACGCTTCAAAGAGGCAGGCTTCGATCACCACGTGATCAAGCCTCCTGATTTGCAGAAGCTATCGAACTTGCTCACCACCGGCGACTTGGGAAGCGTTTTCTTCACGCTCGGCGGAGCATCTTGCTGAATCTCTGCTTGGAGGCACCGATGCTCACTGAAGTCTTCAGCCGCGCGAACCCCATTTCAGGGTGATGCGGGTGCGCAACGTGCTTCAAAAGGAGCCGGAGGTGCGGGCGGTTGCGCGAGCCTTTCGTCGATCATCTGGACGAGGCGCGAGCTGGACTCGCAGCTGCGCTCGAGGCGTGAAGCTTCGGTCTCGCAAAGATTCGCGTCCAGCTTGCTCTTCTTGGCCTTGCAAGTGGCCGCAGCTTGGCGGGCGCTCTGGCATTCCTGATCGCGCCGTTCCACGGCCCGGGTGCGTTCTGCGCCGAGCCACTCGCGCGCACTTTCGGCCGCGCTGCGCTCGCCCTCGCCGTGCCGTGCCTTCAGCTTGGCCAGCATCTGGGCACATTCGTCGGCACGCTGGAAGTGCGTGTGCCTCGTGACGACCGTCGCGGGTGCATCCTCGGTGGACGCTGCCTGGCCCGACACCATGCGCCGCAGCGAGAGGGCCATGGACGGGTCCTGCGGAGCCACCAGCACGAGCAGCTCGCCGGCGACCGCGAGCAGAGCGGGAAGCTCGCGGCTGCTGCAGTCTCGCGTGACGCTCGTCTCGAGGCCATTGCGCCTCCAGTCCGCACCCACCCAGGTGAGCGCCTCGCGACAGCGCGCTTGCGCCGCCCCGCCGGTGCCCGCGACGAACACGTCCACCCAGTTGGCGTCGCCTGCCCCGACGAGCAGCCTCGCGCGAATGCCCGGCCGCGTGCACGGGCGAGGCAGGGCTCGTGCTGGCGCAGCCGACGCCCGCCAACGGTAGAAGGCAAACGAGAAGCAGGAGTCGATGTAGCAAAGTGATCACCGGAGGTGTGGCCGCTCGAGGCGAACCGCATTCTACGGCGCCACGCCTAACGGCGGGCCGGAATGTTAACTGGTTTCGCTTGACATCGGTGCCCCGACTCGCGGTGATTTTGTGATCGATTCGCCGGTCTCACGGAATACCATTCGCCCGGACTCTTCCTAACCTTTGCTTTCATGAGAACCGCAGCAAGCCGTCGGTCTTTCTTTCGCCTTCGATCCGTCCGTTTGCGGTTCGCGCTCGCCGTTCTCACGTCCTGCGCCGGCGCGGCGGCGCAGGATCGAACGAGCATCCCCTTACAGATCGACGTGGAGGCTCCGGGCGGGTGCCCGGACGCCGCGGCCTTTTTCGCGCAATTGCAAAAGCACTCGTCCCGCGTTCGCGAAGCCTCGGGGGATGAACGCGCTAGGACGATGAGAGTCGGGCTGCGGCTCGAGGGCGAAGAATTCCTCGGAGTGCTCACCGTTCGCGCGCAGGAAGGAGGCGAGGGGCACCGCGAGATGCGGGGGCGGGACTGCCGCTCGGTCGTCGCGGGCCTTGCTTTCGTGGCCGCCGTGATCGTCGACCCGGATGCGGTATCGCGAAGCACCACCGTCGGGTCCGCCCCGGCGCCGAGCCCGCGAGGCGCTCCCTCGTTCGCGGTGGAAACGAGCGCCGGTCACGATTCCCCTTCGTCCTCTCCCGCCGAATCAGCGCCCTCCGGCCGGCCTGTGCGCATTTCCACCGGCGCAGGAATCGAAGTGGCGCGAGGGCTCGGTCCGTACACGGCGTTCATCCCGCGCCTGTTCGTCGATCTCGAGTTTTTGCGCCTGCTCCGCGGCGCACACGCGCGCGTCTCCTTCGGGCGTGGAGTTTCGCGCACCGTGACTACGGAGCTCGGGACGGCCAAGATCAATCTTACCGACGTTCGTTTCGATGTTTGCGTTGACGCGCTGTACCTGACTTCGTTCCAGCTCGGCCTCTGCGGATTGGTCGACGGTATGCTCCTCACGGGGCAAGGAGCGAACACGGCCAACGCGCAGAACGCGGATCGTCTCTCGATTGAGCTCGGACTGGCCCTTCGCCCCAGGTGGACGCCTCGGGACTGGGTCTCGCTGGAGCTCGCGATCGGCGGCGCCGCGCCTCTCGCACGCTATCGCTTTTACTTCGCTCCCGACGCCACGGCCTACCGGCTGGCTCCGGTGTCCGGTTTCGCGGAATTCGCGGCCGGCGTGAGGTTTTGGTGATCGCACAGGCCCCGCCGCGGAATACTGCATGGATGGAGGCCACCGAGGCGGGCCTTTTGCCGATCGCGAGCGCACCAGAAGCGAGGGTGCTCACGCCGGTCGAGCGCCTCGCGGCCCTGGCCGACCGGCACTACCAGTTCGTCTGGCGGTCGCTGCGACGTCTGGGGGTCGCCGAAAACGCTGTCGACGATGCGGCCCAGCGCGTCTTCGAGATCGCCGCGGCCAAGCTTTCGCGAATCGCGCCCGGCTCCGAACGATCCTTCCTCTTCCAGACCGCGGTGCGAACGGCGATGGCCGTCCGCCGAACATACGCCCAGCGGCGCGAGTCGATGCTCGGTCAAGAACTCGAAGAGCTGGTCGATCCCCGGCCGCTTCCCGACGTCACCATCGAAGAGCGACAGCGACGGGCCTACCTGGATCAGCTTCTCCAAGCGTTGCCCATGGACCTGCGAAGCGTTTTCGTCCTATTCGAGATCGAAGGCCTGCCGACGCCCGAAATCGCCTCGATACTCGACATTCCCGTGGGAACGGCGGCCTCCCGACTTCGGCGGGCGCGCGACGTCTTCCGGGACCAAGCAACACGCCTGCGCAAGCGACTCGAGAGGAAGGTGAGCCGATGATCACGCCTCGACGATTGCTCCAGGAAGGTACCGAATTCGAGCGCCAAGTGCTCGCCACCGCACGCCTCGACGTGGCGTCCTCCGAAAGCTGCAAACGGATGCTCGCCGCGATGAGCGCGATCACGTCGCTCGGGACGGCGACAGCGGGCGCCGCTGCGGGCCCTTCGGCGACGTTGCTCGGCGGGCCCGCCGTGGGTGTGCTGGTGAAATGGGTCGGCGTCGGAATGGTCGTGGGATTTGCCGCGAGGGGATCGGCGAAGTGGATCGAAAGCGGCGCTCCCGCTCGGGCGCCCGTCGCAGCGCCGGCTTTGTCGACAGCATCGGTCTCTTCCGAAGCTCGCGCGGCGCCGGTCGCGCCGCCGCCCACGATCTCTTCCCAGCGCCCGATTCCAACGATCGCGCAGCCGATCACCGAGATGGCGGCGCCTTCTCGGCAGCTCCACGCGCGTGCCCCCTCGCCGCGCACGGTTCCGGCGTTTCAGCCGGCGCCCGCTGACCCCATCGGCGCACGGATGGCTGCGCCGCCGCAGGGGCTCGACGCCGAGATCGACGCGCTGGCCGAGGTGCGCGCTCTACTCGGAAAAGGTGATCCTCCGGCGGCGATGGCCAAGCTCGATGCCTACGATCGCGCGTTTTCTATCCCCTTGCTCGCGGACGAAGCCACCGTCCTGCGAGTGGACGCCCTCCTGCTGCAGGGGGATCCCGTTGCGGCGGCTCGATTGGCGGGTCGCTTTCTCGTCTCGAACCCATCGAGCCCGCACGCGCCCCATCTTCGCGCGGTGATGGCGGGAGTGCAGAATCCGTGATCGGTTCGGCCGAACGGCGGAATGTTGATGCAGCGAGCGAACCGTGAAACGTATCCATTCGACGATGACTTTCGCGCTGTGGGCGATCCTCACGGCGTGCAGCAGCAACGACGCATTGCTCGGCGGAGGGGGCGCGGGCGGCCAGGGGGGTGACGGCGGCGCTTCGACGGGGACCGGCGGCCCAGGAGGAGGCGGTGCGAGCGGCGGCACGACGACCGGCAGCGGGGGCAGTGTCATCGGTTGCCCGGACGCATCGGCCGGTGGTCCGGCGGCATTCTGTCCGAGCAATCCGGACGCAGTGGAGGGAGCGCCGTGCACGACGAGCGGAGCATCCTGCTCGTTATGTTCGCCCAACGTATCTTGCTGCCGCCACTTCTTGTTCTGCACGCAAGAGGCCCCTGGTTGCAAGAGGTGGCACCAACTCGAAGCGGGTCCGTGCGCCGACCCCGACTCCGGCGACACCGTGCCTGTCCTGTGCGGCGGCAGGACCTGTTCGCCCTTGGAATTCTGCATGGGCACTTCGGGACCGCCGCCGCTCCCTGGAGCCGATCCCTACCAATACTCGTGCTCGTCCATTCCCAAGCGCTGCTCGATTCCCGCGACTCCGCCCACGTGCGCGTGTCTCGTGGGCGGCGAGCCCGACGCAGCCACCAGGGATTTCTGCGCCGACTACCTGGCTCCGGTTTACCGGTTTCGTGAATGCCTGGAAAGCGCCGGCCGCATCCTCGTCCGCTGCGACGGGCCTTGAGGATTGACCGCATGAACAGGCCTAGTCGGATCTGCGCGTTTTCGTTCACCACCGCTCTCGGATGCATGACGGCCGCCAGTGGACAGCGCGATGCACTCGATGCGGCGAGGGTCGAGTGGTTCCGCCGCGGCGCCCCTACGCAAGACTCCTGCAAGCCCCAGGTACGCGCGCTCTCGAGCTACGCTTTCGAGGTATCGTGCGGCACCACCGTCACGTACGTTCGATGCACGTACTCATCCGGGGGAACGTGCTGCGAGACCCGTTCGAGTTGCGTAGAGATGATCGCGGAGCTCGGTGGAGGCAATCCGCCGCCCCTCGCGTGAACTCCCGTTCTCAGGGCAGGCGTGATCGATCGTTCGCACGTTGCGCAATTTTTACTGGCAGGCGGCCGGGTCGAGCGCCTTACAAACGCCGCTGACGCACTTACTGCCGGTCTTGCATGGCGCCGAGTCGGAGCAAGCTCCTCCGGGATCGACGAGCGCCGGGCACGTCCCGGTTGGATTGAGCGCCGTCGCACCGTTGCAGATGAACAGCGCACCCCCGCAAAAAACGATGTTTCCGGCGACGAGCCCGCACGGCTCTCCCGCCTGCGCGATCGCCGCGGATTGGCAGGTGGTCGTCTGCGGATTGCAGAACTCCCCCTTCGTCAGATCGCAACGGATGTTGTTGGCGCACGACTGGCCGGCAGCGGCCGGCGCGCCGCAGGTGCCCTGAGCGGTGAGCGTCGCGCCATTGCACACATTGGGCGCTGCGCATGGATGATTGGCATCGCAGGCCATGCCGGCTGGTACCGGCATGACGCACAATTGATTCGCGCACAGAGAACCATATTGGCAGTCGTCGTCGACCTTGCAGGCGCTGCCGGCTCCCGCGCGATCGGCACAGACGCCGCAGGTCGAGTCCTGCGGGACCGAGCAACGCCCGCTCGCGCACTGCCAATCGTCGCCGCAGGCACCGCCGTTGGTGACGGAACCGCCGGCGGCATGGCACGAGGCGGGTGGGTTGTGGGAGAGAGAATCGGTGCATGTCTCTGCCGAAACCTCTCGTGCACACTGCTCGAACGCCGCCGGCGTCGCTCCGGTGTGCGCGGCCTTGAGGCTGGCCAGGCACTGCGTTTTGAAAAAGTCGGTACACGGCGTGGATTGGGTGAAGAAGACCTTCAGAAAGAAGGGGGCACAACTCTCGCTCTTGCCGCAGAAAGCCGCCGCCGCGTCGCTGCACGCCTGTTCGGGCGTGACGGAGCTATCGATGTCGACGTCGTCCGACCCGCCACACGAACTTACCTCGACCGTCACGAACACGAGCATCATCCAGTGGGCGTAGCGCATGAGCCTCCGATGGTTGGGACGCATTTGCCGATGCGCAAAGCAACCCTCGAGCCAAATCAACCGAGGGCTGCCGTACACCTGTTTCAGCGATCGCTGCGTCCGTGGGCCTTTGCAGCGCGGTCATGGTGCAGACCGCGCGTGCCGACGTTTCGAGTTCGAGCGGTCGGGCTTCTCCCCCGTACGAACGCCACCGGCCCGAACGCAGCACGCTCTACGAGGTGGTGCGCGACAACCTCGAGACGCTCTACGGCGCCATCGACGAGGGCGCGCTCGAGATCAAATTGCCCAAGCACGCAAGGAGGAGCTCGAGGGCTACCTCGACTGCGGTCTGTTGTGCCGAGGTTTCGCGCGGCTTCGGTGCGGGTTGTGTCGCGAGAGCCGCCTGGTAGCATCTTCGTGCAAGGGGCGCGGATTCTGTCCGTCGTGCCTGGGCCGACGCATGTGCGCGACGGCGGCCAATCTCATCGTCAGCTTCGCACGGTCTACGGCCGAAGGTTAGCCTTCCAACGTCGCGCCGAACGATCACCCCGTGTGGCTGGGAGCTCGGCTTGCTGTCGGCTTGCGTTTCCTTTTCTCCCGACGGTTCAAGGGCCGGTGACAGGTTGGCGAACGGAGTGGCTTCGAGCGGACAGGTTGACGCGATCCGGCTCCGAGAAGGGCCTGGTCGCGTCTTTCTATTGGGTTTCGTGTTGGATCACGGCTTGCAACCACACGCGCCAATGGTGCTCACCATCGTCGCCGCCGCGCTCCTCATCCTCGCGCTCGCTCAGCTGCTCCTTGCGTGGCGTGTCCGAGCCAACGTACCAGCACTTTCCAGCCTTCCAGCGCCGGCACGATCCGCGAATTGGCCTCGCCTCTCGGTCATCGTCCCCGCGTGCGACGAATCGTTCGGTATCGAGGGCGCGCTCGCGTCGAAGCTGTCGTGCGGCTATCCGAATCTCGAGGTGGTCGTGGTCGACGATCGATCGACCGACGACACCGGCGCGCTCGCGAGGGGAGTGTCGCGACAGGATCCGCGTGTGTGCGTGACACGCATCGACGAGCTGCCGCCCGGGTGGCTCGGCAAGCTCCACGCGATGTCAGCCGGCGCCGCTCGTGCGACCGGAGAGTGGATCTTGCTCAGCGACGCGGACGTGCACATCGAGCCCGGAGCGCTCGAGCGGGTGATCGCTCATGCCGAGGCCGAGGGAATCGACTTCGTTGCACTGATGCCGCAGGCGGACCCTGTCGATGCGATCCTCGACGCATGCCTCGCGGCGGTGGCGCGCTTCGTTTCGCTCGGTTTCCGGCTGTGGGCGGCGAACGACGATCGCTCGTCCGCCGCCATGGGCGTCGGCGCGTTCAACTTGGTGCGCAAGCGCGCGCTCGACGCGAGCCCGGGGCTCGCACACCTTCGAATGGAGGTGGCCGACGACGTCGCCCTCGGCGCGATGCTCAAGGCTTCGGGCGCACGCTGCCGCGTCTTCGCGGCTCGCCGCTACGTCCATCTTGTCTGCGCGGAGCGTTTGGACGTGCTAGCGAGAAACCTCGAGAAGGGTGGCCATGTGTTCGGCTTCTCGCTGAGCCTGGCGATCCTCGTCCCCTTCGCGTTTCTCGCGATCGAGCTCGGTGTGCCGGCCCTGGCGATTGCTCAAGGCGGTGTCGCCGCGGCGCTCGCCGCCGGGCAGCTTGCGGCGCTGACCATCGTGAACGTGGTCGTCGCGCGCCACTTCGCTGCACCGCTGCGTGGAGCGATCCTGTGGCCCATCGGCATGATCGTGATGATGGCGTTAGCGGCGAGGGCGGGAATGCTCGGATGGTGGCGAGGGGGCATCGTGTGGCGCGGGACTCGCTACAGCCGATCGGAGATCGAGGCGGGACGGCGATTCATCGGGGGGTGTGTCGAACCGACCCGCGAAACCGCCGGCCGCTGACGCTCGTAGTACCTTCGACGTCGGAGGTGCTCGTGGCGATTTCCATCCCCCGCCTGCCAATGGCCAGGGCGATTGTCGTTTCTAGGCGCGCTCTTGCTCGCATTGCTGTCGATGGCATGGGTGTCCGCCTGCGCCACCCGGTCGAGCAAGCCCATCAGGCGCCCATTTTTCACGATCGCTTTGAGCGGAGCCACGACAGAACTCATTGTAGTTCCTCTGGGTCCCGATAGCCACCTGCCTGGTTCGTTGGACGCGCTCGCCAGCTCGAACCTTTCTTCCGTCTTCCGGCGACCCGAACTGCAACGCCGTCGGAGCGGGTTCGGCAGGGCGGCTCAACCTCTGAAGTAGATGTGGCACTTAGGGTCCCCATCGGGGATGGGTGAACCCCCTCGCCTTGAGGCGACGCCTTGAGGAGGCTTGCGGTCCTCCACGGTTTGGTACAGGACCGTCGTTCGCGGTTCCCGACGATGATACCCGTCGCTCCGACCAACGCCGCCCGTCGCCCGCGCGCACGAAAGATGCGCCATGACCGTGGCCCATCGCGAGCCGCATGCCGCGCTTCACTTTCCGCAACATCGTGTGCTTGCCATCCGCCGGCGATGGCGGTCGCGCCGGAATCGTGGCGGGGCGCCGCTTCCTCGGGCAGAGTCTCGAGGCGGATCTGCCCGAAAAAGCCGCCACGGAAAATCGACTCGACCACCGGTGCTGTCCGACAACAACCTGATTGCCGGTGTTGCAGCCACGCTAGCGTCACCGCGAATCGGTTCTCCCGGGGGGGTCTGCTTGGCTCGCGGGCTCGGCTGTACCGCGGTGGACCTCAACATCCAGCTCGAAGTTGGCCGTGAGCTCAAAGCGATCGTCCGTATCTTCGACTTCAGGATCGGGTCCGGCAGCACTCAGGCTCGCTGGCGTCAGTCCCTTGGCGATCGAGCACTTCTCCAGCACGATTCGTAGGGTACGCCAATGTCCAACGCCGCGAAAACAATCCAACTTCCGGAGGACCTCCAGGCCTTCGCGGAGGACCGCGTCCGCTCGGGACACGGTGCGAGCGTCGAGGACGTCGTCCGTGAGGCGCTGGAAGAGAAGAAGCGCGCTGTCCTGCGCGAGGCTCTCCAAGAAGGCATCGCAGAGCTGGATGCGGGGCAGGGCGTCGAGACGTCACCCGAAGAGTTGATGGCCGAGGTCGACGCCGAGCTCGGCCTTGGA